>OWIV01000138.1_pt1 | contig 56285 bp, 48 predicted proteins | sample 1732831 | NCBI WGS metagenome assembly OWIV01 (sample SAMN05065757, study PRJEB22554) | human gut metagenome | biome: ENVO:2100002; feature: ENVO:00000062; material: ENVO:00002003 | host: Homo sapiens | place: USA
ACTTATGCGATCGTCGGCAGCGTCAGATGTGTATAAGAGACAGGGACTGGAGTCCCTGGCTGTTCGCGGAGAAAGCTCCCTGATGGCCTGTCCTATTACACGCTCAGGGATGCGTGCTGCTCCACGGCATCGGGGTTGGCATCGAAGATAGGCTTAAGCACATTGGCGATGAACTCCTCCACCTGCTGCGGTGCACGGCCCACAAAGTTCTCCGGCACAAGGCCCGCCACGATCTCCTCGCGGGTCAGGCCAAAGGCGGGGTCGGCAGCGATGCGGTCCACCATATCGTTGGGCAGGCCCTCTTCCTTGACCTGCTTGCCGGCGGCGATGGCGTGCTGACGCAGGCGCTCGTGCAGCTCCTGACGGTTGCCACCCTTTTCCACAGCCTGCATCATGATGTTCTCGCTGGCCATGAAGGGCAGCTCTGCCATCAGACGGCTGCGCACCACCTTGGGGTACACCACGATGCCATCGGTGACGTTGAGCATGATGTTCAGGATAGCGTCGGTGGCAAGGAAGCCCTCAGCCATGGCGACACGCTTGTTGGCGCTGTCGTCCAGCGTGCGCTCAAACCACTGGGTGCCAGTGGTAAAGCTGGGGTTCAGCACATCCACCATCAGATAACGGCTCAGCGCGCAGATGCGCTCACAGCGCATGGGGTTGCGCTTGTAGGGCATGGCGGAAGAACCGATCTGGTTCTTTTCAAACGGCTCCTCCATCTCCTTGAAGTTGGCCAGCAGGCGCAGGTCGGTGGCGAACTTCATACAGCTCTGGCCAATGCCGGCCAGGGCATTCAGGATGAAGGCGTCCACCTTGCGGCTGTAGGTCTGGCCGGACACGGGGATGACCGCATCGGGCGCAAAGCCCATCTCCCTGGCGATGGAAGCATCCACGGCGCGGATCTTATCGGCGTCGCCCTTGAACAGCTCCATAAAGGAAGCCTGCGTGCCGGTGGTGCCCTTGACGCCGCGCAGCTGCAGAACGGCAAGACGGTGGTCGATCTCCTGCAGATCCATCACCAGCTCGTTGGCCCACAGGGTAGCGCGCTTGCCCACGGTGGTGGGCTGAGCAGGCTGGCAGTGGGTGTAGGCCATGCAGGGCATGTCCTTGTATTCCTCAGCGAAGCGGCCCAGCTTTGCCAGCACACCGATCAGTTTTTTGCGCACCAGCTCCAGACCCTGACGCATCACGATGATGTCGGTGTTGTCGCCCACATAGCAGCTGGTGGCACCCAGATGGATGATGCCGGCTGCCTTGGGGCACTGCTGGCCGTAGGCGTAAACATGGCTCATCACGTCGTGGCGCACCAGCTTTTCGCGCTCAATGGCCACTTCATAGTTGATATCGTCCACATGGGCTTCCAGCTCGGCCACCATATCGGGGGTGATGTTGGTCAGGCCCTGCTCCATTTCGGCCCGGGCCAGCGCCACCCACAGGCGGCGCCATGTGCGGAACTTGTTGTCGTCCGAGAAGATGTACTGCATCTCGTCCGAGGAATAGCGGGTGGAAAAGGGGCTGATATAACGATCATGCTGAGACATTGGTTATTTCCTCCTGAAAGTGACTCCCCCAGTCGCCTTCCGGCGACAGCCCCCTCGGGGAGGGGGCCTTTCAGCCACCCTCTCCGAGGGAGGTGGCATCGCGTCAGCGATGACGGAAGGAGTTTTTCTCTATTCTACCATCAAATCTTGAAATAGTCCACGCCGCCCTCAAAGATCGGCTGATATTTGTCACCGGTAACGTTCTTGTACAGATACTCGCCGCTGCGCTCCGAGTGGCCCATCTTGCCGAACACACGGCCATCCGGGCTGGTGATGCCTTCGATCGCCAGCACAGAACCGTTGGGGTTATAGCTCTGATCCATGGTGGGTTCGCCCTCGATGTCCACATACTGGGTGGCGATCTGGCCGTTCTTCATGAGGGTGTCCAGCACTTCCTGCGGAGCCACGAAACGGCCCTCGCCATGGCTGATGGCAACGGTGAACTGTTCGCCCACCTCGCACTTGGAGAGCCACGGGCTGCCGGTAGATGCAATGCGGGTGCGCACCAGCATGCTCTGGTGGCGGCCGATGGTGTTGAAGGTCAGGGTGGGGTCATAGGGAGTGATGGGGCGGATATCGCCGTAGGGGACCAGACCCAGCTTGATGAGAGCCTGGAAGCCGTTGCAGATGCCCAGCATCAGGCCGTCGCGCTGCTGCAGCAGACGGCGCACTGCCTCGGTGACCTCCGGATTGCGGAAGAAGGAAGCAATGAACTTTGCACTGCCGTCCGGCTCGTCGCCGCCGGAGAAGCCGCCGGGCAGCATGACGATCTGGCTGTTATCGATGGCCTTGACCAGTGCCTTGCAGCTCTCGGCCACGTCGGCGGGGGTCAGGTTGCGGATGACCAGGATCTCCGGGTCGGCACCGGCGCGGGCAAAGGCCTTGGCGGTGTCGTACTCGCAGTTGGTGCCCGGGAACACCGGGATGATGACCTTGGGCTTTGCCACGCCGATCTTGGGTGCGGCGGGTGCGGTCAGGCTGCCGTTGATCTTTTCCACGGTGGGGCCTGCCTTGCGGTAGGGGTACACCGGCTCCAGCTTGCCTTCCCAGATCTCCTGCAGCTGGGCCATATCCAGCTTTTCGCCGCAGGCTTCAAAGACGTATTCCTTGGTGGTCTCGCCCAGGATCTCACCGGCGGGAGAATCGGACACCATTTCCAGAACGATGGAGCCGTACATGGGCTGGAACATCTCATGGGTGGTCTTGTCCGCGCGCATCTTGAAGCCGATGTGGTTGCCAAGGCCCATCTTGAACAGAGCCTCGGCAATGCCGCCGTAGCCCACAGAGCAGGCGGATGCCACCATACCCTCTTCGATCATGTCCTCCACCATCTTGTAGTTGGCCTTCAGGGAGAAGAAGTTGGGGCAGCCGGTCTCGGGGTCGATGATGGGCCGTACCAGCACCACCGTGCTCTCCGGCTTCTTGAATTCGGTGGACACCACCTTGTTTGCCTTGCCGATGGCGGTTGCAAAGGAGACCAGCGTGGGAGGCACATCCAGCTTTTCAAAGGAGCCAGACATGCTGTCCTTGCCGCCGATGGATGCAATGCCCAGACCCATCTGAGCATCCAGTGCACCCAGCAGAGCGGCCAGCGGCTTGCCCCAGCGCTCCGGGGCGGTGCCCAGACGCTCGAAATATTCCTGGAAGGTGAGGTAAGCATCCTCATAGCGGAAGCCGGAGGCCACCAGCTTGGTAACGCTTTCGATGACAGCCATCTGAGCGCCCTTGTACTGGTCTGCGCTCATCAGGAAGGGGTTGAAGCCCCATGCCATGCCGGAGCAGGTGCTGGTCTCGCCGTCCACCGGCAGCTTTGCCACCATGGCGTTCTGCGGGGTCAGCTGATAGGCACCGCCAAAGGGCATGAGCACGGTGGCGGCACCAATGGTGGAATCGAACCGCTCAGACAGGCCCTTCTTGCTGCAGACGTTCAAATCGCCCACCATGTTCTTCATCTTCTGGCTGAAGGTCAGGCCCTCCCACTGGGGCTGCCAGACCGTGGCCTTTTCCACATGGACCTTCTGGTGCTTCTCGGCACCGTTGGAGTTCAGGAACTCACGGCTGATGTTCACAATGGACATGCCGTTCCACACCATGTTCAGGCGGGGCTCAGCCGTCACCTTTGCCACAGGAGTGGCCTCAAGGTTCTCTTCGTTGGCGAGGGCAATGAACTTGTCCACATCCTCGGGGGCCAGCGCCACAGCCATGCGCTCCTGGCTCTCGCTGATGGCCAGCTCGGTGCCGTCCAGACCCTCGTACTTCTTGGTGACCTTGTTCAGGTCGATGTACAGGCCGTCGGCTAGCTCACCGATGGCAACGGACACACCGCCTGCACCAAAGTCGTTGCAGCGCTTGATCATCCTGCAGGCATCCTCGCGGCGGAACAGGCGCTGCAGCTTGCGCTCGATGGGAGCATTGCCCTTCTGCACCTCGGCACCGCAGTGCTCAAGGCTGTCCAGCTTGTGGGCCTTGGAGGAGCCGGTAGCACCGCCCACACCATCACGGCCGGTGCGGCCGCCCAGCAGCACGATGACATCGCCGGGGGCGGGGCACTCGCGGCGGACGTGGGAAGCGGGGGTAGCGCCTACAACGGCACCGATCTCCATGCGCTTTGCCACATAGCCGGGGTGGTAGATCTCATCCACCTGACCGGTAGCAAGGCCGATCTGGTTGCCGTAGGAGGAATAGCCGGCGGCTGCGGTGGTCACCAGCTTGCGCTGGGGCAGCTTGCCGGGCAACGTCTCACTGACCGGCTTGAGCGGGTCGCCTGCGCCGGTAACGCGCATGGCCTGATAGACGTAGCTGCGGCCGGACAGCGGGTCACGGATGGCACCACCGATGCAGGTAGCCGCACCGCCGAAGGGCTCGATCTCGGTGGGGTGGTTGTGGGTCTCGTTCTTGAACAGGAACAGCCAGTCCTCGTCCTTGCCGTTCACATCGCACTTGATCTTGACGGTGCAGGCGTTGATCTCGTCGGACTCGTCCAGATTTTTCAGGATGCCCTGCTTCTTCAGCTCCTTGGCGCCGATGGTGGCAAGATCCATCATGCAGCGAGGCTTGTTCTCCCGGCCCAGATCGGCGCGCATGGCCATGTAGCGGTCAAAGGCCTTCTGCACCACGGCATCGTCGATCTGCACATCGTCCAGAATGGTGCCGAAGGTGGTGTGGCGGCAGTGATCGGACCAGTAGGTGTCGATCATCTTGATCTCGGTGATGGTGGGGTCGCGGTGCTCCGAGCGGAAATACTTCTGGCAGAACTCGATATCACCAAGGTCCATGGCAAGGCCGTTGTCCGCAATGAACTTTTTCAGCTGCTCTTCGTCCAGCTGGTTGAAGCCCTCCAGCACCTTGACCGGGGCGGGCACGGGGTACTCCATTTTCAGGGTCTGCTTGGTGTCCAGCGAAGCCTCGCGGGCCTCCACCGGGTTGATGACGTATTTCTTGATCTCGGCCACCTGCTCGTCGGTCAGGGTGCCTTCCAGCAGATAGACGCGGGCAGAGCGCACCAGCGGGCGCTCGCCCTGACTGATGAGCTGGATGCACTCGGCAGCAGAGTCTGCGCGCTGGTCGAACTGGCCGGGCAGATATTCCACCGCAAAGGACACGCCATCGCTGACGGGCAGCTCGGCATAGGTGTTATCCACCGGCGGCTCGCTGAACACGGTGTCTGCGCACTGGTTGAACAGCGCTTCGTCGATGCCTTCCACGTCATAACGGTTCAGCAGGCGCAGGCCGGACAGTTCCTTGATGCCCAGCAGGCTGGTGAGCTCATTTTTCAGGCCGGTGGCTTCCACATCGAAGCCGGGCTTTTTTTCCACATAAATACGATAGACCATTGGGTAGGTTCCCCCTTGCTATTCTAAATATCTTTAAGCATCCTCGCCCTCTCAGGCCGCTTCGCGTCCAGCTCTCCCAAAGGGAGAGCCCTTGGCAAAACCATGGACTTTGCGTGGACTGTCAAGGCCTCCCACTTTGGGGGAGGTGGCAGCGCGTGAGCGCTGACGGAGAGGGCGAGCCATTTATTCCTTCTCTGCCAGTGCCTTCAGGGCGCGCAGGCCGATATCGCTGCGCTTGTGCAGCTTTTCAAAGCTGATCTTCTCTGCCGCCTCATAGGCATGGCTCAACGCATTGGTCAGCCGCGGGCCGGTGGCGGTGACACCCAGCACACGGCCGCCGGCCGTGACAAGGGTGCCGTCCTCGGTGATGGCAGTGCCGGAGTGGTAGACCGTCACATTCTCCTCGCCGGGCAGCTGGCCGTCCACAAGGCCGGTGATGGGCTTACCCTTCTCGTAAGCCACCGGGTAGCCGCCGGAAGCCAGAATGACGCAGGCGGCAGCGCCGTCCGAGAACTTGACCTCCTCGTTTTCCAGCGTGCCGTTGGTGCAGGCCTGCATGATGTGCAGCAGGTCGCCTTCCAGCAGGGGCAGCACCACCTGCGTCTCCGGGTCACCAAAGCGGCAGTTGTACTCAATGACCTTCGGGCCGTCCGGGGTGAGCATCAGGCCGAAGTACAGGCAGCCCTTGAAGGGACAGCCCTCGGCGTTCATGGCCTTGATGGTGGGCAGGAAAATTTTCTCCATGCACTCGGCAGCCACTTCCGGGGTGTAATAGGGGTTGGGGGCAATGGTGCCCATGCCGCCGGTGTTCAGGCCGGTGTCGTGGTCGTTGGCGCGCTTGTGGTCCATGGAGGAGACCATGGGCTTGACCACCTTACCGTCGGTGAAGCTCAGCACACTGACCTCAGGGCCGGTGAGAAACTCTTCCACCACGACGTGGTTGCCGGAAGCGCCGAACTTCTTGTCCAGCATGATCTCCTTGACGCCCTCGGCAGCCTGCTGCTCGTTTTCGCAGATCAGCACGCCCTTGCCCAGTGCCAGACCATCGGCCTTGATGACCACCGGGTACTTGCCCTCGGCGCGGATGTAATCCATGACCTTTGCAGGGTCATCGAAAGCCTCATACTTTGCGGTGGGGATGCCGTACTTCTTCATCAGGTCCTTGGAGAACACCTTGGAGGCCTCAATGCGGGCTGCAGCTTTGTCCGGGCCAAAGGCCGGGATGCCCACAGCGGCCAGCGCGTCCACCATGCCGAGGGCCAGGGGGTCGTCCTGCGCCACCACAACGTAATCGAACTTTTCTTCTACGGCAAAGCCCACCATGGTATCCACATCGGTAGACTTGATGTTTTTGCACTTTGCGTCATAGCTGATGCCGCCGTTGCCGGGTGCGCACCAGATCTCGCCGCAGTCAGGGCTCTTTTTCAGTGCCTTGATGATGGCGTGCTCGCGGCCGCCGCCGCCCACTACCAGTATTTTTTCAGCCATATCGTTTTCTCCTAAACTTTCGTTCTTTCCGTCAGCTGCCTTGCCCTCTCCGTCAGCGCTCACGCGCTGCCACCTCTCCCAAAGTGAGAGGCTTTGGCAATCCCTGCAAAGTTTATGGTTTTGCCAAGGGCTCTCCCCTTGGGAGAGCTGTCGAGCAAATGCGAGACTGAGAGGGCTAGCCCGTTCCCCTTAGTGATGGAACAGCCGCAGGCCGCAGAAGGCCATTGCGATGCCGTACTTGTTGCAGGTGTCGATGACCTGCTGGTCACGGATGGAGCCGCCGGGCTGCACGATGGCAGTGACGCCGGAGCGGCGGGCGCGTTCGATGTTGTCGCCGAAGGGGAAGAATGCATCCGAGCCAAGGCACACACCGGTCACCTTGCTGAGATATGCCTTCTTTTCCTCTGCGGTCAGGGGCGCGGGCTGCTCGGTAAAGGTCTCGGCCCAGACGTCATCACCAATGACATCCTCCGGCGTATCGCCGATGTAAACATCAATGGCGTTGTCGCGGTTGGGCTTTGCCACATCATCGCGGAAGGGCAGGTTGAGTACCTTGTCCATGTGGCGCAGCTGCCAGTTGTCGGCCTTCTGGCCTGCCAGACGGGTGCAGTGGATGCGGCTCTGCTGGCCTGCGCCCACACCGATGGTCTGACCATGATAGGTGTAGCACACGCTGTTGGACTGGGTGTACTTCAGGGTGATGAGGGCAATGACCAAATCACGCTTCTGCTCCTCGGTCACGTCCTTGTTCTCGGTGACCCAGTTGTTCAGCATGGTGTCGGCGTTGATGACCAGCTCGTTGCGGCCCTGCTCAAAGGTGATGCCGTACACCTGCTTGTGCTCGATGGGAGCGGGCTTGTAGGCGGGGTCGATGGCAACCACGTTGTAGTTGCCCTTCTTCTTGCCGGACAGGATGGCCAGTGCCTCCGGCTCGTAGCCCGGGGCAATGATGCCATCGGACACCTCGTGCTGGATCAGCTTTGCGGTGGGCACATCGCAGATGTCGGACAGGGCGATCCAGTCGCCAAAGGAGGACATGCGGTCGGCACCGCGTGCACGGGCGTAGGCATTTGCCAGCGGAGACAGCTCCATATCCGGGGCAATGTGGTACATTTTGCGCTCCACATCGGTGAGCGGCAGGCCCAGAGCCGCGCCCGCCGGGGAAACGTGCTTGAAGGAAGCTGCTGCGGGCAGACCGCAGGCAGCTTTCAGCTCCTTGACCAGCTGGATGGAGTTGAGGGCATCCAGAAAATTGATGTAGCCGGGCTTGCCGTTCAGCACGGTCACCGGCAGGTCAGAACCATCTTCCATATAAATGCGGCTGGGCTTCTGGTTGGGGTTGCAGCCGTACTTCAGTGCCAGTTCGTTCATTGGTGCATCCTCCTTATATCCTAAGGTTTACTCTTATTCTTCCTCAGCGTCAAGCTTTTTGAGCAGTTCCAGTTCCTCGGGCAGCAGCTCCGGCTCCTCGGGGTCGTCCAGATCGCTGCACACCGGGTCATATTTATTAAAGATCATATCGCCGCTCTCTCCGGTTTCCAGATCGATGACCCGGGCAAACAGGCTCACCTTGTTGTCCAGATTCAGGCTGCTCCACAGATCGTGGGCAAAATCGCCGATGGTGCGGGGGCAGGCAAAGCGCAGCGGCTCACCCTCAAAGCTGGGGATAGGGTTTCCGTTGTGCTTGTAGGTGCTGATGAAATGGCCTTCGCCTGCAACGGGCTGGGGGTAATCAAAGAAATAGCGCTGCACGCTGTCGCCATTGCCGTCCGCAGACTTAAGAATGCTCATCTGATAGCTGCCGTCGGCGTACACCACAGCGGAGATGCGGGGGGTGTAGTTGGGGCCGTCCGGCTCAAAGGTGCGGGTGCGCAGGGCATCGGCAAAGCTCTTGCCCTGACTCATCAGATCATAGATGGTATCGGTCTGGTCGCCGTTGGTCACGATATGGGTCTTGCCCAGCGTCAGCACCGGATTGTAAATAATGAGGCTGGGGTCCTCCAGCTTTGCGGGGTCCGCTGCGATGGTGCAGATGCCGCCGCGCTCGGGCACGGGGTCAAACACACGGTTGCGGCTGTTCTCGCTGCGGCCCATGATAAAGTAGCCAATGAACATCTGTCGGCCATCCGGAGCCATTGCCACAGCAATGCCGCGGCCGGGGTACTCGTTGGATGCCAGATACTCGTTCAGGTTGATCTTTTCCATGTCAAATTCTCCTATTATGGAACTCCCCCAGTCGCCTGCGGCGACAGCCCCCTCGGAGAGGGAGCCTTGCCTCCCTCCTTGAGGGAGGTGGCACGCCGTCAGGCGTGACGGAAGGAGTTTTTACTCCACTTCACCGTTACAGATCATAGCCACCGCCTTGGGCAGCAGCTTCCATTCGGCCTGCTCCATCACACGCTTCTGCAGCACCTCGGGGGTGTCGCCGGGCAGGATGTCCACGGCCTTCTGCAGCAGGATGGGCCCGCCGTCGCACTCTTCGTTCACGAAGTGGACGGTGGCACCGGTCACCTTGCAGCCCCGGGCCAGAGCCGCCTCATGCGGACGCAGGCCGTACATGCCGGGCCCGCAGAAAGACGGGATGAGCGCCGGGTGCACATTCAGGATGCGGCGGGGATACGCTTCAATGACGCTGGGCCCCAGCACGGACAGAAAGCCTGCCAGCACCACCAGATCGATGTTGTGGTCTTTCAACGTTTTCAGCAGAGCTGCGTCGAAATCCTCACTGTTCTCGTAATCCTTGCGGCGCACCACGCAGCCTTCCACACCGGCCTTTGCAGCCCGTTCCAGCGCATAGACACCGGGCTTGGAGGCCACCACGAGGGTGATTCTGCCGTTGGGGTTCTCGCCCCGGGCTTCGCTGTCCAGCAGAGCCTGCAGGTTGGTGCCGCCGCCGGAGACTAAAACTGCAATGTTCAGCACAGCTCCACGCCCTCACCTTCTGCAATGACGCCCAGACGGTAAGCCTCCGGCTCGCCGTTTGCGTGCAGGATCTCTAGTGCCTTGTCGGCCTGCTCTGCGGGAACGGTGAGCACCATGCCCACGCCCATGTTGAAGGTGTTGAACATGTCATGCTCGGAGATGTTGCCGGTCTTCTGCATCAGCTGGAACAGCGCCGGGGTACGGACATCTGCCTTGTTGATGCGTGCGCAGCAGCCCTTCTTCAGGCTGCGGGGAATGTTCTCATAGAAGCCGCCGCCGGTGATGTGGGAAATGCCCTTCACATCCACCTCTTCCAGCACCTTCAGCACAGGCTTTACGTAGATCTTGGTGGGGGCCAGCAGGGCCTCGCCGAGGGTCTTGCCGCCCAGCTCTTCCGGCTTGGTGTGCAGCACATCGGGGTTTGCGTCAATGTCAAAGATCTTGCGCACCAGCGAGAAACCGTTGGAATGCACACCGGTGGAAGGCAGGGCGATGATCACATCACCGGCTGCCATGGTCTCGTTGCTCAGGATCTTTTCCTTATCCACAACGCCCACGGTGAAGCCGGCCAGATCGTACTCCTCCTCCGGCATCATGCCCGGGTGCTCGGCAGTCTCGCCGCCCACCAGAGAGCAGTCGGCCTGCACGCAGCCCTCGGCCACGCCCTTGACGATCTCGGCGATCTTCTCAGGAATGTTGCGGCCGCAGGCGATGTAATCCAGGAACACCAGCGGCTTTGCACCGGCGCAGATCACATCGTTGACGCACATGGCCACGCAGTCGATACCGATGGTATCGTGCCTGTCCATGATCATGGCGATCTTCAGCTTGGTGCCCACGCCATCGGTGCCGGAGATCAGCACCGGGTGCTTATAACCGGTGCAGTCCAGCTCGAACAGACCACCAAAGCCGCCCAAGCCTCCGATGCAATGCTCGTTCATGGTACGGGCCACATACTGCTTCATCAGTTCAACGGAGCGGTAGCCTGCGGTGATGTCCACACCGGCGGCTGCGTAGCTTTCAGAATAGCTCTTTTCCATGGTCTTACTCTCCTAATTTTTTCTCGTCCTTGGGACGGTCGTTCAGGTGGCGTTCGTGAATATCGGTGGAAAGCACCTCGTCCGGCCTTACGGCGTATTCGCCGGTAAAGCAGGCGGTGCAGAATCCGCATTTTGTGTTTTTGGCCAGCTGTACCACATGCTCGGTGGACAGATAGCCCAGTGTATCGGCCCCGATGACCTCATTGATCTGCTCCACGGTGCGGCCCGTGGCGACCAGCAGCTTCTGGTCCGGGATATCGGTGCCGAAGTAGCAGGGGTACTTGAACGGCGGGGCCGACACCATAAAGTGCACCTCGGTGGCACCGGCGTCTCGCAGCAGCTTGATGATGCGGGCAGAGGTGGTGCCGCGCACGATGGAGTCATCCACCAGCACCACCCGCTTGCCCTTGACCGTGCTGGAAACGACGTTCAGCTTGATGCGCACGCTGTTCTCGCGCTGCTTCTGGCTGCCCTGAATGAAGGTGCGGCCGATGTATTTGTTTTTGATAAAGCCGATGCCATAGGGGATGCCGCTCTCCTGCGAGTAGCCGAGCGCTGCATCCAGACCGGAATCCGGCACACCGATGACCACATCGGCCTGCACCGGGTGCTCCTGCGCCAGGAAGCGGCCTGCCTGCTTGCGGGCCTCGTGCACCGAGCTACCCTCGATGATGCTGTCCGGGCGGGAGAAATAGATGAACTCGAACACGCACATCTGGGTGTCCGGTCGGCCGCAATGATCCTTGATGCTGCGCAGCTCACCGGTTTTTGCGTCTGCCACCACGATCTCGCCAGGCTCCACGTCCCGCAGCAGGGTGGCACCGGCAGCGTCCAGTGCACAGCTCTCGCTGGCAAACACGTAGCCGCCGCCGGGCAGAGTACCGATGCACAGGGGCCGGTAGCCGCGGGGGTCACGCACTGCAATGAGCTTGGTGGCCGACATGATCACCAGACTGTAGGCACCCTCCAGCACATCCATCGTCTTGCTGATGGCGGTCTCGATGCTGCCCATGCGCAGGCGGTTGCGGGTAACGAGGTAGCAGATGACCTCGGTGTCCGAGGAGCCGTGGAAGATGGCACCCTCGTTTTCCAGCTGGCGGCGCAGTTCAATGGCATTGGTCAGGTTGCCGTTGTGGCACAGGGCCATGGTGCCGCGGCCGTGCCGGACGATCATGGGCTGTGCATTGGCCCGCACACGGCTGCCTGCCGTAGCGTAGCGCACATGACCGGTAGCCATGTGCGCATTGGGGTTTGCCAGACTTGCCAGCACTGCCGGGGTGAACACCTCGTTCACAAGGCCGAGGTCGCGGTGGCCGACAATGACGCCGTCATCGTTCACAGCGATGCCGCAGCTCTCCTGACCACGGTGCTGCAGAGCATACAGGGCCGAGTAGGCGGCAGCGGACACATCCTCGGTACCGGCACGGTCATAGATGCCGAAAACACCGCATTCTTCATGCAGTGGATATGAAAAATCAGACATTGGTTCTCCTTTTTCGCTCTGAAACCCTCTCAGTCATTGCTCCGCAATGCCAACTCCCCCGAGGGGGGAGCTTTTATACCGCTTTCCCGTCAGATGGCGTAAGACCTCGCCCTTCGGGAGAGGTGGCACGCCGCAGGCGTGACGGAGAGGGTCCGCGTCTTACAGCTCGTTCAGTTCGGCCTGCAGCTTTTCCTCTTTGGCGGCGATCTGTGCAGCCATGGCGGTGCGCTCTGCAGCCAGCTTTTCGGCCAGAGCGTCATCGCTCAAAGCCAGAATTTCCGCTGCCAGCCATGCGGCGTTCTTGGCACCGTTCAGAGCCACCGTTGCCACCGGGATGCCGCTGGGCATCTGGACCGTGGCAAGCAGTGCATCCAGACCATCCATGGCACCGCCCTTCATGGGAATGCCGATCACCGGCAGGGTGGTGTTGGCCGCAAAGGCACCGGCCAGATGGGCCGCCATGCCTGCCGCGCACAGGATCACACCAAAGCCCTTGGCGCGTGCGTTCTTTGCAAACTCTGCCGCCTCGGCAGGGGTGCGGTGCGCCGAAAGGATGTGGGCCTCAAACGGGATCTCCAGCGCCTTGAGCTGAGCGCAGGCTCCCTTCACCACCGGCCAATCACTGTCTGAACCCATGATCACAGCCACTTTACGAACCATATCCAAACCTCTCTTTCTTGATCCCGACAAACAAAAAAGGCTGTGGTACCCCCGTACCACCGCCTTTATTTCTGCATACGCTTTTCCCACACGCCGCACAAAGCTGCACGATGCCCCTGACTTGCATGAATGTTGTTCTGACTCATGAGACCGGCCAGCATCTTCATCATTGAAGTTTTCCTCCGCAACTCTTTGTGCCTGCGTTTTTCAGGGACGGCAAAAGCCCTTTCTGCGGGCCATCCGTCCCTGTACTACATACAGTTTACGGCAAAAGAAACGCTTTGAAAAGGGCGTTTCCATAAATTCTACCTTGTGTTTTCATGCCGCCAAAAAACTTTCAAAAGTTTTGTGCAGTTTCGACATTGTTTTTCTTTCTAAGTATGACTTATAGTTTAGGTATATTTTAGGTAAAGAAGCGCTCCGGCTTTTTGAGGAAAAAGACCGACTTTTAAGCGTTCTCGCCCTCTCAGAAGATGATCTTTGCAGTTGCTGCCCGTGCTGCGCGGATAAGGTCTGCCGGGGCACAGCACACCTGTGTGCCGATGCGGCCGCCGGAGACATATACCTTTTGCTGTGTCAGCACGCTCTCGTCAAACACGGTCTTGTACTGTTTTTTCATGCCCACCGGGCTGCAGCCGCCGCGCACATAGCCGGTGACCTTGTTGATATCGGCCACATGGATCATCGCCACGCTCTTTTCGCCCACACTGCGGGCGGCGGCCTTCAGATCCAGCTCCGCTGCCACCGGAATGACGAAGACGAAATAGTTTTTGCTGGCTCCCTGCGTTACCAGCGTTTTGTACACGCATGCCGGGTCCTCGCCCATACTGGCTGCCACGGTCACGCCGTCCACAGCCACGCCCTCTTCGTGGGCGTACTCGTGGGCGGTGTAGGGTACCTTTTCACGTTCCAGAATGCGCATGGCATTGGTTTTTGCTTCTTTTCCCATTGTGATATTCCCCTTTGCTTGTATTGAACCCTCTCAGGCCGCTTCGCGTCCGGCTCCCCCAAAAGGGGGAGCCTATGCGCGGTAACTGGCAGATTCTCTTTTACCGTGAAGCAATGCCCCATGGAAAGCAGTAAAAAGCTCGCCCTTCGGGAGCAACAACAACGACCGCCGCCAGTGGCGGATACAGGGAGTTGTTGTTGGGGCAGCGGCCAGCAAAGCACGAGTGCATTTTTGCACGAAGTGATTGCTGGGAGCCGCAACCCGGCAAGTGTCATTGCGCAGCAATGACTGAGAGGGTTCTTTTTTATTCTACCACTTTCTCCATAAAATTTCAAAATTTCTCTTGACTTCAGTTTCCTGAAGTGATATCATAGCGTCACACACTTCAGAGAACTGAAGTTTGACAATGCAAGCTGCGGCAAAGGAGCCGGTCTCCCTCGCCGTTCACACGATAAGGCAAAGGAGACAAAAACCATGATCATCGTATTGAAACAGGATGCACCCGAAGTACAGGTACGCGAGTTCTGCCACGAACTGCAGGATATGGGCCTGCAGATCAACGACTCCAAGGGCAGTGAAAGCCACATTCTGGGCCTGATCGGCGACACCAAGGCCGTGGCCGAAAGCTGGGTGCTGGCAAACCCGGTGGTGGAGACCTGCCGCCGGGTGACAGAGCCCTACAAAAAGGCCAACCGCAAGTTCCATCCGGATGACAGCATCATCGATGTGGACGGCGTCAAGATCGGCGGCGGAAACTTTGCGGTCATTGCAGGCCCCTGCAGCATCGAGAGCGAGGAGCAGATCACCTACTGTGCACAGCGGGTCAAAGCCGCCGGTGCTTCCCTGCTGCGCGGCGGCGCGTTCAAGCCCCGCACCTCTCCGTACTCCTTCCAGGGAATGCGCAGCGAGGGTCTGGACCTGCTCAAGCTGGCACGCCGTGCCACCGGCTCCCCCATCGTCACCGAGATCATGAACACCGAGCACCTGCCGCTGTTCGAGAACGTGGACCTCATTCAGGTGGGTGCCCGCAATATGCAGAACTTTGAGCTGCTCAAGGCCGTCGGCCGTCAGAAGAAGCCGGTGCTGCTCAAGCGCGGCCTTGCCAACACGCTGGAAGAGTTCGTGATGAGCGCCGAGTACATCATGGCCGAAGGCAACGAGAACGTCATCCTCTGCGAACGCGGCATCCGCACCTTTGAGACCAGCATGCGCAACACCCTCGACCTTGCCGGTGTGGTGATGCTGCACAAGATGACCCACCTGCCCGTTGTCGTAGACCCCAGCCACGCCTGCGGCCATGCATGGATGGTGCCGGAGCTGGCAAAGGCTGCCGTCGCCGCCGGTGCCGACGGCCTGATGATCGAGGTGCACAATAATCCCGCCAAGGCCAAGTGCGACGGTGCCCAGAGCCTGACCCCGGATCAGTTCGACGAACTGATGCAGTTCGTGAGTAAAGAGGTGGAGTTCTTCGGCAAGAAGATGAACTGACACGCTGAAAGCCGGTCGGCAGACGAGCCACGATTTTCTGAATACAGATTCAAAATGGATGCTTCCCTGCATTGAGCGGGAGGCATCCATTTTTTTCGATAAAAATATTTATAATGTGTAACCGGATCTCCGTACCGTTGCAATCATCTCCCTGTAAAATCCATGTGATTTTACAGAGCAGACCGTACAAATCATTTGCGGGGCCGGATCAGAAGCACATGGAGCTTCCGGCTCAGATCTGCCAGACACCACGCGATTGCCATGCCGCTTGCAATGCCGAGGGCGGCCAGAAAGGTCTGCTCCCCAAAGTGCTCTGCCGCCCGCAGATCGCTGGAGACCACCGCATTCATGCAGTAGTAAAGCGTGCTGCCGGGGATGAGGGGAATGGCCGATGTGATGAAAAACGGCGTGGAAGGCGCATTGCAGCACCGGGCAAGGATCTCGGCATAGAGGGCGGCACAAAAACCGGCCAGCAGATTTGCAAGAAAGGCGCTGCTCAGCGCATGATCGGCCAGCAGGTAGGCCAGCCACGCCAGAAACCCGCCCACAGCGGCGGCAGGCAGGTAGCGCCGGTTCAGGTTGAAGATCAGTCCGAAGCCGACAGAGCCCAAAGCTGCGCTGAGCAGCTGCGATAAGACCTGCATCATGCGATCCCTCCCATCAGCCAGATGGCCGCCATCATGCCCAGTGCAAGGACTGCGGCCATCAGAATGGCCTCCACCAGCCGCAGAGAGCCGGAAATGATATCGCCGAGCAGGATATCCCGGATGGAATTTGTCAGCATGATGCCGGGGATCAGCAGCATGATGATGCCAATGAGGATCTTGTCTGCGTGGAGCTGCGGCCCGATGCGGCAGAACAGCAGGGTGGAAATGCCGCAGCAAAATGAGGCGATGAACTGAAATTCCACGCCGTTCATGCAGAACGGTGCAAGGCAGCGCTCCATCCAGAAGACCAGCACTGCAATGACGCCGGCCAGCAGGCCGTCCCACAGGCTGCCCCCAAAGAACACGGCAAAGCTGGAAGCAGCCAGCACGCTGCCCGCCAGCCGGAGCCGGAAGTCTGCGCGCTTGGCAAGGATGGCGTCCAGCTGCCTTTGAAATTCCTCCACGGAGGGCGGTGCCGCGCAGATCCGGCGGCTGAGTGCATTGAGCTCTTCCAGCATGAGCAGATCGTTCCCGGACGCATGGCGCAGACGGCGTGTCTGGGTCTGCGGCGGGAGCTGCGGCATTGTCAGGGTGACAACGATGCTGGATGTGATGACGAATACATTGACCTCCTGCGCGCCGTATGCGGCTGCGATGCGGTTCAAGGTATCTTCTACGCGGAAAACCTCGGCCCCGCTGTTCTGCAGTGCTTCTCCCATTTTGATCAGAATGCAGAGAAAGCGGCTGACTTCTGCTTCTCCCATGAAATATCCCCTTTTCGGCTTTGTCTTTTGCCCCTATTATAATGGTTCTGCGGGATGGAAACAAGGGTGGTAGGGCTGCCTGCACGGAAATCCGCTTTTGCAGCCTGAGCCAAATCAAAAGCCTTCCCCTTTCCCGACGTCTTGACAAGCCCTTTTCTTCTGGTTACAATACGAAAAAGAGTCCGCAGACCGTCTCTTTGCAAATTTCAGCCGCTGGCTCCGGGAAAGGAACTTCGTCATGGAACCAAAAACCAAACAATATCTGCTCGTAACTGTTGTGGGCGTAACGCTTTTTGTTGCACTGCTGCGGCTTTCCACCGTTCTGGCCTTTGCGGCAGAACTTGTGGATCTGGTCCTGCCCATTCTGGCAGGCGGCATTCTGGCACTTTTTATCAACGTGCCCATGAGTGGGCTGGAAAAGCGGCTGAAACGTCTGTTCCGCAAGGCCAGAAAGCAGCCGTCGGATAAAGCCATCCACCTTATCAGCTTTTCCATCACGCTGCTGGGCGTTGTGCTTGTGCTGGTGCTGGCTCTGACCCTGCTGATCCCGGAGCTTGTGCAGTCCTTCCACAGTCTCTATCTGCAGATCGAGGCAAACATTCCCCGCTGGACCGCCTATCTGAGTGCGCAGAATGCCGACACGGGCTGGCTGATGAGCTGGCTGGAAGGCATCAACTGGGAGCAGCTGCTGCACAAGATCACTGCCGGCATCGATACTGTGCTGATCAACGCGGTAAGCGCCGTATCTGCCACGGTGAACATTGCGGTGACAGCCTCCTTTGCCCTGATCATCTCCATCTATATGTCCCTTGGCTCGGAAAGTCTCTGCCGACATGCCCGCACACTGGTGTGCGCCTATCTGAAGCCGAACCACGCCGCCGGGCTGCTGAAGTTCTGCAGAGCGTTCCGCCAGTCTTTCGCAAACTTTCTTACCGGACAATGCAGCGAGGCGGTGATCCTCGGCGTCCTCATGACCCTTGCGTTTTCCGTTTTCCGGATCCCCTACGGCAGTCTTGTGGGAATGCTGACCGCCATCTGCGCCATCATCCCCTACGTCGGCGCGCTGATCTCCTGCGTGGTCAGCGTGTTCCTTGTGCTTTTGGTGGACCCTGTGCTGGCGGTGCGCTGCCTCATCGTTTATCTTGCCGTGCAGTTCATTGAAAATCAGTTCATCTATCCCCGCGTGGTGGGCAAGTCCGTGGGGCTTTCTCCCCTTTACACCCTTGTTGCCGCCATGATCGGCGGAAAGCTCTTTGGCATCATCGGCATCATCTTCTTCATCCCCCTGACTGCGGTGATCCTCGAGCTTGTGAAGGAGGACGCCTGCCGCCGCCTGCGTGCAAAAGAAGAGCAGCAATAAAAGCAGCGGCCCCGGAAAGCTTCTGAAAACGCTTTCCGGGGCCGTTTTATTCTTGTCCGGGGGTGCCCCCGCAGCATTCACTTGAAATATTGGGGGAAGGACTTCCGGATGGTGGCCAGATTTTCGGTATACCGCTGCATATGCCGGGCGGCAATGGTGCGGGCAGCAGCGGTATCCTTTGCCTCGATGGCCTTCAGCAGGCTGGTGTGGTCATCCAAAATTGCTTCTGCCGGGCGGCAGCGGAAGCTGAGCATCGTGGTGCGGTCGAAATGAGGGGCCAGATTTTCCACCAGCTCATACCAGTAAGGGCAGCCGCACAGCTCATACAGCATTTTGTGGAACTCCTTATCCAGTGCAAAGATCTTTTCCTCCTGCGCCCGCTGAATGTACATCTGCCACAGCGCCACATTCTCCCACAGACGGTCGAGCTCCTGTTTGGTCAGCATTTCGCAGGCCATCCCCGCCAGCTCTGTTTCCAGCACTGCCCGGAGATGCCGGACCTCTTCCACCAGCCCGGCGTCGATGAGGGAGACATAGGTGCCGATCTTGGGCCGGATCTCGATCAGCCGCCGCTGCGCCAGCTCCAGCTCTGCTTCCCGGAAGGGGGTGCGGCTGACCCCCAGCTGCTCGCACAGCTCCGGCTCGTTGAGTTTTTCTCCGGGTTCCAGACGGATGTTGACGATGTTATCGATCAGCACCCGCAGGACAAAATTTTTAGCAGATTCCTGCTCTCTGCGTTCTGAGATGGTGATCATGGAAATGCTCCTTTTATCCGTTTGCGGTCTGCTCAGGGCGTATCTGAAAACAAAGAAAATGGCGAGTATTCCGCAGTCACAGGCGGGCTCCAGAGCTTTTTCCCACAAGATCCTGCTGTGGCTGCAGAAACAGGCCGGATTTTCGGCTTTTCAGCTGCACGCAAGGGGCGCAGCCTGTTCACAGTATAGCACAAACCGCTTCGGCTTGTCCCGTTTTTTGCAGAAAATGCAGCAAAAAGCAAAGCATCCAGGGCGCGATTTTTGCTGCCGGAGCAGATCATGGACTTTTTAAAGCTGGAACAGGTCGATCCGCACGGCCATGGCAAGGCCATAATAGACCACAACAGCCGCCCGACCCTTGATGGTGGTGCTCAGCGGCCCGGATAAGATGCAGGAAAGATTTCCGCTTTTACCTTGACTTTACCCCTGTTTTCTGCTTTAATACCTTTGATAAAAGGGAGTAAAGGGCCGTTTTCCGTTTTGTGATCCGGAAAACGGCTGCATGGCAGCGTCATCACGGCAAAATGCCCGATGTCATGTGTTCGCTTGAGACTTTTGTCACAGACAAGGTACTGTGGCAGAGGTCTCTTTTTTCTTGCCGCTGTACCGGAGCACAAGGAGGCAAAGAAAAAGCATGAACTTTCTGAACACATTCGCAAGTCTGTTTTCCAACTTTGGAAACCTGACATGGCAGATGGTGGTGATGTGGGCCATCGGTGCGCTGCTCATTTACCTTGCCATCGCCAAAAAAATGGAGCCGAGCCTGCTTTTACCCATGGGCTTTGGTGCCATTCTGGTCAACCTGCCCCTGTCGGGCGCCATCACGCAGGGCGATACGGTAGGCCCAATTTCCGCTCTGTTTGATGCGGGCATGTCCAATGAGCTGTTCCCGCTGCTGCTCTTCATCGGCATTGGTGCCATGATCGATTTTGGCCCGCTGCTGGAAAAGCCGTGGCTGATGCTCTTTGGTGCGGCGGCACAGTTCGGTATCTTTTTCACCCTGTTTCTGGCGGGCTTCTTCTTTGACCTGAAGGATGCCGCCTCCATTGCTGTCATCGGTGCAGCGGACGGCCCCACTGCCATCTTTGTGGCAAACACCCTCAACTCCCAGTATCTCGGTGCCATCATGGTGGCAGCCTACAGCTACATGGCCCTGGTGCCCATCGTGCAGCCGCCCGTTATCCGGCTGCTGACCACCAAAAAGGAGCGCCTCATCCGGATGCCTTATGAAAAAGGCAGCGTTACCCAGCTGACCAAGATCCTGTTCCCCATCGTCGTGACCATCATTGCGGGCATGGTCGCCCCTGCCAGTGTGGCGCTGGTGGGCTTTTTGATGTTCGGCAACCTGCTGCGGGAGTGCGGCGTGCTGAACGTGCTCAGCGAGACCGCACAGAATGTGCTGGCAAACCTGATCACCATCGTGCTGGGCCTGACCGTTGCCGGGCAGATGACCGCAGACAAGTTCGTCCGGCCCGACACGCTGCTGATCCTTGCACTGGGTCTGGTGGCCTTCGTCTTTGATACCGCAGGCGGCGTGCTGTTTGCAAAGCTGCTGAATCTTTTCCTGCCCGAAGGCAAAAAGCTGAACCCGATGATCGGTGCCGCCGGCATCTCGGCTTTCCCCATGAGCGGCCGCGTCGTCAACAAGATGGGTCTGGAAGAGGACAGCCAGAATTTCCTGCTGATGTATTCCATCAGCGTCAATGTTTCGGGGCAGATCGCATCCGTCATTGCAGGCGGTCTCATCCTGACCCTGATGACTTAACGGAGGTGTACTTATGCTTCATCTTTCTTCGTGGATGGTCACACTGCCGATGATGCTCATTGGGATGGTCGGCATCATCCTCGTCATCGGCATCATCGTTCTGTCCGTGATGCTGCTGAACCGGCTTACCAGCCGGAAATGATTTTTCCTTTTACCGTTTGACTGAACAGAAAAAGTCCGGGCCTGTTTCCGCTCAGAGAAAGGCCCGGGCTTTTCGTTTGCTCTGGTTTGTGGTATACTATAGTGTATTTTGAAATCACCCTTTAAAAAGAGGTATCGTTATGAAAGCACATATCGCACGCAACCAGAACGCCGGTGTGCCGCTGGCACTGGGCTGGAATCTTTCCAATGCTGACCGCGGCAAGCTGGAGGGCATGGCCCCCGCCTTTGGCATGAAGCTGCTGCCCGTGTCCCCTGCGGATGCCGGCAAGACCGTCGCCCAGCTGCTGGGCGAGGTGGAGACCAGAACCGCCCGCACGCTGGTGCTGGAACCGGGTGCCTATCCCCCGGCACTGGTGCTGGCAAACTTCAAGGATAAGGATGTGGACACCCTGCTGGATCTGATGAAGCAGGCACAGGTGAACATCCCGCTCAAGGCCGTGGTCACTCCCTCCAACCGCAGCTGGGTGTTCGGCGACCTGCTGGCCCATCTGCAGGAGGAGCACGCAGCCGTTACCGCCGCAAAGGAGAACCAGACTCTATGAAGACCCGCGCAAACCGTTTGGTCAGCATGCTGCTGGCCGGTGCGCTCTGCCTGAGCCTGCTGGCCGGTTGTGCCCCTAAAAAGAAGGAGCTGACCCGCTACTCCACCATTTTTTACGATGTGTTCGACACTGTAACGCAGGTGATCGCCTACTGTGAGAGCGAAGAGGTGTTCAAGACCCAGATGGACGCTCTGCACGCAGACCTTGTCACCTACAATCAGCTGTACGACATCTACAACGATTACCCCGGCGTGACCAACGTGAAGACCATCAACGACAACGCCGGCAAGGCCCCCGTGGAGGTGGATGACCGCATCCTTTCCATGCTGGAGCTGGCCGACCAGATGTACGCCACCACCAACGGCAAGCTGAACATCGCCATGGGCAGCGTGCTGAACATCTGGCACAACTACCGCGAAGCGGCCGAGGCCACCGAGACCGATGCGGACAACAAGCTGCCCAGCATGGACGAGCTGGAAGCTGCCGCCCAGCACTGCGACATCAACAATGTCATCATCGACGAGGACGCCAAGACCGTCTATCTGGCCGACCCGGACATGCGGCTGGACGTGGGCAGCGTGGGCAAGGGCTATGCCGTGGAAATGGTATGTCAGGCAGCCGAGGCCCGCGGCCTGACCAGCGCTCTGGTGAGCGTGGGCGGCAATCTGCGTGCCATCGGCACAAAGCCGGACGGCAGCCAGTGGACCGGCGGTGTGGAAAACCCGTGGAACGCTTCCGACCTGTACACCGCCAGTTCCATGCTGAGCGGTGCCATCAACATGAGCGATATGGCCCTTGTGACCAGCGGCGACTACCAGCGCTACTTTGTGGTGGACGGCCAGCGCTATCACCACCTGATCGACCCGGACACCCTGTTCCCTTCCACCTACTTCAATGGCGTGACCGTGCTGTGCAGCGACTCCGGTCTGGCCGACTGCCTGACCACCGGCCTGTTCTGCCAGCCGCTGGAGGACGGGATGAAGATCGTGGAAAGTCTGGACGGTGTGGAAGCCATGTGGTGCACACCGGATCAGCAGATTATTACCTCCTCCGGCTGGGATGCCCATTTGAAAAACTAAAAGCATTTCGACAAAAAGAAAAGCACTGCAATGCAGTGCTTTCTTTTTGCTTCAAAATTCGGTCGGCGCGTAATAGCTGGGAATGGACGCCGTTTTCTGGGCGCTTGCCTGCTGGCGCAGCGCCGAGCGGGTCACCTCTGCCCAGGAATACTGGGTCATATACTCGCCCCGGTAGGAATTGATGGCCGAGCGGTCTCCCTTCAGGAAGTTGTAGTAATCGCAGTCCACCTTGCCCGTATCGATGGCCAGCGTGCTGCGGCCGCGGATGAGCAGGCCGGTAACGCCTGCATCTTCCAGCGCATGGCTCAGGTCAAAGATCAGGTTGCGCAGATGGCTGTGCAGGGATGCGGTATCGGGTTTGTCCTCCCACAGCACCGCCAGCATTTCACCGTTGGTACAGGTGGCACCGTTGCGGTCCACCAGATAGGCCAGCAGCTCTTTGCTCTTGCTGCGCTTGAAGGCCAGTGTGCGCCCATTGACAAAGATCTCAAAATTGCCGAAGCATTGGATCTTGACGCCTGCCGGGCCATCCTCCGGCGGGTAGCGCAGATGCTTCAGCACATTCTTGACATCATCCTCGTTTGCGGGCTTGAGCAAAAAGCCGCTGACGAAGATCTGCAGCGCTTCCAGCGCATATTCCGGATGCTCTGTCACCACAATGATGTTGCAGCGCGGCTGCAGCTTCTGGATCATGCGCGCCAAACCAAGCCCGTTCATGCCGGGCATTTCCAGATTCAGGAAGGCAGCATCCATAGGCCCCTGACGCATCCATGTCAGAGCGTCTTCGGTGGTCATGGCGCTGATATAATCACAGTCGGGTGCAACACGGCACAGGATGCGGACCAGCGAGTTGATCGCAAGCTGTCCGTCATCGACGACCAATATCTTCATTTAATAACACCCCCGCAAGCTTACGATCAAAACGATCCCCCTTGTTCAGTTTAACACGTCACCCACTGATTCGCAAGTTATTTTTGCACAAAAAACGGAAACTTTATCTTAATTACGAAAAAGCACCTCTTCCGTGCAGTTTGTCCGCAAAACCACTGACCGAAAGAGGTGTCTGAGCCGGATCTTATTGCCCGCAGCAAAGGCAGTTATACAAGATACTCCGTGCCGTCCAACCCTGTCAATTTTTGTGCCGTAGTTTCTCCCACATGGCTGCACAGCTGCTCATAAGTCTGCCGCATCCGGGTCGGGCGGGAGGTGCAGTTGTGTGCATCGGAAGAGACCGCGTCCACCAGCCCCGCCTTGACCCAGTGCTCCAGCCGCATCCGCTGCCAGAAGCCGCTGTCCAGCACAGCCGAGCAGTTGATCTGGCAGCGCAGCCGATACTGCTCATGCAGGCGGGCCAGCAGGCCGTGCTGCGCAAGGCAGGGATACCGCTCAATGTGGGCCACCAGAATGCGGTAGCCTGCACCCGTGATCTCCTGCAGAGCCGTTTCCAGCTCCTTTGCCGTTATGTTCGGCACGAACTCCAGCAGCACCCAGCCGGTATCTCCCAAGGTCAGCAGCTGGCGCTGGACTGCCGCATATCCCGCCGCAGGGGTATACAGCAGCTCAGAGCCGTGCTCAAGCTTCAGGTCGTAGCCTTTTTGTGTGCAGTATGCGCGGGCCAGAGCCAGATGCCGGTCATAGACTTCCTGCGGGAAGCGTTCCATGCCCGGCGTACTGTGGGAGGTGGCAAACAGGTGCCGCACACCGTCTGCTGCCGCTGCATCCAGCATGGCATACATTTCTTCTCTGGTCTGCGCACCATCGTCCACGCCGTAGACGAAGTGCGCATGATAATCCGTAAAGCCGCTCATTTCTTTTCCACTTCGTGGCTCCGCCTATAATACTTTTTGTAATAACCGTACTTTCCATACTTTGAGTAGGATTTGTAGTACTTGCGGCCCATATAGTTGTCGTAGTCCACCTGATTGAGCACGGTGCCCAGAATGGGGCAGCCGGTCTGCTCGATCTGCTGCTTCACGTCCAGCAGCTCCTGACGGCTCACATCGTTGTAGTTCACTGCGATCAGGGTGCCGTCACATGCCTTGGCGATCTCTGCCGCATCAATGACCACGCCCACCGGGGGTGCGTCCACAATGACGTAATCTGCCATTCTGGCCAGCATATCCAGCAGTTCGGCAAAATGGCTGTTGGTCAGCAGCGCCAGCGGGTTGGCCACATCGCGGCCCACCGGCACCATGATCGCGTTGGGAATGTCGGTCTGGTAGATGACCTCATCCATGCCCACCATACCGGCCAGAAAATGGGAAAGGCCCTTGCCATCGCTGCGGCCATCCTCAAATTTCAGGCCGTAGTCACTGTTGACCATGCTGCGGCGCAGGTCTGCGTCCACCAGCGCCACCTTGATGCCGCGCTGTGCCAGCGTGCGCATCAGGTTCATGGACAGATAGCTCTTACCCTCTGAAGCATGGCAGCTGGTGATCATGATCTTTTTGACATTCGCACCTGCAAAGGAGAGGTTGGTGCTCAGGGTATTAAAGGCTTCATTTCCCGCATAATCCAGAGCCGGAAATTTTGTGATCTTCAGCTGTTTCATGCTTTCCTCCCAGAGCTGCCACCCACACGGCGGCGGACATCATCGGCAAACCGCTTGGTGCGGCGCTTGAACTCATTTTTCTCTTTCGGCTGTTCGCCAGCATCGGCCAGCGGGATCGATGCCAGCACGACCATGCCGGTATACTTGCGGATATCATCGGCAGACTTGTAGGTATCGTCCAGCATGGTCCGCAGCACCACCACGGCGCAGGCCAGCACAAAGCCCACTACAAAGCCCAGCAGGATATTCTTGGCCTTGTTGGGGCTGAACGGATTCTCCGGCACACGCGCAGAAGACATCAGGGTGGGCTCGTCCGTCTTCATCTTTTCCGAGATGTACTTTGCGCCCACATCCGCATACTCGTTTGCGATCGCTGCCGCTTCTTCCGGATCCGGGTTCGTGACCGTGATATCCAGCATACGGGTGTCGCTGGTGTTGGTGACAGACAGCATACTGGCCATATCGGTGTAGGTGTAATTCAGGTCCAGATTGCTGATGACCTTTTCGTGGACTTCCCACATTTCAAAGACCTTGATGTAATCGCTGGTCAGCTCGCTGCCGACCTGCAGGTCGGAGAAGTTCAGCACCGAATCATTGCGGCTGACCACATAGATGGTAGCCGTTGCCTTGTACATCGGCGTTACCAGAAAAAAAGTATAAAGCGCCATCAGCACGGCACCCACCACAGCCGTGGCTGCAATGAGCGTCCAGTGGGCCAGCAGGCCCATGAACAGTTCCAGCAGATCAATGGTGTCTTCTCCCTGTTCCGGCTGTGCCGCCAAAGCTGTGCGCTCCTTCACAAAAGTATCTTGCTGCACGATTTCACTCCTTACTTATAATACTGCATAATATTGCCGCCCATGCGGCCCGGGCGTTGTGCCCTTTCCTCTATTTTTCTAAACCCCGTACGTCAAATCCTGTACGCCAAAAATGCGGCGTTCCCTTTTTCATCAGGGAGCGCCGCAGAACATTTCTAGTTCTTAGCCCTCAATGGTCTTCACGGCCACCAGAACGAAGTTGGAGCCATAGAGCTTGACCTGACGGCCCTTCAGGTTCACCACGATCTTGCCATCCACGACCTTACCGGCCACAGTATAGTAGGTATAGGTCACAGTGCCGTCTGCCTTCGTCTTGGGCACAGCCACCAGAACGGTAACTTCCTCGTTGTCCTCGTAAGCAGCCTCAACGACCTTGGACTCAATGGTCAGCTTAACATTTGCAGCGTCGAGCAGGTTAGAGGTCTGCATCTCAAAGGCCTGCGTTACAGTAACATCTATAGTCGTCTTCTTTTCTTTCGAAGCGCCCGCAGCCTTCTGCAGGTCTGCATCAGAAGTGATGTCCTGCAGGACTTTCTCGACCTGAGCAGTATCCTCCTTGGCAGTGACCTTCGCATCGCTGACAATGCCCAGAACACCGGTGACGGTAGCAGAACCGCTGGCCTTGACCTCATCTGCCACAGTCTTGCTGGGCGTTGCTGCCAGAACAGACACACCCATGCCCACGACCATAGCAGCGGTCAGAACAGCGCTGATAACTTTCTTCATAATAAAAACTCCTTTCACTTCAAGCCGCACCCCCCAAGATGCTGCTTTCTATCGCAAATGCTTTTCAACATTTACATCATTTTTCAACAGGCTCCCAGAACAGCGTCAGAACCGCCTTCTGGATGGAAGCTTCGGTCGGATAGAACTCGGTGAATCCGTCCTCTGCCACCTTGTGCTCGCCTTCCAGTGCAATGGCAGGTTCCACAGTATCGTCCTTTGCGGCCCACACCTCATTGACCAGCTGACCCTTTGCAAGGTCGGTGACCAGATAAGGCTGCAGCGCATCGTACACCTGTGCGGTGAACTGCTGATCCTGCTGCACCCTGCTTTCCAGCTGTGCGGAAAGCTGTGCAAGATACTCCTCCTGCCGCACCATGCGGGCTTCGTTGGTGCCCTCGCCAATATCCATGCGCCTGCGCACAAAGATCTCGGCCTGATCGCCATGCAGTGTCAGGGTCGTTCCCCTTGTCATGGCCGGGTCTGCTGCGGAGAAGTCATCCTCCAGCGTCACCGTCACACCGCCTGCCAGATCGTTCAGCACCGAGATGCCGTCCAGACTCATTGCCAGATAGAAATCAATGTTTTCCCCCTGCAGCAGGCGGGACACTGCATCACGGGCATAGCCGCAGCTTTCCTCCTTGCCATCGCCAAAGCCATGGGCAAGGCTGATCTGCATCTGGGTGGTGCCCACCGGATTGCCCAGCATGCCAAGCACCGTCACCTCTGCCATGGTGTCGCGGTCGATCTTGAGCTGACGGACCGTCTTGTCTTTGCTGTCTATCACAATGAGCCGTTGAAAATCCGCCTGACCACCCTGATAGGAGCCTTCTGCTTCCACCTCGCTGTCGTGGTCGATGCCCATAACAAGGATGGTGGTCAGATCTGTGCGCCTGCGGTAGGTCACGCCGTCCACTTCCATGGTCTCAGCGGTCTCCTGCGGCAGCTCCGTTCGGGTCTCCGGTTTCCGGCTGCGCTTTTCCAGCCAGCTGCCGCCTGCAAAAAGCAGCAAAGCCGCCAGCACCAGCACAGCCAGCGCCGCAGCAGCAGCGCGATATTGTTTTTTTCTGTTCAAAAAGGTACGCTTCCCCTCTTTCCCTCGGAATATGATCCTGCCGGAAAATATTCCATGGCCTATTATAGCGTCACAACCGTGCAACTGTCAATGCATTTTTCGTTATTTTAGCTGTTATATCAATTTTTTTCACCCTTATTTTTCTTTGAAATCAAGAAAGAAACCCGGCAGGGCTATACTTTAAAAGAATGCAGAAACGCGCTATACTAAAAGCAAAAACAGTTAGTGGAGGAATGCTTTATGAATCCGACTCTGCGAAGGGATGCAGATGCCATCATCCGCTCCAGCCTGAACGCCGTTCTCCCGGACGAAGCCGTGCGCCGTGCGTTGAAAGCCTTTGCGCCGAGGGGCGGCAGAGTGCTGCTGGTGGCAGCGGGCAAGGCGGCTTGGCAGATGGCACACGCTGCGGTGGAAGCGCTGGGCCGTGTGGACGGCGGTGTGGTAGTGACCAAATACGGCCACGTAAAGGGTGAGATCCCGGGCGTGACCTGCTGTGAAGCAGGCCATCCGGTCCCGGACGAGAACAGCTTTGCTGCCACCGAAAAGGCGCTGGCCCTTGTGCAGGGCCTGACGGCAGAGGATACCGTGCTGTTCCTGCTCTCCGGCGGCGGCAGCGCATTGTTCGAGCGGCCGCTGCTGCCCGGGGAAGAGCTGCAGGACATCACAAGCCAGCTTCTCGCCAGCGGGGCCGATATCGTGGAAATGAACACCATCCGCAAGCGGCTTTCCGCTGTCAAGGGCGGACGGTTTGCGCAGGCCTGTGCCCCGGCAGAGGTGTTCAGCATCGTGCTCAGTGACATCCTCGGCGACCCGCTGGACATGATTGCCAGCGGCCCGGCGGTGCCGGACACCTCCACCTGCGCACAGGCCCTTGCCATTGCGGAAAAGTACCACTTAAACCTGTCGGAACAGGCAAAGACGCTGCTGCAGCAGGAAACGCCCAAAGCGCTGGACAACGTGACCACCCGGATCACCGGCAGTGTGCGGGAACTGTGCACCGCTGCGGCCAATGCCTGCCGGGAATTGGGCTATGAGCCCATCCTGCTGACCGATCAGCTTTGCTGTGAGGCCCGGGAAGCGGGCAGCTTTCTTGGCTCCATCGTCCGCACCCACACGGGGCACGGGAAAAAGCTGGCCTATATCGCAGGCGGCGAGACGGTCGTCCACCTGACCGGCAAGGGCCTCGGCGGGCGGAATCAGGAGCTGGCGCTTGCGGCAGCTCCCGCCATTGCAGGGCGGAACGCAGCAGTGTTCTCGGTGGGCAGCGACGGCACCGATGGCCCCACCGATGCCGCAGGCGGCTATGTGGACGGCGAGACCCTTGCTGCGCTGACTGCAAAAGGCTGGAACGTGTTTGACACCCTGCAGCACAACGATGCCTACCACGCCCTCCGGGCTGTGGAGGGGCTCATCATGACCGGAGCCACCGGCACGAACGTCAACGATGTGGCCGTGGCATTGCTCCGGGACTGAGAAGCCGGTTTTATAAACATTGTACCCCGCCTGAAGGGATTTTGGCCTCCGGGGCTTGACAGCAAAAGTTCAAAGTGATATGATTTTGATATCACAAAGAAACGTTTTCAAACCCTAATAAGAAGGAGACCATTATGGAAGAGAAAATTCTGCAGACCAAAAAGAACGGCATGGTCATGCTGCTGCTCACCCTGCTGGGCTATGTGGCGTTCACGGCACTGTTCGTGTACAGCCTGATCCTGCTGGACACCAGCCTGTTCCCGGGCATTCTGCTCATGGTGCTGTCCATCCTGTACTGGGTAGCGGGCATTTTCCTGTTCTGCGGCCTGAAGGTGCTCAAACCGCAGGAGGCACTGGTGCTCACCCTCTTCGGCGACTACATCGGCACCTTAAAGGGGCAGGGCTTTTACTGGGTGAATCCGTTCTGTACCGCAGTCAACCCTGCAGCGGGCACAAAGCTCAGCCAGAGCGGTGACGTGAACAGCGGCGAAACCGGCATGGCGGCCCTGCTCAAGGCAGGTAACAGCAGTGCCCAGACCGCAGAATCTACCAGCAAGAAGATCTCGCTCAAAATGATGACCCTCAACAACTCCCGCCAGAAGATCAACGACTGTCTGGGCAACCCGGTGGAGATCGGCATTGCGGTCATCTGGCGGGTCACCGACACCGCAAAGGCCGTGTTCAATGTGGACAATTATAAGGAATACCTTTCCCTGCAGTGCGACAGCGCCCTGCGCAACGTGGTGCGCGTTTACCCTTATGATGTAGCCCCCAATGTGGACACCACCGGCGACGGCGTAGCCGATGAGGGCAGTCTGCGCGGTTCCTCGGAGGTGGTAGCCGCCCGCATCCGGGACGAGATCCAGAAGAATGTTGAGCAGGCCGGCATCGAAGTGGTGGAGGCCCGCATCACCTATCTGGCCTATGCGCCGGAGATCGCAGCCGTGATGCTGCAGCGCCAGCAGGCAAGCGCCATCATCGATGCCCGCAAGATGATCGTGGACGGTGCCGTGGGCATGGTGGAAATGGCCCTGGACCGCCTGAGCGAAAACAAGGTGGTGGAGCTGGACGACGAACGCAAGGCGGCGATGGTCTCCAATCTGCTGGTGGTGCTGTGCGGCAACCGTGACGCACAGCCCATTGTGAACAGCGGCAGCCTGTACTGATGGCAGAGCCCAAAAAGCAGGTGCCCCTGCGCCTGAACGCGAAGCTCTACGACGCCCTTGCCGCCTGGGCAGAGGATGACTTCCGCTCGGTGAACGGGCAGATCGAGTATCTGCTCACCGAGTGCGTGCGTCAGCGCAAAAAGAACGGGAAGTACGTCTCGGATCAGATCGACGTCCCGCCCGAACTTGACATCAAGTGATAGCATAATTTGGCCCGATGGGCCGCTGCAAACAGCTCCATCCAAAAAATGAGACAGGCTTTCCCGAACGTAAGGGGCTGCCTGTCTCATTTTTGCTGTAAGTGATCGTGGGCGAAAATCTTCAATGCTCTGCCCAGTCGCTGCTGCGGCCCACGGCCTTGTGCCAGCCTGCCAGCAGGCGGGTGCGTTCGGTCTCGTCCATCTGCGGGGCAAAGGTCATGTTGCAGTGCCACAGGCTGCGGATCTCGTCCCGGTCCTTCCACACACCGGTGGCAAGGCCCGCCAGATAGGCTGCGCCCAGAGCGGTCGTCTCCCGGATGGCCGGGCGCAGCACGGTCTTGTTCAGGATGTCGGCTTGGAACTGCATCAGGAACTGGTCACGGGAGGCGCCGCCATCCACCTTCAGCGAGGTGATGGGCACACCGATGTCTTTTTCCATAGCCGCCACAAGATCGGCGCTCTGGTAGGCGATGGATTCCTCCGCCGCGCGGATGATATGGTTTTGGGTGGTACCGCGGGTGATGCCCACGATGGCACCGCGGGCGTACATATCCCAGTACGGTGCACCCAGACCGGTAAAGGCGGGCACGATGTAAACGCCGCCGTTGTCCGGCACCTTCTGGGCGTAGTATTCCGCGTCGCGGCTTTCCTGGATCATGCGCAGACCGTCGCGCACCCACTGGATCACAGCACCGCCCACAAAGACGCTGCCCTCCAGCGCATACTCCACCTTGCCGTTCAGGCTGATGGCAATGGTAGAGATCAGGCCGTTCCGGCTGCGGCAGATGGTGTCGCCGGTGTTCATCAACAAAAAGCAGCCGGTGCCGTAGGTGTTCTTGGCCTCCCCCTTGCCAAAGCAGCTCTGCCCGAACAGCGCAGCCTGCTGGTCACCGGCAATGCCGGCCACCGGGATCTGCACACCGCACAGGTCGGTGGTGCCGTAGACCTCGCTGGAATCGGTGACGCGGGGCAGAATGCAGCGCGGGATATCCAGCGCTTTGAGCAGGGTGTCGTCCCAGTCCAGCGTGCGGATATTATACAGCATGGTGCGGCTGGCGTTGGTGCGGTCGGTGACGTGCACTCTGCCGCCGGTCAGCTTCCAGACCAGCCATGTGTCCACGGTGCCGAACAGGATCTCCCCTGCCTCGGCCCGCTCCCGTGCACCGGGCACATTGTCCAGGATCCACTTGATCTTCGTTGCGGAGAAATAGGCGTCGGGCATCAGGCCGGTGTTCTCCCGGATGTAGTCTGCCATGCCGGGCTGCTGCAGCAGTTCATCCACCAGCGGTGCCGTGCGGCGGCACTGCCAGACGATGGCGTTATAGATGGGGCGGCCGGTGGCCTTTTCCCACAGGATGGTGGTCTCCCGCTGGTTGGTGATGCCAATGGCGGCAATGTCGTGGACATCGACGCCGCTCTGGGCCACCACCTCGTTCATAACTCCGTACTGGGTGGACCAGATCTCCATGGGGTTGTGCTCCACCCAGCCCTGCTGCGGATAGATCTGCTCAAACTCGCGCTGCTGCACCGCAATGATGTTCTGCTCATTGTCGAACAGGATGGCACGGCTGCTGGTGGTTCCCTGATCCAGCGCCAGAACATATTTTGTACTCATGCTTTTGCTCCTCCGTATCGTTTCAGGAGTGTGTATTACAGATTTCGCGTCGCCACAACGTCCACGCCGGTGCCGCACACGTCGGCCAGCACCACCTGCCCGGTGCAGACGGGTGCGTGCAGAGTGACGCGGTCCAGCGCAGCCATGACCTCGGTCATCTTCTCTTTGGGCACAGCCTGCGCAGTCTTTACCGGGCAGCGCGGATACAGTCCACCCTCCACCCGCACGGTGCTGGTGAGGATGCGGGTGGGGTGGGTCAGTTCCTCCCTGCCGTAGGCGGCACCGTTGGGACAGGCGTTTCCCGTTACATTATAATCATTTTCCGGGTCCACCTGCAAGTGGCAGCCGCAGGGACAGCAGATGCAAATAACTTCTTTGATACGGCTCATTCTGCAATAACCTCCTCTACCGCGACGGTCAGAGGGCCGTCCGCTTTTTCCAGCAGGACTTTTGGCAGGGTGATGTGCTCCATCTCACCGGGTGCCATGCGCTGGCGCTTGAACCGGGCCAACTGCCTGCCGCCGCAGGCCACTGTGATCTGGCTGGGGCCGTAGTTCTGCCGCACGCGGAAGGAGATATTCACGCTCCTGTCCACATCGGCGGGGCGCACCCGCTGCGGCACGGTGTAGCCCACGCCATTGCCCGGGACAAGGTCAAGCACAACCGTATCGGAGGCTTCGCCCTTCAAAACATAGGCCGCCGCAGAAGCACCGGCAAGGTCGCTCTCGCCAGAAACGAAGTCCACCAGATCATGCACATGCACCACATTGCCGCAGGCGAACACGCCGGGGATGCCGGTCTCCATATTCTCGTAGACCACAGCGCCCTTGGTGTGGGGGTCCATGGGGATCCCGGCCTGCCGGGTCAGCTCGTTTTCCGGGATCAGGCCGACACTGAGCAGGATGGTATCCACATCAAATTCCATTTCGGTGCCCGGGATGGGGCGGCGGTTCTCGTCCACCTTGGCAACGATGGCCTTTTCTACGCGGGCCTTGCCCTGAATATCCACGATGGTATGGGACAGATACAGCGGGATGTCGAAGTCCTGCAGACACTGCACGATGTTGCGGGTCAGGCCGCCGGAATACGGCATGACCTCCACGCAGGCCAGCACTTTGGCCCCTTCCAGCGTCATGCGGCGGGCCATGATCAGGCCGATGTCGCCGCTGCCGAGGATGAGCACCCGCTTGCCTACCAGATAGCCCTCCATGTTGACATAGCGCTGGGCAGCACCGGCGGTGTAGATGCCGGCGGGGCGGGTGCCCGGGATGCCGATGGCACCGCGGGTGCGTTCCCGGCAGCCCATGCAGAGGATGATGCTTCTGGCTTCCAAAATCTGATAGCCCTTTTCCCGGCTGACACAGTGGATCTTTTTGTCCGGGGTGACCTCCAGCACCATGGTGCCCAGTTCCACCTGCACGCCGGTGGATTGCAGCAGTTCAATGCAGCGGCCGGCATACTCCGGGCCGGTGAGCTGCTCCCCAAAGCGGTGCAGACCAAAGCCATTGTGGATGCACTGGTTCAGGATGCCGCCCAGTTCGTTGTCCCGCTCCAAAATCAGAATATCGCGCAGGCCGTGCTGCCATGCGCTGTAAGCTGCGGCAAGGCCTGCCGGGCCGCCGCCGACGATGACCAGATCAATCATGGTGATTTTCCTCCTGCTTGGTTTCGCACAGTAAGACGTTGGTACCGGCTTTATCCTGCAGCACGTCCAGCGGGCTGATGCCCAGCGTTTTGCTGATCAGCTCCAGCACCCGCGGCCCGCAGAAGCCGCCCTGACAGCGGCCCATACCGGCACCGCAGCGGCGCTTGACGCCGTCGATGGTGGCTGCGGGGATCTCTTCCCGCAGGGCGTTCAGGATCTCCCCCTCGGTGATCGTCTCGCAGCGGCAGACCACGCGGCCGTATGCGGGATCTTCCGCAATGAGCCGGGCCTTTTCTTCCGGCGAACACTCCTTAAAGCGTACTCTGGTGCGGCCGTCCCTGTAGTCCGTCTTGGCGGCGGGCAGGTCGCCGTGGGCCTTCAGGATCTTGGTGACTTCCTTTGCGACAGCCGGGGCGCTGGACAGGCCGGGCGATTTCATACCCGCCAGATCAATGAAACCGGGCGCGCCCTCTGCTTCGCCGATAACAAAGTCGCCCGTGTCCACATTGGCGCGGACACCCGCAAAGTTGCGGATGGACTCCCCGAACCGGATGCTCGGCACGCTGCGGCGGGCTGCGGCGCTGACAAAAGCCAGACCGGCAGCGGTGCAGGCGGTGTTGTCGCCCTCTACCCGAACGGCGTCCGGGCCAACGAGCAGGTTGCCGTGGACGGTGGGGGCCACCAGAACGCCCTTGCCGTTTTCGTTGGGGCACTGGAAGATGACGTGGTGCACACGGCTGCCCTCGGATTTGTCCAGCAGGTAGTATTCGCCGCGGGTGGGCTGGATGGTAAATTTGTGGGGCGCAGCCATATCGTGCACGGCCTGTGCCGAGATGCCTGCCGCATTGATGATGTAGCGGGTCTCCACGATGCCATCGGGCGTTGTCAGTGCCCATCCGTCGGCAGTCTTTTCAATGTGGGTCACAGGGCAGCTGCGGTGCAGCTCCACGCCGTTGCGCACAGCTACTTCTGCCATGGCCAGTGCAAAGTCCCACGGGCTGACGATGGCGGCGCTGGGCGCATACAGCGCGCCAACCACATTGGGAGCCAGATTCGGCTCCATGGCAAGCGTTTCCTCTGCGGAAAGCAGCCGGATGCCCGGCACGCCGTTGGCGATGCCGTTCTCATACAGTTTCTGCAGGTGGGGCAGCTCCTCCGGGCTGAGGGCCAGCACCAGACTGCCGCACTGACGGTACGGCACATCCAGACGGGCACAGATCTCCTTGGCCAGTGCAGAGCCCTCCACATTGAGCCGTGCCATCTGGGTGCCCGGCTCGGGATCGTATCCGGCGTGCAGAATAGCACTGTTGGCCTTGGTCGTGCAGTCTGCCACATCGTTTTCCGCCTCAAAGACCGCGGTCTGCAGCCGGTAGTGTGACAGCTCGTAGGCACTTGCTGCGCCGATGACGCCGCAGCCGATGATCGCTACATCCAGCATAAATACCTCCTGATCGCTCTGTTTTCCGAACAAACGAAAAAGAGCAGAGCAAACAAAAGGGTTTTGCTTTCCCTCTTGTTTGTTCTGCTCGATTCTCTGAACAAACTTTTATTATTTTTATAATAACGCAGTCCGCACAAGATGTCAAGGTATTTGTTCAAAAATAATAGTTATATCAGACGAAAGCACTCGATCTGCAGGCTGCAGCACCACGCAACGTGTCGCAGCCATTTCCTGCTTTTATAATACCATGAACAAGGTTCCTGCAGCAATGAGCGCACAGCCGATCAGACTTTTGGCCGTGAACGGCTCATGCAGGATGAAAAATGCCAGTGCCAGCGTGATGACCACGCTCAATTTATCGATAGGGACTACCTTGGACGCTGCACCGATCTGCAGCGCATGATAGTAGCACAGCCAGCTTGCACCCGTGGCAAGGCCGGACAGGATCAGGAACAGCCAGCTTTTGTGAGAAATATCCCCGATGCCGGTCTGTGTTCCCGTCAGAAACACCATGCCCCAGCTCATCAGGAGCACAACTGCAGTGCGAATGGCCGTGGCAAGCGTGGAATTTACTCCTTCAATGCCGATCTTCGCAAGAATAGAAGTCAATGCGGCAAATACCGCTGACCCCAACGCAAAAACAAACCACATACTGCTTCCTCCTGTTTTTCTCAACTCTGCCACCATTTCAGGCCTATTTCAAGTAAAGGTGTTTGGGATAGCGGTGCGGGAGCATTCCGTTCAGCGGCCTTTCGGCGGGGCGTTTTCGTCCGGGGCGCTGCCGCTGCCGGAGTTCAGGATCGCCACGAACTGTTGCAGCTGCTTGAGGGAGCTGACGCCCAGTTTGTCGTAGATGTTCTTGTTGTGGAAGCGCAGGGTGCTGTCCTTGATGTCCAGCTGCTGCGCGATCTCCCGGGTGCGCAGCCCGGCGGCATAGCCGTCAAAGATGCGGCGTTCGGTCTTGGTCAGGGTGGGAATGCCCGCCACAAAGGTCTGGAAGGCATCGGGCACCGACTCGTTGCGGCACACGTCCGCCAGCCGGGACAGCTCGGTCTGCATCTGCTGGCGTTCCAGCTGCAGCTCGTCCATCCGCCGCCGGGACTCCCGCCGGTCCTCCTCGAACTGCCGGAACGCCGGCGAGAGGATGCGCCGGTGGAAGTTCATGCAGCAGAACACCACGAAAAAGGCGATGAACAGGCCGATGAGCAGCATCTGCAGATTGCCGGAAAAGACCAGTCTCCGGTAGTCCGCCATGGGGATGCACACCGCCAGCCGGTAGGACTGGCTCTCGCTCAGGCGGCACAGCTGGGAGATGCCCGCATAGGCGCTGTCAGGGCCGGTCAACTGGGTCAGCCCGCCGCCCATGCTGCGCAGCACCAGCGTGTCCCGGGGGGCATGGAAGTAGCCGCCGGTGGTGCCGCTGCTGAGGGCGGCATCGGCGGCAAGGCCGTCCCCCGCCGGGGCAAGCAGACAGCTCAGCCGGTCAAAGCCGGTGGGTTGGGCAAAGTTCTGCTTGAAGTAGCTCTCGCTGATCTCAAAGCCGCACAGCCCGTACATCGTGCCGTCCCGCCCCCGCAGGGGCAGCAAAAACAGCTGCACCTCCTCCGAGGTGCCGGGCAGCTCGAACCGCTCGGTCAGCGTATAGGACTGGTACAGCGGGGCGCTGCCGGGGGTCATCCAGCGGTCGTAGTCCGGGAACTGGTCGGTCTGGAACTCCATGCGCCACTTGCGGTGGGGCATCACGCTGTGGGCCTTGCCCACCTCCGCACTGCCCCGGTACAGCAGCAGGGGCACGGTGGGGGTGTCGGCACCGCTTTTCTGCACATACAGCCCGGCGCGGGAATGCTCTGCCCCCTCCATGCGGGTGTTGACGGTGGCATCCAGCAGCACAAAAGCACCGGAACAGCCGGTCTGGCGCAGACGGCGGCACAGCGGCTCGATCATTTCCTCTTCCAGCGCGTTCAGCACCTCGGGGGAGTCGTTCAGCTGGGCAAAGGACATCTGCCGCAGAGCAAGCTCCTTGTCCACCTCTGCGCTCATGTCCTCGGACAGGTTCACGCCCATGACCGCCAGCTGTTCAAAATAGCGCTCCATATCGTTCTGGAACACCGAAAACTGGATCTGCAGACTGCGGCTGATGTCCTTTTTGGTGTTGTGCAGGCTGGCAAACAGGAACAGCGCCGCACCAAAGGTCAACACCAGCAGCACCACCAGCAGCAGGCAGGCCCACAGCAGCCGGCTGCTCATGGGGCTTTGGCGGATCTTTTCACGGTGCCGGTCAACAAAGTGCATCAAAGTCCCTCCTTTCCGGCTGAGCGGCAGGCTCAGGCATTGTCACACAGCAGCTGCCATGTTTCCTCGGTAAGGGCTTCCAGCGTTTCGCCGTCCGCAAGGCGCTGGGGGTAGTCCTTCTGGCGCTGGCGCAGGCTGTCGTACAAGGCTTTGGCCTTGGCGTGGTACCCCACGATGCCCGGTTCGGACAGGGGGGTGTTCTGGATGCGCATTTCGTTGTAGACGTCGTACAGCCGCTGATAGCTCTGCTGCTCAAAGGGATAGTCCGCAATGGCGTCAAAGGCGGCGCTGGACACCGGCATGTAGCCGGTATCGGCGGCAAATTCCAGATTGCGCTGCTGTTCGGTGAGCCAGCGCAGGAACACGGCGGCGGCTTCGGCCTTCTGATCGGTGGTCTTGAAGGCGCACAGGCCCACACCGGCCTGCGGCATCAGGGGCGTGGCGGTGCCTGCGGCGTGGGGCAAAGGAGCCAGCAGCAGGTCGGTGGGCTCGGTGGTGTTGTCCGGGTAGGTGACGAAATCATTGTAATAAAGGATGGCCGCAGAGCTGCCAAGGCCCGCCAGCGTCTCGCCGGTCATCACCTGCGTGTTGGAGTACAGGTCCGAGATCAGAATATCGCCCTGCACCAGCGCCCGGGCAAACTCCATCCACGAGGCGCGGAAGGTCTCGTTGGTCAGATCGTACCAGCTGCCCTTGTACAGCTCGCCGCTGCCCTGTTCCAGCGCGTTCAGCTCCACCAGCCGCAGGGGGTAATCCAGCGCGCAGAAGGGCTTGCCCTGCGACCACTGCCGGTAGGCACCCGCCATTTCAAAAAAGCCGTCCCATGTGGCAAGGGTGGAAAGCTGCGCCCCGGTGTCCGCCGCAAACCGGGCGTACTGGGAGCCGTTCAAAAAGATGAGCTGGGTGGATTTGGACACCGGGAACACCACCTGCCGCCCGTCAATGATGCCGTCCTGCACAAAGCCGGGCACATAGGCCGCCATGTCCTCGGCGGTGAACCAGTCGTTCCAGTCCACAAGGTTCTCAATGCCCAGAGCGCTGGCGTCCGCGGGGTGGGCCGAGAACAGGTCCGGCAGGTCCAGCGCGCCGGGCTTGCCGGCCTTGGCGTCCTGCAGCTGGCCGCCGATGGCGGCGCTGTTGGTCATGTTGGTCACGTTGAGCAGGATGCCCTTCTCCCTGCCCACCGTGTCGTTGAACTCGGTCAGCAGGCGGTTCATGGGCGAGTCGGCCTGTTCGCCGTACACATGCCAGATGCTGAGCATGGTGGGGTCCTTGGGAGAAAGCAGGGTCTTGCTGCCGCCGCAGCCCGCAAGTGCCAGACCGGGGACGAGCGCCGCAAGCTTTAAAAATGTCCTTCGTTCCATTTATCATGACTCCTTTCCGCACATTGCAGCCAGAGGGGGAAACCGGCACAGGCAGGGCTGCAGCTGCCTGTTTTTTGGGGGGAACTGCCCCAAAATCCCCCCAATTTTGGGCTTTTTGGGGGGATTTTTTGAGGGGGAAGCCCCAAACCCCCAAAAATTTTTTTGGAATTGCCCCCCAAAAACGGCTTTTCTGAGGGGGCAATTTTTTCCCGGGTATGGTACAGTACAACCAGAAAAAGTCCTGCGCCGGTGCAGAAAGCCTGTCGCTGTGCACAAAACGTGTCAACAGGCATCTGCGGATTCTATTCATAAGGATAGCATAAGATGGAGCGGACTGCAAGTGCAGAGAATACCAAAACCAGAGCCCCCTAAAAAGCAGGGGGACCAACAGAAAGGAGCACCCCCATGAAAGAACTGAACAGACGCGAATTCCTCACCCTCTCCGGCGCAGCCGTTGTGGCGCTCTCGCTGGCAGGCTGCGGCGGCGGGTCCTCCGCCCCCGCAGTGCCCACCAGCAAGGAAGCCGAGCTGGTGGCAGCCATCAACAAGGTCTGGAAGAAAAAGTACGATGCAAAGGCGGTTGTCCATGAGCAGCTGACCCTCAATCAGGATGCGGTGGACGTCATAAGTGCTTACGGGCATGTTTTTGAACAGGCCAACGAGACACCGCATATAACGACAAAAGATGACGTTACTATGATTTCGGAGGGATCCGGTGAGTTTAAGAAGAAAATGCAAAAGTATGGCAATAACTGTTTCGCAGGTATGGCCGGCGTCTTCCCACGGTTTCCCGCTAAGGAGATAGCTCTGGAGGATGCGTATTCTTGCGAGGATACTGCCGTTCAGGCTTTTGTAGAGAAACTGCTGACCAGCCTTGCTAATAGCTCCAAGGCAGAGTTCATCAGCATTTATCTCCCGGTGGTTCAGGGCACGACCTACATGACCGCTGCTATATTCCTGAACAACAATCCATAAGATAACCAGACTTCCCCCTTTTGCCCCGGGTACGGAAGCCTCACGACGTGCCCGGGGCTTTGTAAGTGAAAGGAGACAGCCATGAAACACAAATGTTTTGCTGCTGTGGTTCTGGCTGCGGCGCTGCTGCTGACCGGCTGCGGCGGCGCAGCTGCCCCCGCGGCCCCCGCAGGCTCCGGTGCAGCTTCCCAAAGCTCCGCAGCCGCAGCGGTGCAGACGGCGCAAAAAGAGCGCATCACCGACCAGTGGAGCCTTGAAAAGACGGTGCGGGGCGAGATGATCGGCGTGATGAAGCTGAGCATCCATGTGCCGCAGCTTGTGTGCGACAGCCCGGACGCCGCCGCTCTCAACGAAGAACTTGCCGCCATGTATGCGGCAGAATACATGGATTATGAAAGCGATCCGGACGCTGAGGTGCCGCAGGGCGAAGAGTGCCCACAGACCGAGATCAACTGGGACGCCTACTGGTACGGCGACTGCGTCAGTCTGGTGATGCGCAGCCACGATTACGACGACGACCCGTGGTATTACAGCGGGTGGTGCTTCGATTTTGCCACCGGCAGGCAGATCACCACAGCCGAGATGCTGCAGCACATGGGTCTGGACCCGGACGAAGTACAGGCGCAGGTGCAGCGGCAGGCCATGCAGACCTTTGACCGGGAGATGGCGCAGGGCGCGTATTACGAGGGCCTGCGCAGCGGCGGGAACCTGTCGGAAATGCGGATGGGCACGCTGGAATACAATGAACTGGAAAACCTGTGTCTGCTTTTGCCGGAACAGGACCGGCTGGTGCTCCGGGGCAAGTACTGCTCCGAGACCGACTGGGGCTGGCAGCAGCTGGATGTGGAGATCCCGCTGACCCCCGCCGCCCCCGCCGATACCCCGGTACTGACCGATACCTACGACGGTGTGCAGGTGCAGCTGAAGGGAACGCAGGGCACCATCACCCTGAGCCCCGCGCCAAGGATCAATCAGTGGGGCGACATTGGCATCCGGGTGGAACAGACGCGCACCTACCCCATCCTTGGCGCTTACAATGAATATGTGGATGTGTGCATCGGGGAGCAGGAGGACGGCTTCTTCCGCCCGGTGGTCTATCTGCTGACCAAAGACGGCGTGGTGGAGTATGTGGACGTGCTGCGCTGCCTCATGTTCGGGGATGCCATGATCTGTCAGGACCCCATCTACTTTGCCAACAACGGCACTGCGCTGGAACTCTGCGGCAGCGAGGTGAACCTGCGCCGGAAGGACGGCTCTGTACTGGAGCTGGCTCCCCTGTCGGCAGAGTGGAGCGCGCAGGAGATCCCCTATTCCGTCACCGGCTCCTACAACTACACCTCTGAAACCGGCTGGAACTGGCTGGATCTGGGCGGCGACGGCAGCGTTCAGCTGGGCGTGCAGGACAACAGCCGCATCTATCGGGGCGATGCCGCGTATCTGGGCGTAGTGCCGGAGGGCGTGGTGCTGGGCATCTCTGCCGACGAGACCGAAGCCGGGCAGACGTCCATCGAGTTTATGGCGGCGTTCAAGCTGGACCTGTACTACGAGACCCTGAGCGTTACCATGATCGCCGGGCAAAACCCCTTTGCCGAGGGCGAGACCCAGCTGCAGATGACCCGCAGCTACGGCTGAGAACACAGGAGAAAGACCATGAAACACAAACGCCTTGCCGCTGCGGTGCTGGCGGCGGCTCTCTGGCTGACCGGCTGCGGCGGCGCGGCGGCTCCCGCTGCCCCCGCAGGCTCCGGCGCAGCTTCCCAAAGCGCCGCAGATACGGTGGTGCAGACAGCACAAAAAGACCGCATTACCGAGCAGTTCACGCTGGAAAAGACCGTCCGGGACGAGTACGGCATCACCCAGAAGCTGACTGTCCATGTGCCGCAGCTGGAATGCGACAGCCCGGACGCTGCCTATCTCAACGATGAGCTTGCCGCCATGTATGCGGCAGACTTCCGACAGTACGAGGACAGCCCGGAAATCGAGCCCCAGCAGGACGAGGGGAGCCCGGATACTTATATCAATTGGGACGCCTACTGGTACGGCGACTGCGTAAGCCTTGTGATGTTCCGCTACGACGGCGGTACCGACCCGGGGTATTCCCGGGGCTGGTGCTTCGATTTTGCCACCGGAAAGCAGGTCTCCGTGACCGAAATGCTTCAGCGCATGGGGCTGGACCCGGATGCCGTGCAGCAGCAGATGCTGCGCGGGGCCATGCAGACCTTTGACCGGCACATGGCGCAGGGCGGCTACTACGAGGGCCTGCTCAGCGGCGGCAATCTGGCAAGCATGCGGATGAACACGCTGGAAAACAACCAGCTGGATGACCTGTGCCTGCTGCTGCCCCAGCCGGACCAGCTGGTGCTCCGGGGCGGGTGCAGCTCCACCGCCGGCAGCGGCTGGCGGCAGCTGGATGTGGAGATCCCACTGCAGGCTGCTGACCCGCAGCCGCAGACGGTGCTGACCGATACCTACGGCAGCGCTTCGGTGCAGCTGGAAGGAACGCAGGGCACCATCACCCTCCGCCGCACGCCGGAGACCGCCGCATGGGACACGGATTACGGCATCCGGCTGGAACAGGACCGCACCTACCTCATCCTTGGCATCTATAATGAGTATGTGGATGTGTGCATCGGAGAACTGGGCGCATCCTTCCACCCGGTGGTCTATCTGCTGACCAAGGACGGCGTGGTGGAGTATGTGGATGTGCTGCGCTGCCTTATATCCGGAAATGTTCTGGTCTGTCAGGACCCCATCTACATTGCGAATCAGGGCGTGGCGCTGGAACGCAGCGGCAAAGAGGTAATTCTGCATCAGGAGGATGGCTCTGTGCTGGAGCTTTCTCCCCTGACGGCAGAGTGGAACGCGCAGGAGATCCCCTCGGAGGCTGTCGGTGCCTTCAACGACATGTCTGACAACCAGTTTGACTGGATGGACGTGGAAAGCAATGGTTCCGTCCAGATGGGCGTGCAGGACAACAACGTTTTCTATCAGGGCTACGCCGACTATCTGGGCGTGGTGCCGGAGGGCATGGTGCTGGGTGTCTCTGCCAGCGAGACGGCGGACGGGATGCCGGGCATCACCTTTGTGGCGGCGGTGAAGTACGACCTGTACAACGAAACCCTGAACCTTACCATGATCGACGGGCAGAACCCCTTTGCCGAGGGAAAGACCCAGCTGCAGCTGATCCGCTGCCCGGATCCCTGACCCCGGCGCAGCTGAGCCCGCAGACAAGGAGGTGCAAGATGAAACACATGGCTCTCTGCGGCGCGCTGGCAGTTTTGCTGGCGGCGCTGCTGGCAGGCTGCGGGGCAAGGGCTGCGGCCTCTGCCCGCCCGGCCGACAGCCGGGAACTGAAATCGACCCCGCCGGATGCCATGCACGCCACCGCGGCGATCACCGAGCAGTACACCCTTGAAAAGGTGGTGCAGGCAGAGAACGGCAGCACCGTCCGGCTGAACATCCATCTGCCCCGGCTGGAAAGCGACAGCGCCGACGCTGCCCGCATCAACGCCGAGATCGCCCGCTACTACGAATACGATGTGCAGGAGTACGCCGACTGCCCGGAGGCAGCCGACCCGGAATCGTGGGACATCTGCATTGAGATGAACTGGAACGCCAGCTGGTACGGCGACTGCGTCAGCCTTGTGGTCAGCAGCAGCTACGGAGGTACCGATGCCCCCTTCTACGACGGCTGGTGCTTCGATTTTGAAAGTGGAAACCAGCTCACCGTCACCCAGCTGCTGCAGCGCATGGGGGCAGACCCCGCCGCGCTGGAAGAAGCGCTGTACCATGACGTGAAGCGCCGGGATGAGCTGGACCGTCAAGCCGCCATCGAGAGAGGAATGCTGCCCACCGGCAGCCTGAAAGAGGGAAACACCGCATGGTGGACTTCGCTGGACGAGCTGCCTTTTTCGCTGGACGGTAAGGGAAACATTTCCTTCGTGGTCCACAGGTTCAGCGCGTCCGGGGAGGAGTATGTGAACGATGCCCCGGTCATCCCGCTGGACGCGCAGCCGCTGCCGCAGGACTGGGAGCAGCAGGTGCTGGCCGAGTGGATGGCAGTCACGGCGGTGACGCAGGGTGAAAGCTATGCCCCCGCCGACCGCAACGAAAGCTATACCCTGCGGCTGGAAAAGGCCGAGATCACCGGCACGGTGACCGTCTCCTTCATCCGGGAAACATACGTCAGCCCGCAGATCCAGTCCGCTGCCGAGACCCGCACCGGAGAGCTGAATGCCGGCGCTGTGACCGGCTGGGACGGGGAAAAAAGTCAGGGCTGGAACCTGAAATGTCTCAGCGAGGACGGCAGAAGCAACTGGACCATCTCCATGATGGAGGACGGTTCGCTGCGGATGCAGTCCACCGGCCCCAAAAAGGGCAGTGAGGTCTGGTACATTTTTCAGCGCACCGAGGCGTGGGACGACATCGGCTACACCGCCATCCCCCGCAGGCTGTGGGGAACATACCGCGCCGGAGACGAGTCCGCAAAGGGCATCCGCTGGATGACCTTCCTGCCGGACGGCAGCTGCTGCATGAGTGTGGAATGGGACGGGTGGAACGGCATTCTGACCGGCACCGCCGATGGAACACAGGGCCGCACCGAGGACGGCACCGAGCTGCACTTCACGCTGACCGACACGGACGGCAGACCCTGCGAGTTCTGGGCCATTTTGCTGAACGATGACGGCAGCCCCAGCGGCTGCAGCCTGAAATACCGCGCCGGAGAAGTACTGTTTGACCGGGACACACGTCCCATTTACTGGAAAAACGACTCCCCGGATCTAACCCTTGTACCGTGACCGAAACCGAACGCAATGCGATGACAAAGCGTTGTCGCTTACACAAATAAAACATACAGGAGGAAATTACTATGGGTCTTATCAAAGCAGGTATGGGCGCACTGGGCGGAACCCTCGCAGACCAGTGGAAGGAATTTTTCTACTGCGATTCTCTGGACAAGGATGTGCTGATGGTCAAGGGCCAGAAGCGCACCTCCCGCCGCAGCTCCAACAACGGCGAGGACAACATCATCACCAACGGCAGCGGCATCGCCGTGGCAGACGGACAGTGCATGCTGATCGTGGAGCAGGGCCGGGTGGTGGAGGTGTGCGCCGAACCGGGCGAGTTCACCTTTGACGCATCCACCGAGCCCAGCGTGTTCACCGGCAACTTCGGCGACAGTCTGGCAGCTACCTTCCAGACCGTAGCCAAGCGCTTTACCTACGGCGGCGACACCGGCAAGGACCAGCGGGTGTACTACATCAACACCAAGGAGTTGGGCGAGATCCTGTACGGCACTGCCACCCCCATCCCCTTCCGGGTGGTGGTCAGCGAGGAGCGGGGCTACAAGCTCTCGGTGAATCTGCGGTGCAACGGCAGCTTCACCTGCCGCATCTGCGACCCGCTGCTGTTCTACACCAACGTGTGCAGCAACGTCTCCACCCAGTATGACGCATCCGAGATCGCACCCCGGCTGAAGAGCGAACTGATGAACGCCCTGCAGCCTGCCCTTGCCACCCTTTCGGCCAACAAGGTGCAGTATTACGAGATTCCCGCCCACACGCTGGAGATCTCCGAGGCGCTCAATGAGCAGCTGTCGAATGTCTGGCGCAAAAAGCGCGGCATTGAAGTGTTCTCCTTCAGCATCAACTCCCTGTCCATCCCGGAGGAGCAGCAGAAGAAGATCACCGAGTGGGAAGAGAACGCCATGACCACCGATCCCACCACCGCTGCCGCCCGTCTGGTGGGCGGTCAGATCGACGCCATGAAGACCGCCGCCGGCAACACCGCCGGTGCCATGACCGGCTTTATGGGCATGGGCATGGCAGCCGGTGCAGGCGGTATGGGCGGCATGAGCGCCCAGAACCTGTTCGCCATGGGCCAGCAGGCCCGTCCGGACAGCGTGGACGCGCCCCAGCAGGTCAGCCGTCCCGCACCCGCCCCGGCGGACAGCTGGAAGTGCAGCTGCGGCGCCACCGTTACCGGCAAATTCTGCCCGGAATGCGGCAGCAAAAAGCCGGAGCCGAAGCCCGCTGCGGACAGCTGGACCTGCAGCTGTGGTGCTACCGTTACCGGCAAGTTCTGCCCGGAGTGCGGCAAGCCCCGCCCGGCGGCAGCAGAAGGCTGGACTTGCAGCTGCGGCGCAGTGAACAAGGGCCGCTTCTGCTCCGAGTGCGGCAAACCCAAGCCCGCCGGTACGCCCAAGTATAAGTGCGACAAATGCGGCTGGGAGCCGGCAGACCCCGCTCATCCGCCCAAGTTCTGCCCGGAGTGCGGCGACCCCTTTGACGACAGCGACCTGACCTGACAAATACAGAGCAATGAAAGGAGCATACCATGATGGGATTCTTTTCTAACTTATTCGCAAAACAGAACTGTGCCGTCTGCGGTAAGGAGTGCGGCACCCTGCACCGCTCCAAGCTCCGGGATGGACAGTTCCTCTGCGACGACTGCGGCAACAAGTGCTCCAAATATATCCGGCTCAGTGAGCTGACGCTGGACGAGGCCAAGGAGCACATGGAGTATATGGCCCGGATGAAGCGGGTGTTCGACGAGGTGTTCAACAAAACCGAGTTCCGGGTCAACGCATACCCCTCCACCCCATCGCAAATGGGGCTGGTGTTCTGCGATGAGCTTGGAATGCTGTACATCGACGACCGCACCGGTGGACGGGGCAAGATGCCGGAGCTGATCCGCTACGACCAGATCGCCAGCTATGAGGAGTATCTGGACGAGACCCCCGCCAAGGAGCCGGGCCAGGAACCCACCCTCAACGGCGGCGGCCTGAAGCTGAAGCTGGTGCAGCCCCGCAGCATCACCGAGGCCCAGACCCAGCGGGGCATGCGCCCCCACCCCTACATCAAGCAGGAGCTGGTCATCTGCTTCAGCAAGCGGGACCGGCGGGAGATCGGCTATGCCCACATCGCACGGCAGCATCTGGACCACATCTTCGGGGTCCACGATAATGAGACGAGCCTGTTCGGCCGCCGGATGTCCAAGGCCGAGGAACGGGAGCTGAAGGGCCAGATGGGCATGATCGGTGCCATGGGTGCCGTGGCATCCGCCGCCATGAAGGGCGGGCAGCTCTCTGAGCAGGAAAAGGCCCGCTTTGTGGAGAACATCAATCTGGCAAACGACGCCCAGACCGGCGGCATGGCATTGTACAGCCGCCGTGCTGACGAAGCTTTTGCAAAGGTGCAGTAACTGAAAAAGGAGGAACGGATATGAGAAAGATCCAGCGCAGAGATTTCCTCAAGGCCATGGGCCTTACCACCGCCGCCCTCGGGCTGACCGCCTGCGGCGGCTCCAGTGCTGCCAGCGCATCCAGCGTTTCCAGCGCACCGGCTTCCAGCAGCAGTGCCCCGTCCGCTTCGGCACAGCCGGAAGCTGCAGAGGACAAAGCCGCCCCTGCAGGGCCCCCTGTGACCCAGTTCCAGACCGGGGAACTGACCATCGGCGACTACACCTTCAAGGCACAGTACATTCCCTTTGACGTCCGCCGCGAGGTATGCGGTGCCTATCATTTGATCAAAGCGGACAGCTACCGGGGCAATTACTTCTTCAGCTTCTACAACGAGGACAATGAAGAGCAGTCTGCCAAGATCTTCGAGTATGCCATCCAGGACGACCGGCTGACCCCGGTGGAAGAGTACAACATTGACGGCAGCGACGCCCTCAGCATCGACCGCAATGGCATCCTGTATGTCCTGGAAACCTTTGATGTCTACTGCTACGATCTGAACAGCAGCGACCCGGAGGAGCCCGGCGACGCACTGGACTACTCGGGCAGCTGCTATTCCTCCAAGGACCGGGACCTGACCGTGATCTACTGGACCGACTCCGCACCGGTGCTGGTGCAGGACGGCGAGTACACCGAGCTGACGCTGGAGGGCGATAACGAGATCGGCCCCTTCTGCAGCATGCCCTCCCTGAACCTCAGCGGGGACGAGCTGCTGACGGTGGGCGAGCTGGAATCCAGCGGCGATGATTACTTTGCTGCCTTTGATCTGGACGGCAATGAGCTGGCCCGCAGCTCGCAGCCGGTGGGCAGCTTTAACGCCGTGATGATGAAGCGCCCCAACGGCTATCTGCTGGACACGGGCTATATGTGGGAGCTGTACGGGCCGGACGGCACTTTTTTGGAAAAGTCCCTTCCCGTGGGTGAGCGCGAGACCCTGTGCCAGCTGTGCGGCGACTTCTGCACCTTTGATGTTTTCCTGCCGCTGGAAGAAAACGCTTTCCTGGCAGTGGGCCACCACGGCAAAGCCACCGAGCCGGACGAGCCGGTGGTGTTCCGCATCACTACGGATTTCTGAGCCGACCGCTTCGGCGGGAAGACCAACGCAAAAACAGCGAGGCCGGGGAAGAGCCCCCGGCCCCCTTTGGAACAACAGGAGGAAACGCTATGGCAGGAATGCTGGAATACAAGTGCCCCTGCTGCGATGGCGCCATCCAGTTTGACAGCGCCACCCAGAAGATGAAATGCCCCTACTGCGACACTGAGTTCGATGTGGATACCCTCAAGGGCTATGATGAGGAGCTGAAGGACGAAAAGCCCAGCGAGATGGAGTGGGCGACCCCCGGCGGCAGCTGGGCAGAAGGAGAGACCGCCGGTCTGCATACTTACAGCTGCAAGAGCTGCGGCGGCGAGATCGTGGGCGATGACACCATGGCGGCGTCCGCCTGCCCGTTCTGCGGCAACCCCATCGTCCTCACCGGACAGTTTGCCGGGACGCTGCGGCCCGACCTCATCATCCCCTTCAAGCTGGACAAAAAGGCCGCCAAGGCAAAGCTGCAGGAACATCTCAAGGGCAAGACCCTGCTGCCCCGGGTGTTCCGCAGCCAGAACCACATCGACGAGATCAAGGGCGTGTATGTGCCCTTCTGGCTCTTCGACAGCGACGCCGATGCCCAGCTGCGGTTCACTGCCACCCGGACCCGCTGCTGGTCGGACAGCAAATACGACTATACCGAGACCAATTACTACTCCGTCCGGCGGGACGGCACACTGGGCTTTGACGCAGTGCCGGTGGACGGCTCGTCCAAGATCGAGGACGACCTGATGGAGTCCATCGAGCCTTTTGCCATGCAGGATGCCATCCCCTTCCAGACCGCCTATCTGGCCGGCTATGTGGCAGACAAATACGACGTGAACGCCGAGGACAGCATCGAGCGGGCCAACAAGCGCATCCGCCGCTCCACCGAGGAGACGTTCCAGCAGACCGTTACCGGCTACGATTCGGTCAAGGTGGAAAACAGCAGCATCCAGCTGCACGGCGGCAAGGCAAAGTACGCGCTGTTCCCGGTCTGGCTGCTGAGTACCAGCTGGCGGGGCGAAAACTATCTGTTTGCCATGAACGGCCAGAGCGGCAAATTCGTGGGCGACCTGCCCGTGGACAAGGGCGCTGCCCGCAAGTGGATGCTGGGTCTTACGGCTGCCCTTTCCGCCGCGTCCTACGGCGTGATGTGGCTGCTGTGGCTGGCACGGATCCTGTAAAGGAGGGACGAACGATGAAAAAGACTTCCAACCGACTGCACTCCCTCTTTGCGGCGCTGGCAGCACTGATTCTTGCGGCGGCGCTGGCTGTTCCGACTTTTGCGGTGGAGGGCGGCTTTGCCGACCTGTACTACCGCATATTCGACGACGCTGAGGTGCTGACCGAGGACGAGGACAACGAGCTGGAGGACGCACTGGAAGAGCTGAGCCTGCGCCAGAGCTTCGATGTGACCATTGCCACCATCGAGTCGATGGAAAGCGTTGGTGCCGACAGCATGGAGCAGTTTGCCGATGATCTGTATGACTACTGCCAGTACGGCTACGGCCCCGATATGGACGGCGTGCTGCTGCTGGTGAGCGTAGGCGACCGCAAGTGGCATATCTCCACCTGCGGCTACGGCATCACCGCCTTTACGGATGCCGGCATCCAGTACCTTGGCCAGCAGATGACCCCCTTCATGGCCGATGGCGACTACGCCGGTGCATTCCGCACCTTTGTCCAGTGGTCGGACACCTACATCGACGCTGCCCGGGCGGGCCACCCCTATGATGTGAATAATCTGCCCCGGGAGCCGCTGTCTCTCATGTACCTGTTCCTTGCGCTGGGCATCGGCCTTGTGCTGGCATGGGTCGTCGTTGGCGTAATGAAAAGCCAGCTGCGCAGCGTGGCGTTCCAGGAGAACGCCGCCAGCTATGTGCGGGAGGGCAGCATGAACCTGACCAACAGCCGGGAGCTGTTCCTGTACCGGGATGTGAGCCGTACCGAGCATGTGGAGGCAAAGGACTCCGACAGCTCCGGCGGCAGTTCCACCCACACCTCCTCCAGCGGCACGACCCACGGCGGCGGAGGCGGTTCGTTCTGAAAGGAGCATGTTTATGAACCCTTATCTTTCGGAAAAAGCCCGCGGTGAGATCCCTCGTGTCCTCAAATGGCTGCGGAATGCGGGGCTTGCCTTCTGCGTGTTCTGCTCGGTCGGCGGGCTGTATACCCTCTGTCTGGACCTGCAGGCCAAGGACACCTCCCACGTGGGAGGCTATGTGCTCTGGATCGTGGTGGGCGCTGTGCCCCTCGTGCTGTTTGCCCGCGGGGAAGCCCGCCGCTACCATGCAAGGACCATCGCCCACCGGTTGGAGAGCTACTCCGGGCCGGAAGTGCCTTTGCGGTGGCTGTACAACAGCGTTGGTATGGACGCAAAGGACATTGCATGGTATTTTGAAAACGGTTATTTTGCAAACCTCAGTCTGGATCTGAACCAGAAGATCGTCCGCAAGCGGATAGTGCCCCGCAGCGAGTTGAAACGGGGCTGAGGAAACAGAAAGGAGTATTTTCATGGGACTTTTTGATAAGATGAAGCAGGCCGCTTCCGCCGCCGGTGGAAACCAGACCGTCACCTTTACCTTTCAGGAACTGCCGGAAAGCCTTGCCCAGATGCAGGCGCTGCCGGAAGCAAGCCTTGACACCCCCTTCAAGACTGCGGCCCTCACCGTCTGTGCGCTGTGCGCCTACGGTGCCGACAAGAACATCGGAAAGGAGATGCTCAACTGGCTGCGCGGCCCCCGTCCGCTGAACGGGCAGGATATCTCCTTTTTGAACGACCGCTTCCGGGACGGCAAAAGCTACATTCCCTTCTCCTACTTTGTGGGTGCATCGCCGGAAAACGGCTATACCCCCCGCCAGCCCTTCACCCTGCTGGTGGGCAGCAACCACACCTCTAACGTGGAGGAAGGCTATTGCAAGCTGTTTATCCCCTGCGGCGGTGCCGACGACCCCCGCCCCATCAAGCTGCGCCGCAAGGGCAACGGACAGTGGTTTCTGTGGGAGCAGTACCTGATGACCGGCATCCGCGTCCCCACGTCTGCCGACCCGTGGGCATAAGATGAAGGGCGTGACCATGAAGCTGTTTGCCGCCCTGCTGGCGCTGACCCTGAGCCTTGCGGGCTGCGGGCCGGTGGACGGCGACCCCATCCGCTCCGGCGCGGCAGCTTCGGACAGCGCTTCCCGGCCAGACGCTGTGACCGTGGCGCAGCTGCGGCAGCAGGCCGAACAGAACGGCAGCCTTGCCGCAGTGCTCTATCTGGGCAGCGTCCCGGAGCGCACCGCCGATGTGGACGCTGCGCTGGACAGCCTGCAGGAACAGCCGTGGCAGTTTGTTGCGGACATCCCGGCAGACCACCGGATCGCAGCGCCGGGCGGCGGGCGGGAGCTGTACTGCATCTTTGCTGTGCGCAGGCAGGATACGCTTTTTGTCTACGAAAAGCAGGACCCCCAGTACCCGCACCAGACAGGCAGAGAGCTGTATTGCAAGCAGGATGGCCAGCCCATTCTGCTGCTGTGCAACGACACCCCGGACACCCCCGACACCACGGCGGTGGTCTACTGCACCACCGGCCGCGCGCTGGACTGGTCGCCCCGGCTTTCTGCCGGGACCGGCAGCCCGGAGCCGGTGGAGGGCGTAGACGATTTTTCCCAACACCCAACGCCCGGCGCTGCCCCCTGAGGTGCGCCCCGGCAGGGCATGAGAAAGGAGAACTTATGAAAAACCTGAAGCTTCTGGCCGCCCTGCTGGCGCTGGCCATCGGTCTGGCGGGCTGCGGCAAAGGCAGCAGCACCCCCAGTTCCAAGCCCGAAAAGATGCTGGACGGAGACAACATGATCGCATCGTCCTCCGCCAAACAGGAGTACACCGAGCCGGAGGACGTGGCCTACATGCGCCTTCTGGCAGGGGAGGACGAATACCGCGCCTGTGTGCTGTATCTGGGTGGCTCCTACGAGATCACCACCGATGTGCAGAAGGTTCTGGACAGCCAGACCGACCTGCGGGAGCTGTGGGGCTTCGTCTACGACATCCCGCAGGATCACTGGGTCGTGGCACCGGACGGCGGGTGCGATTTGTACTGCATCTTCCCGCAGGACCCGGATGCCACCCTGTTCGTCTACGAGACGAGCCTGACAGACGATGCCGAAAACCCGCTCCAGCGCGGCAAACAGCTTTATTACAGTGAGGACGGCCAGCCCATCCTGCTGCTGTGCAACATCAGCGATATCGCCCCCAACACCGAGGTGGAGCTGTACCCCAGCACCGGCGAAGAGCTGGTATTCAGCCCCTTCCTTTCCGGCGAGAACGGCCATGTGGTGGAAGCCGAGGGCGTGTGCGACTTTACCATCTATCCGGAGGGGGACGACTGGGAAACCACCACCAGTCCGTGGTCGCTGGAAGGCAACTGGCTGGAGATCGCCCGCGACACTGACGAGGGCTATTCTGAGACCGCCCCGGAGGACGCTGACCGGATGTGCTTTTTGCCCACAGACGCCGACACCGAGGGCGACCAGCTGCCCCTGACCGCCAGCTACATCACCCCCTACCCGGAGCTGAATGTGGAGGAAGCGGACCTGTTCTACCACGAAGGCACCCCGGAGGTGCCCTTCCAGACCAATCAGGAGTGGTACGCTACCTTTGCCGGGGAGGACGGCTCCCGCTACGCCGTCACGCTGGAGGACGAGGACACCCTTGCCCTGAAGGTCTATCTGGACGGCAACGAGAGCTACCTGAGCCTTGTCAATACTGTCTACTTTGCGCGGCAGGAGGCCATGGGCTGACCGCCGCCGACCCACACCGGGAGGAATGCACCATGAAACACACCAAAAAGATCACCATCCTCCACTCCAATGATCTGCACGGAGATTTTCTGGCAGAGCAGGTGGACGAAAATCTGGTGGGCGGCGTCTCCATGCTGTCCGGCTACATCGAAAAGGTGCGGGCCGAAGAGCCCAACACCATCTACGCCATTGCGGGCGATATGTTCCGCGGCTCGGTCATCGATTCGGAGTACAAGGGACTTTCCACCATTGAGATCATGAACGCCCTTGCCCCGGACATCGTCACCATCGGCAACCACGAGGTGGACTACGGCATCGCGCATCTGCTGTTCATCGAAAAATGCGCACGCTTTCCCATCATCAACGCAAACCTCTACATCAAGAACACCCCCACACGGCTGTTCACCCCCTACAAGATCCTGCGGGTGGACGGCATGAACATCCTGTTCATCGGCATCATCACCCAGGACGTCATCAACCAGACCAAGTCCGAGTCGCTGGTGGGGTCCTTTGTGGACACCGCTGCCGCCGCTGCCGAGGTGGGCAAGATCTGCAACGCCCACAACAGCATCGACATCGACTTTACCGTGCTGCTGACCCACATCGGCTTTGAGGAGGACCGCCATCTGGCCCGTCAGCTGGACCCGGCGTGGGGGGTGGACCTGATCATCGGCGGCCACAGCCACACCTATCTGGAACATGCCGTGGAGGAAAACGGCGTGGTCATTGCGCAGGCGGGCACCGGCACCGACCAGATCGGACGCTTTGACATTATCGTGGACACCGACAACAACTGCATCGATTCCTACACATGGCACACGGTGCCCATCTGCGCCGACACCTGCCCCCGCAACCCCGCCATGGAGCAGGTGCTGCACCGCTTCACCAGTCAGGTGAACGAAAAGTACAGCCACATCGTAGGGCGCTTCCGCCGGGAGCTGACCCACCCGGAGCGCACGCAGGAGACCGAGCTGGGCAACCTGTTTGCGGACATCTTCACCCGCAGCCTTGGCATCGATATCATGCTCATCGGCTCCGGCAGCATCCGGGCCGAGAAGCTTGGCCCCATCGTCACCTACGGCGACCTCATCGAAGGCTTCCCCTACGATGACGGCGTGTTCATGTTCAAGGTGACCGGACAGCAGCTGCGGCAGATGCTGCGCTACATGCTGCGGGAGGAAGCCTACGCCGGGCACACCGAGTTCTACCAGCTGCCCTCCACCCTGCGGCTGCGCTACGACCGCGCCAAAGGCGACTTTGATTACTTTACCTACTGCGGCAAGGAGGTGGGCAAGGAGATCGGCGACGATGCCCTGTTCACCGTGGGGCTGCAGAACTACCATTTCAAAAACATCGAGAGCTTTTTCAACATCTCCTACGATACCATCTGCAAGCTCCAGAAGCCCCGCAGCGTGGCCACCTCCTGTCAGGATATCCTGATGGAGTATTTCCGGGAGCACGAGATGCTGGACGCGGCGGTGGACGGCAGAATGACCATTCTGGCCCCGGACGGCACTGCCCGGTGAAAGCACAAGCATACAAAGCATCCGCAGCGCTCTGCACATGGGCCAAGACAGCCCGGCAGTGCCGCTGCGGATGCTTTTTTGTCGGCTGCAGTTCCTCTGCGAACCGGCCCCCTGACGCAGGCTGGGCAGAACGTTTTTATCATTCCACTGAAATTGCACAAGAGAATATAGAAAGAGGTTTCCTTATGAACAACCTGCTTTCCTGCCGCTACAACATGGATACCAACCGGGTGGAAGCCCGGTTCGAGGGTGGCACTATCTCTCCCTTGGCTGCGACCACGGCAGACTGGAAGAGCAATAACATAACAAACACAGCCCCGCTTTGGCGAAGGAGAAGCCAAAGCGGGGCTGTATTCAATGAAGGAGAAATGAAAGGAATATCAGGTTACAGATTCAGCTCAAACTGTTCTGCCGTGATGGTTGCTTTGCCATCGGCAGCAAAGGTGATGCCATCGGCAGACTGGGGCGTGTAGATCCATGCGGTCATGGTCTGCTCACCGTCGTTGACAAAGACCTCCACGCTGTTTTTGTCCAGCAGGATGCGGAGCTTGAGCGCACCGTTCTGGCTGCGTACCTTGCAGCTGCGGCGGTGTACAATGTCGGCACGGGAACCGGCATAGCTGCGATCCAGCGTCAGCTCGGAAGTGTAGGGGTCGTAGGTCAGGCTGGTGTGGTGGTCTGCATCGGCGGCCAGCTTCAGGGTGAAGGAACGGTATTCGCCGGGCTGTACCGTGACGGTCAGGTCGGCCACACGGCCCTTGATGCCCTCCAGAGAGGTTTCGCCTTGCACCGTCACATTTTCGTAAAAGGTGCGCTTGCCGTGGACGGCATCCAGCTCCCGCACCGGGGCCTGAACAATGCGCCCATCCTTGATGTGCAGCTCGCGCGGGCAGATGGTCTGCCCGAACCACTTGCAGCCCTTGGGCTTATCCTCGGTGTCCGACCATGTTTGCAGCCATGCGGTCATGAGTCGGCGGCCATCCGGGGCAAGGGTGGTCTGGGTGGCGTAGAAGTCGATGCCGCCGTCCATCAGCTGCACGTTTTCCCTGGTGAAGGTGTGGGTGGCTTGGTCGTAGCTGCCGATGAAGGCAATCACGTTGTGGCCGTTGTGGAACTCGCCCTTGGGCAGCATCTCCATAGGGCCGAGCATCAGGATCTGCTTGCCGTCCAGCGGAAAGAAGTCCGGGCACTCCCACATTTTGCCGTACTGATTGTTGCAGCGTTCCAGCACCGTGACAAAGTGCCAGTCGAAGCCGTCCTTGCTCTGGAACAGTGCCGCTGCGCCGCTGCCATCCTCGGCAAGGCAGACGGTGACGGCAGAGTAGGTGCCATCGGCCTCACGCCAGATCTTGGGGTCCCGGAAGTCGAACTTGCTGAAGCCTTCCGGCAGGTCTTTCTGGGTCAGCACCGGGTTGCAGGCAGGCTTTTCGTAGTTCAGTCCATCACCGATGGCGATGCTCTGGGTCTGGATGTCCCGCATCTCCCCATTGGGCTGCTTTTCTGCCACCACGCTGGTGTACATCAGCAGCTGCTTGCCGTCATCCATCACGGTGGCAGAGCCGGAGAAGCAGCCGGGGCCGTTGTCCGCCGGGGAATCCGGGGCCAGTGCACAGGGCAGATACTCCCAGTGCAGCAGGTCGGTGCTGACGGCGTGACCCCAGTGCATGGGCGCCCACCGCACATCGTAGGGATTATACTGATAGAACTGGTGATACTTCCCTTTATAATAAGAGAAACCGTTTGGGTCGTTCAGCCAGCCCACATAGGGGGTCATGTGGTAAGCAGGGCGTTCCTCCGGGGAGATCGCTGCGCCGTGCTCGGCCTCGTAGGCACGGGCTTTTTGTAAAGT
>OWIV01000147.1_pt1 | contig 53978 bp, 42 predicted proteins | sample 1732831 | NCBI WGS metagenome assembly OWIV01 (sample SAMN05065757, study PRJEB22554) | human gut metagenome | biome: ENVO:2100002; feature: ENVO:00000062; material: ENVO:00002003 | host: Homo sapiens | place: USA
GAGATGCAGCGTAGTCTCGTGGGCTCGGAGATGTGTATAAGAGACAGGTATATTCAAGGTATATTTTTGACAAATGTTTCCTTACATATCTCTGCGTTTTTATGAATTTCGCCATATATTTCCCCGCATTTATGGACATATCGCCGAGGCATGTCAAAAATCAGCTCAATTTCCGGGAGTCCCGGTAACGCCGGTATCGTTTCCACACACTGCCGATTTTGCGGGAATCATCATAGGCTCTCCCACCCCCGCCGCAAACAAAAAAGCACACAGTTCCCCTTTCCGGGAAACCATGTGCTTTTTATGTTTACCGTGTTTTTGTCAGAAGAAGCTCACCCTGCATGGAGCGCGTCATTTTTCGCCAGAAGATACACGCAATACTGGTTCATGCTGATACCCTCCCGCTGCGAATGCTCTGCCAGCGAGCGGTGCAGGCTGCGGGGCAGGCGCAGCTTGAACTGCCCGGAGTATGCCTCCAGACTGTCCGGTGCAGGGATGGCAAGCCCATCCTCCAGCGCAGCTTCCAGCCAGACCTTTTTTGCGTCCAATGCGTTCTTTACCGCTTCCTCTTCGGTTTCGCCGCAGGTGATGCAGCCCGGCAGGTCGGGATAGGAGGCCACAAAGCCGCCCTCCGCATCATCCCGCACGATCTCCAGCCGGTAGGACATTGCAAGATAATCATTCAGCGTTTTCATCGTTTTTCGCCTCACTCTCTACGATCTGCCGCACCAACTCAACGTAGACTTTTTTGATGGGTTCGTGTTTAGGGATCGTGATCGGGTAGCATCCCGCCTTGCGGAAGGTGTAGTGGCTGCTGCCGCTGCGGGGTGCGCTCATCTCATAGCCATAGCTTTCCAATACCCTGCGCAGTTCATCAAACCGGAGGTCTTTGCTCAAAGAGCATATCCTTGCTAATAGCTTCTCCCACTTTGACATTCCGATTCCCCTATCTTTATTATATGTGGTGTCGCATATGGTGTCAACATTTTTTTAGAAAAAGCTCACCTGACTGCTTTCCGGCAGCTCACCCAGAGCGCCCACCTGACGCAGGCGGTCGATGATGCTGCTGCCCACGCCGGAGGCCTGCTGCAGCTCCTCGATGGAGAGGTACTCCTGCCCATGGAGGGTGGCGTTTTCCAGCGCATCGGCGGCGGCACCGCCCAGACCTTTCAGGGAGCAGAAGGGCAGGCGCACCTTGCCGTCCTCCACCACATACTTCGAGCCCCGGCTCTTGCCCAGTTCGATGGGCAGGAACTCGTAGCCGCGCACCAGCATCTCGTTGACCAGCTGGAGCGAGACGAGCACATCTTCATCCTTGGCATTCTTCTCTTCCTTGAGGCGGCGCTTCACCTCGTTCATGTGGGCGCGGGCCACCGCCGCGCCCCCCACAGCGGCCTCATAGTCGATGTCATCGCCGCGGACGGTGAAGTACACCGCATAGAACGCCTGCGGGTGGTAGAGCTTGAACCACATGAGCCGGATGGCCGACATCAGGTAGGCCACCGCATGGGCTTTCGGGAACATATATTTTATCTTGCGGCAGCTCTCGATGTACCAGTCCGGCACATCGTGCTCCCGCATGGCCTCTTCCCAGCCGGGGGCAAAGCCTCCCTTGGCCACCTTGCCCTTACGGACAGCCTCCATAATGTCAAAGGCCATCTTGGGTTCGAGGCCCTTGCGCAGCAGGTAGAGCATGATGCTGTCACGGCAGCCGATGACCTCCGCGATGGTACAGGTGCCGCTGCGGATGAGCTCGTCGGCGTTGCCGGTCCAGACGTCGGTGCCGTGGGACAGGCCCGAAATCTGGATCAGCTCGGAGAAATTCTTGGGACGGGCCTCCACCAGCATTCCGCGCACGAAGTTGGTGCCCATCTCGGGGATGCCGAAGGTGCCGGTCTGGCTGTCGATCTGCTCCGGCGTCACACCCAGCTCTTCCGGGCTGGTGAGCAGGCTGTAGACCTTGGGGTCGTTCATGGGGATGCTGTCCACGGGGATGCCGGTGTACTCCTCGAAATACTTGTAGAAGGTAGGCATATCGTGACCCAGCTCGTCCAGCTTGAGCAGGGTGTCGTGGAGATATTTGAACTCGAAGTGGGTGGTCAGCAGACCGCCCGCCACATCGTCCGCCGGGTGCTGGATGGGGCAGAAATCGTAGATCTCATAGGTGTCCGGCACGACGACCATGCCGCCGGGATGCTGGCCGGTGGTACGCTTGACGCCGGTACAGCCCAGCGTCAGACGGTTCTCTTCCGCGTGGTTGACCGTTCTCCCCCGATCGTCCAGATACTTTTTGACGTAACCGTAGGCCGTCTTGTCCTGAATGCCGGAGACGGTGCCGGCCTTGAAGACGTTGGCCTTGCCGAACAGCTCCTCCGTGTAGCGGTGGACGTTGGACTGGTACTCGCCCGAGAAGTTCAGGTCAATATCAGGCTCCTTGTCGCCGTAGAAGCCAAGGAAGGTCTCGAAAGGGATGTCGTGGCCGTCCACCAGCATCCGGGTGCCGCAGTGGGGGCAGTTCTTGTCGGGCAGGTCGAAGCCGTCGTCCACGCTGCCGTCGGTGATGAACTCGCTGTACTTGCACTTGGGGCAGCGGTAGTGGGGCGGCAGACTGTTGACCTCCGAGATGCCGGAGAAGTGGGCCACAGCCGACGAGCCGACCGAACCACGACTGCCCACCTGATAGCCGCCCGCGTTGGAATAGGCCACCAGTTTGACCGCGATGACGTACAGGACGGCGTAGCCGTGGCCACAGATGGAGTCCAGCTCTTTTTGCAGGCGCTTCTCCACGATCTCAGGCAGAGGGTCGCCGTAGTCCCGCTTCGCGTGTTCCCAGGTCGCATCCCGGAGCTGCTGTTCTGCGCCCTCGATGCTGGGCGGGTAGGTGCCGCGCGGGATGGCGCGGACGTTGCCGTCGATGCTGGCCGCTATCTTGCGGGGATTGGTCACGACGATCTCGTAGGCCTTTTCCCTGGGCAGGTAGCTGAACTGGTTCAGCATATCCTCGGTGGTGCGGTAGAACAGGGGCGGCTGGTTGTCCGCGTCCTTGAAGCCGTTGCCCGCCTGCAGGACAGAGCGGTAGATGGCGTCCTCCGGCTCGGTGAAATGGACGTCGCCGGTGGCGATGACGGGCTTGTGCAGGTCTTCGCCCAGCTTGATGACGGTGCGGTTGAAGTCCTTGATGACCTCTTCGCTCTCCACCTTGCCCTCCCGCACCATGTAGGCGTTGTTGCCCAGGGGCTGGACCTCCAAAACATCGTAGTACGATGCAATTTTCTTCAGTTCTTCGTAGGAGCGGCCCTCCACGATCGCCCTGTAAAGCTCTCCTGCTTCACAGGCAGAAGTGAGGATAAGGCCGTCCCGATACTTGTTCAGAAGGCTGCGGGGGACGCGGGGCTTCTTGAAGAAGTAGTTGACATGGGCCTCGCTGACGATTTTATAGAGGTTTTTCAGGCCCATCTGGCTGCGCACGAGGATGATGAGGTGATAATACTTCTTTTTCAGCACCTCGCGGTTCCCGCCGAGGCCGGTGTTGATGCCGCTGACGGCGGTGACCTGCTTTTCCTCCAGATCTTTCAGCATGACGCAGAAGATGCGGCCCAGTGCGGCAGAGTCCTCGCAGGCGCGGTGGGCCTCGTAGGCGGGCAGCTCCAGATGCTTGTTGATGGTCCCCTGCTTGTAGTTGTGGAGGCCGGGGTACATGGCCTGAGCCATGGTCAGGGTGTCGATATAGGTCGGCTCAAACTCGATGCCGCTCCGCTTGGCGGCGGCGCGGAGGAACCGGATGTCGAAGGAGTGGGCGTTGTGGCCCACGAGGATGCGGCCATCCACAAAGTCGAGGAAGGCTTTCAGCGCCTCGGCCTCGCCGGGGGCGTCGGCCACCATCTCGTTGGTGATGCCGGTCAGCTCGGTGATCTTGGAGGTGATGGGCTTTCCGGGTTTTACGAAGGTGTCGAATTCTTCCACCACCTCCCCGTTCCGCACGATGACCGCGCCGATCTCTGTCAGATATTCCACGCCGGGGTCGAGGCCCGTCGTCTCAGTGTCGAAGACGCAGAACTCACCGTTCAGCGGCTCGTCTTTCACGCCGTAGACGCAGGGTATCATGTCATCGACAAAGTAGGCCTCACAGCCGTAGATGAGCTTGAAGTTCGGGTCTGTCTTGTGGATGGCATCCGCCGCCAGCATAGCCTCGGGGTAGCCCTGGCAGACGCCGTGGTCGGTGATGGCGATGGCCGGGTGGCCCATCCGGTGGGCCAGTTTGACGATGCCGCCGGGATCGCAGAAAGCGTCCATGCTGGACAGCTTGGTATGCAGATGCAGCTCCACCCGCTTGACGGGGGCGTTGTCCTCCCGCTTTTTGCGCTCGACAAAGAGGACGTCGTAGGGCCAGACGATATAGTCGTGCTCGTACTTATCGTAGGAGCAGTCGCCGCGCACCACGACCGTCGTACCCTTGGGGATGGACTCCCACTTGGAGCAGTCCTCCCCTTCCTGCGCACGGATCTTCAGGTTGATGGAGCCGGTGTAATCGGTGATGGAGACAGTGTATATCTTGCGGAAGTTGCCCTTCACTTCGGTGAAGAAGACGTCGCCCCAGATCATGCACTTGCCGCCCTCGCCGCCCAGATCCTTGAGGGGGGCGAGATTTTTCGGGGTGAACATCTTGCCGTGGAAGATGGTGACGGGCTTGTCCGTGAGGTCGAGGCCCTCCACCTTGATGGAGGGAGCAGTGTTCTTTTTCTCAAACTTGACGACAGGCGGCGCAATTTTCCGCTCGAGCTTTTCTTCCATCTGGCGCTGTTCGGCCTCGCCCACGCTGCTTTCCAGCGTCACTCTGGGCTTTACGCCGGTGTGGGCAGCGATGCGCTCCGCCAGCAGGCGCTCGAACTGCATTTCCTGCAAAAACTTCGTGCCGTGGCAGACGCCGATGGTGATGTTCTGGCCGGTGATGGTGATGCGGCAGCGGTCGAGGAAGCCGTTGATGGGGACGCCGTCCCGTTTCATCTCCTCCATCAGCTCCCGCAGACCGGCTTCATCCAGCGTCGCATAGCCGAAAAGATTGTTGATGCGGAGCTCGAAGCCCTCGTAATCCGGTGCCAGCGAGGCCAACAGCCGGGCGCACAGCCCCTTGTCCAGCGGGGCAGAACTGCGCAGCGTAAAGATGACCTGCCGCTCCTGCCGCAGCATCTGGGCGTGCTCGACGACCACGCGGCCAAAACAGGCCGCAAAGTCCGGGTCCGCCATAAACTGCGGCCATAGCTGGGAAACAAGTGGTGTCACAGTGGTACTCCTTTTCTATCAGATAACAGCACAAACTGCCGCGCCCTAAAAAAGGGCGTGGCAGCAGGTTGTTTTTGAGCTTACAGCTTATCGATCTCCTCCATGAACTGGTCGAGGATATTATCCCCCGTCAGCTTCCTGACGGGTTCGCCGTGGACGAACAGCACTGCCTCGCCCTTGCCGCCGGCAATGCCGATGTCAGCCTCACGGGCCTCGCCGGGGCCGTTGACGACACAGCCCATGACAGCCACCTTGATGGACTTTTTGCAGCCCTGGAGCCGACGCTCCACCTCATTTGCGATTTCGGTGCAGGGGTACTGGGTGCGGCCGCAGGTCGGGCAGGTGATGACCTCCGGGCCGGCCACCGGGAAGCCGACAGCGCGCAGGATATTATAGCCTGCTTCCACTTCCTTCTCAGGGTCAGCAGCCAGCGAGACACGGATGGTGTCGCCGATCCCCTCCAGCAGCATCCCGCCGATGCCCATGCCGCTCTTGAGCAGGCCCATCTGGTAAGTGCCGGCCTCAGTGACGCCCACATGGAGCGGGTAGTCGGTCACAGCGCTGAGCTGGCGGTATGCCTCCATCATGCGGGGGACGTTGGAGTTCTTGATGGAGATGACGATGTTGTTGAAGTCGAACTTTTCCAGCAGGTGGACATGGTACAGAGCGCTCTCCACCATCGCTTCCGGCACAGGTGCGCCGTACTTGGCGAGGATGTGCTTTTCCAGACTGCCGCCGTTGACGCCGATGCGGATGGGTATATTTTTCTGCTGGCAGGCATCCACGACCGCCTTCACGCGGTCATCGTCGCCGATGTTGCCCGGATTGATGCGGATCTTATCCACCCCCACATCGGCGCAGGCGATGGCAGCCTTGTAGTCGAAATGGATGTCCGCCACGATGGGGATATTCACGGCGTTCTTGACAGCCTCGATGCACTTGGCGTCTGCCGCGCTGGGACAGGTCACGCGCAAAATCTGACAGCCTGCCGCTTCGCAGCGCTTTGCCTGCGCCACATTGCCCTCGATGTCCTCCACCGGGACGTTCAGCATGGTCTGTACGGCAATGGGATTCTTGCCGCCGATGGTCACATTGCCGATCTTCACTTCACGTTTCAGCTGCCGCATGGTTTTACCTCTTTCAAACTGCTCCGGTCACGAGCCGGACGATGTCATTGTACGTTGCAAAGAGCATCAGGCCGAACAACAGCGCAAAGGCTGCGACGGTCAGGCTGCCCTGGATCTTTTCCGGCACTGCATGGCCGGTGACTGCCTCGATGAGCAGGAAGACGATCTTTCCGCCGTCCAGCGCCGGGAACGGCAGCAGATTGAGGACGCCGAGGTTGATGGTGATGAGCCCCAGCATCTCAGCCACATCCTCCCAGCCGTAGCTTGCGGCCTGACCGATGGCGGTCACGATGCCCACCGGGCCGGACAGGTCGTTGATGCTCTCGCGGCCCCGCAGAAGGTCGGCCAGCGAAGTATAGATGATGCGTCCATAGTAGATGACGCTGTTGGCCGACTCTTTCAGGACGTTCAGCGGTGTTTTTTTGAGGCCATAGACTGTAAAGCCCAGTGTCATGTGGGTCTGGCCCTGCTCATCCTGCCAGGTGTCGAACTGGACGTCCGGCAGCTCCACGAGCCTGCCGTCCCGGCGGACGGTGAAGTCCGCACGGTAGCTCTCGGTGCGCATGAGCTCGTAGAGCATATCGTTGGCCACGAAGCAGTGCCGCCCGTTGACGGCCACGATCTCGTCGCCGGCCTGCAGGCCGGTCTGGCCGCAGAGGGCGTTGTCCTCCACGGCATAGATGACCTTGCTGGTGATGGGTTCACTGCGCAGCGAGATGAGGAGCAGCAGCACCACGAAGCCCAGCACGAAGTTCATCACCGCGCCTGCCGCCATCACCAGCATCCGCTGCCAGACAGCCGCCTCGTTCAGCGGCTTGCCTGTCCGCTGCGCCAGCACCTCCGGCGGGATGTCCGGGCCGTCATCGTCCCCGCTTCCACCCTCGGCCTGCTCGCTCTCGGGGCTTTTCTCCCCTTCCAGCGCCACAAAGCCGCCTACGGGCAGGAGCCGCAGGGTATACTGTGTGCCTTTGCGGTAGGTCTTGATGAGGGTCGGACCCATGCCAATGGAAAACTCGTTGACCTGGACCCCGCAGAGCTTTGCCACTGCAAAATGGCCAAACTCGTGGATGGCAATGACCGCGCCGAAGATGAGCAGCGCGGCTGCAAAGGTGATGAAAACTGACATTATTTCTCCTATATTACAGGTGTGCTCTCACGAATGCGCGGGCCATACGGTCACACTCATACACATCCGCGAGGCTGTAGTCGCCGCCGAAGCTGTCGCTGTCCACGACAGCCTCCACCAGACGGCCGATGTCGAGGAAGCCGATCTTATCCTCAAGGAAGAGCTTGACGGCCTCCTCGTTGGCACCGTTGGCGGCGCAGGGGCCGAGACCGCCCTTTCGGATGGCCTTCTTGCAGGCGGCGAGGCAGCGGAACGTCTCCTCGTCGGCCACATCGAAGGTCAGCAGCTTGAGGGTGGTGAAGTCCAGCTCCGGCACGACGCCCGGCACACGGGCCGGATAGGTCAGCGCATACTGGATGGGGATACGCATATCCGGCACACCCAGCTGGGCGATGATGGAGTTGTCGCTGTACTGCACCGCCGAGTGGACGATGCTCTGACGCTGGACAACGATTTGGATTTTCTCCGGAGGCAGACCGAACAGCCACACAGCCTCGATGAGCTCGAGGCCCTTGTTCATCAGGGTGGCGCTGTCGATGGTGATCTTTGCGCCCATGTTCCAGTTGGGATGCTTGAGGGCGTCGGCCTTGGTCTTGCCCCGCAGCTCTTCGGTCTTCATGCCGAAGAAGGGGCCGCCGGAGGCTGTCAGCAGGATCTTGGTCAGGCTCTTGGCGCTCTCCTTATCCTGCAGGCACTGGAAGATGGCCGAGTGCTCACTGTCCACAGGCAGCAGCTTGACGCCATGCTTCGCCACAGCCTGGGTGACGAGATGGCCTCCGGTGACGAGGCTTTCCTTGTTGGCGAGGGCCAGGTCATGGCCGCTCTCGATGGCGGCAAGGCTTGCGCCGAGGCCCGCGATGCCCACCACGCTGTTCAGCACCACGTCCGGGCCGTCCATCGCGGCGAGGGCCTTCAGGCCCTCGGGGCCGGTCAGGAGCCTGGGTGCATCGGCGCGGCCGGCCAGCGCAGCCGAAAGCTTTTCGGCACCGGCCTCACTGGTCATACAGACGTATTTCGGGTGGAATTCTTCTATCTGCTGCAAAATTTTATCCGTCTGGCTGTGAGCCGACAGGCCGAACACCTCATACCCTTGAGCGCGGATGACATCGAGACTCTGGGTGCCGATGGAGCCGGTAGAGCCCAGCAGCGTGATTTTCTTAGCCATAAAGAATCGATCTCCTGCTGATTTTAATCGTAGAATGCTGCGATGACCACCATGGTGACGAAGGGCGCGATGAACATCACGCTGTCGAAGCGGTCAAGGATGCCGCCGTGGCCCGGGAAGATGGTGCCGTAGTCCTTGATGCCGCACTGGCGCTTGACCACGCTGGCGAACAGGTCGCCGTAGATGCCCAGCACCGCAGCCACACAGGCCAGCAGCGCAATGATAACATACATGGACACACCAATGTTGGAGCGGGTGAACTCTTCCATCCGGTCTGCTGCGATGGAGTAGATGACCGTGACCAGCACACCGAACACCATGGTGCCCAGCACGCCGCCAATAGCACCCTCCACCGTCTTTTTGGGGCTGACCACCGGGCAGAGCTTATGCTTGCCAAAGGCGCGGCCCGCGAAGTAGGCGCAGGTATCGCCGCCCCAGGCGAAGCAGAGGATGAGCAGGATGAAGAAGATGGCGTCGTAGCCATACTCCTCCACCGGCAGCATCTCCTTGAGCCGGATGAACGAGTAGAAGCAGAAGATCACAATGCCCGAAAACATGGCGAGGCCGCTGGCTTTCTGGTAGCTGATAACGCCGTTGCGCACTACAAGGTAGATGGCATAGAACAGCACCACGAGGAAGGAAGCGGGCATCACCATCGCCCGGAAGACGCTGTAGCTCGACAGCATGATGAGCAGTGTGTAGGGTACCAGAACAGCCAGCAGCGGCCAGTCCTGCTTTTCAAAACCCAGCGCAGAGTAAATTTCATGCAGGGCGATGAGGGTGATAGCCGCGATGACCAGATTGAACACCAGCGTATCGAAGGTGAACAGGACGCCTGCCAGAACGATCAGGCCCACCACGGCTGTGATGATTCGTGTTTTCATAGTTTCATGTTCTCCTTTGTTTCGTCCGGGAGCCGCTCCCCTGCTCTGGCAGGGTCTGCAGCGTCAGCGCCCGAGGAAATACCGGGCGCTCTCCGGGGGCCGCGCACGCTGCGCGGCATCTTGCGTATCGGTCGCTGCTCTCAGAGTCCGCCGAAGCGGCGGGAGCGCCGGTTGAACTCCATGATGGCGGCATCGAGGTCATCACGGGTGAAATCAGGCCACAGAACGTCCATTTCCACCAGTTCGGAGTAGGCTGCCTGCCAGAGCATGAAGTTGGAGAGCCGCTTTTCTCCGCTGGGGCGGAGGATGAAGTCGGGGTCTTTCTGGCCGGCGGTGTACATCTGGGCCGAAAGAGCCTCTTCCGTGATGTCCTCAGGCTTCAGCTCGCCCGCAGCCGCCCTGGCCGCGAGGCTCCGGGCCGCCCGGACGATCTCAGGCCGTCCGCCGTAGTTGATGGCGATGTTGATGGTCAGGCCGGTCTTGCAGGCAGAGTCCCGCTCCAGCTTGTTCATCAGCTCCTGCAGCTTGGGCTCCAGCACCGTGCGGTCGCCCATGAAGCAGATGCGGACGTTCCGGTTCTCGTAGTCGAAGCCCTTGATGAGGTATTCGCCGAACAGCCGCATGATCGCGCCTACCTCCTCGGCGGGACGCTTCCAGTTTTCGGTCGAGAATGCGTAAAAATACACCGACTCTACGCCCAGTTCATCGCAGTAGTCCGCAATGTCCTGAAAGACCTGTGCGCCCTTTTTATGGCCGGCGGTGCGGGGCAGGCCGCGGCTCTTGGCCCAGCGGCCGTTGCCGTCCATGATGATGCCGATGGACAGTCCCTTCGCAAAATCCTTTGAATGTTCCATGCTCTTCTTCCTCTACGTCTCGTCTGGCAAAAAGTGCCGCGCACCTTCTTTCAGCGCACGGCACCTCCCTGCTTTGCCTGCAGTCGGAATCAGACAGACATGATCTCCTTCTGCTTCTCTTCCACGGCAGCGTCGATGTTCTTCACATACTTGTCGGTCAGCTTCTGGACGTCCTCTTCCATGGTCTTCTGGGTGTCCTCGGTCAGCTCACCGGCCTTCTTCATGGCCTTGGCCTTATCCATGGCGTCACGGCGGACGTTGCGGACGGCGACCTTTGCCTCCTCGCCCATCTTGGAGACTTCCTTGGCCAGCTGCTTGCGGCGCTCCTCGGTAGGAGCCGGGAAGTTCAGACGGATGGTCTGGCCGTCATCAATGGGGTTGATGCCCACATCGCTGGCCAGGATCGCCTTGCTGATGGCGCGCAGCAGGGTGCGGTCCCACGGGGTGATGGTCAGGGTGCGGGCCTCACTGACAGCCACAGAAGCCACCTGCTGGATGGGCGTGGGAGAACCGTAGTAATCCACGGTCACCTTGTCCAGAACGCCGGGGTTGGCGCGGCCTGCGCGCACGGTCTTCAGCTCGCGCTCCAGATGCTCGACTGCGCTCTTCATCTTTTCTTCGAATGCCTTGGTGTTGCTGCTCATTGTCCTTGTCTCCTGTTTGTTATCAATTCTCACCAGCCGCGAAAAGGCGTCTGGCATATTCTATTGTCGGAAGCGGGGCGGTATGCTCAGCCCTCGTAGACCAGTGTACCCACGTTCTCACCCTGCACAGCACGGGCGATGTTGTCGGGATCGGCCAGATCGAACACGAGGATGGGGAGCTTGTTGTCCCGGCAGAGGGTGGCGGCAGTGCCGTCCATAACAGCCAGACGGTCTTCCAGCACCTTGGTAAAGGTAAGGGTCTCGTACTTCTTGGCGTCGGGGTACTTGTGGGGGTCCTTGTCATAGACGCCGTCCACCATCGTGGCCTTGAACATGATGTCTGCGCTCACCTCAACGGCGCGCAGGGCAGTGGTCGTGTCGGTGGAGAAGAAGGGGTTGCCCGTACCGCCGCCGAAGATGGCGATCTTGCCCTCGTCCATTGCGCGGAGAGCGTCCTTGCGGGTGAAGGCCGGGGCCACCTGCGGCATGGTGATGGAGGTGAACACCTCGGTCGGCACACCCAGCTGCTCCAGCTTGTCGGAGACAGCCAGAGCGTTCATCACCGTTGCCAGCATACCGATCTTGTCGGCCAGCGTACGCTCCATCCTGCCGCTGGAACGGCCGCGCCAGAAGTTGCCGCCGCCCACGACGATGCCGATCTGAACGCCCAGCTCATGGGCCTTCTTTACGCCGCCGCAGATCGCGTCCATGGTCGGCTCGTCGAAACCGGTCCCCTTTTCGCCGCCGAGGGCCTCGCCGCTGATCTTCAGAAGGATACGCTGATATTTCAATGCCATAATAACATACACCACCTGTATCAGATTTGGCCGCGCTGTGCGCCGCCGGTTTTATCTCCTGTCTATTTTACAATAAAACTGCTCCAAAGTAAACAGGCAAACGCCAGCTCAGCGGCAAAGGTTTCCTCTCCTTCTGCACTTTGGGCAAAAAATGCTGGACATTTGCCGCGAAGCATGCTATAATACTGCTTGCATCCCGGCAAAACAGAATATGCGGGCATCGTACATCGGCTAGTATATCAGCCTTCCAAGCTGAGGAGGTGGGTTCGATTCCCATTGCCCGCTCCACCAAAAACCGCCTAGATCCGTCAGGATCTGGGCGGTTTTCTTATTCCATTGCCCCACTTTTTACCTCACCTCTTTTTCATTCACATGACAACGCTCCCTCAAAAATTTTTGAAGGGAGCGTTGTCATGCTATACAGTTATGGCCGGTCTCTTACTTCACGCTCTTCCTCAGCCGCTCAAACTCGGCGTCGGCCTGAATGGCCTTCTTCCTTTTTGTGCGCATGATACGCGCATATTATGTTGACATTCTGACCGAAAAATGCTATAGTGAGAATGGAAAACCAACAAGGAGGCGTTCTGTTATGGCAAAAACCAGCACGAACATCAGTCTTGACCCGGAGCTGAAGCGCTCGAGTCAGGAGCTTTTTGCAGACCTCGGCATTGATTTGTCCACGGCGATCACCCTCTTCCTGAAGCAGTCCCTTCGCGTGCAGGGCCTGCCTTTCGTCGTCACCCGGGAAAACCCCAACGCGGAGACGGCTGCAGCTCTGAATGAGTATGCCGAGATGAAGGCTCACCCGGAAAAGTATAAGCGCTATGCTTCCTTCAAGGACGCCATGAATGAGGTGCTGACGGATGCTTGAAGTCGTCCTTTCCAACCGATTCAAGAAAGACCTCAAGCTTGCAGCCAGGCGCGGCCTGCCGCTGGATGAGCTGAACACCGTTGTGGACTGGCTCGCCGCCGGGCAGGCTTTGCCGGACCGGAACCGTGACCACGCTCTCACCGGAGATTATATCGGCTTCCGGGAGTGCCACATCCGGCCCGACTGGCTGCTCGTTTACCGTGTGGACGGCGATGCTCTTGAGCTTTTCCTATTCCGTACCGGTACGCATTCGGATTTGTTTGATTAGGATTTTCCCAGCAGTCCACCTTCCTTGCAGCCTTCGACCAGCTCAACGACGAAGGCCAGACCAAAGCGGTGGAGTCTGTCGAGGCCCTCGTCCTCACTGGACGTTATAAAAAATGTCCTGCGTCTGTCGTGGGGACAAAGGAAGCATAAAAAACAACCGCTCTGGCTATACCAAAGCGGCCGATGTATATAATTCAGAATTGAGGTGATTCTTTATGCCCACCCGCAGCCACCCCGAATCTGCCCGTATCATCCGCGAGGCACGGCAGGCCGCCGGGCTGACGCAGCTGGAGCTTGCGGAGAAGCTTGGTGTCACCATCGGCACGATCGGCTATTATGAGCGAGGCGCCGGGATGCCCAAGACAGATAATCTCTTTGCACTCTGCGACATCCTGCACATCAGACCCGCCGACCTCCTGCGCGCCGATTCATAAACCTGACGCCCCCGCCGGTGTTTCCACCAGCGGGGGCGTTGCTGCAGGAAAGCGGCCCTCTTCCCTTTTCCGGGAGAGGGCCGCTTCATATTATAACGGCAATAACAGTTTCAGCGTCTTTTTACATCTTCCACCGGCTCTTGCCCGCCCGGGTATCGATATGCACCCAGCCGGTGCGGCGCTTGGGGTGGGCGGCGTCCTTCGGGTAGCGCCCGATGCCGCCCCGGGCGGGCAGCAGGGTCTCGGCGTAGGCGGCGACCGTGGCTACGTCCACGCCCTCAACGTAGAAGTCTGCCGCCCGGCCCAGAAGGTGCTGGCTCGACTTGCTGCCGCCCACGGCCGCGTTGTGGGCAGCGGTGCGGTAGCCGCTGGTGATATATACCGGCTTGCCGAAGTGCTCCCGGATGCACTGGAGCAGCACCACCAGCTCGTCGTCGAGGAGGACAACATCGCTGCCCTTGCAGGCAAACTCCCGCACCTTGAAGTTGGGTGAGAGCTGCCGGGTGGAGTCCCGGGACATGGAATATTCCTTGATTGCGATAGAAACCACGACCTTTCTTTTTGTTGACTTTTTGATCGAATGATGCAATGCGGTCATTTCCTGTGCGGAGGCTTCTGCCGATACCATCCGCACGCAGATAAAAACTTCGAGCCGTTTCCCGCACAGATGCCGGCCTCTGCGCCCACGAAACAACTTTATTTTGTTATATCCGTCTTTTCTTGTGCCGTATGGTAGCATTTTGCGCATTCAAAGTCAACGATTCTTATGAAATAGTCGGAACCTTGTGCAAAAGCGCACAGAGAACTGCGTTTTCCTCTTTTGGGCGCAAAAAAGAACCGACCCGAGCCGTGTGAGGGTACACGAACTCGGGTCGGTTTTCCATCATTTTATTTCAGAACGATGTTTTCGGAGCAGCTATGCCGCCGGGATGTTTGCCTCATCTGTCCCACTTGTCGCAGAGAGCGTTGATCTGGTCGGCGAACTTGGCGAGGTCCTTGTTGGCGCCGCCCTCGTTGTGCTCGATGACCCGCAGCAGGCGCTTGCCGGCATTGAGCAGGCGCTGGAAGACGGTAGCCGCACGGGCTGCACCCTCGCTGACGTGGTGCTCGATGCGGATACGGGTGCCTTCCTTCAGGCAGACCGCGCCCTCGGCACCGATGGCCCACTGCTCACCATTATAAGGTGCGCAGGCGTTGAAGCCCTGCTCCGTGAGGGTCTGGGCAAAGATGTTCTCCACCTCATCCTCGCCGTGGACGATGAACACCCGCTTGGGCTTCGGCTCAAAGGAGTTGACCCACTTCAGCAGGCCCTCCCTGTCGGCGTGGCCCGAAAGGCCGGTGAGCTGGCAGATCTCCGCCTGCACCTCGATGGATTCGCCGAAGAGCTTCACGTTGTCCGCACCCTCCAGCAGAGAGCGGCCCAGCGTGTTCACGGCCTGATAGCCCACAAAGAGGATGGTGCATTCCTTCCTCCAGAGGTTGTGCTTGAGGTGGTGGCGGATACGGCCCGCTTCACACATGCCGCTGGCCGAGATGATGACCTTCGGCACGGGGTCGGTGTTGATGGCACGGGACTCATCGCTGGTGACGCTGACCTTCAGGCCCGGGAACTGGATGGGGTCGATGCCCTTTGCCAGCAGGGCGTTGGTCTCTTCATCAAAGCAGGAGGAGTCGGTGTCCTTGAAGATGCGGGTTGCCTCGATGGCCAGCGGGCTGTCGATGTACACCGGGAAGCAGCCGTGGCCGGTGATCAGATTCTTTTCCTTTATCTCGCGGATGAAATAGAGCAGTTCCTGGGTGCGGCCCACTGCAAAGCTCGGGATGACCACATTGCCGCCGCGGTCGAAGGTGCGCTGCAGGATCTTCGTCAGCTCTCCCACATAGTCGGGCCGCGGGCCGTGGCTGCGGTCACCGTAGGTGGACTCCATGAAGACATAATCTGCGTCCTTCAGATACGTGGGGTCCTTGATGATAGGCTGGTCGTGGTTGCCGATGTCGCCGGAGAAGACCAGCTTTGTGGTCGCGCCGTTCTCCGTCACCCATATCTCGATGCTGGACGAGCCCAGCAGATGGCCCACATCCACAAAGCGGATGACGATGCCGGGCGCAAGCTCGATTTCCTTATTGTAATCATAGCCCCGGAACAGCGCGATGGCTGCCTCGGCGTCCTGAATGGTGTACATGGGTTCCACAGGCTCTGCGCCGGAGCGCTGGCCCTTGCGGTTCTTCCACTCGGCTTCGAATTCCTGGATGTGCGCCGAGTCGCGCAGCATGATGCTGCACAGCTCTGCCGTAGGCCTGGTGGCATAGATCCTGCCCCGGAAGCCGTTGCGCACCAGAAGAGGCAGAAGGCCCGTGTGGTCGATATGGGCATGGGTGGCCAGCACGCCGTCGATCTCGCCCGGCGCAACGGGGATGGGCTGGTTCTCATAGACATCCTTGCCCTGTTCCATACCACAGTCGATGAGGTAACGCTGTCCCGCCGCTTCCAAGAGGGTACAACTGCCGGTCACTTCGTGGTTGGCACCCAAAAACGTCAGTTTCATAGACACACCTCCAACAGGATTATCCAACCTTGGTACATTAAGTATATCACGTTTCGCGCTGTAATGCCGCCCAAATCGATCGCCGATTCTCGGGCAAAACGCCGAATCCATCAAAAATTTTTTATACAATCTTGACAAACCACCCCCGGATGATATAAACTTAAACCGTATGACGTAACTTCTACTGAGATTCAAAATAGAGAGGTTGTATTTTATGGTTCGTAACGATTTGCGCAATGTCGCTATCATCGCTCACGTTGACCACGGCAAGACCACGCTGGTGGACGCCCTGCTGCGCCAGAGCGGCGCTTTCCGCGACAATCAGGCTGTGGCTGAGCGTGTCATGGACAGCGGTGACATCGAGCGTGAGCGCGGCATCACCATTCTGGCCAAGAACTGCTCCTGCACCTACAAGGGCGTCAAGATCAATATCGTCGATACCCCGGGCCACGCCGACTTCGGCGGCGAGGTCGAGCGCGTGCTGAAGATGGTCAACGGCGTTCTGCTGCTGGTGGACGCTGCTGAGGGCTGCATGCCCCAGACCCGTTTCGTGCTGCAGAAGGCTCTGCAGCAGAATTTGAGCCTTGTGGTCGCCATCAACAAGATCGACCGTCCCGACGCCCGCATCAAGGAAGTCATCGACGAGGTCCTCTACCTGCTGATGGACCTGGGTGCTACCGACGAGCAGCTGGACTGCCCCATGCTGTTCTGCTGCGGCCGTGACGGCACTGCAAGCCTTGACCCCGATGTGCCCGGCACTGACCTGGTTCCCCTGTTCGACACCCTGCTGAGCACCATCAAGCCGCCCGAGGGCGACCCCGAGGCTCCCTTCCAGATGCTGGTGTCCTCTGTGGACTACAACGAGTTCGTTGGCCGCATCGGCATCGGCCGCATCCAGAACGGCGTCGCCAAGGTGGGCGAGGAAGTGGTCGTGTGCGACTGGCACAACCCCGACCTCAAGATGCGCGGCCGTCTGACCAAGCTGTATGACTTCCAGGCCAATGGCCGTCAGCCCTGCGACAACATCACCGCAGGCGACATCGTGGCTTTCTCCGGTCTGCCCGACGTCACCATCGGCAACACCCTGTGCAGCCCCTCCAATATCGAGCCGCTGCCCTTCGTGAAGATCAACGACCCCACCGTCGAGATGACCTTCTCCGTCAACGACAGCCCGCTGGCCGGCCGTGAGGGCAAGTATGTCACCAGCCGCCAGATCCGTGACCGTCTGCAGAAAGAGCTGCTGAAGGACGTCGCTCTGAAGGTGGAGGATTCCGCCACCACCGATTCCTTCCGTGTCATGGGCCGTGGTGAGATGCATCTGTCCATCCTCATCGAGACCATGCGCCGCGAAGGCTATGAGCTGCAGGTCTCTCCCCCGCACGTTCTGACCAAGGTCATCGACGGCAAGACCTACGAGCCTATGGAGCACGTCGTCATCGACGTCCCCTCCCAGTATCAGGGTGCTGTTATGACCGGTCTGGGCCAGCGCAAGGCCATCCTGCAGCAGATGGAGTCTCTGGGTTCCGACCGTGTGCGTCTGGAGTTCCGTATGCCCAGCCGCGGCCTGTTCGGCTACCGCAACCAGTTCCTGACCGATACCCACGGCGAGGGCATCATCAACCAGATCTTCGACGGCTATGACGTCTGGGCTGGCATGATCGCCAACCGCTCCACCGGTTCTCTGGTCAGCTTTGAGACCGGCGAGGCCGTCACCTACGGCCTGTTCAACGCGCAGCAGCGCGGCACTCTGCTGGTGGGCGCCGGCGAGAAGGTCTACGAGGGCATGGTCATCGGCTACACCGCTTCCGGCGAGGACGTCGATGTCAACGTCTGCAAGACCAAGCACCTGACCAATACCCGTGCTTCCGGCTCTGACGATGCTCTGCGCCTCATCCCCATCAGCAAGCTGAGCCTCGAGGGCTGCCTCGAGTTCCTGGCTCAGGACGAGCTGCTGGAGGTCACTCCCGAGAATCTGCGCATCCGCAAGCAGATCCTCAACCACGAGCAGCGCATGAAGGCCAAGAGCAAGCTGAAGTAATTCGTCCCTCTGCCCTTCTCCATAAAAACAAAACGTCCCGCTCTCTGCACTTTATGTGCAAAGGGCGGGATTTTTTTGCACCGAAGGCACCAAATAACCCCGGAGCCATATCCGGCCCCGGGGAATTGAGATCATTTATCGCAGCCTGCGTTTTGGATGCACAACGATAATTTAAGCACTATACCCGGTGTAGCTGGAGTAGCGCAACTTGCTATAAACAGGCCTCGGCGTTCTATACCGCTCCGGGATCACGGAATCCATATCGTTGCCGACAACCCAGCCCTCGATCTTGATCATACCCGACGCACTCCCATCGGGTTCCTCCATCATCATATAGGCTGGTGCCGTAGATGCCGCAGACTCGTAGTAGAAGATATATTTGTAACCATTATTAGCTCTACCTTCTTCTGCCAAGTATTCTTTTCCGTTGTACTTAACACTGTAGCACTTGAATTCCGTTGAATTCGGAAAACCGCCATTATTATAAGAAAAAAGGTGGAGTGCTCTCTCGTCCCATGTTTCCGTAGAGGGGTCAGCGCCCTCGATCTTCGTCGCCGTATTATCTACTCTGTAATCCGTATTCCTACTCCAATAAGAAATGATCACGCCCTTATCATCGTTTCCAACATAAGTGTCGCCATCACTGCCATTTGTCACCACATATTTCAGCTCGCCCACACCGGATGTTCCAACCACACGGTATTGGAGATACCGATACTTGCCTCCCACATTGTGGCCGGTAATGGTCTCATTAGGAGCCTCTGTCTTCGGCGGAGTGATCGGCACCGGCGGTGCAACGCCGTCATTCTTGCTGCTGCCGCAAGCAGTCAGGAGCGCAAGCGCCATACCTGCCGCCAGAACGCCGGCGGCCAATCGTTTCATCCATCTCATCGTCAATTTCCTCCCACTTTTTCGTTTGTCGTTCGGGGGTCTTGCTGATTTTTATGATACCCCCCCCCCCCCAAAATTTTGTCAAGTATTTGACGATATTTCGGAGATTCGACGGAAATTGCACTGTGAAACAGGACATTTTGACGAAGAAAAGCCGCGTCCAGAGGGGGTATTTCCCTCAGGGCGCGGCTCTTTGTAAGCTTTCTTTTGTCTTTCAGCCTGCGTAGGCACTGCCGGGCGTCCATGCATTATCGGCAGAATACTTGGCGTGGTTGCGCAGGTAAGTGACCCACGCGCCGTAGCCGTTGCCCGCCGAGAAGTGGACGCCGTCCGGCGCAGCCAGTACCTCTTTCAGGTTGCCCTCGCCGTCGGCCAGCGTCTCCCACAAATCGAGGTAGACACAGCCCTTATCTGCGGCCAGCAGGGCCAGCTGCTCATTCACCGAGCGGATGATGTCCGAGGCAAGGCCCGGCTTCTCCGCTGCGGCCTCGGGGCGGACGGGCGGGATGGACTCCACATAGATGACGCAGTCCTCCCCCAGCGTCTGGCGCAGCACGTCCAGCATCTGGCCGTAGTAAGCGAGGAAGCGGTCCGCCGCACCCACGGTGGTCAGGGTGTTGGTACCCAGCAGGATATACAGTTTTTTGGGCTGAGCAGCGGCCAGCACGTCCAGCGCGACTTCCTCGCCCCGCACACTGCTCTTGACGGCGCTGCGGTTGACGATGGCGTCCGGACCGACGCCGGTGTAGCCGCAGATGAGCGCACCGCCGAGGTTGATCTTATAGTCGGAGAAGCCCACCGTCAGGCTGTCGCCAAGGAAGGCGGCATCGGAGAAGTAGCTCAAATCGACCTGGCCGCTGGCAGGCTGGCGGATGACGCTGCTGTCGTAGGCTTTGACGCTGTAGGCTCCCGCCGTCTGACGGGCCGGGCCGAACTGCTCGAGGGTCACGGCGGGCGTGCCGTCTGCCGCCGCGTTCTCCCCGCCGCTGACGGCGCTGTCGGTGGTGCTGTCCGCCGCGCCCTGCATGGGCAGCGGGGCCAGAATGTTCTGCGCCGTGCCGTTGGCCGTCACGGTGGGCAGCTCTTCGGGCTGTGCCTGTCCGTGCTCGAGGATGGCCGTGATGGCGAAGCTCACCAGCAGGATGCCGGCCACGGCCCCCGCAAACCGGATGACTCCGCCGGGACCGCCTCTGCGGCTCCGGCCCGTGCTATGATAATCGTGTGAAATGCCCATAAAGGTGTTCCCGCTTTCGTTTGGTTCTGCTCTTAGTCTGCCCGGGTGTCGGCGGGTTATCCCTACTTTCCGGCCCGGCAGAGCTGTGCAGTACCTATTTTATCATAATTTTTTTGCCTCTGCAACCAATTAGGACTTGCATACAACAGGCAAAACGGTTACAATAGAAGAAGAGCAGGTTTTTGCACACATTTCTCGAAGTGCTTGCACGACCTGCCAGAATTTTTGTGCGAGTTGCAGTCATCGATTGTTGGCTGTTCCCCCGTCTGTACACTGTGCAGGGTGTACGGACCGCGAAACGGGGACAGCGCGGAGCGGTGCTGCGGCGCACAGGAAGTCCAATTTATCGGTAAATGGTACAAGGAGGTTCTCATGGCCAAGAATGTCATCATCGGCCAGAGCGGCGGCCCTACCGCCGTCATCAATTCCAGTCTCGCAGGCGTCTATAAAGCCGCCTGCAGTCTGGGCGCAGACAAGGTCTACGGCATGAAATACGGCATCGAGGGACTGCTGAAAGAGGAACTCGTGGAGCTGAACGTCCTGCTGGGCGACCGGCTCAGCATCGAGCTGCTCAAGCGCACGCCGTCCAGCTATCTGGGCAGCTGCCGCTACAAGCTCCCCGAGCCGGAGGCGGACTCCACGCCCTACGTCAAGCTGTTCGCCCTGTTTGACAAGTACGACATCTGCGCGGTGTTCTACATCGGCGGCAACGACTCGATGGACACCATCGCCAAGCTCAGCCGCTACGGCGCACAGGTAGGCAGTGCGGTGCGTTTTATCGGTGTACCCAAGACCATCGATAATGACCTCTGCCTCACCGACCACACCCCCGGCTACGGCTCTGCGGCCAAGTACATCGCCACCATCCTCAAGGAAGTCATCCGTGACTCCTCCGTCTACGACATCCGCAGCGTGACTGTGGCCGAGATCATGGGCCGTCACGCCGGATGGCTGGCCGGTGCGGCCTGCCTCGCAGGCGGCGACGACAGCGACGGCCCCGACCTCATCCTTCTGCCGGAAGTCCCCTTTGACCAGGACAAGTTCCTCGCCAGAGTGGATGAGCTGCAGCGGGTGAAGTCCAACGTCATCATCGCGGCCAGCGAGGGCGTCAAGACCGCCGACGGCACCTATCTGTGCGACCTCGTGTCCACGGCAGGCCAGCTGGACGCTTTCGGCCACAAAGCCATCCTCAGCGGCACCAGCCGCTATCTGTCCGACCTCATCCACGACAAGCTGAACTGCAAGAGCCGCGCCATCGAGTTCTCGACGCTGCAGCGCTGCGCCAGCCATCTGGCCAGCCGCACCGATGTCAACGAGGCCTACGCCGTGGGCGGCGCAGCGGCAGCCGCAGCCTTTGCCGGTGAGACGGGCAAAATGATCGCGCTCAAGCGCATTTCCGAGTATCCTTACCAGTGCATCACCGAAGCAGTGGACGTCCAGCAGGTGGCAAACCTCGAAAAGAAGGTGCCGCTGGACTGGATCACCCCCGACGGGATGCAGGTGACGGCGGCGTTCGAGGAATACGCCCGCCCGCTCATCCTCGACGAGGTCACCCCTGTCTACGTCAACGGTACGCCCCGCCACATCTGCCTGTAAGGAAACTCGCTTCTCCCCTTCCCCGCGTCTGTTTTCGTGCTCCTGCACGATTAAAGAAGTTGTTTTCGTAAGCAGGGTACGCCGAATGGCGAGGATTTTTGTCGGCAGACAAGGCGATTTTCCGCAGCAATCCTGACGGATTGCAAGGGAAAGCAACGCAGTATGCAGGCAAAAAGACCGCTCAGACGGTGTGCAATGCTTAGAAAACGGCTTCGTTATAAAGCCGAAACAGAAAAACAAAAAAGGAGAAATCATCATGGGTAAAAATGCAATCGTTGGCCAGTCCGGCGGCCCCACCTCTGTCATCAACGCAAGTCTGGCTGGTGTGTTCGAGAGCTGCAAGAGCCGCGGCGCGGGCATCGTCTACGGCATGTGCAACGGCGTCGCCGGTCTGCTGGAGGAGCGGGTCGTGGACCTGTCCACCCTGCTGACCGATGACCTCGACATCGAGCTGCTCAAGCGCACCCCCTCCAGCTTCCTCGGCAGCTGCCGCTACAAGCTGCCCGACTGGCACACCGACGAGGCCGTGTACAAGAAGCTCTTCGCCATCCTCGAAAAGCTGGACATCGGCTACTTCTTCTACATCGGCGGCAACGACTCGATGGACACCATCGGCAAGCTGGCTGAGTACGGCGAGTGCATCCAGAGCGACATCCGCTTCATGGGCGTGCCCAAGACCATCGACAACGATCTGATGGTCACCGACCACACCCCCGGCTACGGCTCTGCGGCCAAGTACATCGGCGTGGTGATGAAGGAGATCATCCGCGACGCCACCGTCTACGGCACCAAGTACGTCACTGTCGTCGAGATCATGGGCCGCAACGCCGGCTGGCTGACCGCCGCCGCCGCACTGGCCAAGAGCGACGACTGCGAGGGCGTGGACATGATCTGCCTGCCCGAAGTCCCCTTCAATGTGGAGCACTTCATCGAGAAGGTGCGCGTGATGCAGGAGAAGAAGCCCAGCATCGTCATCGCGGTGTCTGAGGGCGTCAAGCTCGAGGATGGCCGCTATGTCTGTGAGCTGGCCGACGATGTCCACGCAGTGGATGCGTTCGGCCACAAGGCCCTGACCGGCACCGCCCGCTATCTGGCCAACGTCGTAGCCCGCAATCTGGACACCAAGACCCGCTGCATCGAGCTTTCCACCCTGCAGCGCTGCGCCGGCCACCTGACCAGCCGCACCGACATCACCGAGGCCTATCAGGTCGGCGGTGCTGCTGTCAAGGCTGCGTTTGAGGGCGTCACCGGCCAGATGGTGGCCCTGAAGCGCATCTCCAACAGCCCCTATCAGTGTACCACTGAGCTGCACCCCATCAGCGAGGTCGCAAATCTCGAGAAGAAGGTGCCGCTGAGCTGGATGAACGAGAATCATACCCAGATGACCGAAGATTTCCTCGCTTACGCACGGCCCCTCATTCAGGCTGAGCTGACCCCGCTCTACATCGCCGGTCTGCCTCACCACATCTACATGAAGCCCCAGAAGTAAGCGTACTGTTTCGCAAACATACCTCCGCGCCCCTGCACCCTGTGTGCAGGGGTGCATTTTTGTACGGAAAAAGCTTTGATTTTACTTGTATTTTACCCGAAACCGTATTATAATACTATCTGCGTCGCTCGCTGTTGAGCGGCGCGTTTTTTCGTGAGTACCATCTGATATTTGAGGAGGCAGAGCATTTTCATGGCACAGAATACCCGGACAGGCGATTTGACCAGCGGCCCCATGCTGCAAAAGATCATCCTGTTTTCCCTGCCGCTGGCTGCATCCAGCATCCTGCAGCTGCTGTTCAACGCAGCCGATGTCGTCGTGGTGGGACGCTTTGCGGGCAGCACAGCGCTGGCCGCTGTCGGCTCTAACGGTGCGCTCATCAACCTGCTGGTCAACCTGTTCGTGGGCCTGTCGCTGGGCGCGAACGTCGTTGCAGCCCGCTGCTTCGGCGCGAAGGATGAGGAGGGCGTCCACAACACCGTCCAGACCTCCGTGGCGCTGGGCCTCGTCAGCGGTTTCTTACTGGCCGTGGTGGGCTTTTTTGCCGCCCGCGTCCTGCTGGAGCTGATGAGCTGCCCGGAGGACGTCATCGGCCTGTCCACCCTCTACCTCAAGATATACTTCATCGGTATGCCCATGACCATGCTGTACAACTTCAGCTCGGCCCTCCTGCGCGCCGTGGGCGACACAAAGCGGCCTCTGTTCTGTCTGGCCGTGGCGGGCGTCATCAATGTGGTGCTGAACCTCGTGTTCGTCATCCTCTTCTCCATGAGCGTGGCGGGCGTCGCTCTAGCCACCATCATCAGCCAGACCGTCTCCGCCTGCATGGTCACGGCCCTGCTGGTGAAGGAGAAAGGCCCGCTCCACCTCGACCTCGGCCATCTGGGCTTCCATGCGGGGGCTCTGGGCCAGATCTTGCGCATCGGCCTGCCTGCCGGTCTGCAGAGCACCGTGTTCAGCCTCTCCAACGTCGTCATCCAGTCGGCGGTCAACTCCTTCGGCTCCATCGTCGTTGCCGGCAACTCTGCCGCTTCCAACCTCGAGGGCTTCGTCTATACCGCCATGAACGCTTTCGCCCAGGCCGCTGTCACCTTCACGAGCCAGAACATGGGCGCCCGCCGGTACGACAACCTGGACCGCGTCATGCGCAACTGCCTGCTCTGCGCCACCGTCACCGGCCTCGTGCTGGGCGGCGGTGCTTCCCTGCTGGGCGAACCGCTGCTCCACTTCTACTCCTCCGATGAGGTCGTGGTGACCGCCGGTCTGGCCCGTATGCACATCATCTGCACCACCTATCTGCTCTGCGGCTGCATGGATGTGCTGGCCAGCTGCCTGCGCGGCCGGGGCTACTCCGTCCTGCCGATGGTGGTCAGCCTCGTGGGCAGCTGTCTGCTCCGCCTCGTCTGGATCGCCACCATCTTCCAGCTGTTCCACACCACCACGATGCTTTACCTCAGCTACCCCGTCAGCTGGATCCTCACCGCACTGGTGCATCTGGCCTGCCTGCTGGTGGTACGGCAGAAGATGAACGAGAACCTTAAAGCTGCTGCACAGCGGTAAGCTGTGCCTTCGTCCAACCTCTCAGTCTCGCATTCGCTCGACAGCTCCCCTGGTAGGGGAGCCTCTGGCGGAGCGGAAAAGTTTCCTATGGAAGACGAAGCGCTGCGGAATGCCAAGGCCTCTCCCTTTGGGAGCAACGGCGACGACCGCCGCCAGTGGCGGAAACAGGGAGGAGCTGTTGGGGCCGCGGCCAGCAGGATGCGAGCGGCAGCGAAGCAGACGCTGGGAGCCGCAACCCGGGCAGTGGCACCGAAGGTGACGGAGAGGGCGCTTGTAAACTTTCTGTGCAAAGCTTGACTTTTGCGGGGAATGGCATATACTATAAATAGTGAAAGTAGAAATTGAACTAGTCATTTGACTCACCAAGAAGAAAACCCCCTCACGGAGTTGCAGCTCCGAAAGGGGGTCTTCTTTTTTAGTGCTTACGGCCCGTGAACCATCCGTCAAGCCACTTGCAGATGTAGTAAGATGCTACATTTGCTGCGACGGACAGAATGAAAGTAGAAATACTAGGCATTTGTCTCACCCCCTTCCCAATAAAATGGGCGGGCAAGGCCGCAAAACAAGTATACCATAAACTTCGACAAAAAGATACAGGAAGCGATGCCACGAGCCGGACTTTCCTACAAGGGGAAGGCTCTGTCTTAGTACAACCTCTCAGTCTGCTCCGCGCCAGCTCTCCCAGAGGGAGAGCCTTAGGCGAAGGAAAGCGTCATCTCTATAACCAAAAAAGCCCCCGGCACGCTGCGGAACGTGCCGGGGGCTTTTCGTACAAAGCGGAGGGATGCGGAAACTCTCCGCCTTGGGAGTTGGTTAGTTAGTGGATCAGTTCGCTGTGGTCTGCGCCGCCCACGGTGAGGGTTGCAGAGCTGCCGCTGTGGGTGAGGGTGAAGAGGGTGTCCTCTGCACCCAGCGACAGCATGGCGTCGATGTCCAGCGCCGTCTCACGGCTCTTCGTGCGGAAGACGAGGGTATCTACGCCCTGCGCTTTCAGTTCTGCCAGATTGCCCAGACAGCCGAAGAGGGTGGCGGTATCAGAATCTGCCGTGACGATGTAGCGGGCAGACTCCTGATGCATCTCATAGGGAGCGCCTATAACTGTCAAAACGATCCTGCCGTTCTGCTCCTCCACAGGTGCAGGTTCCGGAAGTACAAACTTGTATACAGTCCTTGTGGAGCCGCAAGAAGAACATTCATACACTTTTTCGCCCAGCTGGCCGACAGGCGCGGGAGTAGAGGAGACAAGTGTCCATTTATGAGCACAATCAGCGGGCAAGTTGGAGTCGATACGAGTGACTGTACACTCACCGCTGACATTTACATCCAGCTCTTTACCGGCTTTGCCGCCTACATCGCCGTTTGTGCCGATGGCGGCGCCTGGACCGCGATTGTACTCGTTATCGCCCAGGCCGCCTTTTGCAGTCACCTGCGCACCGCCGCCGATCTCGACCTCTACATCACCTTCGCCTCCGCCAATGCCGCTTCCACATCCGTTGCCCACGGCATCGACAACACCGCCGAGGATACGAACGGTCGATTTTTCATCGCAGCCAAAGCCGCCGCCAATGCCTGTGACATTAGAGTTACTGCCCTCAGCAGGTATCGCAGTTACCGTGCCGCCAAGGATGGTAACGTCTCCCGAGCCCCTAAAACCGCCGCCAATACCTGCCGCAGTATGCCCTCCATGAGCAGTCACATCCCCGCCGGAAATGGTCACTTCACCTTTTCCGTACATGCCGCCGCCAATGCCTGCACCCATATTGAAACCACTTTCTGCATAGATTTTTCCGTTTGCAATTTCCAGCTTCGAGGTGCTATGATAAGATCCTCCACCAATGCCCGCAGAATTCTGACCACCATACGCCTTCAAAGAGGCGCTTGTATCTTCTGCGGTGATGGTCAGTTTTCCGGTAGAGTACTCATCATCCTTTTCCAAGCCCGCACGAGAAAATCCACCTCTCAAGGTATTGTCCCCCACCAGCTTCAGGGTCGTGTCGCCTGCGCCCTCGACAGACATCGCGGCCTTATAATCATAGGCGTACTGATAGATATTCACGTTTTCGATCGTGACCGTCGTGTCTTTTTTGGTGCAATTATTGATGATCTTGATGATATTCTGTACCGCTTCGTTCGCAACCTTTGTCACCGTGCCGGCGGTGTTGTTCTCAAAGGTCATGATGTCATCGTCGTCCTCTGCGGCCTCCTCGACAGGCTTCTGCGTGTCCGGTGTCTTCGGCTCTCCTTCTTCAGGCTCCGGGTCGTCCTTTTCCTGGGCTTCCCCGCTGTTCACGTTATCGGGCCAGACGACGAGCTCTGTGTCGGTCTTCTCCGCAGGCTCTCCCGGCTCGGCATCCACCACCGGCTTCTGTCCTTCAACCTCGTCCGCCGTGTCGTCGTCTGCCGACCCGTCAGACTTGTTCTCAGTTTGTTTGTCCGGGTTCTTGCCGCCCTTGATGACTACGTCCGTGTCGTCTTTCTCGCCGATGTCATCTTTGTCTTTCGCCTCGCCGACACGGACATAGGTGTCGCCGTCTTCCGTAACGGTCACCGTAATATCACCGTCATCGATATAATAATCCTTTGCCAGTGCCGCCGGGGCTGCCGCCGAAAGCGCCACGCTCAGGGCCAGGGCGGCTGCCGCCGCACGCTTCATATTTTTCCGTAACCGCATACTCTTTTTTACCTCCCGAATGATTGCAGGGTCTCTGCGGTTCTATTCTACCCCCCCCCCCTATATTTTTGTCAAGTCCTTTTCATGACATATCAGCGTAGATTCATGAATAGTATGACTTTTCCGGCATAGCAAAAAAGAACAGCCCCGCCTTTCCGGAGAAACGCGGAGCTGTATCATTTTATAGCCTCTTCGCCAGCAGATACCGGTCATACCCGCCGTACATCTCCCGGCGGCAGACGATCTCAAAGCCGCTGGCCAGAGCGTTGTTGAGGCTGTACTGATTTTCCGGGCTGACGGTGGCCCCGATGCCCACGATGCCCGGGCGGAGCCGGGTAAGCGCCGCTTCCAGCAGCTTCCTTTGCAGACCGTTGCCCCGGTAGTCGGGGTGGACGATGGCGCTGTCGGCGTTGGCCCAGCCGTCCCACTCTTCTCGCGGGATGCCCATAAAGGCGGCGTAGTTGTGCGCGTCCTGCCCGCAGTACCGCAGGATGAAGTAGGCCCCCAGCCGCCCGCCGTCCCACCCGCCGATGCAGAGGTCCTCTTTCAGGTAACGGGCGATGTTTTCCAGCGTGTCGGGTACGAACTGCTCCGGGTGGGGCATCGCGGCCCGCACCTCGTTCTGCAAGGCGTAAAAGGCGGCGGCATCCTCCGGCCCGGCAGCGCGCAGGGTCATGGTGCGGCTTGCGGGCCGGCCGCACACTTTGTGCAGAAGAAGTTCCATTCTTGCTCTATCCCTCCAAAATAAAATCATACTTTCCGGCTGATTCCAGTATAAATGCCGTTTGAATCATTGTCAATTTATGCTATAATATTTGCAGGAAGAGTTTTTGTGCTCAGGCACAGCTTTTCCGGAAGTCCAGGCAGGGCCGCCCTGCCCGTGTACCGGAGGAAACGAACCATGAGAGATTCCAGCTTATCCCCTTCCAGCCGTCTGGGTGGTGCTGTCATCAGCGACCGCATCGTCAGCGCTCTGCTGGAGGAACTGCGCACAGGCCGCTATGCACAGACCGACCGTCTGCCCGCCGAGGTAGACCTTGCCGCCGAACTCGGCGTCAGCCGCACCGTCATCCGCGATGCGCTGAGCGAGATGGAGCGTGCGGGTTACATCGAGCGGGTGCGCGGCATCGGCACAGTGGTCAACCGAAGTGTCCTGAACCTGCGCAGCCGGTTGGACCAGAAGCTGGAGTATTACCCGCTCATCCGCAGCTTTGGCAGCTACCCCCACGCCGACGGCATCCAGATCTACCCCGTCCGCGCAGGCGAAGAGCTGGCCCGTGATCTGGCCATCGAGCCCGGCGACGATGTCATCTGCATCAAGAAGCGCATCCTCGCCGACACCACCCCCGTCATCTACTCCATCGACTACCTGCCCCGCGCCCTGTTTGGGAACCGGGACTACACCCGCATCGACCTGTCGGGTGACATCTTCGATGTTCTGGAGCGGGAGTGCCGCCAGCAGGTGGCTTCCAATGTGGCCCACCTCAAGGCCAGCTGCGGCGACGAGCCCATCCGGGCCGCCATGCGTCTGGCCCCGGGCGAGGCCATGCTGCTGCTGGATGAGATATGCTACAACCGGCTCTGCCATCCCGTCATGCGTTCGTTGAGCTACTACACGAACTTCTTCGACTTCTCGATTCTTCGAAAGCTTCTTTGACGGAGGGAAACAAAAGAATATGCGTCATCTGATCGATCCGTTGGATTTCAGTCAGCAGGAGATCGCCTCTCTGCTGGACCTGGCCGACCGCATCTGCGCCGACCCGGCTGCCTATCAGGACGTGGCCGCCCACAAAAAGCTGGCCACCCTGTTCTACGAGCCGTCCACCCGTACCCGCCTTTCGTTTGAGGCCGCGATGCTGAACCTCGGCGGACATGTCCTCGGCTTCCCAAGCGAGACCGTCTCCAGTGCATCCAAGGGCGAGAGCGTGGCCGACACCATCCGCGTCGTCTCCTGCTATGCCGACATCGTGGCCATGCGCCACCCCAAGGAGGGCGCACCGCTGCGGGCCAGCCGGTACTCCCGCATCCCTGTCATCAACGCAGGCGACGGCGGCCACCAGCACCCGACCCAGACCATGACCGACCTGATGACCATCCGCCGCCGCAAGGGCCGTCTGAACGACCTGACCATCGGCCTGTGCGGCGACCTCAAGTTTGGCCGCACCGTCCACTCCCTCATCAAGACCATGGCGCGCTGTGAGAACATCCGCTTCGTCCTCATCAGCCCTGAAGAGCTGCGGGTGCCGGACTACATCATCACCGACGTGCTCGAGGCCAACCACATCCCCTACAAGGAGACCCGCAGCCTCGAGGAATCCATGCCCGAGCTGGACATCCTCTACATGACCCGCGTCCAGAAGGAGCGTTTCTTCAACGAGGAAGACTATGTCCGTCTGAAGAACAGCTATATCCTCACCAAAGAGAAGATGGCCCTTGCCAAGCCTGACATGGCCGTGCTCCATCCCCTGCCCCGCGTCAATGAGATCACGCTGGAAGTGGACGACGACCCCCGGGCCGCCTACTTTGAGCAGGTGCAGAACGCCGTCTACGTCCGCATGGCGCTGATCATGACACTGCTGGGCCTCAAGGACCCCAAGGCTGAAAAGGAGGGCAACTGAGATGCTGAACATTGATGAAATTCAGAACGGTATCGTCATCGACCATATCAAGGCAGGCACGGCCATCGGCCTGATGGACCTGCTGGGCATCAAGGGCAACCGCACCTCCAGCGTGGCCCTCATCCAGAACGCCCGCAGCCACAAGGCAGAGTCGGGCCGGAAGGACATCATCAAGGTGGAGGGCGACGCCTCCTGGCTCAACCTCGATGTGCTGGCCTATCTCGACCCCGACATCAGCGTGACCGTCATCGAGAACGGCAAGGCCGTCAAGAAGGAAAAGCCCCAGCCCCCCAAGCGTCTGGTCAACATCGTGCGGTGCAGGAACCCCCGCTGCATCTCCTCCATCGAGGAAGAGTGCGACCAGATCTTCGAGCTGAGTTCCAACGGCAAGTATCGCTGCATCTACTGCGAGCAGGAGCTGCAGGTCAAGCCGGAATAATAGAAAATAAACGATAAAAGCCGCCTGTCATTCAACGAACGACAGGCGGCTTTGCTTTTGATCCTCAGACTTTCCGGCGCAGCAGGCTCATCGGCGGCAGCTCCGGGGTGGGGATGGTATAGCGCTCCATCGCGTGGGGCGTGGACTCCACCAGCTCACCGGCCTCATTCTTGATCCACTCGGGGTTCAGCGGGATGCTGCGGCCATCCGGGCAGAGCACTTCCAGCGTGTCGCCGAGGCTCCACTTGCCCCGCTGCTGGCAGCTGGCGACGCCGTTCTCCCAGCCGTCCACCGTACCGACAAACTCCCACTCGCGGATGTAAGTCGCGCTGTCGGTAGCCTGACGGGCCTGCTCCCGGCCAAAGTAGAAGCCGGGCGAATAGTGGCGGTGGCTGGTGCGAGTCAGCTCATCCAAAACCTCTTCCGGCAGCTCGAAGTTTTCGTTCATCGGGTCGGCCAGATACTGGTCGAGGGCGCGGCGGTAGGCCGCCGTCACGCTGGCGACGTAGTAGAACGTCTTGGCGCGGCCCTCGATCTTGAGGCTGTCCACGCCCGCCTTGCAGATGAGGTCGAGGAAGGGCGCGGTACACAGATCGTTGGCGTTCAGGATGTAGCTGCCGTTCTCGTTCTCGCCGATCTCATAGAGCTGGCCCGGGCGGGTCTCCTCGCTGAGATAGTACTTCCAGCGGCAGGGCTGGGCGCACTGGCCGCGGTTTGCGTCGCGGCCTGCCATGTAGTTGGAGAGCAGGCAGCGGCCCGAGACGCTCATACACATGGCGCCGTGGACGAAAGCCTCGATTTCCAGCTCCGGCGGGGTCTTGTCGCGGAGGGTAGCGATGTCCTGCAGGGTCATCTCCCGGGCCAGCACCACCCGCTTCGCGCCCATATTGTAGGCGGCGCGGGCAGCGGCCCAGTTGGTAATGCCGGTCTGGGTGGACATATGGACGTCGATGTCGGGCGCGAAGGTCTTGCAGGCGTCCAACACGCCGAGGTCGGCCACGATGAAGGCGTCCACACCGGCGGCGGCAGCGTCCTTGATGGCCTGGGGCAGACGGTCAGCCTCCTCGTTGGTGGGCAGGGTGTTCATGGTCAGGTAGACCTTGCGGCCCCGGGCGTGGGCATAGATGACGCCCTCGCTCAGCTGCTCCGGGGTGAAGTTGGTGGGTGCAGAGCGCATCCCGAACTCGGGCAGAGCGCAGTAAACGGCGTCCGCGCCGTAGTTGATGGCATACCGCAGGCGCTCGAGGTCGCCTGCCGGGGCCAGAAGTTCCGGTATCTGTAACATGGTATTCCTCTTTTACTTCATACTTTTATTAACTTTAGCCGCCTCATCGCAGTTTTTCTGGTGGTCTGCGTAGGTGCGGGCGTAGTAGTAGTGACCGGAAAGGTCGGTGACGAAGAAATAGGCGTCCTTCGCCTCATCGTCGGGCTGCGGGTCAAGCGCCGCACGGATGGCCGCGATGCCGGGGTTGGAGATGGGGCCGGCGGAGAGGCCGGTGCAGGTGTAGGTGTCGTAGGCTTCCAGAATGTTCTCCGGGATGCTGTCCCAGCCGCCGTAGTAGGGCGCGACCCAGTTCCAGAGGTAGTTGTTGTCGGCGTCGCTCTGGACGTGGCTGGAGGTGTTGCTCTGCAGTTTGGGGTAGGGCGAACCCTCGGCCAGACGGTTGCGGAACACCTGCGCCACATTATCGTCCTGGTCGTTGCCGGCCTCCTCCTGCACGAAGGACGCCAGAGTGACCACCTCGGAGAGGGTCATCCCCTGCTTTTCCATCTCGGCATACATCTCATCGGTGATCTGCTTGTCGAAGTGAGAATAGAACGTCTCAACGTAATGATGGACGGTGTCATCCTTCCGGAAATCGTAGGTATCCGGGAAAAGATAACCCTCGCACTTGAGGAAGCGGTCCGGGGCGTCCTTGTCGTCGGGGACGTACTGCCAGAACCTGTACTGGCTGAAATCGCCGGTGTTGGCCTCCTTGAGGAAGTCCTCGGCGCTGCACAGCCCGGCATCCTCCATTTTTTTCGCAATGGCGATGGCCGTCGTACCCTCGGGGAAGGTCAGCCGGACGCTGTCGGCCTTCGCGTAGGCGGAAAGTGCCTCGATGATGTCGTCGTAGGAGCTGCCGGGGGCGAGGTCGAACTCACCGTATTGGAGCTTGCCTGCCGCGCCCTGTTTGCCTGCATACCAGCGGAAGACGTGGGGGTACTTGATGACGCCCGCTGTCTTGAGCTTCTGGGCGATGGCTGCCACGCCGCTGCCCTGCTGGATGCTCACACTCACCGGTTCGCCAGCGGAAGCACTGCCGTTGATCTCTTTTCGGATGGCCAGCAGACAGCCGCCCGCCGCCAGTACCAGGATCAGCAGCAGGATCAGGATCATTTTCGCTGCGCCGCCTTTTCTGCTTTTTCTATGTTTTGCATCGTGTGCCATGTACACACTCCTTTACCATTCCGTTCAGCTTTCCATCATCAGCCGCATATAGCTTTCTTCCACATCGAAAGGCTCCGCGTCGAACCGTATCATACCGTAGTCCTGCCGGGTGCCTTCGCCGAGGAAAAGGTTCTGAGCCGCGCCCACTGTGATGACGGCGCGCTCCACGATGACCTCCTTCTCCCGGGCCGCTTCCATCAGCACCTCGGCGGAGCGGTCGTCTTCGGCCATCAGCTCCACAAAATAGAGGGTGTCCTCTCGGCGGAAGTAGATGCCGTAGCCCTTCTCGTTGGACACGATGGTCGCGCCCCGGGCGTAGAGGTCGGTCAGCACGACGGCCATCTGCTCCGGCGGGAACTGGACGGTATCGGGATAGAAGCGCTCCCGCAGCTCACAGAGCTTGCGGGCCGTCACGGAGTCGAACTCCGCCTGACTCCACAGGTTGCGGGACACCTCCCGGGGCAGGCAGCGGAGGGCAAAAGCCCGCTGGAAACCCTTGTTTTCCAGCAGCGCGGCCTGCTCCTGTCCGGCCGGAACGGCCACGGTGAAGCCCGCGCCCCGCAGCTTCTGCTGCGCACAGAGATAGTCCACGAGTCCTGCCAGAAGCAGGCTTCCCTGCCCGCAGAGGCCGTAGAGGTAGCTGCCGCTGCGTCCCTTGAGGGTGACGGGGACCGCCAGCGCCGCAGCGACGATCTCGTCATTTTCCTCGGCGACGTAGATATTTTCCGCCCCGGCGAACTTTTCCAGAGCAGTCTTGATGAACTCGGCGCTGTCGCCGCGTTCTTTCTGCCACAGTGCCACGACTGCCGCCTCATCCGACGGCTGCATCAAACGATACATTGATAGTATCCCTCCCATTTTCGCGGTTATCCGAGCTCTTTTTCCGCCAGCGCCCGCACCTCGGCCTGAATCTCCTCGATGGTGCGCATGGCTCCATTTTCCGTGCAATGGACGGTGGCCCAGCCCAGATGCTCTGCGCAGTACTCGGCGGCACGGCGGCTGCGGGCCAGATATTCGATGTCCTTTTCGTGGACGTCCTTCCTGCTCTCGTCGCCGTGGTAGCGGCCGGTCATGAGCTTCTGGCTCACAGCGGGGTCTACCTGTAAGTACACCACAGCGTCCGGCGCGGGCAGGCCCAGCAGCCTGTATTCGTAGTCAAAGGCCCAGCGGAGGAAGTCGTCCCACTGCTCCGGCGGGAGCTTGGAGCACTGATGGACCGCGTTCGACGTGGTGTAGCGGTCAGCGATGACGATGCCGCCCGCCTCGTAGAAGCTGCCCCACTTGGTCTTATAGCTGGCGTACCGGTCCACCGCATAGAAGCTGGACGCCGCATAGGGGTTGACATCGTCGGGCTTGTCGCCGAACCGGCCGGAGAGGTACATCTTCACCAGCGCACTGGAATCGCTCTCGTAGTCCGGGAATGTGATCTCCATCACCCTTCGACCGCTCTCGGCCAGATGGGCGGCCAGCAGCTTTGCCTGGGTGGCCTTGCCGGAGCCGTCCAGCCCTTCGATGACAAGAAGCCTGCCCTTGCTCATTCTGCCTTCTCCCCTTTCAGCGCGGCGTACTGGGCGCGCACCTCAGTGGTGCGGCCGCAGCACATCTTGCCCTCCGGGCAGGGGCCGGACACGCAGGCCGGGCCGGCGGTGCGGAAGATATGGGGTGCCACCGGGTAGACCAGCCGCAGCATCTCTTCGGCCAGCTGCCGTATCTCCCACTGGGCGCGGCTGCAGCAGCGCAGGTGGAAGAAGTTCTGCAGGCTGCGGGCGTTCATGGTCACCACCATCTTGGTCTCGCAGGCGTTGGGCAGCACAAAGCGGGCGTCCTCGTTGGCCTGCTTGGAAGCCTTGGCCCGGGCCTGCTTTTCGGGCAGACCTTCGGCCATCAGGCGGGCGGTGTGGCCGTCTTCCAGCTTCTGCACGAGGTCGAGGTAGCGCCTGGCGTCCTCGTTCATGCTCTCGATGAACGCCGCCTTTGCCTCGGGGATGGCCTCGATCTCGGGCGGGATGACGTAGCGGAAATCATCCAGACGGACGTACCGCTGACTCTGGACGCTGAAGGACGCGATGCGGTGACGGGTGATCTGGGCCAGCAGGGTACGGCTGACGCCCTCGATGCCGAAGGTGAAGCTTGCGTGCTCGATGGGGCTGGCGTGGCCCAGATCGCTGAGCATGGTCAGGAAGCGGGCAGTCTTTTCCTCATCCAGCCCGTCCAGCAGGTCGGTGATGTGGGCGTCGGAGTAGCAGAGCTTCGCCGCAGCCGCCACGACCTTCTCCGGCTCCGGCGTATGTGCTATCAATCGGACAGTCATCATTTTTCTCATTCCTCCGTCGTTATCTTCACAAGGGGCGCAAAGTTGGCCATAGTCTTCTTCACGCCCACCTTCTCGAAGCTGATCTCCACGATCTGGTCGCCGGCGGCGGGCTTGACTTTCAGCACCTTGCCGCGCCCGAAGACCTTGTGCTCCACGATGTCGCCCGGCTCATAGTGCTTGGGGCCGGTAGATGCCGCTGCCGGACGGGGCAAAGAGGTCACACCGCCGCCTGCGGGTTTGACCGGCGCTTTGGGCGCTGCCGGACGGCCATAGCCAGAGCCGAAGCCGCTGCTTCCCGAACCGGAGTCGTAGCCGCCATGACCCGACGAAGCACTTCCACGACCCGCGTAATCGGAGCCAAAGCCTCGGTTATTGGACATCGGTGCGTTATATTCTTTATTCAGATAGCCGCTGCGGCTGCCATAGCCCGAGCCGTGACCGGAGGCCGCACGACCCCAGCCGGAGGGGCCGGAGTAGCCCGACGCACCGCCCGGCACGGTATCGCTGCCGTAACCGCTGCCCCAGCCGCCCAGACGGGAGCGCTGTTCCAGCACCGGGCTGCGGGTCTCTTCGATATACTCCGGTTCAATTTCCCGGAGGAAGCGGCTGGGCTCGTTGCGCTGGGTGCGGCCATAGAGCATCCGGGTGACGCTGTTGGAGATGTAAAGCTCCTTCTTGGCGCGGGTGATGCCGACATAAGCCAGGCGGCGTTCCTCCTCGAGGTCAGCCTCGGAATACTTGCTCATCTCACTGGGGAAGACCCCCTCTTCCATGCCAATGAGGAATACATAGGGAAACTCAAGGCCCTTGGCCGAGTGGATGGTCATCAGCACCACCTGGTCGGCGCTCTCGTTGTAGCTGTCGATGTCGCTGATGAGGGCGATGTCCTCCAGATAGCCTTCCAGCGAGGCCTCTTCGCCGTGCTGGTCGCAATAGCTTTTGACATTATTGACCAGCTGGCCGAGGTTCTGCAGACGGTCGGCGGCGTCCTCGTGGCCCTTGGCGGCGTCGGCTTCCAGCATGGCGCGGTAGCCGGTGATCTCGATGACATCGGAGGCGAACTCATCCAGCGTCTTCGTTTCCAGAGAGTCCTGCAGTTTCTGGTAGATGTCCCAGAACTTGAACAGCGGCGCGATGGCGCGGCTGAGCTTGGCGTACTGGTCGGCATGGGAGATGACATCCAGCATACTGATGCCCTGCTGGGCGGCAAGGTCGGCAATGACCTCGATGGTCGTTGCACCGATTTTGCGCGCAGGCTCGTTGATGATACGGCGGAGTCGGACATCGTCCCGGGGGTTCGCCACGATGGACATATAGGAGTGGATGTCCTTGACTTCCTTGCGATCATTGAAGCGCTGGCCACCCACGATCTTGTGCGGGATGCCCGCACGGGTGAAGTAGCTTTCGATGGGGGCCGACTGGGCGTTCATCCGGTAGAGGATGGCGTGGTCGGCCAGATGTCCGCCCTCTTTGAGGTGCTGGCCGATGACGTCCGCGATATGGCTGGCCTCGTCCTGCTCGTTCTCGGCGGTGTAGACCTGCACCTTGTCGCCCTCGCCGTTCTTGGTCCAGAGGGTCTTGCCCTTGCGCTCGGTGTTGTGCTGGATGACACAGTTGGCGGCATTCAGGATATTCGACGTAGAGCGGTAATTCTGCTCAAGTCGGATGGTCCTGGTTCCTTTATAGATGCGCTCGAAGTTGAGGATGTTCTCAATGGTCGCGCCGCGGAAGCGGTAGATGCTCTGGTCGTCGTCGCCCACGACGCAGATGTTTTTCTCCGGGCCGGTGAGCAGGCTCACAAGCCGGAACTGAGCCACACTGGTGTCCTGATACTCGTCCACCAGCAGATATTTGTACTTATTCTGGTAGAACTCCCGCACGTCCTCGTGCTCCGACAGCAGGATGACCGTCTGGTAGATGAGGTCGTCGAAGTCGAAAGCGCCGGCCTCCTTGAGCTTTTTTTCGTAGGCGGCATAGACCTTGGCCGCAAGGGCGCCCTTCGTGTCCCGGGCCGGGGTCTTCAGGGCCTCTTCCGGGCTGATGAGCTGGTCTTTCCAGCGGCTCATCTGGTTGATGGCGCTTTTGACCGGGAAGAACTTGTCGTCCACGCTCAGCTCTTTGTACACAGCCTTCATGACACGCTGGGAGTCGTCGCTGTCATAGATGGTAAAGCTGCGGGGGTAGCCGATCTCCTCGGCCCAGCGGCGGAGAATGCGGACGCAGGCCGAGTGGAAGGTGGAGGCGAACACCTCGTCGCCCTCTTCCCCGCCCAGCATCCGGCGCAGACGCTCTTTCAGCTCACCGGCGGCCTTGTTGGTAAAGGTGATGGCCATGACGTTCCAGCTCCGGACGGCATCCTTCCGCAGCATCCCGTCCAGCCACGACGGGGCGTCGGTGCCGGTCATGATGGCAGTGCGCAGGGCTTTCACATCGTCCTCCGTCACCTCCCGGGGCGTCCACCTGGAGCCGTGGGCCGAGCCGAAGCGGATGAGGTTGGCGATGCGGTTGACCAGCACGGTGGTCTTTCCGCTGCCTGCACCCGCGAGGATGAGCAGAGGGCCGTTGGTGGTGAACACCGCCTCCCGCTGCATATCGTTCAGGCGTCCGAACTGCTTTTCGATATACGTATCACGCAAAGCGCAGAATTGTTGTGCGAGATCTGTTGCCATTGTTTCACCTGTTCTTTTCAATCATTTCTGGATATATCACTTAAAATATAGTATATCACATTTCAAAAAAGTTGTACATAAAAACAATGCAAACAAAAAACCGCCCCAACGCAGTCAATACCACGATGGAGCGGAAATTTCAGGAAATGCTTAGCCGAAGATGTTGATGAGGATACCAGCAGCGACGGCGGAGCCGATAACACCGGCCACGTTGGGGCCCATTGCGTGCATCAGCAGGAAGTTGGAGGGGTTCTCGCTCTGGCCGACCTTCTGAGAGACGCGGGCAGCCATAGGCACAGCGGAAACGCCAGCGGAACCGATCAGGGGGTTGACCTGACCGCCGGTCAGGATATACATGACCTTGCCGCAGAGAACACCGGCAGCAGTACCGAAGGAGAATGCGATGAGGCCCAGCACGATGATGAACAGGGTGCGGCTGTTCAGGAAGGTGTTTGCAGAGGTGGTGCAGCCAACGGACAGAGCCAGGAAGATGGTGATGATGTTCATCAGCTCATTGCCGGCGGTCTTCTGGATACGATCCACGACGCCGCACTCCTTCATCAGGTTGCCCAGCATCAGCATACCGACCAGAACGGCGGCATCCGGCACGATGAGGGAAACGATGATGGTGACCATGATGGGGAAGATGACCCTCTCGGTCTTGGTCACGGTGCGCAGCTGCTTCATCACGACGGTACGCTCTTTCTTGGAGGTCAGAGCCTTCATGATAGGCGGCTGGATAACAGGCACCAGAGCCATGTAGCTGTAGGCCGCGACGGCGATGGAGCCCAGCAGCTCAGGAGCCAGACGGGAGGTGACGTAGATAGCGGTGGGGCCGTCTGCGCCGCCGATGATGGAGATGGCGGCAGACTGCTTCTGGGTGAAGTCCACCAGACCGGTAGCGGCCAGCAGACGAGCGCCCATGTAAGTGCCGAAGATGCCGAACTGAGCGGCAGCGCCCAGCAGCAGGCTCTTGGGGTTGGAGATCAGGGGTGCGAAGTCGGTCATGGTGCCGATGCCGAGGAAGATCAGCGGCGGGTAGATGCCCAGCTTAACGCCCATGTAGAGCATATCGGCCAGACCGCCGTTGTTCAGGATCTCGACCCACATCGGGTGCTCGAGGCCGTCACCGACAAAGTACTGCATATGGATGACGCCGCTGCCGGGGAGGTTGGCCAGGATCATGCCGAAAGCCATGGGCAGCAGGATCAGAGGCTCGAACTCTTTGACGATAGCGAGGTAGAGCAGGAAGCAGCCCACGCAGATCATCACTGCGTACAGCCAGCCGCCCGGCTCACCGAACTTGGCAAAACCGGAACTCTGGAAAATACCGACCAGAGTCTCAATAAACTGAGTCATGTTTTTCCTCCTGTGTTAAAAGGGTGCGGTGGTGTCGTTGACGCCAGCCTTGCCCCAGCCATTCTTGCCGCGGCGGACTGCCTTCAGCACATACTTGCCGTTGCCCATAGAGTAGATGGCTGCCATGATGGCTGCCACAACGTCGCCGGGGATGCCGGCCTCGACCTGCGGGGCAGCAGCCTTTGCAGGAGCGGGCGCAGCGGCCTGTTTCACAGGAGCAGCCGGTTTTGCAGCAGAAGCAGCCTTGGCAGCTGCCTTCTTGCCGTTCATGGCGTCAAAGATCTTGCCCTCCAGCGTGATGATGGCCATCAGCAGGACGAGGATCAGAAACACCAGCACAATACCGGTTATGGTAACGATCACATCATAACCTAAATCCATGGTCTTCCTCCTATTTACTTTTTTCTTTGCCGCCCGGGGGGCGGGCGGCAAAAAGCGATTTGAAGATATTATACAATATTTTCCGGGTCGATTCAACAACTATGAACAAAAATCATGTTGTTTTTCACGGTTCTGTGAACAGCGCTTCCCTCTCAGCGGCGGCCCATGCGGGGGGTGGCGTCCATGAAGCCGGTCTCCAGCTTGTCGCCCAGACGCAGGCTCATGGCCGTACCCAGCGCGACACAGTTGACGGGGTCAGGCGAGACGGTCACTTCCACCTTCAGCTCCTGGCTCAGGTACTCAGGCAGGCCGTGGAGCTGTGCGCCGCCGCCGGTGAGGACGACGCCGTTGCGGTAGATGTCGCCGGCCAGCTCCGGAGGAGTCTTCTCCAGCACCTGATGGGCGGCGGTGCCGATCTGCTCGCTCAGGCGCATGACCGGCTCGTAGAGGTCGGCGGTGGAGACATTGACACGCACGGGCAGGCCGGTGAGCAGGCTGCGGCCCTTGATCTCCATGGTCTCGTTGAAATCCGCCTTCTGGGGGCAGCAGGCCACGTTCTTTTTCAGGTTCTCAGCGGTGCGCTGGCCGATGGCGATGCTGAACTTGTTGCGCACGAACTTCAGGATCTCTTCGTCGTAGTGGTTGCCGGCCACGCGGACGCTGGTGGCCTTGACCTTGCCGCCGAGGCTCAGCACGGCGATGTCGGTGGTGCCGCCGCCGATGTCGATGATCATCCGGCCATCCGGCACGGTGATGTCGATGCCGGAGCCGAGAGCTGCGGCGATAGGCTCATCAATGAGGTAGACCTGACGCGCACCGGCGGCCATGACGGCCTCCACCACAGCGTCGCTCTCGATGCCGGTGATGGCGGCAGGCACACAGACGGCCACACGGGGTTTGACCATGTGGGAGCTGTAGACCTGATTGACGAAGCGGCAGATGAGCTCCCGGGTCATGGTGTGGTCGCTGATGACGCCATCCTTCAGCGGGAAGATGGCGGAGATGTAGTTGGGCGTGCGGCCCACCATTGCAAGGGCCTTGTCGCCGGCCTCAAGCACGCAGTTCTTGCGGGTATCCACCGCCACCACGCTGGGCTGGTTGAGCACGACGCCCTGCCCCTCCTGCGCGATGATGATGGTCGTCGTACCAAGATCGATACCGATGTCATTCTGTGCCATAATCGTGATATTTCCTTTCTCTGCTGCCCATTCTCTATTTCCATCGCCCATCTCCGGGCGCGGGTCATCAAAACACATTATAGTATAACACAGGTGTATCCAAAAAGAAACCCTTAAAGGTTCTCCTGCTCCGGCGGCAAGGCTTCTGCCAGCAGGGCGGCCAAGCCGCTATAGCGCAGGTTCTGGCGGATGTTGGACATCATCCGGTTCACCACGTCCCGCCGGCCCACCACGATGCAGAGCTTCCGCCCGCGGGTGACGCCGGTATAGAAGAGGTTGCGGTAGCACAGGCGGGGCGGCACCTGTGCCGCCGGGAGGATGACCGCCGGGAACTCGCTGCCCTGGCTTTTGTGTACCGTGATAGCATACGCAATTTCCAGCTCGTTGAGGTTCTCCGCCGGGTAGACCAGCCGCCTGTCGTCCATCCGCACCACCATGGAGCGGCTGCGCACGTCGATGGACTCCACGATGCCGATGTCGCCGTTGTAGGCACCCACACCCTGTTCCCCGCCGATGCGCTGCCACGTTATCTCGTAGTTATTGCGCACCTGCATCACTTTGTCCCCCACCCGGAAGACCCGGGCCGCGCTCTGCAGCTCCGGCTTGCCCTTCCTGGGCGGATTGAGCATGGCCTGCAGCTCCGCGTTGAGAGCCTGGGTGCCGGTGGGGCCGAGCTTCGTGGGGCAGAGCACCTGAATATCCTTCACCGGGTCGAACTGGTAGCTGCGGGGCAGACGGGTGGTCACAAGGTCGCAGACCAGCTTCTGGGCCGCGTCGCCGTCGGCTTCGAGGAAGAAGAAATCGTCCGTCTTTCCGCCCTTTTTCAGCGGTTCGCCCGAGATGATGTGGTGGGCGTTCTCCACGATGAGGCTCTGAGCGGCCTGCCGGAATATCTCGTTGAGACAGACCGTCGGCACCAGCCCGGAGCGGATGATCTCGCCGAGGATATTGCCCGGGCCGACGCTGGGCAGCTGGTCGGCGTCGCCTACCATAATAATACGGCAGCTGTACCGCAGTGCCGCAATGAGGGCCTGGAACAGCTTGACGTCCACCATGCTCATCTCGTCGAGGATAACGACGTCGCACTTGAGCAGGTTCTTGTCGTTGTGGATGAAGCTGACCACGCCGCCGGTGTAGTCCACTTCCAGCAGACGGTGGATGGTGGAGGCTTTCCGGCCCGTCAGCTCGCTCAGACGCTTGGCGGCGCGGCCTGTGGGAGCGCAGAGGGCTACCCGTTCGGCCTCGTTCTCCAGCAGCTGCAGGATGGCGTTGACCGTGGTGGTCTTGCCGGTGCCGGGGCCGCCGGTGAGGACAAGGCAGTTCTCGGTCATGGCCTTGCGGATGGCTTCCTTTTGGAGCGGCGCGTAAGCAAAGCCCTGCGCCAGTTCCAGAATCTGGATGTTCTTGTCGAGGTTTCGGGCCGTCTGCTTTCCGCGCCTGGTCAGCATGGCCAGACGGTCGGCGATGTCCTGCTCTGCGGCCAGCAGATCCGGCAGATAAATATACGGTGTGCCGTCGAACATCCGCACCTCCAGTTTCCCGGTCTGGATACAGCTGTCCAGCGCCGCCGCCAGCTTTTCGGGGGGCTGGTGGATGAAGTTCGACGCTGTTTCCAGCAGCTGCGCCCGGGGCAGACAGGTGTGGCCGTTGCCGGCGTTGTGGCGCAGGGTGCGCAGAAGGGCGGCTTCCAGCCGCTGGGCGCAGTCCCCTGCCATCTGGTAATACTGGGCGATGCTGTCGGCGTGGCGGAAGTCCAGCTGCAGCGGCTCCCCGCAGAGCAGGTAGGGGTTCTGCTGGATGGCCTGCATGGCCCCCGGCCCGAAGGTACGGAAGACTTCCATCGCCCGGCGGGGGCTGATCTCGAACTGAGCCAGATAGGCGATGAGCTCCCGCATTCCGAACATCCGCTTGAACTCCTGCTGGATGCGGTCGGCCTTGTCCGCCGAGATGCCCGGGATGAGGGTGAGCTGGGCGGGGTCGTTGGCGATAACTTCCAGCGCCGCCGCGCCGAATTTGTCAATGATCTTATCCGCCGTCCGTGCGCCGATGTAGGGCAGCGACCGGCTGGCGAGGAAAGCGTAGACGGCCTCGAGGTCTTTGGGCATATCCGTCTCGCACTCCTGTGCGTGAAACTGTCGGCCATAGGTGGCGTGGTTCTCGTACCTGCCCCGGCAGACGACGCTTTCACCGGCGTGGAGCTCTCCCACCACGCCGCACACAACGGTGACGACACCGCCGCCCGACACCTCGAACACGGTGTAGCCGTTGTCCTCATTCAGGTAGATGATGTCCTCTACCGTGCCTTCCAGCCGTTCCAGCTCCTGCTCCATCGTCCCGCCTCCTCATTTTGACACAACTATATATAGTATAGCGGTTTTGGGGGGATTTGTAAATATGAGGGGTGGGCTTTGAGGCTCTCCGGCAGCGTCCTTGCCCTCTCCGTCTGCTTCGCAGCCACCTCTCCCAGAGGGAGAGGCACTGGCGTGTCGGTCAGGCCCACGCGGGACGAGCAAAGCTCACTCTGTCCGAAAACAGCAGTGCCCTGCTACAGAGGGCAGCAGCTTCTAGACAAGAGAACTTTGTCAAGCTGCTGTGAATCTCTGTAGCAGGGCACTATATTTTATGCCATATTGAGCTTTCAGCGGTCAGCGGAAAGTGGCCCGGCCTGCCAAAGGCTCCCCCTCTGGGGGAGCTGTCACCGAAGGTGACTGAGAGGGCTAGGATGCTGGCGAGGACTCACAGGCGCAGCGATAGCACCGCTCTGACAAAAGCCAGTGCATATCGCAGTGCAGATACTCTTGGGAAGTGAGCTTGCCCTCTCCGTCATTGCTTCGCAATGCCACCTCTCCCAAAGGGAGAGGCTTGAGCGAAGCTCCCCCTCAATCCTCCACCCGCGCTGCGGCAAGCTCCTTCGTCAGGCGCTTGCGGACGGCAAAGTACGCCGGAATGAGGAAGAAGCAGGCGAAGAACCATGCCACAGGGCTGGCGATGCAGGCCGCAAAGTAGCCCCAGAGCGGCACGAACCAGAAGCCCACCATGGCACGGGCGACCATCTCGGCCACGCCCGCGAACATGGCAAGGCCGGAATAGCCCAGACCCTGGATGGTGTAGCGGTAGATGATGAGGACAGCCAGCGGGATGTAGAACACGCTGTTCCAGAAGATGAAGCTGCGGGCATTCGCCATGATCTCCACCTCGTTGCTCTCGAGGAAGAGGCTGATGAGCGGCACATCCAGCACACGCAGGATGAGGAAGGATGCTACACTGTAGACGCAGCCAATGCCCAGCGCGGTATTGACGCCCCGGTCCACACGCTTGAGGTCGTGAGCGCCCATATTCTGGCTGGCGTAGGTGGTCATGGCGGTGCCGATGCTCTCCAGCGGCACCGAGAGGAACTGGGCGGCCTTGCTGCCTGCGGTCTGCGCGGCCACGATACTGCTGCCCAGACCGTTCACCGCGCCCTGCAGCACGACGCTGCCGATGGCGGTGATGCTGCACTGAAGGCCCATAGGGATGCCCATGTTGCAGAGCTTGAGGCAGTGGCTGGCGCTCAGACGGCCCTCTTCCCTGCTCCATTTCAGCTCCGGGTAGTGGCGGCCGATGTAGATGAGACTGCCGATGCCCGCCACCGCCTGACTGAACACGGTGGCGAAGGCCGCACCGAACGCCCCCATCCGGAAGGTGAGGATACAGAGCAGGTCGAGGCCGATGTTCAGTGCGCTGGCCACCAGCAGGAAATAGAGCGGCCGCTTGCTGTCGCCCAGCGCGCGCATGAGGGCGCTGGTGACGTTGTACAGCAGGGTGAAGGGGATGCCCCAGAAGATGGTGCGGATGTAGATGTCCGCGATGTCGATGATGTTGTCGGGGGTGTTGGTCCAGACCAGCACCGCCCGGGTCAGGGCCACCGTCACCACCGTGAGCACGACGGCGAAAAAGAGGCTCAGCCAGACGGTATTGGCGGTGTAGCGCCGCATCTCGCTGTAGTCCTTCGCGCCGAAAGTCCACGAGATGGGGATGGAGAAGCCGCAGGCGATGCCGTTGACGAAGCCCAGCACCAGATAGTTCAGGCCGCCCACGCTGCCCACCGCTGCCAGCGCATCCACGCCCACGAAACGGCCCACGATGATGGTATCGGCCAGATTGTAGAACTGCTGGAACAGACTGCCCAGCATCAGCGGCACCGCAAAGGCAAGGATGAGCTTGAGCGGGCTGCCCTGTGTCATGTCTTTTGTCATACAAAGCCCCTCCCCGGGCGGTCACTTAACATTTCTTTGCCGGATCTTTACCGACAAAAACGCCCTGCCGGACGAGGGGCAGGACGTTTTGCGTTTCATGAATGGTATTATACTCAGCTCATCGTGATTTTGCAAGGGGTTTGGGGCAGATTTCTTCGTACAACATTGCTATTTTCTATCGGTGGTTTTTGGTGATTGTGCGCAGGTCAGTTTCCGCGTCCCGCGTGCCGGCCCCGAGGGCCGCGGGGTTCACCGGTCTTATCGCCGTCTCTGCTTGCCTGTGCCCCGCGAGGTCCGGCCTCGGTCTGCCGGACGGAATCATCCCGCCTGCCCTGCTGACCGCGAGGTCCGGCAGTATCGGTCTGTTCCTCCGCCGGGGTCTTCTCCGTGAAAGGCTGAATGGTCATCTTTTCCTCGTCCTCAAGAAGCGGTATCCGGATGGAGTCTTCCGGCCCGGGGTCTGCGGCCTGCTCCGGCTGCTGGACCGTGGTAAGGCTGTCCGGCGAGAGAGTTGTCGGCCCGCTGAGGCCACCGACGGAGGGGGCCGGGTCGTCCTTCTTGCTGTCCTGCTTCCCGCCCACGAGCTTCACGATGTTACCGGTAAATGTCTTCCACACCGTCGGGTCGGAGGCGGGCTGCTTCGGCTGCTGGGCCGTGGTAAGGCTGTCCGGCGAGAGAGTCGTCAGCCCGCTGAGGTCACCGACGGCACCCGTTCCCGGCTGAGTCAGCTCGGGCAGTCCGCTCAGGGAGCTGCTTTCTCGACCGGAGAGGACCGTTCCCCATTGCTCTTTCTCCTGCTTGCGGCGGGCGATCGCCTCTTCCACCCGGGCAGTCTCCTGCGCTTTCTGCTCCTCATCGCCAACGCGGTACACGAGGACCAGTTCCTTGCCGTTTCGGCGCAGGGCGGTCTCATCCGAGAATGTTTTTCTATCATATCCCGTCTGCCCGACAACATAGAAGCGATAGAGCCCTTCCTGGGACAGCTCGAGTTCGAATGCGCCATTCACGCCGACCAGATCTTTGATCCGGGCCAGCGGAATGACCGCCTCCATCTCCCGCCCTTCCCCATCAAGGAACCGGATGCGAAGCTCATGGACCTCCTTTGCAAGCTCCCGCAGTGAGTCGCCTGTCATCCGAAAGAGTGTGCTGTGGGCATCGAAGCTCAGGACCTTGTTGACCGGGTCATACTCCGCCGTGGCCACATTCCCAAGCTCCTGTGTGCCATCCAGATGGGTGATCACGCCGACGGTCTCGTACATCTGCTTCACACGGTCCGGCACCTCGCCGGCCTGCGAGTTCGGGGTGTCGTCCTCGTCGTCGTTGTTCTCGGTATCATCGGGCTGCTCCGGCTGGGAGGGCGTCCGCCGGTCGTAGCTGTAGTCCTCCATCTTGTTCCCGGCGGAGTCGTAGCGGGTCAGACTGCCGTTGTGGCCGCTGGAGAGGGCGTCATTGGGGATCTCGCCGACGAGGCCGCCGCCGATGGCCGGAGCCTTGGCGTCCGTCATCGGGCTTCCCGCCTTGGCCGTCACCTCGGCGTCGCCGGAGATGATGATGTGATTGGGGTTGCTGGGGTTGCTGGGCGCATTCGGGTCTATCTCATACGGTGCGCCTGCGCCGTCGCCGATACCGGCAGCCCCCTTGCCGCCCACGGCCTCGATGGTGCCGCCCTGGATGGTGATGTTGCTGCCAGTGCTCTTGATGCCTCCGCCGATGCCTGCGCCGCCGAAGCCGCCTTCAGCCTCGATGGTGCCGCCCTGGATGGTGATATTGCTGCCGGTTTTCTCCGCTCCTCCGCCGATTCCTGCGCCGCCGCCTGCGCCGCCCTCGGCGGTGAGGGAGCCGTCCTTGCCCTTGTCGTCCTTGATGGTCAGCTTGCCGGAGATGGTTTTGCCATTTTCAGACCTTTCATCGTTCTTCTCAAGGCCCGCATTGTTGCCGCCGCTCTTCAGCTCGTTGTCGCCGTCCAGCTCGATGGTGGCATCGTGGCCGCCCTCGACCCGGACAGCAGCTTCGCCCTTGCCGCTGACGTCAATTTTCAGGTCGTCGAAGGTGACGTCCACGTTGCCCTTGGAGGTGTCGATGGTGACGGTATGCTCCTCCGATTTGCCCGACTTGCTGGTGATGACGGTCTCCCCCTCATCCTTCTTGAACTCGTTGTCGCCCTGCTTGACCTCGTTATAGTTTCCGCTTCCATCGCTCGCACCTTTGACCGTAATATCGCCGTCGGCGATGTTCCATATTCCCGCATAGGCCGGGATGCCGGAGCTCACCACGATGCCCGCGATGACGGCGGCGGCCACGCCCCGCCGGAGTGCGCTCTTCAGTCTCATAGTACGTCTCCTTTCGTTCTGTGTATCATGCAATGCCGTCGATGCGGCTCAGGCTCTCCTTTGAGGGGCTTATGAGATGCTCCAAGTCCTCCGGCAGCCAGAGCTTTATCTCACCCTGGGTATCCGGCAGATCGTCCCAGTCGTCACCAAGGTCGGTATAGCTCCGCAGGTCACTCTCCAACAGATTGGTATACTTTGTGCCATCCGGGACGGTGGTTTCCAGCAGGAAAAGCCGTGGCTTATCCTCCTCGGGAGCGATGGCCTCAAATCGGGAAGCCAGCTGTTTCAGGGACTCCTCAAGCCCGATTCTCGGCGTTTCCGTTCTCGCAGGCTCGAGCCACCAATCCAAACTCGGGAGGTCGTCCCTTTTTTTCGCAAATTGGAAGCCCCTCTCCAGCTCTTGTTTCCGTAATTCGTCGCGTTCGCGTCTGAGCTCTTCACTCGTTTTTTGCTTTACCGTTTCCGCTCTCGCAGGCTCGAGCCACCAATCCAAACTCGGGAGGTCGTCCCTTTTTTTCGCGAGTTGGAAGTCCATCATCTCCCGCTCTTGTTTCAGTAATTCGTCGAGTTCACGTCTGAGTTCTTCACTCGTTTTTCGCTCTACCTCTTCGTGTTCGTGGGTCAATATCAGCCGCTCCTTCACCTCTGGCATCCACACCGGCACCCACTCCTGATAGCGCTCCGACAGGTCGTCCCGCGTTTCGCCGTCCAGCCGGAGGCTGATGTCCTCCCTGTTCTGCTTCAGCTCCACGTCAGCGTCCTCGCCCGCCGCGTCGGCCATCTTGTCCACGCTATAGTGGGTCATGGTGTCCTCATAGCGGAAGAAGATGTCCTCCACGCCGTCCTCCCGGAGGCTGGAGATGTCGGTGGTGACGGTGGAGCGGGGGGCGGCGCTCTCAATAAGCACCACACCCCCCCGGGTGAGGACCTCTCCGGCGTCGCCGGCCTTTACGCTGCCGACCATGGGGTCGGTGCTCTCAATAATGGCCAAAGCAGAATCCAACCGCTGGATGGTGACCCGGCTGGAAAAGAAGCCGCCCACCACCATGCCGCCGGGCAGGGGTTCGGGGGCGTTCTCCTGCACCGGGGGCGGGACGTCATCATCATCGTCGTCCTCGTCGTCGTCCGGCTGGGGCTTGGGGGTGGAGGTGTAGTCGTAGCCCATCCCCTCCATCACGGTGCCGTCCGCGTTCAGACGGGTCAGCCGACCGCCCGTCACCTTATGTTCCTCGTCAGAAAGGTTCTCCGTGGGTACTTCGCCGTACTTTCCGCCGATGGCCGGGACCTCGGCGTCCAATATCTGACTTCCCGCCTTGGCCGTCACCTCGGCGTCGCCGCAGATGTAGAGGTTTCCCGGGTTCGGGTCGTCGGTGTCGTCCGGCGCGCGGCCTGCACCGTCACCGATGCCTGCCGCGTTGCTCCCGCCCACAGCCTTGATGGTGCCGCCCCGGATGGTGATGTTGCTGCCGGTGCTCTCCTTTCCCCCGCCAATGCCTGCGCCGTCGTCGCCGCCCTCAGCGGTGAGGGAGCCGTCCTTGCCCTTGTCGTCCTTGATGGTCAGAGTGCCAGAGATGGTTTCGCCATCTTCAGACATTTCATCGTCCTTCTCAAGACCCGCTTTGCAGCTGCCGCTTTTCAGCTTGTTGTCGCCGTCCAGCTCGATGGTGGCATCGCCGCCGCCCTGCACGGTGACGGCGGCATTGCTCTCCCGGGTAGAGCCGTCACCGCTGCCATCCACCTCGGTCTTGCCGCTGACGTCAATTTTCAGGTCGTCGAAGGTGACGTCTACATCGCCCTTGGAGGTGTCGATGGTGACGGTATTGTTGTCCGACTTGCCGGTGATGACGGTCTCCCCCTCATCCTTCTTGAAATCCTCGTCGCCCTGCTTGACTTTGTTATAGTTTCCGCTTTCATCGCTCGCACCTTCGACCGTGATGTCGCCGTCGGCGATGTCCCACCGGGCCGCATAGGCCGGGATGCCGGAGCTCACCACGATGCCCGCGATGACGGCGGCGGCCACGCCCCGCCGGAGTGCGCTTTTCAGTCTCATAGTCTGTCCTCCTTTGGTCTGTTCGTCTTTTGAAAAATCAGCCTTTTCTGACACAAGCTTACCAAAAAATCCAGAGAATGTAAATAAAATATGCGTGAATCGTGGTGTTTTCGGCGTGAGTAGCGCAAAAGGGGCTAAACCTCTCCGTCATTGCTTCGCAATGCCACCTCCCCTACCGAGGGGAGGCCTTGGCATACCGGAAAGTTTCGCCTTTACCCGGAGACCTGTCCTCTTCGCCAGAGGCTCCCCTACTAGGGGAGCTGGCGCGAAGCGCCTGAGAGGTTGTACGAAGAGAAGCCTGACCGTGCGCCGCAGGCGCAAAAAAGCCCTCCCGAGCGGGGAGGGCCATAGCCTGTCTTATTCAGCGTAGTGCGCCAAAAACTGCTTGGTGCGCTCCTCCTGGGGGTGGTCGATGAGCTGGCGGGCCGGGCCTTCCTCCACCACAACGCCGCCGTCCATGAACAGGATGCGGTCGGCCACGTCCCGGGCGAAGTGCATTTCATGGGTGACGATGATCATGGTGGTCTTTCGGTCGGCGAGGTCCCGCAGGACACGGAGGACTTCGCCGGTCAGCTCCGGGTCGAGGGCGCTGGTGGGCTCATCGAAGCAGAGGATGTCCGGGTGGAGCGCCAGTGCGCGGGCGATGGCCACCCGCTGCTGCTGACCGCCGGAGAGCTGGTGGGGGTAGTGGCCCGCCCGCTCCGACAGGCCCATCTGGGCCAGCAGGTCACGGGCCTGTGCTTCCAGCTGGGCGTGGATGGCCTTTTTGTTGGCCTTGTAGCCGGGCTGCTCCTTTGCCAAAAGCTCCCCCGCCAGCATCACGTTTTCCAGCGCGGTGTACTGGGGGAAGAGGTTGAAGTTCTGGAACACAAGGCCGAAGTGGAGGCGCTTTTTCCGCACCTCGCTCTCCCGCTGGGTGGCAGGGTCGGCGGCGTCCCACATGGTCTCGCCGTTCACCCTGATGACGCCGGTGTCGGGACGCTCAAGGAAATTCAGGCAGCGCAGCAGCGTCGTCTTTCCTGAGCCGGACGAGCCGATGATGGCCAGCGCCTCGCCCTGTTCCAGTGTGAGCGAGATGTCCCTGAGAACCTTCGTCTCGCCGAAATTCTTCCCGATGCCGGAGGCTTCGAGTAATGCCATAATTCAGTATCCTCCTTAACAGCGGAAATAGTCCATCTTTTTCTCGGCCCAGTCCAGCAGCAGGGTGAGTGCGCCGACAAAGACGAGGAAGAAAATTGCGGTGGAGAACAGCGGCCAGATGAGGCCCTTGGCGCTGTACTCCTTTGCCATCATGATGATCTCCTTGTTGGCGATGACATTCGCCAGCGAGGTATCCTTCACCAGCGTGATGACCTCGTTGCCCATCGGGGGCAGGATGCGCTTGACGACCTGCAGGAGCGTGACCTTGAAGAAGATCTGGCTCCTGGTCATGCCCAGCACCTGACCGGCCTCGGTCTGGCCTTTCGGCACATCCTCGATGCCGCCGCGGTAGATCTCAGAGAAGTAGCAGGCGTAGTTGATGGCGAAAGCCACCACCGCCGCCACCAGACGGCCCGATGAGCCGGAGGGCCAGGGGTTGGTCATGCCCAGCAGGCCGGGGCCAAGGTAGATGACGATGATCTGGAGCATCAGCGGCGTGCCGCGGATGACCCACACGAAGGTCTTGACGACGCCCCGCAGCGGTGCGCACCGGCTCATGGAGCCAAAGGCCACCACAAGGCCCAGCGGCAGCGAAAACAGCAAGGTCAGAAAGAACAGCTCACAGTTGAGCGCGAATGCGCCGGTCAGACGCTCCAAAATCACAGTCACAGAATCACTACACCTATCCGTTTATAATGTAAGTTACTCAGCCAGAGTCAGGCCGTACTTGTCGGCCAGAGTCTGCATGGTGCCGTCAGCCTTCAGCTCGTCGAAAGCGTTGTCCACAGCCTCGGCCACGTCGCTGCCCTTGCGGAAGGCCACGCCGTACTCCTCGACGTTCAGCTCATCTACCATCTTGAGGTTTGCGTAGTCGGTACCCTCGCCGATCATGGCAGAGGCCAGAGTCAGGTCGAGGATGGCGGCGTCAGCGGTACCGGCGGCGACTTCCATCAGGCAGTCGGTCTGAACAGCCTTGGAGATGAAATCAGCCTGAGACAGGTCGGCGTTCTCGGTGATGGTGGTCTCACCGGCAGAGCCGGCCTCGGCCACCACGGTCTTGCCGATGAGGTCGGCGGTGGAGGTGTAGTCGGTGCCGTCCTTCACCACGACGACCTGGGCGTTCTTGACGTAGGGCTTGGTGCAGGCCATGTTCTCCTCCCGGTCATCGGTGAGGGTCAGGCCGTTCCAGATGCAGTCGATGCTCTTTGCGGCCAGCTCGGTCTCCTTGGTGTCCCAGTTGATCTCCACGAACTCCGGCTCAACACCCAGCTTCTCACAGACGGCGGTGGCCAGCTCGGTATCGAAACCGGTGAAGCTGCCGTCGGCGTCGGTGTAGTTCATCGGCTCATACACGGTGTAGCCGATGACCATTTTGCCGTTGGACTGGATGTAAGCCAGGTCGCTGTCAGCGGCCGCGGAGCTTGCCGGGGCGGCAGAGGCGGCGGCAGAAGAAGCAGCCGTGGAAGTGGATGCAGAACCGCCGCAGGCGGCAAGGCTCAGTGCCATCGCACCGGCCAGAAAAGCAGATACCAGACGTTTCATATACAAATTCCTCCCTCAGTTTCAGCAGAAGCGGCGCTTCGTTTTACCGCTTTACCATGCTAAATTGTTAAACTGTGACTATAGAATAGCGCGTTTTGCCCCGTTTGGCAAGAGGAAAACCGATTTTTTCGCGTTTTGACGGTTTCCGCCTGTATTCAAGGGAGGGACATAGGAAAATTGAACAAAGCCGTGCCTTTCCGGCACGGCTGCGGCTCACGGGCAGGCTGTCCTTCGTACAACCTCTCAGGCGCTTCGCTCGCCAAGGCCGGGTTGCGGCACCCAGCGTCTGCTTCGCTGTCGCTTGCATCCTGCTGGCCGCTGCCCCAACAGCTCCTCCCTGTTTCCGCCGCTGGCGGCGGTCGTCGCCGTTGCCCCTAGTAGGGGAGCCATTGGCAGGCCGGGCCACTTTCCGCTGACCGCTGAAAGTTCAATATCGCATAAAATATAGTGCCCTGCTACAGAGATTCACAACAGCTTGACAAAGTGTTCTTGTCTAGAAGTTGCTGCCCTCTGTAGCAGGGCACTACTGTTTCCGATATAATCAAACTTTGCTCGTCCCGCGTAGGCCTGACCGACACGCCAGTGCCTCTCCCTATGGGAGAGGTGGCTGCGAAGCAGACGGAGAGGGCTAGGACGCTGCCGCAAAGAGCGTCAGCTTCTCCCCGGGATGTCGCCTACCATGATGACGAAGAGCCTGGGTTTGCCGTTCTCATCCTTCCACCTTCCGAAGCCGACCCGGTAGCTGGATGCAAGGAAGCTGATAGTGGTCCAATTCTTCTCATTCGGTTCCGGCAGTACCGGTCTGTAGTTGTTGCAGAGGTCGATGGCCTGCTTGACGGGGTCGTCCGAGCCTCTGTCCGCTCCAAAGTAGAAGATGACCTGTTTGTTGGCGGTGCCGGGGGCGATGCCGATGGTATTCAAGAGAGCTGTGCGAGCCTGAGGATCGCAAGAGTAGTAATTGCCCGCCATCAAGCTGTTAAGGTAAGGAGTGCTTCCTTCCCTAAAGCTCTCCGCCGCCTCACTCAGCTGCGGGTCGGCCTCGCAGGTGATGTTCACGCCACGCTGCACATTTATGATGTCTGCCAGAGCCTCGGCCCGGAGGGTGTCCTCCGGCTTATCGCCCGGCTTATCGCCGCAGCCGGTGAGCAGGGCCAGCGTCATCACGCCAGCAAGGGCAAGGGCAAACAGCTTTTTCAATTTCATCATCGTTTCCTCCTCTGTCAGTTCTGCGGGGTATTGACGGTGGCCTGTGTTTGCAGTGCGAGGTAATAGCGGCGGCCGTCACTCTTCTTGCCCGTTATTGTAAAGGCTATGGCTTGCAGAGTCGATGTGTCGGGAGCTAGCGGAGCAACCACTATCTCCTGGATGTACTTCATACTCTCCGCCTGCGCCAGCGCACTCTGCTCCGGCTTCACTTCTCCGACCCAAAGCGAAACGCTACCTGTCACCAGATAGTTTCCCAATTCTTTTTTAATGATGTTCTGTGCATCCCCGGTCAGCCTACCATTTTTATCATCCAGCCAGCTCGGCTGGAACTGCCGTGCGATGACCTTGAGCTTTTTGTCCAGCGTCTCGTCCTTCTGATAGTTAGCAAATTGTCCCCTCCTGTACCGGAAATACTCTTCCACCTGCTTGGCTTGGGAGCTGCTGTCCGAGCAGCCGGTGAGCAGGGCCAGCGCCATCACGCCCGCAAGGGCAAGGGCAAGGAGTCGTTTTGCAGTTTTCATCGTCGCTACCTCCAATCGTGGGGTGTGTCTCGGTGATTTTATTATACCTGTCTCTTATACACATCTCCGAGCCCACGAGACTACGCTGCAT
>OWIV01000164.1_pt1 | contig 52085 bp, 45 predicted proteins | sample 1732831 | NCBI WGS metagenome assembly OWIV01 (sample SAMN05065757, study PRJEB22554) | human gut metagenome | biome: ENVO:2100002; feature: ENVO:00000062; material: ENVO:00002003 | host: Homo sapiens | place: USA
GCGAGGGCAAAAAGAACATCTACGCCCTTGAGGGCACCGAGGTGCTGGTGCAGCGGAACAAGGAAGTACAGATGGCCGCCCACGACTTCGGCAAGGGGCGCGCCGTGTACATCAGCGGCGTGCCGTACAGCTTTGCCAACAGCCGTACCCTGTACCGTGCTATCCTGTGGAGCGCCCACAGTGAGGAAGAGCTGCATACATGGTTCAGCTCCAATTATAATGTAGAAGTTCACGCCTACGTCAAGAACGGCAAGTATTGTGTGGTGAACAACACGTACGAGCCGCAGGACACCACCGTTTACACCACAGACGGCAGCAGCTTTGCTCTGCATCTGGATGCCAACGAGATCAAGTGGTATGAGATCTAAGTTCTCCTTTTCATAAACGAACACAACGGGCAGCTCTGGTAACAGAGCTGCCCGTTGTGTTTGCTGTATCTGCCGATAACTCAACCTGTGTCAACCGAACGCTGCAATGGAGATGGCTGGAAACGCAGAAATTCAGTAATGCGAGCGTAATAGACCTGCAGAAAAAAGAAACTGCCCGTGCGAGTATGCGTAAGATGGTGAAACACTTACTGAAAAAATTTAAGTATCCACCGGTGGCATATGATACGGCAATCAGCACGGTCATTAGCCAGTGTGAGATGTGGACTGACAACATGGTAGTATGAATTGTATGAAATGTCGTTGATTTGTGCTTGGCAATCGGATTTCTTTTCTGTAAAATGATTTTAGAAAATGCACTTCGTTTTCCGTATGAAACGCCCGTCCAAAGGAACTCATCAGGGCGGTAATGCTGGCTTGACCATTCATTCTTCTGCCCTCCTATACTTTTCTTATATAAAGTCATCATTTGTGTATTTTCTTTGCTTTTTTCGGGAGCGTTCTTGTCAGGATCAGGGTATAGGCAACCGTAATTGCAATCAGGGCACCGAGATGCAGCAAGCGCATTTCCATAGTCAGACCAGCATCGCTGGCAAATGTACCAAGGGTGTTGATGGCGGAATGGACGAGGATGCAGGGCAGCAGGCTGCCGCCGCGATAAAAAATCGTGACCAGCAGGAAGCCCACCGCAATCGCAAAAACAATCTGGCACAGGTTGTTGACCAGTTCCATACCGCTGCCGTTGAACAGGTTGATGATATGTCCGATGCCAAAAGTTACGCTTGATATGACAATGGCAGACTTGACATTATCCTTTGCAATCGCTGCAAACAGTAAGCCCCGGAAGATCACTTCCTCCAAGAAACCAACGCATAGCATACACACAATACGGCAAATGGTTTCTGGCAGTGAATAATTGAGCGCAATGCCGTTCCAAAGGCTCCCGGATGCCAAGAGAAGCAGCGGCACATAGTAGAGAAATCGGCAAGCGGGAACGGGCGATTTGCAAAGCCCGTATCGCTTTTGCAAATGGTTTTTTCGGATAAAGGCAATAAGAATGACCGCCTGCAAGATGCAGAAAGCAGCACTTGCCGAGTATTCGACTCCAATCCTTTTGTTGAGCGGATTTGCCAGAGATTGCAGGACGCAGTAAACCACGATCCACAGGAGCGCAAAGATCAGCTCGTTTTTCTCGTAGAGTTTTTTCAATTTCTTTCCTCTTTTCGCTGAACTTGGATAATTCCCTTTGCGCGATGCGCCTCCACGAAAATGGGGTATGTACCGCTTTCGGGAATATTTACCGTAAACTCCGTCACGCCTTTTCCGTTGCCTTGATACAAAGAGCTTCCATCCGGCGCTTGAATTCCCGTGCACATGGAACCTCTTACCGCTTCAAAATGGACCGCAAGCACTTCGCCCTCCTGCAGTTCCATCTGGTAGTTGTCTGTTCCTGTCATGCTTTCAACATTCAGGCCGTAAGGATCTGCGCCTGCTATGCGGCTGTCAGCAATGCTTTTGAAACCGCAAGCCATCAGCACCAGCCCGGTTCCCAGAACCATAAGCAGGAGAAACGAAGCCGTCCTTGTTTTCTGTTTCATTGCAGGGTCTCCTATTCTTTATCCAGTGATCCAGAAATTGCATCTGCTCCTTCGTATGAAACCAGTGCTGATCGAGCACAGCGCTTCCATCGGATGCCACGCCGTTTCGGATGTGGACTGCCAGTCCTTTTGGGGTTATAATCGTTTGATCGTATTTCATTTTTCCTCTTAAAAGAAACAGGTAATGTATCGGCTATTTATTCTGTCAGCACTGTGTAACCTCATGAAGTTCCACAACAGCGCAGCCCTTGCTTTCATAATATGCAAGCATTTCGGGCAGTTTCTTTTTATCGTAGCTGGTGATGCAGTCCGACAGGACATGAACGGTATAACCTTTTTTGGCCATGTTATAGCAGGTAGACTTGATGCAGGCTGTTGCGTCAGCACCGGCAATATAAAAATCGGTAATGCCGTGTTCCTGAAGGAAGGCGGTGAAAGCCTCGCTGGTCAGTGCATTACTTTTCGTCTTTGTAAAGATATGTTCGGATACGACATTCATCTCCGGCACAAGCTCTGCGCCACGGGTTCCGGGCTTGAAAGTCCTTGTTCCCGCAGACAAATTGTTGTGCTGAATGTAAATGACCCACAGGTTCTTTTTAACTGCCCAGTCAATAGCCGTGTTGACTTTTTCGATGATTTCCTTGTAGTTTTTTGTGATGTCGTTTTGAAGGTCGATCACGACCAGTGCGCTATGTTGCATGATAATATTCCTCCCAATTTGTTCAATCCGCTGCGCCTGCCAATTTCAAAAATTTCTTGTCCGACTGGATGCTCTGGGTCACAAACTTCCCATCCCGGAACAATGCGTATGTTGTGACCGGTGCAGGCACATTCTGAGCCATCTCTTTCTCTGTGATATGGATGGCTTTGAACGGGATCCCATGTTCCTCTGCAGCCTTCTGCACCTTTGGCACCCAATAATAGGTGTAGGGGCACTGGTCGGTATAGTAGAGGACAAAGCCGTTTTCCTCCACCTTGGGATGCTTGGCGCAGGCCTTGAATTTTGGCGGCTGGGCACTCTCTGCGAGGGGCAGGTACATGAGGTTGATACCGCAATCGGAGATGTCCGAAACCTTAAAGCCCTTATGGGTCAAAAACTTGGGGTCAGCGAGAAACTCCCGTTTGCGCCCCTCTGCACACAGAATACAAACGCCGTTTTTGTCCTGCGCCCTGGCATCCAGAAGGCATTCTTCCAGCAGTTCGCTGGAATAGCCGTGCCCTTTCAGGGAGCCGGAGACCCACAGACAGTTGATATAAAGCCAGCCTGCCGCATCAATGGGCACCCATGCGTTTTCTGCCGGGATGTACTCGATAAAGCATTTGCCCCGCTCTGCACTGCGGTAAAAAACAAGTCCCTCCTCAAAGCGCTGCTTAAGCCATTCCTTCTTGGCAAGGCTCTGTTGGCCGGACATGGCACAACAGATGTGTTCCTTGTCGATGTTTTCTTTGGTAACTCTGATATAGTCCATCGAAGCATCCTCCTATATCCTTAGGCCTTTTCCAGCACAGCTTCTTCCATTTTTCCGTCTTTGAAGCGGATCACGCAGGCATACCTGCATTTGGGGCAGAACAGCGGAAAATCTTCCAGTACCGTATGCTCCCGGATCATGGTGCGTGTTTTGCTGCTGCACTTCGGGCAGCGTATCCAATCCATTTTATCCATTGTTCGACCCTTCTTTCTGGATCTCCTCCCGCTTGCGCTTCCGGATCTGTTCGTTCAGCGCTGCAGCCATATAAAAGCTCTGTCCGAAGTCGATAAGATGCCACATTACCTTTGCCGCCAGAATAAACGTGCCGTAGATCAGCCCATCCAGCGTGTTGTACCAAAAACCCCAGTTATGGGCAAGAGGGAGCAGCACTGCTTCCAACAAAATTGCGTGCAGGATGGTGCGGGTCCACCATGCACGATTGCTCAATTCTTCGCCGGAAGTATAGATGAGAAGGGTCAGCATACTGACCAGCGTCAGCAGGATGCAGCGTCCAAAAAACGTGACAACGGGAAGTTCGCTGGTAGGGTTGAATAGCAGACACATGAAAAAGGTGCTGAGCATGACAAGTCCATACACAAAAACAAACCGATGCAGCCAGAATTCGATCTTTTTCATACGCTCCTCCTTATCGTCCCAGCAGCCGTTTGAGCGTGCTGACATACTGCCGTGATATGATCACTTTTTCGCCATTGTCCAGAACCGCCTCAAAGCGGCCGGAAAGAGAGGGCAGGACATAATCTATTTTCCCGGCGTTCAGGATCATGGACTTGCTGCACCGGAACAGCATGGTGCCCACACACAAAGCTTCAAATTCGTAGAGCTTTTGCTTGCTGGAAAACACCTCTTTCTGGCAGTAGAAAAAAGCGCTTCCGTCCACCACTTCAAAATAATAGATGTCGGCAAGTTTCAGCCGACACAGTTTCCCGTCTGCCATACCGTTGACGGTGATCTGCCCGGCAGCAATGCTTTGAATCTCCTCCACCCAAGGCTCTTTGGGGTCGTGGCACCGCAGCAAAACTTCTTCCGCTCGCTCTGGAGAGATCTGTTCCACCGTTACCTTCATGTCCTCACTCCTTTCCCTGTAAAGAATATAGCACAGAACGCCCGATTGTTCCATGATGGGTGCGGTAAGTTGTAAAAATCAGGGGGTAAGTTGCAAAAAGCCGCTGTGTCGCAGAGCGCTTCTCCGACACAGCGGCCTTTTCGTTTTTGGCTGCGGCTTATCGCATCCGTCCATCGCCGCCCATCAAGGCGGTCATTTCTTCAATATAGTCCAGCGGGAACGGCGGAGCGCACAACGGCTTCATGGCAATGCTCATGAGCTTCATTGGGTTGTCGTCTGCCGCCACCCGGTTGGAGCTGAGTTTTCCGCAGCATTTGCAGCGGTGGATGATGGCCCATTCGCCGCCCTTGCGCACCCAGACGGCCACCGGCTCCATGATGCCGCCGCAGTCGGAGGCACGGTCGCCGGGTTCTTCGTCCACATGGAGGCTGGACAGGCAGTTGGGGCAATGGTTGCGGTGGTCGCTCCCGGCATTTTGCGGGGTGCAGACCCGCCCGCAGACTTTGCAGGTAAAGGTATCGTTGCAGGCGTGGGTCTTATAGTAACCTTTTTCAAAGGTCTTACGTTTGTTTTCACGATTCATGGTAATATCCTCCTGAAGATCTGTGTCCGTTCGTCTTCGGGAGGCGTGGCTTGTGGTATTTGCCAGACCTCCCGGTCAGCCCACAAGTCCCAGTACAAATTTGTTGTGTTTCAAAAAGCTCTCCTTTGAAATCATAGTTCGTCATGCGTTCTGAAAAAAAGTTATATTTTTCGCACATTTGCCATTGACATGCTCTGCGCCATGTGATATATTTATCACACAAGATGTGCGAAATTTCTCACCTCATTTCAATGTATGGTATATCTTCATTCACAAGAAAGGAACTTTCCTATGAAAAAAGTCACGTTGAAAGAACTGGTCGCCGGCAAGATCATCTTTGCCGTTCTGGTCGCGCTCTACTACTGGATGTGGGCACGGAACGACTGGAAGGATTTTTATCCCACCATCCAGACCATTGTAGGTGGCTTCACGTTCTGGTATTTTGTGTTCCGCGCTATCCGGGTGCGGAAATATAAGCAGGAAGCTGCCGACGAAATGGCCGAAGCCAATCTCCACCGGTGCGACAGCATCTGCTTGAAGGTCTGCATGGCCGCCCTGATTGGGATTGGCTTTGCCTGTGCCATCGGTCGGCTCGTGCTTACCACCGAGGTCATCGGCTACTGCCTGATGGGAACGCTGATCCTGATCGAAGTCGTGCGCACGGTTGCATTCTGGTTGATGGATGAGAAAGGACTCTGAGCATGGCACTGGTCACAAAACTGAAAGAATACCGGGAGCGGGACGATCTCAAGCAGGTGGAGCTGGCCGAGCTGGTCGGGGTGCGCCGGGAAACCATTGTCAACCTTGAAAAAGGGAAGTACAACCCATCCCTGAAGCTGGCGATGGACATTGCAAAGGTCTTTCACACCACGGTGGAAGAATTGTTTGCGTATACAGAGGATTAAAAAGACGCAGTGCAGATTACGGCAGGGCCGTAACCGGCACTGCGTCTTTGCTCCGCAAATAAGACACAAGATCCATTTTCATCTGCCGTATTCATTTTTTCCTCGTTCAATGTTAAAGGTACGGAAGAACAGCTTTACATGGGCATCCAGCTTTGCAAGGCTTTCGGATTCTCGTTCCGGCTGACGGTCGCAGACGCTCAGCAGGACGATGATAGGGGAAACATACATCCATGCCAGTGTATCCGGGTCCTCATTCCGAATTTCGCCGTTTGCAACCAGCGCACGGAAGATGCCTGCATGGTAGGAGATCATCCAATCTACATAGCGTTTGGAAAGCAGTTCGGCAAATTTGGGGGAACGGAATTGCTCCAACGTCATCATCCGGCGAAACTGGCTGATGGTTTTATCGTGCAGCGAATAAAGGAAGATCTGCCGGACTTTTTCAACCAGCAGCTCCTCCGAGATGTGGGAGAAAACCGGGATATCCTTTTGGGAATCCTGTACATGGACCGATATCTCAGCGGTGTCTTTCTGGTAGTGCGCCGAAGTTGTTTCCAAAATTGCATCAAAAATCGCCTGCTTGCCGGGGAAGTGGTTGTACAGCGAGGGTGCCTTGATGCCGACCGCCTTTGCAATCTCGCCCACACTGACGGCATCGTATCCTTTGGTCGAAAACAGTTCCAGAGACTTTTCCAGAATGCGCTGCTTGGTATCTTCCATTTCCCTTTGCCTTTCACTAACTAATGTTTGTTAGTTCTACTATAATCAAAAAAGTTCCCATTGTCAAGATTTTTTAAGACAATGGAAACAAAATCGTTAGCGCAGACCAACAGCGCCCATAATTACTTCAATGCTTTCCACAGGCTGATTTCACCAGTCGTGCTCAGCTTAACCGTGATAGTCTCCCGTAGCAGAATCTACGCAAACCTGCTAACGAGTGTCAATGGTCTGAACAAAAAATCAGCACTTCCTGCGACGGTGTACTGCCTGTTTTTCCCTGTATCCTGCGTGAATCGCCCTGTTTTGTGCGCGAATCACTGGCCACAGAATGCGGAAGCTGTGCTATAATATAAGCATCAGGACGTGGAAGGAACAGGGGGTGCAGCAATGAAGCTGCGGACAGCGATCGTGGAAGATCAGAAACCGGATGCCGCACGGCTGGAACAGCTGCTGAAAAAGGCATTTGGCGAGGAAGAGATCCTTTGCAGGCGGTTTGTGTGCGGAGACGATTTTTTGAAGGAATTTCCGGGCGAGGGATATCAGGTGGTGTTTCTGGATATCTGCATGGAAGGCACAAACGGCATCGAGACGGCGCGGCAGCTGCGCGCCGCAGATCCGGAGCTGCTCATCGTGTTTGTGACATCCTCGCCGGAGTATGTGTGGGATGCCTTTCCGGTGCATCCGTTCGACTACCTGCTCAAACCGTATAAAGAAGAAAAGTTTGACCATCTGGCAGGGGAGCTGCGGCGGGTGCTGGGGCGGCAGCAGCCGGAGCTGGAGGTGCGCATTGCCCGCCAGACCGTGCATCTGCCGCTGAAAAAGATCCACTATGCCATGGCCCAGAACCATTTTGTAAAGGTCGTTACCGATGACGGCGAGTGCCGCGCTGCGGCAAACTTTGCACAGGTGCAGGAACAGCTGATGACCCAGCCGGACTTTCTGGTGTGCAACCGAGGGGTCATCATCAACATGTCCAAGGTGCTGCGGTTCGACGGTGAATGCATTGAAATGCTGGATGGAGCCCGCCTGCCAGTGCGGCAGAAGGATAAAAAAAGCCTGCTGGCACAGTTTACGCAGTATCAGTTCCGCAATATGCAGCGGCAGATGTGAGCCCGGAGAGGAGGAACGTTTGTGAATTTTGCATTGTTTGGACGTTTTTTTCTGGAATTTGCAATGATGTATCCGGCAGAATACCTCTGCCTTGCCTCGCTGCAGGAGCACCTGCGTGCGCCGCGTAAAACCTATGCCATCGGTGCATCGGTGATCACACTGATGAGTCTGGCTGGCGCAGCGGTGTGCAGCATGCTGGACATAGAAACGAACTTCCTGCTCATCCCGCTGCTCATCATCAGCTTCTGGCTGCTGCGCTGGCGCACCGACCGGGAAGTATCGATCAGTCAGACCATGTTTCTGTTCTCGGTGTCGGCAGTGATGATGTCTGTGTGCACCCTGCTTGCCGTCGTGCTGAACGCAGAAGCCGAGCTGGACAATGCACTGCCGGTGTTTCTGCCCAGTACCTCGGTCATCTGCCTGACCCTCTCGGTGATACTCAGCACCATCTTCCGCTTTACAGCAGTGCGCTGGAGCCGGTGGCTGCTGCAGGAGTACCACGGCGAAGCCTTCTGGGAGTCGGCATGGCCGCTGCCGGCGCTGTACGCGGCGTTTCTGGTGTTCTGCATGCCGAAGGAAATCGGTATCGTCCTGATGAACCGCATCCGCATCATTGCAGTGCTGGCGGTGAGCATCTCACTGCTGGGCATCTTTCTGCTGCTGTACGAGATGTACCACGTGGCAAAGGAATACACTCGCAGTTCTCAGCTGGATCGTGAAAACCAGCTGCTGGCTGTGGAGTCCCGCCGTTATATGGAGCTGCGCAGCTATCTGGAACAGACCCGCCACCTGCGGCACGATTTCCGCCAGCATCTGCATGTGATCTCCGGCCTGACCGAGGCCGGGCGGCTGGACGAACTGAAAAGCTACCTGAACCAGTACGAGAGCGAGCTCAGCGATGCCCGGCCCACCCTGTGTGCCAACGCTGCGGTGGATGCGCTTGCCGGCCACTACGATTATGAGGCCCGGAGACAGGGCATTCCGGTGGAATGGAAGCTGGAACTGCCCAGATTCCTGCCCCTGCCGGAAGCCGATCTGTGCACCATTCTTGGCAATCTGCTGGAAAATGCGCTCCATGCGAGCCAGAAGCTGCCGCCGGAAGAACGGCAGGTCAAGGTGCTGGCCCGGATGCTCAGTCCGGCCATGATGGGCTTAATGGTGGAAAACCGCTACGATGGCGTGCTGAAAAAGCAGGGCCGCGTTCTGCACTCCACCAAACATGACGGACAGGGCATCGGCCTTGTTTCCGTCGAAACTGCTGTGCACAGATATAACGGCAATCTGACGGTGGAAACGGGCGGCAACGTTTTCCGGGCCAATGTGCTGCTGAACCTGTAGAATATTGCTGCCCTCAGGCACCGGCTTTTTTGCACAAGCCGGTGCTTTTTGGTTGCACTTTCCCCGGGAAATCGGTATACTTAAACGAAAGACTGGGTACAGCAGGGCAGGAGGGGAGCGTATGGCACCGAACAAAACCACGCGGGGCGGGATCTCCCTGCGCCGCAGGGTCACGGCATGGCTTGCCGCGATTTTGCTGGTAACGATGCTTTCCAACGGCATCGCCACGGTGGTGGGTCAGTGGGCCGTGCGCGCCTTTGACGCGCTGCTGGCCGACAACGCCGCCTGTTACACGGTGCAGGATGCCATCAAGAACGAAACACAGGCTTTTGCACGCTATGTACGGCAGCCCACCTCGGAAAGTGAGCAGGCCTACACCGCCGCCTGCGCTGCGGCCGAACAGAGCCTTGCGGCCCTGCCCTTCGATTATGCCCGCATCGGTGCGGAACGCTATGCCCGCACATGGAACCTTTTGCAGGGCTACGAGGGCTACCGGCAGGAACGGGACGCCTTTTTACGGCTTTCACCCGCAGCGGATACCTACATTGAACGGATGTACCATGTGATGGCCCTGCAGGATTATCTTGCCGAGTATGCACTGCGGCTGACGCAGGCCACACTGGAACAGGAAAATACCCTTTACAGCAGCACGGCAGCCCACATCCGGCATCTGCCGTGGCTGTATCTGGGCCTGTTCCTGACGGCGGCAGCACTGATGGTGCTGCTGGTGCGGGGGCTGAGCCGCGCGGTGGTGCGCCCGCTGCTGGAGCTGGCGCAGGCTTCCCGCAGCATTGCCGAGGGGAATCTTTCCGGTCCGGATCTGCCGATAAAAAGCAGCGACGAGGTGGGGCGGCTGACAGGCACCTTCAACCAGATGAAGCACGCCATGGCCCAGCAGCTGAGCACCCAGCAGGCCCTGCACCGGGAAGAGGTGCGGAACCTTGCATTGGAAAAAGATCTGGAACACACCCGGCTGGAAGTGCTCAAGAGTCAGGTGAACCCGCATTTTCTGTTCAATACCCTGAACATGATCTCCTGCATGGCCCGGCTGGAGGACGCTTCCACCACCGACCAGATGATCGTGCATCTGGGCAGCCTGTTCCGGCACAATCTGCGCACCAAGCGTCAGCAGATCACGCTGGAAGAGGAACTGGACGGGCTGGAAGATTATATCTATCTGCAGCAGATGCGGTTCGATGGACGCATTACGGTGGAAAAGAGCATCCGGGTGCAGCCTGCGGCGGTGCTGGTGCCGTCCTTTATACTGCAGCCAGTGGTGGAAAATGCATACTCTCACGGGCTCAAGTCCTGCGAGGAAGGCGGGCGCATCCTGCTGCGGGCATGGATGCAGGGCAGCGTGCTGGTGCTCACGGTCGCAGACAACGGCAGGGGAATGACGGCAGAGGAACTGGATACCCTGCAGGCCCGGATCGCCCAGAGCGAGCAGACCGGCCGCAGCATTGGCCTTGGCAATATTTCCCGCCGCATCGGGATGCTGTATCCGGGCGGCAAAATGCAGGTATACAGCCGCGCAGGCCGCGGCACGGTGGTACGGTTTGAGATCCCACAGACGCAGTGGACGGAAGAAAGGGAGGGAGAACCTTCGTGAAGTGCAAATTGCTGGTGGCAGAGGATGAATTGATCGAGCGCAAGGTGCTGTGCAAGACGCTGCAGAAATATCTGGGGGATCTGATCAGCCTGTACGAGGCGAAAAACGGCAGGGAAGCCATGGAGCTCTTTGCTCGCGAAGCACCGCAGGTGGCGGTTCTGGACATTGAAATGCCCGGCTTCACCGGGCTGGAAGTGGCCCGCAAGATCCGCGAGACAGACAAAAATTGTGCGATCCTGTTCCTGACCGGATTTGACAAGTTTGACTACGCGCGGCAGGCGATCTCCGTGCGGGCCATGGAGTATCTGCTCAAGCCCTACAACGAGCAGGAACTGGTGTTTGCGGTGGAGGAAGCCATCCGGCAGGTGTCGGTGCAGCTGCCTGCCCGCCCGCTGCAAGCCCCTGTGCCGGAGGAGCCTGTCCGCCCAGAGGAGGACGGGGACATGCGCACCGCCATCATCCGGGCCGAGATCGGCAGCTTTATCGATGCCCACTATCGGGAAGACATCTCCATGCAGGATGCCGCAGCTGCCCTGCGATACTCGGATGCTTACTTCTGCAAGCTGTTCAAACAGTGCTTCAAGGTGAACTTTTCGGCCTATCTGAACGAATACCGGGTGAACAGGGCCCGCCAGCTGATGCTGGACCCGCGCCTGAACATGAAGGACATCGGTGCTGCTGTGGGCTACAGCGATGCCAACTATTTTACAAGGGTGTTCAAGCGCCTGACGGGCCAGACCCCTTCGGAGTACCGTATGGCCGCAGCGGAAAAAGCAGTACAAGGATAAAACGGATATAAAAGAAGCACTCGTTCTTTCCTGCCTGTCAGCAGGAGAAGGACGGGTGCTTCTTTATTTTTGCCAGTTTCTTTCGTCTGAGGGATGCAAAAATTGTACTTGGATACAACAAAGATAAAATCGTGCTGCGTTTCGCAAAATAATCCGGTTTCGCAAAAATTCACGGTTTGTTAAAATCTAATCATAGAAAAAGAGAGAAAAGAGAGGATGCAATTCATGAAGAGAAGAACGTTTCTGTCGCTGATGGGCGCAGCGGCACTGACCAGCGGCATGATGTTCACCGGCTGCGGAGCAGGCTCCGACGGCGATGACCGCAAGATCGTGCGCATCGGCCATGTGCAGTCCCAGACCCACCCGGATCATCTGGGTCTGGAAGCCTTTGCCAACTACATCAACGAGAAACTGGGCGACAAGTACCGCGTGGAAGTGTACCCCAGCGAGCTGCTGGGCTCCCAGACCGAAATGGTGCAGCTGACCCAAACCGGCGCCATCGACTTTGTGGTGGCATCCACTGCCATCATGGAGACCTTCAGTGCAAAGTACCAGATCTTCAACCTGCCGTATCTGTTCTCCGGCGTGGAAGCCTACCACGAGGCCATGGACGACCCCGAGGTGACCGATCCCATTTTCAAGACTACCTCCAAGGCCGGTCTGGAAACGGTGGCATGGCTGGACGCAGGCACCCGCAACTTCTACACCATCAAGACCCCCATCAACCAGCCTTCCGACCTGAAGGGACTGAAGATCCGCGTGCAGCAGTCGCCCACCAACGTGGAAATGATGCGCCTGCTGGGCGGCACGGCCACCCCTATGGGCTTCGGTGATGTGTACACTGCACTGCAGGCCGGTATTCTGGATGGTGCCGAGAACAACGAGCTGGCCCTGACCGATAACGGCCACGGTGATATCTGCAAGTATTACTCCTACGATATGCACCAGATGGTGCCGGATCTTCTGGTGGCAAACTACGCCTTCCTGAACGGGCTCAGCGCCGAGGAGCGCGCCATCTTTGAAGAGGGCTTTCAGATCGTAAAGAGCACCGAACAGGATGCATGGGAGGATGCTGTGGCCGAGGCCAAGGACAAGGCTGAGAATGAGCAGCATGTCAACTTCATCTATCCGGACACTGCACCGTTCCAGGAGGCCATGGCCCCCCTGCACGATTCCGTGCTGGCAGCAAATCCGGAGCTGCAGCCCATTTATGATCGGATCCAGCAGCACAACGCTGCCCATACTGCGGACTGAGGAGGAGCATCATGGAAAAACTGAGAAATACTCTGAACAAGCTGCTCAACCTGCTGGCAGGCCTGAGCATGACGGTCATGGTGGTGCTGACTACCTATCAGGTCATCGTCCGTTACATCTTCAATTCGCCCTCCACATGGTCGGAAGAGCTGGTGGGCTATCTGTTCGGCTGGAGCACCATGCTGGGCGCTACCATCGTTTCCGGTGAGCGCGGCCACATGAACATCCCCGTGCTGGTAGACCGGTTCAACCCCACCATGCGCAAGGCGTTCCACATTTTTGCTGAGGTCATCGCCTTCATCTTCTCTGCTGCCATTCTGGTCTTCGGCGGTTTTCAGGTGTCCAAGCTGGCAATGGGCCAGCAGACCTCCTCGCTGGGCGTGGCCGTGGGTGTGTTCTACTGGGTCATGCCGGTCTGCGGTGTGATCATTCTGGTGTATTCTGTGCTGAATATTATTGGCATCGCCAACGGTTCCATCTGTCTGGATGCCCCGGAGGATGCAGACTTTGCAAAGGCGGAAGCCGAAATGGCCGCCGATGCTGACAAGGAAAACAAGGAGGACTAAGCTGTGGCAATTCAAGCATTACTCGTGATCCTGGCAGTGCTGCTGGCGCTGCTGTTTCTCGGCGTGCCTATCTCGTACGCCATTGCAGTCTCTTCGCTGACTGCCATCCTTTCTTCCATCGACCTGAACGTGGCTGTGCTGACGGCTGCTCAGCGCACCTTTGTGGGCATGAGCAAGTTCAGCCTTACCGCTATCCCGTTCTTCATTCTGGCGGGCAACATCATGAATCAGGGCGGCATCGCCAAGCGTCTGGTGGATTTCGTCATGGCCATTCTGGGCAAGCTGCCCGGCGCACTGCTGGTGACCAACATCGGCACCAACGCCCTGTTCGGCGCCATTTCCGGCTCCGCCTCCGCCGCGGCTGCCGCCGTCGGCTCCATGATCCGCGACGGTGCCGAGGAGCAGGGCTACGACCCCGCCGTTACTGCTGCCACCAACGCCGCCTCTTCCTGCTCTGGCCTGCTGATCCCGCCGTCCAACGCTCTGATCACCTACTCTTTGGCGTCCGGCGGCACCTCAGTGGCTGCGCTGTTCATGGCCGGTTACATCCCCGGCATCATCTGGGCACTGTGCTGCTGTGTGGTGGGCGTGCTGCTGGCTGTCAAGCTGGGCTATAAAGGCACTCCCGGCAAGTTCGACTGGAAAAATCTCGGCGTATGCACCCTGCGCGCCCTGCCTTCTTTGTCCCTGATCATCGTGGTCATCGGCGGCATCATCGGCGGCGTGTTCTCTGCCACCGAGGGCTCTGCCATTGCGGTCGTCTATGCGCTGGTGCTGGCTTTCTGCTACCGCTCCATCAACCTGAAAAGCCTGTGGAAGATCATCGTGGACTCTGCCAAGATGTCCGGCATGGTGGTGTTCCTGGTAGGCGTTTCCAACATTCTGGGCTGGGTCATGGCCTTCCTGCAGATCCCGGATGCTGTGGCGGCTGCCCTGCTCAGTCTGACCAGCAACAAGTACGTGATCCTGCTTATCATGAACGTGATCCTGCTGGTGTCCGGCACCTTCATGGATGTGACCCCGGCCATCCTTATCTTCACCCCGCTGTTCCTGCCCATCTGCCAGAGCTTTGGCATGAGCACGGTACAGTTCGGTCTGATCCTCGTATATAACCTGTGCATCGGCAACATTACCCCGCCCGTGGGCAATGCACTGTTCGTGGGCATCAAGGTGGGCCGCACCTCGCTTGCCAAGGTCATGCCGTATATGCTTATGTACTATGTGGCCATCATCGGCGGTCTGCTGCTGGTCACTTTTATCCCGGCAGTGTCTACCGCACTGCCTCAGGCAATGGGCCTGATGTAACAAAGACACCTCCTTTTTCTTCTCCTAAAAGGCGGTACCTGCTTTGCGGCGGGTACCGCCTTTTCCTGTTGCACAACCCTGTGCCGCTGCGGTATACTATCAGCAAAAGGGGAGTGAGACAAGATGCGCAGACGGACTTTTCTGGCCGGGCTGGGCCTTGCTGCGCTGCAGCTGGCAGGCTGTGCCGCGCAGCCGCAGACCGTGCCGGACTTTGTGCTGACCTATGCCGACAACCAGCCTGCCGGGTATCCCACCACGCAGGGTGCGCAGTATTTTGCAGACCTTGTGCAGCAGCAGACCGGGGGCAGGGTGGTCGTTCAGGTCAAGGCGAACGGCGAGTACGGCTCAGAGCAGCAGGTGTGGGAGCAGCTTGCCATTGGCGGCGTGGATTTTGCGCGTGTGTCACTGTCGGTGGCCGCCGATGATCTGCCCCGGCTCAATGTGCTGCTGCTGCCGTACCTCTATCGGGATGCCGACCATATGTGGCGTGTGCTGGATGGCAGCATCGGGGAGGCGTTTTTGCAGGATTTTACCGCGCAGGGCATGGTGGGCCTGAGCTGGTATGACGCGGGTGCCCGCTCCTTCTATGCCCGTCAGCCGGTGCGCAGCCTGAGCGACCTGCAGGGCAAGACCATCCGCGTACAGGACTCGCAGATCGTGATCGATATGATCCGCCTGCTGGGTGCAGTGCCGGAAACTTCGGCCTACAGTGACGTCTACTCGGCCTTTGAGACCGGACAGATCGATGCCGCTGAGAACAACTGGCCGGCCTACTATTCCATGGAGCACTACAAGGTGGCGCGGTACTACATGGCCGATGAACATAGCCGCGTGCCGGAGGTGCAGCTTGCTTCCGGCCGCACATGGAATGCACTGCCGGAGGAATACCGGCAGATCCTGCAGGAATGCGCCCGGGCATCGGCACAGTATGAGCGCCAGCTCTGGGCACAGGAGGAAACAACGGCCCGCGAAGCGGCGTTGGCGGGTGGGTGCCGGGAATTGCCGCTGCCCGAAGAAGAAATGCAGAACTTCCGCCAGCTGGTGCAGCCGCTGTACCAGAAATACTGTGCCGACTATCTGCCGGTGGTGGAAGAGATACAGCGGAATTGAGGCCGCTAAAGAATGATTCAAAAAGACTCTCTTAATATTTCCTAAGAAATCTTTCGTGGAAAACGCGGCAGCGGGCTGGTATACTGAAAGAAATGAATGAAAACTGGGAGGAAAAGAGAATGGCAGGACAGACGATTCTGATCGTGGAGGACGACCCGGACATCCGGGACGGTGTGCGCATCCTGCTGGCAGGGGAAGGCTATCATATTCTGGAGGCGGAAAACGGCCTGCGGGCATTGGAACTGTTCAACCCGGAGGTGGATCTTGTCATTCTGGACATCATGATGCCGGGCATGAGCGGCCTGCGCGTGTGTGAGGAGCTGCGCAAGAGCTCAACGGTGCCCATCCTGTTCCTCACCGCAAAATCGCAGGAATCCGATAAGCTGCTGGGCCTGACTGCGGGCGGCGACGACTATCTGGCAAAACCCTTCTCCTTTACGGAGCTCAGTGCCCGGGTCAAGGCACTGCTGCGCCGGTACTGCGTCTATCTGGGCAAGGAGCAGGCGCCGCAGAAGCCGCGCAACACCACGCTGGAAGCGCACGGCGTGCGGCTTGCGCTGGACTGCAACCGGGTATGGGTGGATGAGCGGGAGGTGGACCTGACCGAGACCGAATACAAGATCCTGCGGCTGCTGATGCAGAACCCGCAGCGCATCTATTCCATCCAGGTCATCTACGAAACGGTGTGGAACGAGCCTTATTATTATGTCTCCAACGGCACGGTGATGGTGCACATCCGCAATCTGCGCATGAAGGTGGAGGATGATCCGCAAAACCCCGCCCGTATCTGTACCGTGTGGGGCAAAGGCTACCGCTTTGCTGCCGGAGAGGAAGGCCGCTTATGAAAGAGCATCACGGCCTTGCAAAGCAGTTCATGCGCATCATTGCACTGGCGGCGCTGGAAAGCGTGCTGCTGCTGACAGTATCGCAGGTGGTGCTTGCCAAGGGGCTGCGCTTCTGGTTCAGCCGCACGGAGGTACAGCAGCACGCCACCCAGAAACAGGTGCAGGAGCTGCAAAGCTATGTGACCGAACATCACCTTGCCAGTACCGATGTAAAGGAATTGACAGACTGGAGCCATAAGCGGCGCTATACCCTGCTGGAACTCTACCGGGGCCAGACGATGATCTACTCTTCGTTTGCACCCAAAGACGGGATGATCTCGTTTCTGCCGCAGAACGGCACATCGGATCAGAACCCGGGTGTTCTGGTGGATAAGACCGGCGTTTACGATTGGCTGCCCTGCTACACGCTCACCTTTGCAGACGGCGAGGTGAGCGCGATGCTCTATTACAACGGCTTCAATACCTATTACGGCATCGGGTGCGAAATCTTGCTTTGCCTGTGCATCTTATGGTGGTTCCCGAGCCTCTTCCTGCTGCACTGCCGCAGGATCGTGCGCTACGTCGTGCAGCTCAGCGAGGAGATCCAGGCCATGGAGGGCGGCGATCTGGATCACCCCATTACCATCCGCGGCAGCGATGAGATCACCACGCTGGCGTCCTGTCTGGATTCCATGCGGGTGACCTTGCGCCAGCAGCAGGAAGAGGAGGCGCAGGCGTCGGCCAAGGTGAAGAACCTCATCACCGAAATGTCACACGACCTGCGCACGCCGCTGACCACCCTGCTGATGTATACCGAGATCCTGCGCTGCCGCAAGTACGAAACACCGGAACAGGCTGACAATTACCTGAACAAGATCGACGCGAAGGCCCGGCAGATCAAGCAGCTTTCGGATAATCTGTTCGAGTATGCGCTGGTCACCCGGGATACCGTGGCCGTGCTGGACCCGCCCGCACATTTTTCAGCTGTGTTTGAAGAGCCGCTCACGGAAATGGTGGAAACGCTGCAGCAGCGCGGCTTTGCCTGCGCGCTGGAACTGGGCGATGAGGACGTGCTGCTCTCGGTCAGCGGGCAGTATGTGCGCCGCATTCTGGATAACATCACCTCCAATCTGCTCAAGTATGCAGATCCGGACAGGGATGTTGTCGTGCGCTTCGTGCAGGAGGGGAGCAGAGCGGGGCTTTGTTTTGAGAACTGCGTGCTGCCGGTGCCTGCTTCCTCAGAGAGCACCAAGGTGGGCCTGCCCAGCATCGAAACCATGATGGAAAAAATGCAGGGTGTCTGCCGCATTGAGCAGCCGGAGGGCGTTTTCCGCATGACACTGCTGTTCAAAACAGCAAAAGAGCAACTTTAGAACTGCTGCATGAGAGTGCGGCAGTTTTTTGTTGTCAGCTGCTGTACCCTCTCAGCTTTGGCGGTGCGGAAAAGGCTGTGGCTTTGCAGGGGCTTTCCCCATGGAAAAGCTGACGCTGTCTTTTTTCATCTTAACCACTCTTAAGAAATTCCTGCCCCTTTTCCTAAGAATCATCCTGTATACTTCCAGATATTGGCGGGGGAGTACCACCGCTGTACACAATACAGGAGGGGCGATACAATGCTGCGAAAGAAAAACAGCGAGCCGGCGCAGCTGCCGGAGGCCCGGCAGGAGCTGCTGGAATTTGAAAGCCCAGCGGTGCAGCCGGGCAAAAAAGACCCGAAACAGTTTTTGAAGCACGACTGGAAAAAGATCACGGCGGTGGTGTGCGTGGCGGCGGTGGCCGCTGCGGTGCTGCTGCCCAAAACCAGCAAAAAGGACGTGCAGGCCAGCACCCAGTATGTGGAAGCAGCGCTGGAACGGCGCGATATCACCAACACCTTCAGCGGTTCCGGAACCATTTCCGCAGCCAATACCTATACGGTCAAGTCGCTGGTGAAGGGTACCGTGCTCACCGCCGATTTCGAGGTGGGTGATACCATCGAAAAGGGAACGGTGCTGTATACCATCGACAGCTCAGACGTTGCTACCAGCGTGGAAAAGGCCCAGCTCGCTCTGGAGCAGGCGCAGCGCAGCTACGACGATGCCGCCGATGCCCAGTACATCCGCAGTGTCATTGGCGGCACAGTGGCTTCCATCAAGGTCAAGGCCGGTGACTACGTAACCGCCGGGCAGGAGATCGCCACCGTGCGGGACGATTCCAGCCTGCTGCTCACGCTGGAATTCCCGGCGGCAGATGCTTCCAATTTTGCCGTGGGTCAGGCTGCACAGGTCATGCTCAACGGTACCTTTGAGACCCTTTCCGGCACGGTGCAGGCTGTGGCCGGTACCGATACCATCAGCAGCGGCAATCTGCTGGTGCGCACCGTGACCATTGCGGTGCCGAACAACGGCAGCCTGACCACCGCACAGGCGGCGTCGGCCTCCATCAATGGCGTCAGTGCGTTGGCCTCGGCCCGGTTCGATTACCAGCGCCAGCAGACCGTCACAGCCACCACCAGCGGCACCGTGTCCGCTGTCTGTGTCAAAGAGGGCACTGCCGTTGCGGCGAACACGGCCATTGTGCAGCTTTCCGGCACCGAGCTGAGCAGGCAGGTGCAGTCCGCTGCCGACAGTCTGCTGAACGCACAGCTTTCCATGAGCGACACCGAAAAACAGATGGAAAACTATACCATCACCTCGCCCATCAGCGGCACCGTGATCCAGAAGAATGTCAAGGCCGGTGACACTGTGGGCACCGACACGGCTTCCAGCGAGACGCTGTGCACCATCTACGACCTGAGCTATCTGGAAATGACCCTGAATGTGGACGAGCTGGAGATCCTCTCCATCAAGGAGGGTCAGAACGTCACCATCACGGCAGACGCCATCTCGGACCGCACCTTTACCGGCGTGGTCACCAGCGTTTCCGCTGCAGGCACTACCACCGGCGGCACCACTACCTACCCGGTGACCATCCGCATTGATGATACCGGCGACCTGCTGCCCGGCATGAATGCCACGGCCGAGATCGAGGTGAGCAGTGCCGAGAACGCCCTCACCATTCCCAATGGCGCGGTGGTGCGCGGCAATTATGTGCTTGTCACCAAGGACTCGCCCAGTGCCGTCAACGCCGTGCAGGATATGACTGCGCCGGACGGCTATGTGTACGTAAAGATCACCACCGGCACCAGCGACAACGATTCGATCGAGGTGACCGGCGGCCTGCAGGAGGGCGACACCATCGCCTACGATGCCAACGCTGCTGAAAAGCAGAACGCCAGCGACAGCATGGAATTCATGGTGGGCCCGGGCGGCACCATCGCCTACGATGCCGACGCTGCTGAAAAACAGAACGCCAGCGGCAGCGGCGGGCACGGCGGAGGAAACGGAGGCCCCGGCGGCGGAGGCCCGGGAGGTGGCTTCTGATGAGTGCCCTCATTGAATTTGATCATGTGTGCAAGTATTACCAGATGGGCGATACCCTTGTAAAGGCTGCAGATCATATTTCGATGCAGATCAACAAGGGCGAGTTCGTGGCCATCGTGGGCCAGTCGGGCTCCGGCAAATCCACCTGCATGAACATCATCGGCTGTCTGGATGTGCCCACGGCGGGTACCTATAAACTCAATGGCCGGGATGTGGGCAGAATGAGCCGCGATGAACTGGCCGAGATCCGCAACGAGCTGCTGGGCTTCATCTTTCAGCAGTATAATCTGCTGCCCAAGCTCAGCCTGATGGAAAACGTGGAGGTTCCGCTGGTGTATGCCGGGGTGCCGCGCGGGGAGCGTCACCGCCGTGCCGCCGCCGCACTGGAGAGGGTGGGCCTTGGCGATAAGCTCCGGAATAAGCCCAACCAGCTTTCCGGCGGTCAGCAGCAGCGTGTTTCCATCGCGCGAGCGCTGGCAGGCCGTCCGGCTGTCATTCTGGCCGATGAGCCCACCGGCGCACTGGACAGCCACACCGGCCGTGAGGTACTGAAAATGCTGCAGGAGCTGCACCGGCAGGGCAATACCGTGGTGCTCATCACCCACGATAACTCCATTGCCGTGCAGGCCCAGCGCATCATCCGACTGGAAGACGGCCGTGTGGTGTACGACGGCGATGCCCACGCACCCGAAGCCGTGGTGCAGCCCGGCTGTGGGATCAGGACGGAACAGGAGGGGAGCGCATCATGATCTATGAGACCTTCCGCGAGGCTGTCCAGAACATCTGGAGCAACAAGTTCCGCACCTTCCTCACCATGCTGGGCATTATCATTGGCGTGACGGCGGTCATCGTCATCGTGGGTCTGGGCAACGGCATGACCCAGAGCATCGCGTCCAGCTTTGCAGACCTTGGCACCAATATCATCAGCGTGCAGGTCATGGGCTACGGCTCCCGCTCGGTGGAGGTGGAGGATGTTTACAGCCTCGTGGATGCCCACCCGGATCTGTTCGAGGCGGTGTCGCCGACAGCCAGCATCAACGGCACCGTGAAGGTGGGCACCACCAGCTACAGCAACACCTCCGTCAAGGGCGTGAGCGAGAGCTATCTTGGGATGAGCGGCTACACCGTCCGCGTCGGACGCGGCATCAACTATGTGGATCTGACCGACAACAAGAAGATCTGCGTTGTGGGCGACTATATCAGCCGTGTGGCCTATGGCGGCAATGCCGTGGGCCAGACCATCAAGATCGGCTCGGAGAAATATACCATTGTGGGTGTGCTGGAAGCCAAGGTGACAGACACCTCGGATCAGGAGGGTAGCAGCGATGATATCGTTCTGCTGCCCTACACCACGGCGCTCCGCGTTTCAAAGACCAGCACCGCCAGCTCCTACGCTGTCACCGTGACCAGCGAGGACAACATTTCCGAAGCGAAGACCGTACTGGAAAACGGCCTGCAGGAGCTGCTCAATTCCGATGAGGGCTACATGGTCACCAGCATGAGCGAAATGCTGGATATGATGACCTCCATGGTGAACATGGTCGTCACCATTCTCACAGCCATTGCGGCGATCTCGCTGCTGGTAGGCGGCATCGGCATCATGAACATCATGATGGTGTCCGTCACCGAGCGCACCCGTGAGATCGGCATCCGCAAGGCGCTGGGTGCGAAGGAACGGGTCATTCTGGGCCTGTTCGTCACCGAAGCTGCCACCACTTCCGCCCTTGGCGGCGTGCTGGGCATCGGTCTCGGCTATCTGCTTTCCGCGCTTGCCAACAGGATCCTGCCGCTGGTCATGAGCGATATGGAAATGACCGTGTCACCGTCCCTTGGCTCGGTGGCTGTGGCCTTTGGCATTTCGGTGGGCATCGGTGTGCTGTTCGGCTACCTGCCCGCAAAGCGTGCGGCCCGGCTGAACCCCATCGAAGCGCTGCGCTATGACTGATAACCCTCTCACCGACACGGTCCGCTTGAAGCGGCGCAATGCCGGAGCTCTCCCGAAGGGCGAGCCCAAAATTAAGGAGGCAACTATGAAAAAACGATTTCTCGCACTGCTGCTGGCGGTGTGCATCGGCGTGTCCGTGCTGGTGCTGCCGGCTTCGGCAGCGGGCTCCAACACGGCGGTGCAGACGGCGGTGACGCTGGGCGCTTTCTCCACCGAGGAAGCGGACGGGCTGAGCACGCCGCTTACCCGCGGGCAGCTGGCAAAGCTGCTGGTGGCCTTTTCTGCCTACCACGATAACGCCAATACGCAGGGCAGCATCGGCACCCTGTATACCGATGTGAACGGCAGCAGCGCTTATGCGCCCTATATCCGCATTGCAGTGCAGCAGGGCTGGATGAGCGGCTACACCGACGGTTCTTTCCGCCCGGATAACACCGTCACGATGGAAGAAGCCTGCACTGCCGCCCTGACCCTGCTGGGCTACGATATCACCACCCTGACCGGCGGTTTTCCGGCAGCACAGCTGAACAAGGCCAATGCCATCGGCCTGCGGAGCAATCTGGGCTGCACGCAGGGCCAGACTATGACTCTGGAAGAGGGCGCAGTGCTGCTGTACAATGCCCTTACCGCAAATACGGCAGACGGCAGTGTGTACGGCACCACGCTGGGCTACACCGTGACGAACGGTCAGGTGGATGTTTCCTCCATCCTGCTCAGCAGTCTGGAGGGCCCCTTTGTGGCATCCGAGGGTGAGAGCCTGCCCTTTGTGCCGGAGGCCATCTACCGCAATGACAGTGTGAGCACCTCGGCACAGCTTTCCGCCTATGACGTATACTATTACAATGCCAGCGCAAAGACGGTGTGGATCTACACCCGCAAGGCAGCAGGCCGGATCACGGCGGTGTCGCCCAGCGCCAGCGCACCCACCTCTGTTACCGTGGCGGGCACCAGCTACACCATTGCAAGCTCCTCGGCGGCGGCACAGCTGTCCAGCCTGAACGGCGGCGGCGTGGGGCAGGTGGTCACCCTGCTGCTGGGCATGAACAACGAGGCCGTTGCGGTGCTGACCGGCGATGAAGCGGACGAAGTATTCTACGGTGTGGTGCAGAACGCCGCCCGCAGCCTTGTGGAGGAAAACGGTGCGGACGTCCGGCAGGCGGTGGCAGTCAAGTGCACCGACGGCGTTACCCGCACCGTGAATGTGGACAAAAGCCTGAATTACCCGGCAGGCTGGATGGTGAAGATCACGGTGAACGCCGAGGGTGAACAGGTGGAGACCATCACCAAAACCAGCACCTCCGGCACCATCAATGCAGACGGCACTGCTCTGGGCGGCACTGCCCTTGCGGACGACGTAGAAATTCTGGATACGACATCGGAGGGTGTGGCTGGGACGGTAAGTCCCAGCCGCCTATCGGGGGTAACACTTTCTGACGCCGATGTGCGCTACTACACCACCAACGAAAACGGCCAGATCGACCGCCTGATCCTGAACGATGTGACCGGTGATCTGTGGACCTATGGCGTGCTGGATGATGTGAAGAACCTCATCAACAACACCACGACCACCACCAGCGGAACGACCTCCTCCGGCATGACGGTCAGCACGGCGATCAAAAAGCTCACAGGGAACGACAGCACCACTGGCACGACCGGCAGCAGCACCACCACCACGACCACGACAGATGATTCCCAGATCATCAGCGATGTGGCGGATATCGTGCTGCCCAGCACCGGCGATCTTTTGTGGGGCCTTGTGGACGGCAGCATTGGCAGCAGCCTGTGGGAAAGCGTGACCGGCAGCACCGATAAACTGGCAAGCTACCTGCTCAAACTGGGCGCCAACAATACCAGCGGCAGCCTGAGCACCGTGCTCAACTATCTGGGAAGCGGTGCAGATTACGTGTGTTATGTGAACGGCAAACAGACGACCTACAAGACCAGTACCAAATATCCGGTGCTGGCAGGCGGCATCGCCATTGGCACCAGCACCTCCGGTACGATCAAGTCCATGACGCAGCTGCTGCCCGTAGTCATTGACAAGGTGGGTGCGGCCTCGGTCATGAGCGGAAACAAAAAGTACGAAACTGCCGATGAGATGCAGGTGTATCTGTGGTATAAAGGCACCTACTATCCCACCACTCTTTCTCAGGTGAACGGTGAGGAGTACACCCTCATCGGCTGGTACGATGGCGGCCTGCGCGCGGCAGGCGGCAAGATCCGCGTGCTGATCGCGGTCAGGAAAAACTGAATCCGGACCGGCCCTCCCCGATGGGAGGGCTTTTGCTGTCCGCACAGCGCATACGGTCAAGCTGAAAAATGAATAAAATTTACGCACGTGATGATATCATTTTAGGGTGATTGAGCAAAGAATCGAAAGAAGCCCCATAATCATATTGACATAATGGGTAATGGGGTGTAAACTACATGCATCGGGTCGAGCAAATCCGAAAATTGAGATCATTCAGGGAGGAAACGGCTATGATGTGTTGTTGCGCAATGTGTTGTTGTACCACAAACGCTTCCCGGACCGGCCGCCCTGCAGTATGGTATGCCGTGTGAGCATATCTGCAAATTCTGTGTGGGAACACGCAGAGAGATCTGACGCTGACCGCCTGGGAGCTTACTCGAAGAGGGAGCTTCCGGGCGTTTTGTTTTGACCCGCAAATCAGGATACAAGGGAGGAATCCGGCAATGGACTGGAATGCGATCCAGCAATATTTGCCGCTCTACCAGAAAGCAGCCGTGCTGACGGTACGGCTGGGCGTTGCAGGCATCATTTTTGCCATCATCATCGGGCTTGCGTGTGCGGTGATCCAATACGACAAGGTGCCGGTGCTGCGGCAGATCGTGGGTGTTTACATCCAGCTGTCCCGCAACACGCCGCTGCTGGTGCAGCTGTTCTTTATCTACTATGGCCTGCCTAAGGTGGGCATCCGGACCAATGCCGAGATCTGCGGCATCGCAGGTCTGGCGTTTCTGGGCGGCAGCTATATGGCCGAAGCATTCCGCAGCGGTCTGGAAGCCATCGAGCCCATCCAGACCGAGAGTGCCTACAGTCTGGGCATGGATCGTCTGCAGACCATGCGGTATGTGATCCTGCCGCAGGCAATGTCCACCAGTATGCCGGCCTTCATGGCAAACGTGATCTTCCTGCTCAAGGAGACCAGCGTGTTCAGCGCCATCAGCCTGATGGACCTGATGTTCACGGCCAAGGATCTCATCGGCATGTATTCCAAGACCATCGAATGCCTGTTCCTGCTGGTGGCGTTCTACCTCATCATCCTGCTGCCGGTGTCCATCGTGGGCAGCCTGATCGAAAGGAGGCTGCGCTATGCTGGATTTGGGTCTTGACGTCCTGTTCAAGGGCAAAAACATGGCCCGCCTGATGGGGGGCCTCGGCGTAGCTCTCAAGATCAGCGCGGCATCCGTGCTGATCAGCCTGCCGCTCGGCATTCTGCTGGGTGTGCTGATGACCTTCCGCAATCCCATCATCAAGGCGATCCTGCGGCTGTATCTGGAATTTATCCGCATCATGCCGCAGATGGTGCTGCTGTTCCTCGTCTACTTTGGCACAACCCGCGCGTTCGGGTGGAACCTTTCCGGCGAGACGGCATCGATCATCGTGTTCGTGCTGTGGGGCACTGCCGAAATGAGCGACCTTGTGCGCGGTGCACTGATCGCCATTCCGAAGCACCAGTACGAGAGCGCTGAAGCGCTGGGTATGAGCCGCATCCAGACCTACTGGTACATCGTCATCCCGCAGACGGTGCGCCGCCTGATCCCGCTGTCCATCAACCTGATCACCCGTATGATCAAAACCACCAGTCTGGTGCTGATGATCGGTGTGGTAGAGGTGATCAAGGTGGCCCAGCAGATCATTGAGGCCAACCGCACCGCCAGCCCCAATGCAGCCTTCGGCATCTATCTCACAGTTTTTGTGCTATATTTCCTTGCATGCTGGCCCATCAGCCTGCTGGCAAGCTATCTGGAAAAGAAATGGAAGTGACCGTGTATGGCAGAACCTATTTTGACCGTTGAACATTTGATCAAAGCCTACGGCGAGACCCCGGTGCTGGACGATATCAGCTTTGCCGTCAAGCCCGGTGAGGTCATCGTGGTGGTCGGCCCCTCGGGCTGCGGCAAAAGCACGCTGCTGCGCTGCCTGAACGGTCTGGAACCCACCCAGAGCGGCCGTGTGCGTCTGGGCAGTGAGACCGTTGCCTACGGCGGCAAAAACCTCACCCAGCTGCGCCAGCGGATCGGCATGGTGTTCCAGAGCTACGAGCTGTTCCCGCACATGACGGTGCTGGACAATGTCCTGCTGGCCCCCACCAAGGTGCAGAAGCGCCCCAAAGCAGAGGTGCAGCAGGAGGCCGAGGCCCTGCTGGACCGCGTGGGCCTGCTTGCCAAGAAAAACAGCTACCCGCGTGAGCTTTCCGGCGGACAGAAGCAGCGCGTTGCCATCGTGCGCGCACTGTGTATGCACCCGGAGATCCTTCTGTTTGATGAAGTGACCGCTGCCCTTGACCCGGAAATGGTGCGCGAGGTGCTGGACGTTATGCTGGACCTTGCCAAGCAGGGCAAGACCATGATCATCGTCACCCACGAAATGCAGTTTGCCCGCGCCATTGCCAACCGTGTTATCTTCCTGGATGGCGGCAAGATCGTGGAAGAGGCTGCACCGGCCGAGTTCTTTGAACGGCCCAAGACCGAGCGCGCGCAGCGCTTCCTGCGCACATTCACGTTTGATGCTGTGAAATGAGTCACAGATCAAGATAAAGACTGCGGGTGTTTCGCAGCCAATGGGAAAGATTTTGTAAAGGAGAATCCACTATGAAACAGTCTAAAATTTCTCGTCGTTCCTTCCTGCTGGGTCTGGGCGCAGTGTCCGCTGCTGCCGTTCTGACCGCATGCGGCGGCTCTTCTTCTGCTTCCACCGCAACTGCAGCATCTGGCAGCGTAGCATCCGGCAGCAGCGTGGTCTACCGCACGCTGGATCAGATCAAGGAGTCCGGCACCATCAATATCGGTGTTTTCTCCGACAAGAACCCGTTCGGCTACGTGGATGAGAACGGCGAGTATCAGGGCTATGATGTCTACTTTGCCCGCCGTCTGGGCGAGGATCTGGGCGTAGAGATCAACTATGTTTCTACCGAGGCTGCCAACCGCATCGAGTATCTGCAGACCGGCAAGGTGGATGTGATCCTGGCAAACTTCACCGTGACCCCCGAGCGCGCAGAGGAAGTGGATTTCGCTCTGCCTTACATGAACGTTGCACTGGGCGTCATTTCCCCGGACAGCAACGTTATCACCACTCTGGACAACTGGAACGCTGACGATCAGATGATCGTCATTTCCGGCACCACTGCCGAGACCTACCTGACCAAGGAGTACCCCGACATTCCGCTGCAGAAGTACGATTCCTATGCAACGGCCAAGAATGCACTGGAGAACGGCAACGGCGTGGCATGGGCCAACGATAACACCGAGGTCATTGCATTTGCAAAGCAGAACCCTGGTTACACGGTCGGCATTCCCTCTCTGGGCAGTCAGGACACCATTGCTCCCGCTGTGAGCCAGGGAAACACCACCGTTCTGGATTGGCTGAACGAGGAGATCAAGGCTCTGGGCGAAGAGAACTTCTTCCACAAGGACTATGAGGAGACTCTGGTGGATACCTACGGCCTTGACTATGAGGATGAGCTGGTCGTTGAGGGCGGCGTGACCGGCGGCGCAGATGCCGCATCCAGCGAAGCTGCTACTTCGGAAGCCGCATCTTCTGAGGCTGCTGCTTCCGAAGTAGCTTCCAGCGCAGCCGCACAGTAAAGAAATAACATCGAGCGGGCAGGAGAGGGCTGAACCTTTCCTGCCCGTTTTTGCATTGCACCCTCTGCCGGAACGTGCTATACTGGAACAAAACAACTCCTGTCCGAAAAAACCTGAAAAAGAGAGGATGTTCCCAATGAAACGTGCCTATACGAACGGGATCCTGCTGGATGGCACCGAGCAGATGCAACCGGTAGAGCACAAAATCCTGCTGACCGAGGATGATAAGATCATTGCCATTGTCGATGAGGGCGTGGATCTGGATGGCTATGAGGTCATCGATCTGCACGGCAGCTATATCATGCCGGGTCTGATCAATCTGCATGTGCATCTGGCGGGCAACGGCAAGCCCAGCGCAAAGCCGCGGGACAATGCTGCGCTGGTGCGCAAAATTCTGAGCAATGGCCTGACCCGTGCGGTGGCCTACAGGCTGGTGTGCAGCTACGCGAAGCTGGAACTGCTGGGCGGCGTGACCACCATCCGTACCGTAGGCGGCATTGCGGATTTTGACACTCGCTGCCGGGACGATGCCGCTGCAGGCAGACTGCTGGCACCGCGCATTCTTGCCGCCAACGAGGGCATTTCGGTGCCCGGGGGACACATGGCGGGTTCGGTGGCAGTTGCGGCCCATAACAATGCCGAAGCGCTGGCTCAGCTCAGAAAGGCCAGCGGCCAGAAGGTGGATCTTGTCAAGCTGATGATCACCGGCGGTGTGCTGGATGCTGCGGAAAAGGGAACGCCCGGAGAGCTGAAAATGAAGCCGGAAATGGTCAAGGCCGTCTGCGACGAAGCCCACAGGCTGGGCTACACCGTAGCAGCACACACCGAATCGCCGGAGGGCGTAAAGGTGGCGCTGGAAAATGGGGTGGATTCCATCGAGCACGGTGCAAAGATGGACGATGAGACGGTCCGCCTGTATAAGGAGCGGGGAGCCTTCCTGTGCACGACTATCTCCCCGGCGCTGCCCTATGCGCTGTTCGATACAGCGATTTCCGGTGCCTCGGAAAAGGATCAGTACAACGGCAAGATCGTGTTTGACGGCGTGGTGGAAAGCGCAAAGACCGCGCTTGCCAACGGCATCCCGGTGGGCTTGGGCAATGACGTGGGCTGCCCCTACATCACCCAGTATGATTTCTGGAGGGAGCTGTGCTATTTCCATAAGTATTGCGGTGTGAGCAATCGGTTTGCCCTCTACACGGCGACCCTGCGCAACGCACAGCTGGCCGGAGTAGGAGATGTGACCGGTTCCATTGAGCCGGGCAAGAGCGCAGACTTTATTGTGACGAAGCACGATCCGCTGAAAGACCTGCGTGCGCTGCAGCATCTGGAACTGGTGGTGTGCCGGGGCCATGTGGTCAAAAAGCCGAATCCCAAGCGCAATAAAACGGTCGATGCCCTGCTGGACCCGTATCTGGCATAAAACTGCGGAAAGCAATCAAAAGAAAAGCAAGGGGCTGCTGCACCAGATGACGTGCGGCAGCCCCTTGCTTTGCAGCGGAAGATTCACATGCTTGCCATCACAGCCAGAATGCTCTGCCAGCTCTTGTTCCGGGCGGGGGAAGCGTGAGCCGAACGGCTGCGGCTGACTGCTGCAGCTGCGCCGGAAGCGGCAGGGCCCATGGCGGTCAGCGGCACAGACGGATGGAAGAATACGGCGGTATCGCAGGCCAGCCACTGGGCCGCAAGGTGCGCGGCCTGCGGGTCTGCCTGCAAGGCGCGGCGCTCGCTTCCGGCCAGAAAATCTGCCAGCCAGTAGAGGATGGCGCTCAGCGGCTGACTGGGTGCAGGGCCCTGACTCCAGTAGGTCCAGCGGGCACCGGCCCCTACAAAACTCTCCACGGTAACAACGGCACCGGTGCGGGCGTTCTGGGGGATGCTACCCTGATGATCGGCTCCTGCAAGGGCGCGCAGCTCAGACAGGATGCGCTGGGTGCGTGCCAGATCCAGCCGGTCTTCCCGGCAGTAGGCACGGAAATCGGTCTCGTCGATCAGGCCGTCGGCGCTGGAAGGAAAGCGGCCTATCAGCTGCCCATCAGCATTGTGGCACAGCTGCCAGCCCTTGCGGAACAGCTGGAAGTTCAGGCAGCGGCGCCCCATGGTGGAGTAGCACAGGATGGAGGTGCTCTCACCGGGCAGCTGCTTGAGCTCCAGACAGGCATCGTTGCCGCAGGTATCCTGCAGCTTTACCGTTAAAAGAAGCTGCGCACGGGGGTGCTGGGCAGACATGGCGTTGTGCATTGCGGTAAAATAACGGCTGGCGTCCATCGTGAGTTCCTCCCTGAAAGGCTGATACAGCGGTTCGTTGTATAACAGGCGGGTTCTGCAGCAGACAGCCCTGTGCACGGGGCGGCTTACGCAGGATTGTTTTATCTTGTGAACCTAGTATAGCATATTCCACAACGAAAAACAACTATAAGTTTATCAAAAATTGAAAGAATTTGCAGGATGCGGCAGGGTAAGCAAAATCCGGACGAAACACGGTTGTGATGCGGTTGTATAAAACGGCCTGCAGACGGAGAAAACTCTCTCGTCTGCAGGCCGTTGCTTTTATAAAACTCTTATTTCAGTCGCCCAGTTCCCGGATCTCGTTCTGGATCAGCCGTCCGGCAGCACGGGCCAGTTGATCCATGCCGCGGATGCGTGCCATATTTTTGCCGTAGATCTGTGCAGCGGCACCGGCAGAGCTGTCCTCGCCCATGAACACGGCAGACACCCGGATGCCCATGCGCTGCAGCGCACGCACCTGCGCGGCAGTGTCGGCCACACCGGCGGCGTCCTCGTAACCGCAGCCCAGCGGTTTTTCCGGGCTGGGCGGAATGCGGCGGCTGTCGTTGGGCGAAGCATCCGTCAGTACGATGAGCAGGTGCCGCGGCGCAGGGCCGGGCGCATACTGCAAAAGGTCGCCTGCGGCCCGCAGGGCAAGGCCGTCACGGTTCCAACCGGAAGCGAAATAACGGTTGATGTTCTGCAGGTTTTTGTCCGCAAAGCCCTTGAGCACACGCAGTACAGTGTAGCCCCGCAGGCTGCTGAAGCTGGACACCCGCACCGGGATCCCGCAGGCTGCAAGGCTCTGGGCCAGAATAGAGCCCTGCGCCGCAATGACCTCCTGACAGTGCAGGCGGGACGCAGATGCATCCAGCAGAAGATCCACTGTGAAGGAAGGCTGATTTTCCTCCTCGGCGCATAAAAATACCCGGTCATCGTTCAAAAGCGGGGCCCGCCAGATGCGTCCGGCATTCAGATTTCCGCTGCGGGCCACACGGGCGTTGGGCTGCTGATGCACCAGAATGCAGTTGCGGATCTGTTCGGTGAGCCGTAGCACGACGCTACGGTGCAGTTCCCGGTTTTTAGCGTAGTAGGCGCGATTGCGGTCAGCCTGAAGTTCGGCCTGCTCAGCCAGATGTTTTGCCTCCGGGGTGGGGGCCTGCTCCGGGCTTGGCACACCGGCGCTGAACCATAGATGACAGCCCAGATGGTCGCCCACGCAAAGTTCCTGCTCGGCCTTGCGCAGCCGTTCCGGCGGGTAGAGAGAGCGTCCGAAGCAGCTTTCGATGTAGGCTCTGTCCTGCGCGGCATCCTGCTTCAGGGTGATGTGGGCCCTGCGCTTGTCCACCGCAAGTCCGCCGCCCACAGCATCCACGGAGCTTGAGTGCTCCACGGTCACGCGGTCCGTTTTGATCATCTGGGTGGGCATGGCTTTGGTGGCAAGCTTTGCTAGCAGGCCGTCCAGATGCAGGTGCAAAGCTGCTTTCTGGTGCACAGTACCGTCGAACAGGTTGAATTTTGCGTAGATCGATAAAATTTCAGCTTTCAGCTGTTCCGGCTCCGGCACATGCTCCGGGGCCAGCGCGGCGGCAAGGCCGGACTCGTAAGGGGTCATCACCGGGTCGGTGCGGCCCAGTACACGCCGCCAGCGTGCGGCCTGCATGGTGTAGACCAGCTGATTTTTTGCCATCCACTCCTGCCGCGAAAGCTTGTACTGGATGGCAAAGAAATAATCTGCATGGGCATGGCGCAGTGCTTCCAGCACCGGGCGGCGGGGCAGCTCCAGCCAATAGGCTGCATTTTCCAGATACAGCCATGTCATGTCGTCCAGCATTGTCTGCCGCAAGTCACCGTCCCATGCATCAAAGATGCTGCGGATCAGCGCGTCACCGTAATATTTGTGGATGAGGCCCACGACCGTGTTCATGTAAAAATCGGTGGTGCCGTCGGTATAGCGGGCCAGAAACAACGGCTCAAAGCCATAGGCTCCTGCAGCAGCCCAGACCTGATTGGCCGCACGCCGCTCCTGAGCGGTGTAGCTCTGGGCGTCCATCAGCCAAAGAGCTTGGCGGCATCCAGCCTGGCCGGAATGCGCGCCGCGATCACATCACGGATCAGGCTTTGCTCGTAGGAGTCAAAGGCTTTGTTGGTGATGCCCATATCCAGTGCCGCGCCTGCCGGGATGCCGCGCCGGATCAGCCGCAGGGCATCCAGCATGCCGCGCAGGTCCAGCGCCTTGGTGGAAATTTCCGCACTGTCGCACTTTTTCTGCAGGTCAAGGAACAGCAGTGCAAACTGGCGCACATACTTGGAAGCAAGATCGGGGAACTGCGTCCGCAACAGCTTTTCCAGATCGTCCTGCGTAATGGTGGGCATCTGGATGACCACGAAACGGGAGGTGAGAGCCTCGTTCAGCTCACGGGTGCCGGCATAACCGTAGTTCATGGTGGCAATAAAACGGGTCTCCTCCGCCAGCGGGATGCGGTCGTAGCCGGGCACATCGATGGCGCGGCGGAAGTCCAGCACCGCGTGCAGCACGGCCAGCGCTTCGTTTTTGGCCATGTTAATCTCATCCAGCACACCAAAGCCGCCGCACTGGGCGCAGCGGTATACCGGGCCGGGCCGGAACACCACCTGACCGTCCGCAAAAGTATCCATGCCGATGAGGGACGCCGCATCCATGTTCACATGGAAGGAGATGTCCCACGCAGGACGGCCAAAGGCGGCGGCAAGGTTTTCCGCCAGCACGTTTTTGCCGGTGGCTTTTCCGCCTGCCAGCAGCAGGTTTTCGCCGCAGAGCAGCGCCGCCAGCGCCTGCTCCCACACCTGCTTGCCGTAGTAGGTAAAGGCAGGGGAGGGGATGCGCGGGCGCAGTGCGTCCGGCAGGGCGTGGGCAGTGCGGTACTGCTGGACTGCTTCCAGCAGGGCGGGGTCTACCCCTTCCTGCCGCAGAGTTTCAAGGAGATCAGACATTTGTACAAACACCTCGATTTTGCCGGTTGTCTGGCACAAACCGGCTGTTCAGCCTTATCATAGCACAATCGTGGGGATTTGTGTAGGGGGCATGTGGCGAAAAAATGGCAAAGAGAGGCGGCCCCCAAACAGGGACCGCCTCTCTTCATGAAGAAAGAAGAAATGGAAAAACGCTTAAGTTGTGCCGGAAAACCGTGCTGGATCAGGCGTTGTCCAGACCTGCCATCTGCTTGACAGCCTTCATGGCGAAGGTCAGGGTGCGGCCCATGGCTACACCGGCCATCAGGCAGGGATAGTTGTTGGCAAAGAAGCTGCCGGACATATCACCGGTGATGTACAGGCCCTCCATGGGCTGGTTGTTGTTGTCCAGCGCCTGACCCTTTTCGTTGATGGCAATGCCCTGCTCGGTGGTCAGCAGAGAGGCACCCAGCCAGCAGCCGTAGAAGGGCGCAGTGCGGATGGCACTCAGGCGGTAAGCGGGCTTGCCGAAATCCTCGTCGTTCTGCTTGTCGTACAGCTCATTGTAACGCTCCACGGTAGCAAGGAAGGTGTCCTTGGCAGCGCCGGTAAAGCCCATCTTGTCAGCCAGCTCGTCCAGCGTATCGCACTTGAACAATGCACCGGCCTCGATAGCCTCGTCCATCTTACCCTGAATGTACTTCTCGCCGCCGTTGCGGGTCTGGGCAGAGCAGCCGATGGTGTGGAAACGTTTTGCGTCCTCCAGAATGTTGGCATCGCAGATCTGTGCGTAGACGCGACCCGGCTGGTGGGCGGCAGCGTAGACGATATCGTTGTAGGGGCAGCTCTCGTTGGCAAAGCGCTCGCCGTTGCGGTTCACCTTCAGGAAGGGCTGGGTACCGGGGTTGTACTGGCGGATCTTGCCGGGGAAGGCCTTGCCGCCAAAGGCGGAGTCGCTATCCACATAGCCGCCATCCACGCCGGGGGCAACAACGCCGCGGTCAAACAGCATGGGAGCGGCTTCCTTGTCCAGATTGGCACCGGCCCACACAGCAGCGCGGATGCCGTAGCCCTTGTCGGCGGGGGAGTAGGAGCAGGCGGTGGTCACGCTGGTGCCCAGCGGGTCCAGCTGCTCCATCATGTAGGGGTTGCCGGGGAAACCGCCGCAGGCCAGCAGCACGCCCTTGTTGGCGTTGTAGCGGATAAAGTGGTCATCCTCGGTGCTCTGGGCGATGATGCCGGTAATGCGGCCCTCGCTGTTCTTTTCCAGCTTGGCCAGACTGGTTTTGAAGTCCACATCGTAGCCCAGCTCCTGAATGTACTGCAGCAGCAACTCATTGCGGGGCAGGCCGGATGCGCTCTCGCTGGCCATGTAGTTGTGCTCCTGCACAGGGAAGAGGTAGTCGGTATTGTGCTCGGCGTTTTCTGCGGGCCATGCAGCCTCGCTGCCGGAGGTGAAATCGCACACCCAGCCGTACTTATCTTCCAGAATGCTGCGCATGAAGTCGTGCATGGCGGCAGACTCGTTGATCCAGGTCTTGACGACGCGCTGATCGCACTTGCCGGAGGCGTAGCGGGAGATCTCGCTCAGCAGCTTTGCCTTATCGGTGGCGGGTTCGCCAGCCTCCTTAGCGGCAGCAGAATCAACAGCGCCGTACCAGTGACGGGTGTCCTGTACGTTGGCATTCTGCTCAATGACGCGGAAATTCAGGCCGTTCGCAGCTGCATAGGCGGCAGCGAACATACCGCCGTTGCCTGCACCTACAATCAGGATGTCGGTGTCCACGGTCTCGGTGATGGCAGTCTCGTCGATATCAGGCTCTTTGCCCAGCCAGTCGTTTGCGTCGCCTGTGGGCAGCTGCACGCTGGATACCACAGCCTCGCCCTTTGCCTGTGCGTAGCAGCTCTTGGCAGCCTTCATCACGGCATCAGAGGTGATGGTGGAGCCGGAAACGCCGTCGATCTCGGCAGAACCGGCAGCCATCAGCTGCTCACGCAGCTCATCGGCGGCGGCAGCGCCGAAAGAGGCGGTCTCGCCGGAGGTGTCCACCACCACGTCGGTGACAGCGCTGTCAGAGAAGGTCATGGTGACCTTGACGGTGGAGGAGATGCCCTCGGCGGTGCCCTCGTAGGTGCCGGGAATGTACTGACCGGCAGCACCGGAGGCAGTGGAGCTGGAGGCAGAATTGCAGGCAGCCAGTGCGCCGGCAGTGACACCGCTCATGGCGGCGGCAGCGGCGATCTTCAGAAAGCCCTTGCGGGAAATCTTGTTCATAGGTACGCTCTCTTTCTCTTTTCTCTTCTTGTTTTTCTTCTCATCGCGCAGCAAGTTAAAAACCACTTTGCTGAATCTTTAACAATTGTAGCGTAGAGCGGCGCACTTTACAATTCAATTATGTTATATTATAATTTAGGAAATCCTAATGTAAGAAAGCGAGGATGCGCAGATGAACCAGAGTGCACTGGATGGATTTGTGAAGATCGTAGAGATGGACAGCTTTTCGGCAGCAGCAGAGGCACTGTATCTTTCGCAGTCAGCGCTTTCGCAGCAGATCCGCACGCTGGAAGGGCAGCTGCAGTTTGAACTGTTTCAGCATGTACCGCGCCGGGTGATCCTGACCCCGGCAGGCCGGGACTTTTACCCCAAGGCAAAGCAGCTGGTAGCTCTGTATCAGGAGGCGGTGCGCCATGCCCGCGCGGTGCAGCAGCAGGAAAACCCGCCGGAAAGACATCTGATCATCGCAGGGTGTCATGAGGCAATGCGGATGTTCGTATACGACCTGTTTTCCCTGACAAGTGACTTGTGCCTGCAGTATACCCCTATTCTGGGGTGGTGTGCCAACCGCAGCGAGGTCTGGCGCAGTCTGAAAAAAGGGGAGATGGATCTTTCCTTCCAGCTGGAAAGTGCAGAGTTCTACGCGCAGGGGCTTACCTTTGTGCCGCTGTTCTATATGCCGGAATTTTGCATCCCCATCCACCCACCCGCTGATATGCCGGTGGGCAGACTGACCTTGGAACAGGCATTGCAATACCGCTGGCTGCCCATCAAGGAGATGTACCAGACTGTCTACGAAACAAGACTGTTGCAGGAGGGAATGGACCGAGGGGTGGAGTTTACGCCGGTGGGCGGTATCCGCAGTGCAGCCTACGGCGACCCGGCACTCAAGATGATCCCGCCTTTCTACTACCGCAGACCGGACCTCAGTTTTGTGCGGGTACTGGACTGGGGCAGAGGACACCGGTTTGGCATCGTGCTGGGGCAAAAGCGCGAGGATCCGGTGGTAATGGCCTATGTCCGCGCCTTGCAGCAACAGCTGCCGTCCCTCTCGGAAAAGCTGTTCGGCCTGAAGCTGGAACCGGTGGAAGAATAAAGAAAAAACAGAAACCCTCTCAGGCACCGACAGATGTAGAAAAGCTCCCCCTCTCGGGGGAGCTGGCATCGCGTAGCGATGACTGAGAGGGTAAAACAAATAGCACCTGCTGCCCTCGGAAAGGAAGACGGCAGGTGCTATTTTCGTGCTTATACTGCGATGACGGGCAGTTTACTCCACCACGTCCTCAAACTGGCTGTTGTACAGGTCGGCGTAGAAGCCGCCAGCTTCGATCAGCTGGTCGTGGGTGCCCTGCTCCACAATGTCGCCATCTCGCATCACAAGGATGAGGTCGGCGTCCCGGATGGTGGAAAGACGGTGGGCGATGACAAAGCTGGTGCGGCCCTCCATCAGGCGGTCCATGGCGGTCTGGATGCGCTGCTCGGTGCGGGTATCCACACTGCTGGTGGCCTCGTCCAAAATCAGGATGCGGTTGTCGGCCAGAATGGTGCGGGCGATGGTGAGCAGCTGCTTCTGGCCCTGACTCACGTTGGAAGCGTCCTCGTTCAGCTCCATCTGGTAGCCGCCGGGCAGGGTGCGGATAAAGTGGTCGGCGTTGGCAGCCTTGGCGGCAGCAATCACTTCTTCATCGGTGGCATCCAGACGGCCATAGCGGATGTTCTCCATGATGGTGCCCTTGAACAGCCATGTGTCCTGCAGCACCATGCCGAAGCCCTCACGCAGGGCGCTGCGGTCAAAGTCCCGCACATTGTGGCCATTCAGGGTGATGGAACCGGAATCCACATCATAGAAGCGCATGAGCAGCTTGACCATGGTGGTCTTGCCGGCGCCGGTGGGGCCGACGATGGCCACCTTCTGGCCGGGCTTGACCTCACAGCTGAAATCGTGGATGACGGTCTTGTCCGGGGTATAGCCGAAGCGGACATGGCTGAATGTCACCTGACCGTCGATGCAGGTAGGGTCCGCGCGGCGGGCCGGGTCTGCCTGCTGGTCCTCTTCCGGCTCGTTCAAAAACTCGAACACCCGCTCAGCAGCTGCAGCCATGCTCTGCAGCATGTTGGACACCTGAGAAAGCTGCTGGATGGGCTGGGTGAAGTTCTTGACGTACTGGATGAAGGCCTGAATGTCGCCGATGGTAATGATTCCATTTGCCGCAAAAATGCTGCCCACGATGGCCACCGCCACATAGCCCAGATTACCCACAAAGTTCATAATGGGCATCATCAGGCCGGAGAGGAACTGGCTTTTCCACGCAGATTCATACAGCTTGTCGTTGGCGGCGTTGAAGTCATTCAGCACCACGGCCTCGCGGTTGAAGGCTTTGACCACGTTGTGGCCGGAGTAGACTTCTTCCACCTGACCGTTCACGACGCCCAGAATGGCCTGCTGGGACTTGAAGTATTTCTGGCTGAACCGAACTACGATGAGCACAAGCACCAGCGAGACCGGCAGAATCAGCAGGGCGATCAGGGTCATCTTCGGGCTAATGGACAGCATCATGACCAGCACGCCGATCATGGTGGTCACACTGGTGATGAGCTGGGTGATGCTCTGGTTCAGGCTCTGGCCCAGCGTGTCCACATCGTTGGTGATGCGGGACAGCACCTCGCCCACGGTGCGCTTTTCAAAATAGGCAAGGGGCAGGCGGTTGATCTTTTCGCTGATCTGACGGCGGAAGTCGTAGCACACCTTCTGCGAAAGACCGGTCATCAGCCAGCCCTGAATAAAGCTGAATGCGCTGCTCAGCAGGTACATGCCCAGCAAAAACAGCAGGATGCGGCCGATATACACAAAGTCGATGCTGCCGGTGCCGCGCAGCTTGGCAATCCAGCCGGTAGCAAGGGCTGTGGTGGCTTTTGCCAGCACCTTGGGGCCTGCAATGTTGAAGATGGTAGAAAGAATGGCAAATACAATGGCGGTAACGAGCGAAAGGCGGTAGCGGCCAAGGGTACGCACAAGCTGCAGCAGGGTTCCCTTGAAGTCCTTGGCGCGTTCGGTCGTCATGCGTCCGGGTCTTGGCATATCACTCACCCTCCTTTTCCGTATTCAAAGTATCCAGAGCCAGCTCCTTCTGGCTCAGCTGGCTGCGTGCGATCTCCTGGTACTCCGGGCAGGTGACCATCAGCTGGGCATGGGTGCCCTTGCCCACCAGACGGCCCTCGTCCAGAACCAGGATCTGGTTCGCATGCAGTACGGTGGAAATGCGCTGTGCTACGATGATCACAGTGGAGTCGCCGGTCTCAGCTTTCAGCGCACGGCGCAGGGCTACATCGGTCTTGAAGTCGAGGGCAGAGAAGCTGTCATCGAACAGGTAGATCTTTGGCTTTTTCGCAATGGCACGGGCGATGGAAAGGCGCTGCTTCTGGCCGCCGGACACATTGGAACCGCCCTGTGCGATGGGGCTTTCGTAGCCCTGCGGTTTTGCATCGATGAACTCGGTAGCCTGCGCAATGGCAGCGGCCTTTTTTACATCGGCATCGGTGATGTGCTCCCCGCCGAACTTCAGGTTCGAGCCGATGGTGCCGCTGAACAGCACACCTTTCTGGGGCACATAGCCCAGCAGGTCGTGCAGCTGTGCCTGCGGCATATTGCGCACATCGATGCCATCCACGGTCACACTGCCGCCTGTCACATCATAGAAGCGGGGGATGAGGTTGAGCAGGGTGGATTTGCCGCAGCCGGTGGAGCCGATGATGGCGGTGGTCTCGCCGGGCTTTGCAGTAAAGCTGATGTGCTCCAGCGCATCGCTGTCCGCACCCGGGAAGCGGAAGCTCACATCGTGGAACTCTACCTCACCCTGCCAGTTTTTGTGCTCCTGCGCGGGCTCTGCAGCAGCTTCGTCCGGGTCGTTGATGGTGGCTTTGGTACGGATCACCTCATCGATGCGCTCCGCAGCCACACCGGCGCGGGGCAGCATGACGGCCACCATGGCCAGCATCAGGAAGGACATGACAATCTGCATGGTGTAGGTGATGAACGCAATCATCTCGCCCACCTGCATGGTGCCGGTGTCCATGGCCTTGCCGCCGAACCAGACGATGAGCAGGCTGGTGCCGTTCATAATGAGGGTCATAAAGGGCATCATGGCCACCATGGCGCGGTTGGTGAACAGCTGGGTGCTCATCAGGTCTTTGTTGGCCTTGTCGAAGCGCTCCTCCTCAAACCGTTCGCGGCTGAACGCGCGCACCGGCATGATGCCGGTCAAGATCTCGCGGCTGACAAGGTTCAGCCGGTCCACCAGCTTTTGCATGATCTTGAATTTCGGCATGGCAATGTTCATCAGGAAGAGGATGAGCAGCAGCAGAACAGCCACGTCCAGCACAATGATCCAGGAAAGGCCGGTGCTGCTGTTCAGCACATGCAGCACACCGCCAATGCCCAGAATGGGCGCATAGGCCACCATGCGCAGCAGCATGACGCAGACGAACTGCACCTGCTGGATGTCGTTGGTGGTGCGGGTGATGAGAGATGCGGTGGAGAAATTCTCGATCTCCGCATTGGAGAATCCGATGACGCTGGCAAAGGTCTCCCGGCGCAGGTCGCGGCCAATGGCGGCGGACACGCGGGAGGCGAGGAAGCCCACAGCAATGGACACGGCCGCCATCAGCAGGGTGAGGCCCAGCATCTGGCCGCCTACGCGGTAAAGGTAGCGCATCTGCACATCGTGGGCAACGCCCTGTGCCTCGTATTCCAGCTGCACCAGCAGCACGGACTGACTTTTGAGGTTCTCCATCAGAGTATCATCCAAGCTGGCAAAAGCACCGGCCAGCTGCTGCTGGACGGCTTCGCGGGTGAAACCGGGCATCTGGCTCATGGCGGCAAACTGGGCGCACACGGTGTCCAGATCCTCGGCAGTGGGGGTGACAGTCTCGGTATCCGTGGTGGTGCTCTCAGAGGATGCCGCCTGCATGTCGGCAAGGCCGGTCATGCCCAGTGTGTCCTGCCCGGCGGGGGCGTTCGCTGCCTGCGCAGCCGCCATATACAGCACGATGTCCGGCGTGGTGACGGCATCCTCCAGCGCGGCGCGCTCGTCATCGGTCAGGTCGGTGCGCAGCTTCAGCACACCGTCGTCCTGAAGATAATACCCGTAGGCGTTCTGGAGCGCATCGGCGTCCTCTTCGCTCATCAAAAGTGTGAGGGCGTCCAGCGTGCTCTGGCGTATCGTTTCCGGCAGAGGGCTTTCGATACCGCCCTGCTGGATGCCGGTGTCCACGATCCTGCTGGTGTAGTCCGGCAGCGAAAGATCGCAGTACGCCTGCACGAACAGCAGCGCGAACACCACAAGACAGACGGCCCAGTGCCGGGCCAGCTGCTTGAAAATTTTCGTCATGGTTCGGTTCTCCCTTCGTTGTTTTTTGCTTCACGGGAAGCGTTTTCCGCAAGGATGGCATCCATCAGTGCACCGCGCAAAACGTTCATCTGCTGCACCTGCTCCGGTGTCAGCCGGGCCATCACACAGGCAAAATAATCGCTGAGGGCATCTTCACACCGGGCACAGGCGGCGTAGCCCTCCGGCGTGATGCGCACCAGCGTTTTGCGCCGGTCAGCCGGGTCCGCTTCGCGCAGAACAAGGCCGTCCTGTTCCAGCTGGCGCAGGCTGCGGCTGATGGCCGGCAGCGGCTGGTGTGTCTCCCGGGCAAAATCGGAAACATACACCGCTCCGTCCTGCCCGCGGGTGCTGATCGTGTGAGCCAGACCCTCCAGCATGGGAAAGTGGCACTTGGGACAGCCCCGCAGAGCCGCCTTCATGCCGGCCCGGGACGCCTTGCTCAGCCGTCCGAAAAAATGGCACAGGCTGTGAAAGCTCGCTGCGGCTTCGGTCTCGTTCAACATTCTATCCCTCCTCATTGCAAAATGCTTAACAGCTGTTAACTATTAACGCCTGACAATAATATTCCTCCTGCACCCAGAATGCAAGGACGGTTTAGGATAATTTTAAAAAAGTTCACAAAAAGGGAAGGGAGGCAGAAAGCCTGAACCGCCCGGCAGCTGCATAAATAGAATAAGAAATGTTTCTGCGGGAGGGGCGGCGGCATTGGAACAGGGACTGAAAGGAATCTTTGCGCTTTTTGGCGGGCTGGCATTGTTTTTGTATGGCATGGATGTGCTCAGCCACAGTCTGGAAACAGCGGCGGGACAGCGGATGAAGCGGCTGCTGATGGTGTTGGCAGGCAGCCCGGTGCGGGGCGTGCTGGCGGGGGCAGCGGTCACGGCGGTGCTGCAAAGCAGCTCGGCAGTCACGGTGATGGTGCTGGGCTTTGTAAGTGCGGGCCTGCTGACCCTGCAGCAGGCGGTCCCGGTGATCTTTGGCTGCAACATCGGAACCACCGTTACCGCACAGCTGCTGGCCTTCCGGCTGGAAGATGTGCGCGGTCTTGTGCTGCTGGCCGGGCTGCTGCTCTGCTTTGCCTGTGCAGGGCAGAGGGCCCGGGCTATTGGCCGGGCGGTGTTCGCCTTTGGCCTGTTGTTCGAGGGCATTGCCGGTATGAGTACGGCGCTGGCCCCGCTGGCACAAAGCCCGGTGTTTGCGCTCTGGCTGGCACGAGTGCGGCATCGTCCGTGGCTGGGCCTGCTGGCAGGCCTCTGCATGACCCTGACGGTGCAGAGCAGCTCTGCCACCATTGCGGTGCTTCAGAGCGTTGCGGCCCGGCCCGGGCCGCAGGGCGGCAGTCTGCTGGGCCTTGCAGGGGCACTGCCGGTGCTGCTGGGGGATAACATCGGCACCACGGTCACGGCGCTGCTGGCATCCATCGGGCAGAGCCGGGACACAAAACGGGCGGCGGCGGCCCACGCTCTGTTCAACCTGACCGGTGCGGCGGCGTTCTGCGCTCTGCTGCCGTGGTATGCGGGTCTGGTGGCAATGATCTCGCCCAAAGGGCCGGAGCTGGAAGTCATTGCCCGGCAGCTCGCCAACGCGCATACGCTGTTCAACCTCATCTGCACTGCGGTGTGGCTGCCGCTGACCCCGCTGATGGTGCGTCTGGTCTGCCGCCTTGTGCCGGATCGCCCACCCAAAGCCCGGAATAGCTGAGAAATCCGGCACATCCCGCCTGCGGGGTCTGGCGTGACAAACCTGCCAAAAATCCAGCGCTCAAGCCAAATAACGAGCATTTTAAAGTTGATTTCCAGCCAAGGATGTGGTACACTGGATAGGTTATAGGAGTATAAAAATAGGGCGTGGATTTGGCGGTTTTGCAAACGACGAAAATACGCTGTTTTTAGTATAGTGAGGATGAAAAGCATGAAGGATATCACAACGGCACTGATGCAGCAGTTCCGCAGGGAACACAAGGCGGCGCGGCGGTATATGGCACTGCTGCTGGCATTGGCGCTGCTCACCAGCCTGTTCGTCAACTGGCAGCTGCACAGCGTGGGCATTGCCCAGACGGCAGACTACCAGTGCGGCGAGATCGAGCACCAGCACACCGCCGAGTGCTATGAGAAGGTGCTGGTGTGCGGCTATGAGGAGGGCGAACCGGAGGACTGGAACGCCACAAAGCCGGACGACAGCGCATTCCCTGATGCGGATTACGGTGTGGAGCAGAGCGAGGCCGACATTGCCGCCTATTCAGCAGAGCCGGAGCCGGAGTACATTTTTGTGCCCCACCAGCACACCGACGACTGCTATCAGGAAGTGAAAACGCTGACCTGCTACGAGGAAGAGCATGTGCACACCGATGACTGCTTTGACCCCGAGGATGGCAGCCTGATCTGTGACCTGTTCGAGCACACCCACGATGACAGCTGCTATTCCATTGAATATGAGCTGGTGTGCGGTCTGGAAGAGGGCGAGCTTGTGGAGGAGCCCAACCCGGACTATGTGCCGGTGGATGAGGAAGCCTTTGCGGTGTTTGACGATGCCGTGGCCCTTCAGCCCGTTGTGGATGACAGCAGTCTGGACACCCCGGTGCACCACCACACCGACGCCTGCTATGAGGAAGTGCTGGTCTGCGGCCTGCCGGAGCACCACCACACCGTGAACTGCCTGTCCGACCCGCTGGCGGATGTGGAGGACGAGGAGACATGGAGCGCAAAGACGAATGTTGTGCTCACCGGTGCGTGGGCCGACGACCTGACCGCTGTGGCAAAAAGCCAGCTGGGTTACCAGCAGAGCGAGCGCAACTTCCAGCTGGATGATGAGGACCAGACCACCGTGCGCCACTACACCCGTTACGGTGCATGGTATGGCAACGCCTACGGTGCGTGGGATGTGATGTTCCTGTCTTACTGCCTGAACTACGCGGATGTGCCGCAGACCACGGTGCCGCAGCGCGCCGGTGTGCAGGCCCTGCGCAGCGACCTGCGTGGGTCTGAGTGGCTGAAGGCGGCGGCAGAGGTCGAGCTTGTGCCCGGCGATATCGTGTTCTACAACAGCATCACCACCGAGACGGTGGCGGTGGAAGAGGACGCGCCGCAGATCATGGATGATTCTGCCGATGCAGACATTGCCCTGCTTTCGCTGGAGCCTGCCGCCGCTGAGCCCCAGACCGAGGAGCGCACCGTCAGCACCGAGACCGTGGGCATCGTGTCGGATGTGGATGCGGATACCGGCACCCTGACCGTGATCTCCGGCGACGTGGACGGCAAGGTGGCCGAGGTGTCTCTGCGTGCGGACGAGATCACGGATGTGATCGATCTGGCCGCAGCCCATAAGGCGCAGGAGGAGGACCGGCCTTCGGCGGGCGGCATCAGCTACGAAGAGCTGGGCGAACAGGAATCCGCCCTTGTGATCTGGCCGATCAGCGAGGAAGAACTGGCGCAGTACCCCATGATGCTGAGCGCTGAACTGGATGAAACAGATGCCGCAGGCAATCAGGCACTGACCGTGACCAAGGTCACGTTCCAGAAGCATGTGGATAATACCTGGCCGGACATCCAACAAGGCGATACGGTCAAGGAAGATGATGAGATCCGCATGTATGTGGATTTCACTCTGGCACAGAACACCTTTACCCAGCTGCCTGGTACGGTATACTACCAGCTGCCGGGAGGCCTGAAGCTGGAAAAACCCATTACAAACGGCGTGATCCGCGATCCCTCGAATACGACGAATGACAAAGAAGGCGAACCGGTCGGCAGCTATACCATTGATAAGGACGGCAAGGTGACGCTGACCTTTAATGATGGTAAGATAAACCCGGCAAATGCATTTAATGGTACTTTGATGTTCACCGCGCGAGCAAACTACTCTTCTTCGCAAAACGGTGAGATCACCTTTGGCAACAATATCAGTCTGAAGATCCAAAAGCCGGATCCGGACCTCGATATCGCAAAAGGTTTTGCAGAGAACGTCATGTGGAGCGATGCGGAGGGCAACTTCTATATCCACTGGAAGGTTACTGTTACCACCAAGAACGGTTCCGGCGGCGAGGTGGGCATCCGGGACGTGCTGACCCAGACAGGACGTCTGCCGTCCAGCTTTGACCCGGACAACAGCAATGGTCCGGTCTCCATCACCCGCTATGATGCAGCTGGAACGAAAAAGCCGCTGACCACTAACGAGTACAATGACACCTACAAGATCGACGGCAATGAGCTGAGCTATACCGGCCTGCCGGAGCTGCAGGCGGGTGAAAAGTACGAGCTGCGCTATGTGACTAAGATCGCTGCGGCAGATCTGGAAAAAGCCAAGGCATATCCAAATCAATTTTCCAACGTCATGCACAACTGGGCATATGCAAAGTCGGAAAAGGTAGCCGAGAAACAAAAGGAAAATTGGGTGACGTTTAACAACACGATAATCGAGAAAAAGGGCAATTTGAACAGCAGCGGACTCATTGATTGGACCGTTACCATCAAAGCACCTCTCAGCTACAACGGCGGCTTCCTGAAGGACTATGTGCTGACAGATGAGATCCTGCAGGGCAAGGTTGACATTGTTGGCGATATTACCATCAAGAGCAATAATAACAAGACTGGCACCATCACCCAAGATGAATTTGCAAACGGTTACAAGCTTTCAAAGGTGGATGATAACGCACACACCTATACCGTTACTTACAAAACCACAGCTCCGGCATCCGGCGGCACCGTCGAAAATCAGGCAAAGATCACGCGCGGGAAAGAAACAGATAAAATCGAGTTCACCGCAAAAGATTCTGTGAATGTGCAAGCGGGCAAATGGGGCCTGACCAAGACCCATGTCCGGAACGATAATGATGGAAAAGCCTACTGGACTATTGAAGCGTCCAATACCACAGGTGCACAAACATTTGAGCTGTGGGATACCATTGGCGCAGCCACCAACAGCGCAGGCCAAACGGTGACAGGCACTACGCATTATGCCTATGCAACAGAGCTGCAGGCTGCACTGGAAAGCGGCATGACCCTGAATCTGGCCGATGGCACCAAGCTGCGCTATGCTGAGGCTCAGGCAAAGGGCTATCTGGGCAGCATCACCTACTATGCTGCGGATGGCAATGTGGTGCCTGCCGATGACAGCAAGACCCCTGTCATGAAGATGTGCGTTCCGGTGGACACCTCGAAGGAGCCCACGGTGCGTGTGACCCGTGTGGAACTGACCGGCATTCCCACCCACGAGGAGCTCAGCAGTATCCCGCAGGGGGAGGCATGGACCTTCCACAACGATGCTAAATTGGTTCAGGGCGGCAGTGAAGTTTCGGCCCCGGCAACGGACACCCGCCACGGCGACAGCATATTTACCAAGGAAGTTTCTACGGATGGGCAGAACTATGCGCAGGACATCCCGCCTGTGGACTATAATGTGAACGCAGATCACCGCCTGTACTATAAGATCACCCTTGTCACAACGCCGGGCAAAGACGGAACCATCGGGTTCAGCGATCAGCTGCCGGTAGGCACGACCTTTACAAAGGTTGATACAGCAAGAAACAACTGTTACCTGAACGACAGCACGACTCCCATCCCGTGGAGCAGTTATAACAATCCTACTCCCTGGGAAATAGGCTATGATGAGTCAACGCGTACGGTGACGGTGAAAGTAAAAAATCTTACACCGAACAAAGAGTACAAGATCACGTTCAAGTATAGTGTTACCTTTGATAAGGACCCGGGATGGAACGACCTGCTCACGGCAGAAAGGGAATACGAGAACACCGCCCACTGGGGGAAGGACAAAATCGCGACCACTACCACCACGGTCACGCGCAAGGTTGAACCGCTTACCAAAACCGGCAAGCAGCAGCAGAACAGCAGCGGCGAGTTGAGCAATCGCATTACCTATACGGTCATTATCAACCCGGCGAAGGAGATTCTGGGCGACGGAGAAACGCTGGATCTGAAAGACGTTATGACTGTGGATACTACCAGCGGTGCAAGCTTCTACGGCAGCAATATAAAGCTGTATTACTACGAGCATGGCAAGTCTGTCTCCGAGATGAAGCCAGTTCCGCCGAGCCAGTACACGATGCTGGAACCGACAGGAAACGAATGGCTGCACATGACAGTTCGGGATGGCACCGCGCTGCTGCTGCAGTACGACTGCATCATTGCAAACAACGGCAATGAGCCGGTGCTCAGCAACACCGTTTCGCTGAACAAGTACCAAAAGGAACAGATACTGCGGTTCCAAACCAATGATAGCTCCGTGACGGTCTCCAGCGGCCAGCTGGTGATCAAAAAGGTGGATGGCACAACTCTGAACCCGCTGCAGGGTGCTGCATTTACCCTCACTCCGTATGATTCAAAGAATCATACGTTTAACGAATTTGACGGAACTCCTTCCTTGTCTGGCACCACCAACGCAAGCGGTGAGCTGGTGTTTCATATTACCGACAATGCGGTGCTTCCGCATGTTCTGTACCGTCTGCAGGAGACCGATGCCCCCGCAGGCTATATCAAGGACAGCACACCCCGGTATGTGTTCTTCTATGAAAAAGGAGAGACTCCTGAGACGGTATATCGTGAGTGCTTTGCAACAGATCCTGTGCTGGAAGACGGAACCACGGTGCCAGAGAAAGATGTGACCTTTGGCAAAACTACCGGCGCAACGACCCTGACCGTGAAGAATACCTACAATCGGCTCACCATCACAAAAACTTGGCTCAACGCCAGCAACAACCAGACAGCCGATGAAGACGATATCCCGAAGAAGAGCATCCAAGTACAGTTGTACCGCCGCAAGGCTGGCCAGACGACAGCAGACAAGGTGGGTGAGCCGGTCGAGCTGTCGAAGGATACCAATTGGTCCCATACATGGGAAGGCGAGGAGATCCCGGCAACGGATAGGGATGGCCAGAAATGGTGTTACTCTGTGCAGGAACTGGACACCGGCCTTTGGAAAACCACCTATAGCGCCAACAATGAAGATGGCATCCAGACAGGCACCATTTATATCACCAACACCATTTATTCGTCCTACGTGCTGCCCTCCACCGGCGGCATGGGCACGGTGCCCTTTGCGGCGGTGGGCGGTATGCTGACCGTGGGTGCGGCCCTGCTGCTGGCCAAACGCAAAAAACACGAAGAGAAAGGGGAGTGAGCAGCCGATGGAACAGAAAAGCTTGCGCAGGCGGTTTACAGCTCTGCTTTTGATGCTGTGCCTTCTGGCGGCAGGTGCACTGCCTGCCCTTGCCACCAGTGCAAACATCCGGCTGGTGGATGCCAGCGGAAACCCCGCCACCGGCACCATCCGCGTTGCGCTGTACGACAGCGCGAAGGATAAGGCCCTGAGCGGCGGTCAGCTGACGCTGTACCGCGTGGCTGAGGTGAAGCGCAAAAACGGCGACCTGAGCTTTGAATACTGCGGCGATTTTTACGGCTGCGGCATCGCGCTGGGTGACCTGACCGACAGCACGCTGGCGGACCAGCTGCTGGAATATATGCCGCAGGGCGCACGGGGCACCACCAAAACCGTTGATGCTGACGGCAATGTTACCTTTGAAAATCTGGAACTTGGCCTGTACCTGATCGTGCAGAGCAAGGCCTCCAATGGCTATGCGCCCATCAAACCGTTCCTTGTTTCCCTGCCCATGGCAGAGAATGGAAAATGGAATTATGAGGTGGATGCCTCCCCCAAGGTGGGCGGCTACACCCCCGTCAAACCGGATACGCCGCCTGTACCGCCCACTCCCGTGCCGGACAAGCCCGGCACCCCGGAACAGCCCACGGAGCCCACAAACCCGGATACGCCCAAGAACCCGGACGGCCCGGATAGCCCGGTCTCGCCCGGCAGCCCGGATAGTCCGGTGGCTCCCGGCAATCCGGACAACCCGGTAGCCCCGGGAAACCCGGATAATCCCGCACTGGCGGGCCATCCGGACGGCGCAGTCATGAGCGGTCTGCCCCAGACTGGCCAGCTGAACTGGCCGGTGCCGGTGCTGGCGGTCAGCGGTGTGCTGCTGTTTGCCGCTGGCTGGGTGCTGAACAAAAAGGAAGCGCTGCCATGAGACAGAAAATAGGAAAGATATGCATGGTGCTGGGTGCGCTGCTCATTTTGGCGGCGGCGGCGCTGCTTGCCTACAACAAGTGGGATGCGGCCCGCGCAGACAAGGCGGCACAGCAGGCACTGGGAGAGCTGGAACAGACCCTGACCACAACGGTTGAGGAAAAGGCAAAGTCGGAGACTGTTGTGCTGCAGCCGGAGCTGGACCCCGCCCAGCCCATGACCGAGACGGAACTGGACGGCTGGAGCTACATCGGCTACCTGTCCATCCCCTCCATTGGGCTCGACCTGCCCGTGATGAGCGAGTGGAGCTATGCGGGCCTGAAGATCGCGCCCGGCCGGTACTCCGGCTCCACCTACGCGGACAACATGGTGGTCTGCGCCCATAACTATGCAAAGCACTTCAGCCCCATCAAATGGCTGGCCGAAGGGGCACAGGTCTATTTTACCGATATGGACGGCATGCGGTGGAGCTATGAGGTCTCCTATGTGGAGAACCTGCAGCCTACCCAAATCGAAAAAATGACCGAAAAGACGGAAGATTCCGATAACTGGGACCTGACCCTCTTCACCTGCACCACCGGCGGCCGTGCCCGCTGTGCCGTGCGGTGCGTGCGGACAGGCTACCCGGTGCTCACGACGGAGACCGCAGAATAAGATGCAAAAATCCCCTGTGCGCTGGCACAGGGGATTTTTTATATCCGGTATTCGGTGGGCGTTGCCCACCTTTACAGGGGATTACTTGCTCTGGATGTACTCGTCAATGGCCTTTGCAGCAGCCTTGCCTGCGCCCATGGCCTTGATAACGGTGGCAGCGCCGGTCACGGCGTCACCACCCGCGTACACACCGTCACGGCTGGTCTTGCCGTCGTCGCCGTCGGTGACGATGCAGCCGTGCTTGTTGGTCTCCAGACCCGGGGTGGTGGAGCGGATCAGCGGATTGGGGCTGGTGCCCAGACTCATGATGACCGTGTCCACATCCAGCTCAAACTCGCTGCCCTTCTTCTCAATGGGGCGGCGGCGGCCGGAAGCATCGGGCTCACCCAACTCCATCTCGATGCAGGTGATAGACTTGACAAAGCCCTCGTCATTGGCGTGGATCTCCACAGGGTTGCACAGGGTCTTGAAGATGATACCCTCTTCCTCGGCGTGCTCCACCTCTTCCTTACGGGCGGGCAGTTCAGCCATGCCGCGGCGGTAGACGATGTACACGGTCTCGGCACCCAGACGCAGGGCGCTGCGGGCAGCGTCCATGGCCACATTGCCGCCGCCCACAACGGCGACCTTTTTGCCGGTGCGGATGGGGGTCTTGCTGGTGGGCAGATAAGCCTTCATCAGGTTGGAGCGGGTCAGGAACTCGTTGGCAGAGTAGACGCCCTTCAGGCTCTCGCCGGGGATGCCCATAAAGCGGGGCAGGCCGGCACCGGAGCCTACGAACACGGCCTCATAGCCGTACTCGCCCATCAGCTCGTCGATGGTCAGCACCTTGCCAATGACCATGTTGCACTCGAAATCAACGCCCATCTTCTTCAGGCCGTCGATCTCCTGCTGCACGATGGCCTTGGGCAGACGGAACTCGGGGATGCCGTACATCAGCACGCCGCCGGCCACATGCAGGGCCTCGTAAACGGTGACCTTGTAGCCCAGCTTTGCCAGATCGCCTGCGGCGGTCAGACCGGCAGGGCCAGCGCCGATGATGGCCACCTTGTGGCCGTTCCATTCGGGCACGATGGGGGCGGTGTGCACATTCTCGCGGTGCCAGTCGGCAACAAAGCGCTCCAGACGGCCGATGCCCACCGGCTCATTCTTGATGCCGCGGGTGCACTTGCCCTCGCACTGGCTCTCCTGCGGGCAGACACGGCCGCAGACGGCGGGCAGGGAAGAGGAGCGGTTGATCACCTGATAAGCGGCTTCAAAGTCGCCCTCGGCCACATGACCGATGAACTCAGGGATATCGATGCCCACGGGGCAGCCGGTCTGGCAGGGCTTGTTCTTGCAGTGCACGCAGCGCTTTGCTTCGTTCACGGCCATTTCTTCGGTGTAGCCCAGAGCAACTTCCTTGAAGTTCTTGTTGCGCACATTGGGGTCCTGGGTGGGCATGGGGCACTTCTTCGGGTCCATATTGAAAGCCATCTTACTTTACCTCCTGATTGAGCAGATTGCATGCCGCTTCACGGGCGTGTGCCTCAAACGGGCGGTACATGGTGCCGCGGGCCATTGCTTCGTCAAAATCCACCAGATCACCGTCAAAGTCGGGGCCGTCCACGCAGGCGAACTTGGTCTCGCCGCCCACGGTTAGGCGGCAGCCGCCGCACATGCCGGTGCCGTCGATCATGATGGGGTTCATGGAAACGATGCTCTTCAGGCCATGCTTCTGGCAGGTCTTGACCACAAACTTCATCATGATCAGCGGGCCGATGGTGATGACCAGATCGTACTGGTTGCCTGCGGCCACCAGCTCGTCCAGAGCGGCGGTAACAACGCCCTTGGTGCCGTAGCTGCCATCGTCGGTCATAATGCGCAGCTCATCGCTGCAGGCCCGGAACTCGTCCTCCAGGATCAGCAGATCCTTATTGCGGAAGCCGACCACGCTGTGCACCACACAGCCCTGCTCGTGCAGCTCACGGGCAATGGGCAGGGCAATGGCGCAGCCTACGCCGCCGCCCACGACACAGACCTTCTTCAGACCCTCCACCTCGGTGGCACGGCCCAGCGGGCCCACGAAATCGTGGACGCTCTCGCCGACCTTCAGGCTGTTCAGCTCCATCGTGGTACCGCCCACGATCTGGAAAATGATGTCCACAGTGCCCTTCTCGCGGTCGTAACCGGCCACGGTCAGAGGGATGCGCTCGCTGTCCTCAAACGGGCGCACAATGATAAACTGGCCCGGCTTTGCCTTTTTGGCGATCAGCGGGGCTTCAATGACCATCTTTGTCACGGTGGGGTTCAGCGCGACTTTTTCAGTGATCTTATACATCGTGTTTGCTCCTTTATGCTGGCATTTCCTATTTCTGTGCACGAAAACGCGCCTGCATGCCCTCGGCGGCATAACAGACGCAGCTTTTGCAGGCGAAAAAATGACATTCTTATTATAATGGTTCCTACAGGAGAAAGCAACTAAATTTTCCTCGTGTCTGTTGCGGCAAACATGAATGAACGGCGGTGTCAGCCAGTGCAGAGAAGAATTTTTGTGCGCATACAGGCCTGTTTTGAATTTTTTTGCAAAAAATGCAAATTTGTGGTTGACAATTGCCGGGCGGTACGGTATAATAATCAGCGTCGCCGGTAAACAACCGGCACGAACACATGGAATGTGCGGCCGTAGCTCATCTGGTAGAGCGCCACCTTGCCAAGGTGGAGGTAGCGAGT
>OWIV01000181.1_pt1 | contig 48977 bp, 45 predicted proteins | sample 1732831 | NCBI WGS metagenome assembly OWIV01 (sample SAMN05065757, study PRJEB22554) | human gut metagenome | biome: ENVO:2100002; feature: ENVO:00000062; material: ENVO:00002003 | host: Homo sapiens | place: USA
TTGCCAGATTCCCCCTTTTGTCGCTTACGCGCCATCTTCCCCCGGCGCGGGGGAAATCTTTCCTCAAAGGGAGAGCCCTTGGCAGTCCACGCAAGCTTCATCTCTTTGCCAAGGCCTCTCCCCTTGGGAGAGGTGGATGCGAACGTAGTGAGCAGACGGAGAGGGCGAGGTTGCTTCCCTGCCACGCGGCCGTTTCCGAAGGAAACAAGCGTCGGCAAGCTGCCGCTTCCCTCTACGACCCCTTCCCGTGAAAAAGCAAACCGGCAAAGCCCGCAGGCTTTGCCGGTTTGCAAACATTAAAGATAATTTTTCCTCTAATATTGTCAGAGTGAAGCGGAGACAATTTCAAATCGTCACTTCTTCTTCAGCTGTTCCGCCAGCCCATCCCGGGGCGTGATGTAGATCGTGGTGTACACCTCGTACAGCACCATGCCGGGCTTGGCACCGCTGGCTTTCCAGATATTCTTCACCTCAGTGGTGTCCACCGCCACCTTGGCGCCGGTGCCCGCCTTGTAGGTGCTGGAGTAGATGACTGCCAGCTCCGCAGCTTCCTGCTTGGTGGTGTCCGGGATCTCCTCGCCCCGGCTCATGACCACAACGTGGCTGCCGGGGGCCTTCTGCACATGGAACCACAGGTCTTTGCCCCGGGCGGTGTGGAGGGTGAGCTTGTCGTTCTGAGCGTTGTTGCGGCCCACCAGTATCTCAAAGCCATCGGTGGAAGTGAACCGCAGGAAATCTGCAGGCTTCTGGCGCTTATCACGCTGCTTGTAGTATTTCAGGTAGCCCTGACTCTTCAGCTCTGCCCGGATCTCGTTGAGGGCCGCTTCGCCGGAAGCAGACTCCACCTCGTAGAGCACCGTTTCCAGATAGGCGATTTCCTTTTCACCCTCTGCCAGCAGATCTACCAGCATCCGGGCGGCGGTCTGCTTCTTTTTATAGTTTTTGAAGAAGTTCTGGGCATTCTGGCTGGGGGTGAAGCGCAGGTCCAGCGGGATGGTCACCTCTTTGCCCTCATCGTACCAGTTGGGCACCGTGATGCTCTTCATGCCCTTCTGGGCCAGATAGAGGTTGGCCGAAAGCAGCTCGCCGTACAGCCGCAGCTTTTCGCTCTTGCCGCTGGCGGCCAGCTCTTCCTGACGTGCTGCCTGCTTGCGGACGGCACGCTCGTACATGTTGTGCACCGCCTTGTGCAGCTCCTTGCTTTTGGTGCGCAGGCGCTCGGTACGGTCCTTCTCGGCGTAGTAGCCCTCCAGCATGGCATTGAAGGACAGCCACTCCTTTATCCTGTACTTCTCACCGTACTGCTGCGGGCGGAAGAAGGTATACTCGATGGGCTTTCCGCTGGGGTCGGTGATGCTGCACGGACAGCCGCCGTTCTCATGGATCTCCTTCAGTTCATCGATGGAAGCCATCAGGCGGCGCTTCTGCTCCCCGGTCAGCTCGTTGGCGATCAGGTGCTCCCCGTCGAAGGCGCGCCATGCGGCTTCCCGGCAGACCACCGGGCCCACGCCAGCCACGGTCTTGTTCAGGGCATCCGCTACCGGCAGATCCCGTTCACAGGCAGCCGATACGATGGACGCCGCGCTCACCAGCAGAAAATCCGGACGAGCGGGCTTGGGGGGCGTAGTGTAGGGCAGGCCCGGCAGCAGCTGGCGCACATCGCTGTCCTCAAAATCCACCCGCTTGAGTGCGTCGATGATTTTACCGTTCTGCACCAGCACCAGATTGGAGTAGCGGCCCATCAGCTCGGCACACAGGGTGTTGCGCACAAGGTCGCCCATCTCGTTGGTGCACTGAAAATCGAAGTAGACGATGCGGTCTCCCGGCTCCATGTGCACATCCAGCAGCCTGCCGCCGGTCAGGTGCTTGCGCATCAGCATGCAGAAGGAGGGCGGCGTCTCCGGGTTTTCAAAGCTTTCTTCGGTCAGGCACACCCGGGCGGAACCGCTGCGGGCCGAAAGCAGCAGCGCATAGGTATCGGTGCGGGTGCGCAGGGTGAGCACCAGCTCATCGCGGGTGGGTTCAAATAGTTTTGCGATCTTGGCGTCGGTCAGCGTTGCTTTGAGCTCTGCTGCCGTAAGGGCCAGTGTCGCGGCATCCAATGCCATAGTGTTTACCTCGTTTAACGATTTTAAATGGCCGCCGCGTTCGCTTTGGCCATAATCAGCGGAATTTTTATTTGTATTTGTAATTCGGCAAAGCCTGCGGGCTTTGCCGAATTACTTTTTCACAGAAGGGGCCGCAGCGGCAATCTTCATCTCAGCCGGAAAATCGCTGCAAGAAATAGCAGCGGCTTTCCCTCACAAATACGTATACGGGTCCCGGTTTTCGGTGCTCACCAGCACGTCCAGCTCCGGCAGGGCGGCACGCAGCTTTGCCGCCACAGCGGCGGTCACCGGGAATTCGGTGGCGTAGTGGCCCGCAGCAATGAGCGAAAGCCCCAGCCGCTTTGCGTCGATGGCATGGTGATGGTTGGCTTCGCCGGTCAGCAGGCAGTCGGCCCCCATGGCGAGGGCATCGGCAAACAGGCTCCCGCCTGCGCCGCTGATGACCGCCAGCCGCTTCACCGGCCGGCCGGTATCCGCAAACTTCACCTGCACCGCCGGGCCAACGGCGGGTGTGTTGCAGCGCACAGCAAGCTCCTGCTGCGCCTTGCGGGCAAGCTCCGGGACCGTGATCTCCTCAATAGCACCCACGCGGCCGCAGCCCTCGGCAAAGGTTTCCATGTCCTTCATGCCGAAAATTCCCGCAAGCACCTCGTTCACGCCGCCCTCTGCAGCGTCCAGATTGGTGTGCATACAGACGGCAGAAATGCCCGCCCGCACCAGCTGGAACGGCACATCCTGCGGGCCGAGCCTTTTGAGCGGGTCAAAAATGACCGGGTGGTGGGACACGATCATCTCACACTGCTTTGCGGCGGCTTCCTCCACCACCTCAGGGGTGATGTCCAGCGCCGTCAGTACCCGGTGCACCGCGCCGCCGCAGTCCACCAGCAGGCCGGGATTGTCCCAGCTTTCGGCCAGTTCCAGCGGCGCGATGGCCTGCATTGCTTCGTATACCTGCCGTACTGTTATCATCGCTCTGTCCCCTCTTTTAAAATTGCATCGATCTCGGCGGCAAGTGCGCTGCCATCCGGTACGCCAAGGCGCATCCGGGGCAGCTTTGCCTTCTGCCAGTCGGCGTAGCCTTTTCCCTCGGGCCAGACGCCTGTGCCGCCGAACAGGCACTCGGCGAATGTAGGTTCGTGCGTCTCGCCGGTATACTCTGCCGCCATCACCGCATACCAGCGGCCCGCCGCCTGCACCGGGCGGTCTGCCGCAAAACGGAAGCCGTGCTCCCACAGCCAGCGGCGCAGCGCGTCGTGGCGGGTGGCCGGGATCATGATGATCCGCGGCCCGCGTACAGTGAACACCCACGGCGCCTTCTCCAGGATCTCCCATGTGGTCTGAGCGGAAACGCCCGCCAGCACGATGCTGCCCACCTCATTCTCCGTAAGCACAGAAAGACCGTCGCCAAGCCGAAGCTCAGCGCGGTCTTTACAGCCTGCATGTTCCAGCGTCTGCTCTGCCTTTGCCAGCGGGCCGGGCCGCAGGTCGGCACCGATCACCTTCGGGTACCGGCCCGAAGCTGCCAGCACCGCTGTCAGCTTGCCGTGGTCGCAGCCAATGTCCGCCACCGGCTCTCCCGGCCGCACAAGCTCTACGGCGGCAGCCAGACGCGCATCCAGTGTGGGCAGCAATTTATGCCTTCTTTGCTGCCAGATGCTCGTTCAGCTTCTCGATCAGCTCATCGCAGTCCACGCCGTGGACAGCACAGGCCTCCTCGATGCTCTCGCCGCGGGATGCGGGGCAGCCCAGACAGTGCATGCCGATCTCCATGAAGTAGGGAGCGGTCGTCTGGTCCATATCCAGGATATCGCCGATGATGGTATCGCGGGTCACCTGCTTTGCGTCCTTGTGTTCTTCCTTTTTGAGCATATTGAAAATATCAAACATGATGTTTTTCCTTTCTGTTTGGGGGCATTGACAGCAAACCCTGCTGTTCCTCTATAATATACCCCAAACCGGGGCAGTTTTGCAAGAGCCTTGCGGAAAATCCGCCCGCCTCCGAAGGCTTTTGCAGTCAACCCTCTCAGACTCACTTTTCCGCCTGATAGTCCTTTTCCAGCGAGAAGCCGCGCCCGCTCACCTCCGTTACATGGCTTACGATCATAAAGCAGGTGGGGTCGATGGCATGGGCCAGCTTTTCCAGCTTCGGCAGCTGGCGGTTGCTCACGATGCTCAGCAGCACCTGCTCCGGCTCGTGGCTGTAGCCGCCCTCGCCGTGCAGCACGGTCACGCCCCGGTCCAGCTGGGTGAAGATCGCTTCCCGGATGTCATCGGCGTGCTGGCTGATGATCTTCACCTCGGTGCGGGTGGTGCCGAAGAGGAGCACCTTGTCCAGCACCACCGTGTACACGATGACCATCACGATGCCGTACAGACACTGTTGCAGCGGGCTGAACGCCGCCTGCAGGCAGAGGATGAGCATATCGAACACCAGCATACTGGCCGACACCGGGATGTGGAAATATTTGTTCAGCACCAGCGGAGGAATGTCCATGCCGCCGGTGGATGCGCCTGCCCGGATGGTGATGCCCAGCGAAATGCCCACGCCAAAGCCTGCAAAGATGGTGTTGAGCACCAGATCATCGGTGAGCACAAAGTCCGCGAACACCCGCTCCCACAGGGCCAGAAACAGGGGGCTCAGAAGGGTGCTGGCAACGGTGGTGACCGCAAAGCGCCGCCCCAGCAGCACCCAGCCCACCGCAAGCATGGTCATGTTGATGACGAACAGCACACCGGACACCGGCAGTCCCAATGCACGGTTGATGCCCAGTGCGATGCCGGTGGCACCGCCGGTGATCAGGCCTGATGGCACAAGAAACAGCACCACCGTGAGCGCATACAGTGCATTGCCCACGATGATGGACAGCGAATTGAATGCGATCTGCTGCTCATATGAAAGCTTTATCATCTTTTGTCCCTCATTCTTGAATTTCTTTCTTCTATGATAACGAAAAAATCCGCATTTATCAAGCGTTTCGCCCATAAATGCGGAATAATCCCGGAATAAATTACATTTTGTTGTTTACTGTGCAGAGGTCTCCTGCACCGGTTCCTCGTCCTCCAGCAGACGCAGACCGGCAGTATCCGTCACCGGCAGCGAGAACACGATCGCACCCGCCTTTGGCCCGGCACCGTCCATGATGGCCTTCATGATGCGGTTCTTTTCCGGTGTACGGGCCACGATGAGCACCAGCTCTTTTTCGTTCACCAACTCCACGCCAAGGAACTGGGCTGCGCCCTCCATGCCGGTGCCCTTGGCATGGATCACCGTGCCGCCGCCGGCACCCGCTGCGCGGGCGGCGTCCATAATGGCGCCGGTGTGGCCCTGATTGGCGATCACCAGCAGCAGTTCGTAACGGGTATCCTTCAAGGTGCTCTCCTCCTTCAATGTCAGCGGCTGGTGCTGGGTGAGGAACATCAGCGCCCTTCTGCCGCCGATGCTGCTCAGCGGCACCGTGAATGCAATGCCGGTGCCCGGCACGTCGATGCGCATTTTGCGGCGCAGGTCTGTCCGGACGGCCTTCCATGTATCCTCTGTCACCACCGCCAGCAGCACCGCCTTCTCGGTCTTTTCCAGACCCAGCGTGGCCAGAGTCTCCCGCACCGCTGTGCCGCTGCCCACTGTGCACAGGTTCACATCCACGCCGTGCTGCTCATACAGCTGCAAAAAGGCATCGGTGGAGCGGCGGTCGGTGATGGTCACCATCAAAAACAACGAACTCATGCCGCGTCCTCCTTACAGTTCAATGATATCATCGTCCGCCAGACCGGCAAAGGCAAAGGCCTGTGCGGCGGCATGCTGCGCCTGCCGTGCCTTGCGGGTCTTGAGCTGTGCCACAAGGCCCATCAGCTGCACCGTGATGAGCGGCGTCATGGCGACCATCGCCACCACGCCAAAGGCATCGGTGACGATATTGCCGCCCACGGCCACGCAGGCACCCTGTGCCAGCGGCAGCAGGAAGGTGGCCGTCATGGGGCCGGATGCCACGCCGCCCGCGTCAAACGCAATGGCGGTGAACAGCTTTGGCACCACAAAGGAGATGCCGATGGCAAACACATAGCCCGGCACGAGGAACCACAGGATGGAAATGCCGGTGAGCACCCGCACCATGGCAAGGCCCACCGAAATGGACACGCCTGCCGAAAGGGCCGTGCCCATGGCCTGCGCCGAGATGGCACCGTCGGTCACCTCTTCCACCTGCTTGTTCAGCACATAGACGGCCGGCTCGGCCTTGACGATGAAGTAGCCGATGAGCATTCCGATGGGAATGATGATCCAGCGGAAGCTCTGCCCGGCCAGCACCTGACCCAGATAATTACCGGCAGGCATAAAGCCGACGTTTGCGCCGGTGAGGAACAGCACCAGACCCACATAGGTGTAGGCAAGGCCCACCGCAATGCGGCCCAGAGAGCGGCCGTCCATGTGCAGAGCCACAAATTGAAAGATGCCAAACATCACGATGATGGGCAGCAGAGAACCGGCGATTTCCTTTAAATAAGTAGGCAGACTGACATGGAACAGCTGCCACAACTCCACCGAGTCGCTCACCTCCGGCAGCACCGGCGGGATATAGGTGCTGTCCGAGGCGCGGAATACGATGCCCAGAATGAGCACAGCCAGAATGGGGCCAATGGAGCACATGGCCACCAGACCAAAGCTGTCATCCGCCGCGTGGCGGTCGCCGCGGATAGCTGACACACCCACACCCAGTGCCATGATGAAGGGCACCGTCATGGGGCCGGTGGTCACGCCGCCGGAATCAAAGGCCACAGCAAGGAACTCCCTGGGCACAAAGACCGCCAGAAGAAAGATGATGCTGTAAAACAGCACCAGCAGCCGGGGCAGCGAGATGCCGATGAGCATTCGCAGGAAGGCAAACACCAGAAACAGGCCCACGCCTGCCGCCACCGACAGGATAAGGGTCGTGTTGGGGATCGCGGGTACCTGATTTGCCAGCACCTGCAGGTCCGGCTCCGAGATGGTGATGAGGAAGCCCAGCAGGAAGCCGATGCCCAAAATCACCGGCAGCTTCCGGCTTTTGGTGATCACCGCGCCCACGCGCTCGCCCATGGGGGTCATGCTCATTTCCGCGCCCAGTGTGAAGAACATGATGCCCACCACGATCATGGCGGCCCCCAGCAAAAAGCACAGCAGGATGCTGGGTGACACCGGTGCAATGGTAAAGCAGAGCACCAGCACGATGGCTGCAATGGGCAGCACTGCCTGCAGCGCTTCCAATAGTTTTTCCCGCAGTTTCGGGAGGGATGCTTTCAGGATAGCGTCCACCGCCTTTCGCTGTTCTTTGTTTCCAGTTTGTACAAATTGGAAACAAGTATATGAATAGTATACAAGGCAAAAGCCGCCCCGTCAACAAACGGAGCGGCAAAGATCGGCAAAGACGCAGAAGCTTTACAGTTTCTTCCAACTTTGTCTTTATTTCGTCAGATCTCCTGCTTTGCCAGCACGTCCGAGGTGGGGGTCTGGAACACCGGGATATCGGCATAGGGATCAGCTGCTTCTTCTGCGGGCAGGCTCTTCATGTAGGCGTCCATGGATTCGGCCACCTTCTTGGCCACAGCCACCGCCTCCACCACGGTGCGGGCGCCCATCACGGCGTCGCCGCCGGCAAACACGCCCTCGCGGGTGGTGCTGCCGTCCTCGCTGACGGTGAGCAGGCCCTTCTGGTTGGTCTCGATGCCGGTGGTGGTCTTGACGAGGTTGCTCTCAGAGCCCTGACTTACCGAGACGATGACGCCGGTGTGGGGGTAGAAGGTCTCGCTGCCCTCCACCTGCGTAAATTTACCGTCCTCGCCCTTGACGGTATCGCGGCAGATCAGGCCGTTCTCCCGGATCTCCACCGGTGCCTTGCAGAAGCGGAAGCCCACGCCCTCCAGCTTTGCATAGCTCACCTCGTACTCGGAGGCGCTGATGCAGCTCTCGTCACGGCGGGCATAGCAGGTGACGTGGCGGGCACCGTTGCGGATGGCGGTGCGGGCGCAGTCCATGGCAGAGTTGCCCACGCCGATCACGGCAATATCATCGCCCAGACGGAACGCCTTGGAGTTTGCCAGATAATCGATGCCAAAGGCTACATTGCCCAGCGTCTCGCCCTTGATATGCATGGCGTTTGCCTTCCACAGACCGGCACCGATGAACACGCTCTTGTAGCCGTCGCGGAACAGATCATCGATGGTGATGGTCTTGCCGATGGTGGTGTTGGGCCGCACCTTGATGCCCTTCAGCTCCAGATGGCGGTACTGGAAATCGTCCAGCACGCTGTCCGGCAGGCGGTAGTTGGGGATGCCGTAGCGCATGACGCCGCCGATCTTATCGCGGGCATCAAAGATGGTCACATCGTAGCCCCAGCGTGCCAGCAGCACCGCAATGGTCAGGCCCGCCGGGCCAGAGCCAACGACTGCCGCCTTCATGCCGTTTTTGGGGGCAGGGCCGGCGGTCATTTTGTTGGCGTAGGTCGTGGAAATGTAATCTTCAATAATGGAGAAGTGCACCGGGTCGTGGCTGGGCATCCGGTTGCGCACACAGTGGCCTTCGCACTGGTTCTCGTGGTTGCACACCAGCGCACAAACGGTGGTCAGCGGGTTATTTTCAAACAGCATCCTGCCGGCTTCGTCCATCTGCTTTGCCTTGAGCAGACGGATGACTTCCGGGATATTGGTGTGGATGGGGCAGCCCTGCTGGCACAGCGGCTTTTTGCAGCCCAGGCAGCGGTTGGCTTCGTCCAGAACGTGAAGTGCCATGAAGTTTCCTCCTTATTGCGTGCGGTTTTCTGATTCCATTCTCATTTGTTGTATCCAACATTGCATTGCTCTAATCATACACCACAAACCGTCCGGACACAAGTGTTTCTGCATAAATTTTTTTCGATTATTTTTTGTCAATTCGTCAAAAAGATAATTTTTTGACGATATACTCCCCCCATCGGCCCGGGCACCCGGCGGCACAGTGCGCCAAAATCGCTGGCCGCTGCCTGTGCCGCCGCCATGCGGGCGCAGTCTGCATTTTCTTTTTCCAGCTTTGCCAGCGAATGGCTCACCGGCAGGGCCGTATTTTTGAGCATCGGCAGAGCTTCCCGCCGGGCTCCCAGCAGGTGCAGATACGGCGGCAGCGCGGGCGCTGTCTCTGCCGCATAGTCCAGTGCGGCGTCCATGGCAAGGCGGCGCATCCGGGCCCGGGGGTAACGCACCGTGGTCAGCGCGTCCAGCAGCTGGGGCAGGCCGGTGCAGCTGCGCACGGCGTTTTCCAGCCGGTGGTCCAGCCCCTCGGAAACGCCCCGCACTGCGGCAAAAGGTTCTGGCCGGGCACAGGCCGCCCGCAGCAGAGCCAGCTCACACCGGCCCACAGCGGTGTAGTCGGTATACGTTCCGTCAATTTCCGCTTTTTTATACAGTTTCAGTGCTTTTTCCGGCACATAAGGAGCCAGTGCGTCCGCGCCCTGCTCTGCCCAGAGGGCGCGCAGGGCGCTGGCGCTGGCAAACTGTGCGTGGCCGCTTTCGGCAAGAGCCTGCCCGTGGCCCGCTCCCACGCGGGGCAGCGGCACCGGGGTCATGGGTGCCTCCTGTTCCAGAATGGCCTTGCAGTATTCCACTGCCAGATTGTTGTTGGGCTTATCCAGCAGTGCGGCCAGCGCCGTGCCCGGACAAAGCGCTTCCACCGCTGCCTGCCGCGCGGCGGCAAAGCTGCGGGCACCGGCGGCCAGCTGCTGTTTCAGCTCGGTGCGGTAGGCTGCGCTGCACAGCACCCGGGCAGCTTCCATCAGCAGGGCCGCGTCCGGCGTCTCTGCCCCGAACACCAGCGCATCACACCCGGCGGCGGCAAGGATGCGCACCCCCGCCCGGGCAAAAGCCTCTGCCCCCGCGCAGGCACAGGGTGCAGGCAAGGCAAATATCAGATCTGCCCCGCATTGCAGTGCGGCCTGCACCCGCACCGCTTCCGGCAGCAGCGGCAGGCTCCCGCGCTGGGTCAGCCCGCAGCTCATGGCCACCGCCACATGCTCTGCGCCCAGCGCCTTTGCCTGCGCCAGCTGCCATGCATGGCCGTTGTGAAAGGGGTCGTATTCCGCAATGATGCCTGCAAACTTCATAGAGTTCTCCTTAAAAGGGCCGCTGTGTCCCGAAAAGATTGTTAAATTTATATCGTATATACAGAAAACTGCAGTGGTTTTGCGCATTTGTGGGCAGGATGTACAAAAACCTTGTACACAAGCTTTACCGCTTTGCCCGGGTTGCGGCTTGAAAAGCTGCCCACCCTATTATATAATAAACACAGGAATCTGTAAAATTCTGTCCTCACACGTGGGCAGAGCAAAAACATACAGGAGGCAACACAGATGAAAGTTCTGGTTATTAACTGCGGCTCTTCTTCTCTGAAGTATCAGCTGATCGATATGAACGGCGAGAAGGTGCTGTGCAAGGGCCTGTGCGAGCGCATTGGCATGGAAAGCAGCATGATCACCCACGAGGCCAACGGCCACAAGGCCACCACGCCCGCCATCTTCCCCACCCACACCGAGGCTTTTGCCGAGGTCGTGAAGAAGATGACCACCGGCGAGGGCAAGTGCATCGATGATGTGAGCGAGATCAACGCCATCGGCCACCGCGTCGTGCACGGCGGCGAGAAGTTCAAGGAAAGCTGCCTGATCACCGACGAGGTCATCGAGACCATCCGCGAGCTGAGCCCTCTGGCTCCCCTGCACAACCCCGCCGGCATTCTGGGCATCGAGGCCGCACGCAAGGTGTTCGGCAACGTTCCGATGGTGGCTGTGTTCGATACCGCTTTCCACAGCACCATGCCTCCGAAGGCTTATATGTACGCCATTCCGTATGAGTACTACGAGAAGTACGGCGTGCGCCGCTACGGCTTCCACGGCACCAGCCACAAGTACGTTGCGCATAAGGCTGCCGAGTATCTGGAAGAGCCCATTGAGCGCCTGAAGCTGATCACCTGCCATCTGGGCAACGGTTCCTCCATTGCCGCTGTGGACCAGGGCAAGGTCGTGGACACCTCCATGGGCATGACCCCGCTGGCCGGCCTGATGATGGGCACCCGCTGCGGCGATCTGGACCCCTCTGTGGTCAACTACCTGAAGTACACCCTGAACATCACCGGCCACGAGCTGGACGAGATCCTGAACAAGAAGTCCGGCCTGCTGGGCATCTCCGGTGTTTCCAGCGACAAGCGTGACGTGGAAGAGGCAGCTGCTGCCGGCAACAAGCGCGCACAGCTGGCTTCCGACATGCTGAACTACCAGATCAAGAAGACCGTTGGCGCTTACATCGCTGCAATGGGCGGCGTGGATGCCATCGTCTTTACCGGCGGCATCGGCGAGCACGACGCAATTGCCCGTGCAAAGGTCTGCCACCACATGGATTGGCTGGGCATCCGCATCGATACCGAAAAGAACGAGCATCCCGTGGGCGATGTCTGCGACATCACCGCCTGGGGCGCCAAGGTCCGCACTCTGGTCATCGCTACCGACGAGGAGCTGATGATCGCCCGCGACACCAAGGAAGTCGTGGAGAAGTAATCGTTTCCCAAAGGGCTTTGCAGGGGCTGCTGCACGGAATGTGCGGCAGCCCCTTTTTTATCTTCCGGCAGTTATTTTACCCAAATCAGCCCTGTCGGATTGTGCTATCTATACAAATAACAAGGCGAATGGTTGTTTTTTGGTTGACAAATTTCAAAAAGAACGGTACAATAGAAAAGTCCTCAATTGGAGGACGTCTATTCATTCAAGCCCCTGGTAAGCTTACTGATCAGCGCGATGGTCCCAAAACCAAAGGTATGGTTACAATCCTTCCGTGGGCAAGAACTAACTAAAGAGGAGATACTACTATGTTTGAAGACAAGACTCTGGTCTGCAAGGACTGCGGTAAGGAATTTGTTTGGACTGCTGGTGAGCAGGAGTTCTACGCATCTCGCGGCTTCGAGAATCAGCCCCAGCGCTGCAAGCCCTGCCGTGACGCCCGCAAGAACGGCGGCGCACGCAGCAACAGCGGTGAGCGTCAGATGTTCGATGCTGTCTGCGCAGCTTGCGGCAAGGCTTGCAAGGTTCCCTTCCAGCCCCGTGAGGACCGTCCGGTCTACTGCTCTGACTGCTTCGCTCGCATGAAGCAGAACTAAGCGCTGATTTTTATTTAAATCGGTAACAAAAGGCCCGCTGTCGAAAGGCAGCGGGCCTTTTTGTATTCAGAGCTTCTCCAGTCTGCTTACGCAGCCATGACGGAGGGAGTCTTTCACACCAGCGGCGCAATGAACTTGAGCAGGATGCCCGCCAGATGCAGCAGCTTTTTGCCCTGCCAGATGCTTTCTTTCGTCCGCTCCACCCTGCGGCACCGGGCGAGCGTATCCTGAAAATCCGCTTCCATGTTGGCAATGCAGTCGGTGCCGCGCATCCAGACCGCGTTTTCAAAGTGATGGTACAGGCTGCGGTAGTCCAGATTGATGGTGCCTGCCACGGCTTCCACACCGTCCGCAATGACTACCTTGGCATGGGTAAAGCCGGGCGTCCACTCGCTGATCTTCACGCCCGAGGAGAGCAGTGCCTCGTAGTGGGTCTTGGCCAGTGCATAAGCGAACCACTTATCCGGTTTGCCGGGCAGGATCAGGTGCACATCCACACCGCGCTCTGCCGCAAAGCGCAGGGCCGTTTCCAGCTCGCCGTCCAGGATCAGATACGGCGTGATGATGTGCACATACTTCCGGGCACGGTTGAGCATATCCATGTACACCATTTCGCCCACCCGCTCACCGTCCAGCGGGCAGTCCCCGTAGGGCACCACAAAGCCCTTGGCGTTTGCTGCTGCCGGGATGGGATCGGACAGGAACTGCTCAAACTCCGGCTGGCGCAGGATGCACCACATCTGCAGGAACAGCGCCGTCATGGAGCGCACACCTTCGCCTTCCAGCATCAGGGCCGAGTCCTTCCAGCGGCCATACTTTTCTATGTGGTTGATGTACTCATCTGCCAGATTCACGCCGCCGGTAAAGCCCACCCGGCCATCGATGACCAGAATTTTGCGGTGGTCGCGGTAGTTGTAGTGGGTGGAGACGAAGGGCGTGACCGGCGAGAACACCTTGCACTGGATGCCCAGCGCTTCCAGCCGGCTGGGGTAATCCCGCGGCAGGGTGGAGAACTCGCAGGTGCCGTCATACATCACACGCACATCCACCCCCTGCGCCGCCTTGCGGGCCAGCACTTCCAGAATGCGGCCCCACATCAGACCTTCATCCACGATGAAATATTCCAGAAAGATGTACTTTTTTGCCGTTTCCAGCTGGCGCAGCATTTCATCGAACATGGCTTCGCCGCCGTTGAAGTAGGTGGCCACCGTGTCGGCATAGACCGGAAAGCCGCCGCCCTTGCCCCGCAGATACCGTGCCAGCGGCACCGCTTCGGGTGCCTGCTCCTGCAAAAGCTCCACGGTCTGCTCATTCTGCGGCAGCTGGGCGCGGGTCCGGCCCTCCAGATCCAGCAGGCGGCGCTTCAGGGCATTGTGGCCCACATCGCTTTTGGTGTACCAGAACAGCGGCACGCCCAGCACCGGCATCAGCGCCGTGACCACCAGCCATGTAATGCGCACGCTGTTGTCCATGTCCTGATTGAGCAGATAGACCATCATTGCCGCTGTTACCAGCAGGGTGCCGCCAAAATAATGCGGCAGCAGCTCACCGAACCACTGCAGCAGGCTGAACAGCGCGAACGCCTGTAAAAGCAGCAGAACCAGCACCAGACCAAAACGGCTGAAAATAGCGTGTACCACGCCCTTCTGTCCCCGTTTGAGCAGGCGGATGCCGCCATCCTCAAACACCCGGACCTTGTCCTTCATATTTTGCTGAAATTGTTTTTTCTGCATGGCATTTTCCCTTATCTCACACATTTGCAGCTCCGGGGCTGTAAAAATGTGCCGGTTTGTGTTATGATGTACAGGAACAAGCCCGCCCGGCGCTGTGTCCCGGACAGGCAGCTTTGCACCTATTATAATCCATTCCTGCCCTTTTTTCCACCCAAAGTGGCAGGATGATGCAGGAGGGACCCCTATGAATAATCTGATTATTGGCATTGCAGGCGGCTCCGGCAGCGGCAAGACCACCCTTGCTCTGCGGCTGAAGGAGCGTTTTGGCGAGGATGAAGTGCGCCTGATCTCCCATGACAGCTACTATAAGCGCCACGATGAGCTGCCTTTTGAGGAGCGCTGCAAGCTGAACTACGACCACCCGGATGCTTTTGACAACGCTTTGCTGATCTACCATCTGCAGGAGCTGAAGGCAGGCCGCGCCATCGACTGCCCGGTGTACGACTACGCCAACCACAACCGCAGCGACAAGGTGCAGCACATCGAGCCAGCGCCAGTGCTGATCGTGGAAGGCATCCTGCCCTTTGTGGAGCCGGAGCTGTGCGCCCTGTTCGATTACAAGATCTATGTGGACACCGACGCCGACGAGCGCATCCTGCGCCGTCTGGTGCGGGATGTGAAGGAGCGGGGCCGCAGTCTGGACAGCGTCATCGATCAGTACCTGACCACCGTCAAGCCCATGCACGAGGCCTTTGTGGAGCCCAGCAAGCGCAACGCAGACATCATTGTGCCCAACGGCGGCGAGAACACCGCTGCGGTGGAGATGCTGGCCCATCACATCCGCAACCTGATCGAGAAGGCAAACCGGCTGTGAGACGATTGGGAATGCGCTCCGCGTTCGCTTTGCGCATATTCAGCGGAAGAGTTATTTAAATTTTGGGGGTTCAGGAAAGTCTGCGGACTTTCCCGAACCCTTTTTTTCACGAGAGGGGTCGTGGAGGAAAACGGCATGGGCCGCGTCTGCTTCCTTCGGGAAGCGGCGGCGCGCATTTAAAATCATCCCATGCAAAACAAAAGGCACTCACAGCCGGATCGCTGCGGGTGCCTTTTTGTATACAGGGTTCAGTGGATAGAGGTGCGCACCAGAGCGCGCTTGAGGCGTGCCTGAGCCAGCTCGTAGTCCCGCTGAGCGAGGTTCTTCTGCGCAAGGATCTCCTCCGCGCGCTTCCTAGAAGCCTCAGCGCGGGCCTGATCGATCTCCTCGGCCCACTCCCATGTGGTTGCGACCAGACGCACTTCGCCGTCCAGCACGCTCAGCAGGCCGCCCATACAGGCGGCGCGGCGGCGCTGGCCGTCCGCGTCCACGATATGCGCTTCGCCCATGCCCAGCGCGGTGCAGTAATCCCCGTGTCGAGCAAGGATGGCGATATCGCCGTCGATGGCGCGGCAGACGATGCGCTCGGCCTGCCCGTCAAAGGCGCAGCCGTCCGGCGTGACCACCGTCAGATGAAAGGTCGTCATGGTTTACCCTTTCTTCGCTTTTGCGAACACGTCATCGATGGTGCCCGCGAACAGGAATGCACTCTCGGGCAGCTCGTCGCACTCGCCGTTCAGGATCATCTTGAAGCCGCGCAGGGTCTCCTTGAGCGGCACATACTGGCCGGGCATACCGGTGAACTGCTCTGCCACGTGGAAGCTCTGGCTCAGGAAGCGCTGCACCTTGCGGGCGCGGCTGACCGTGCGCTTGTCTTCCTCGCTCAGCTCGTCCATGCCCATGATGGCAATGATGTCCTGCAGCTCCTTGTAGCGCTGCAGCACCTTCTGGACGGCGCGGGCGATCTCGTAGTGCTCCTGACCCACGACCTCCGGGCTGAGGATGCGGCTGGTGGAATCCAGCGGGTCCACAGCGGGGTAGATGCCCTGCGAAGCGATATCACGGCTCAGGACCGTGGTGGCATCCAGATGGGTAAAGGTGGTGGCAGGGGCCGGGTCGGTCAGGTCGTCGGCGGGCACGTAGACGGCCTGCACCGAGGTGATGGAGCCCTTGCGGGTGGAGGTGATGCGCTCCTGCAGAGCGCCCATCTCGGTGGCCAGCGTGGGCTGGTAGCCGACGGCAGAGGGCATACGGCCCAGCAGTGCGGACACCTCAGAGCCTGCCTGCGTGAAGCGGAAGATGTTATCGATGAAGAGCAGCACATCCTGATTCTTCACATCGCGGAAATACTCCGCCATGGTCAGGCCGGACAGTGCCACACGCATACGGGCTCCTGGGGGTTCGTTCATCTGGCCGTAGACCAGCGCAGTCTTGTTGATAACGCCGCTCTCGGTCATTTCACCATACAGGTCGTTGCCCTCACGGGTGCGCTCGCCAACGCCGGTGAACACCGAGTAGCCGTTGTGCTCGGTGGCGATGTTATAGATCAGCTCCTGGATCAGGACCGTCTTGCCGACGCCTGCACCGCCGAACAGGCCGATCTTGCCGCCCTTTGCGTAGGGACAGATCAGGTCCACGACCTTGATGCCGGTCTCCAGGATCTCGGTGGTGGACTGCTGCTCCTCGTAGCTGGGAGCAGGGCGGTGGATGGGCCAGTAGGCCTCCGGGGCCGGGGCGGGCTTGTTGTCCACGGGCTCACCCAGCAGGTTGAACACGCGGCCCAGACACTGGTCGCCCACGGGCACTTTGATGGGTTCGCCGGTATCCACGGCTTCGGTGCCGCGCACCAGACCATCGGTGCTGTTCATTGCAATGCAGCGCACCACGTTATCGCCGGTGTGCTGTGCCACCTCGACCACCAGCTTTTCGCCGTGGTTGTCGATCTCGATGGCGTTGAGCAGCTCCGGCAGCTGGCCATCCTCAAACTGGATGTCCAGCACCGGGCCGATGACCTGGAGCACCTTGCCGATATGTTTTTCGGACATAGGCTACAACTCCTTCTTGATAGGTTGTTAAATCTCCGCGCCGGCCACGATCTCGGTGATCTCCTGCGTGATGGCGGCCTGACGGGCACGGTTATAATACAGGTTCAGATGATCGATCATCTCACCGGCGTTCTTGGTGGCGGCATCCATGGCGGTACGGCGGGCGGCAAGCTCACTTGCCACGCTCTCGCACACGGCGCCGTAGACGATGCCGGCCACATACTCCGGGATGATCGCGCTGAATACTTCCTCGCTGCTGGGCTTGTACAGGATCTGGCTGCGGCGGGCTTCTGCCTTCTGCTGCTCCGTGGGTTCGATGGACAGCGGCAGCACCTCCATGGTGGCTGCGGTCTGGGTCATCATGGAATCGAACCGGGTGTAGCAGATCTTCACCGCATCGTACTCGCCCTTGAGGTAGCCCTCGGTGATCTGGCGGGACAGCTGGAAGCACTCGCCCACCGAGACATCTGCCGCCAGCAGCACCTCCTGCGTGAACAGGGGCACTTCGTGATGGACGAAATACTCTGCCGAGCGCTTGCCGATGGGCAGCACCAGCACCTCGCCCTCTTCGGCTGCGGCCTGCTTGAGCACGTTGGAATTGTATCCACCGGCAAGGCCGCGGTCGCCTGCAATGACGATGAGCAGCGTGCGCTTCACTTCGTCACGGCGCAGGTAGGGGTTGCGGGCACGGGGGTCTGCCGCAGCGATCTTGGTCAGGGTCTCATGCAGCGTTTCAAAGTAGGGGCGGCTGTGCTCCACCCGTTCCTTGGCGCGGCGCATTTTGGAGGAAGCCACCAGTTCCATTGCCTTGGTGATCTGCATGGTGCTCTCTACGCTTTTGATGCGCAGCTTGATGTCCTTCATGGAACCAGCCATGCGTTACGCCTCCTTCCTTAGTGTGCCTTGACGAAGCTGTCGGTATAGGCCGCAAGCACCTTTTTCAGCTGCTCCTCGGTATCCTTATCCAGATTGCCGGTGGTGCGGATGGTCTCCATGACGGCGGCACCGGCGGCATCGTTGTCCAGATGCTCGTACAGGCCCCTCTCATACTCGGCCACATCCGGCACCTTGACCTTCACGAGGTAATCGTGGATGGTCGCGTACAGGACGGCCACCTGTTTTTCCACAGGCACGGGAGCGGAGCGGTTCTGCTTGAGCACTTCCACGATGCGCTCGCCCTGTGCCAGACGGGCCTTGGTGTCGGCGTCCAGATCGGAGCCGAACTGTGCAAAGCTCTGCAGCTCGCGGTACTGGGAGTAGATCAGCTTCAGGGTACCGGCGACCTTCTTCATGGCCTTGATCTGGGCATTGCCGCCCACGCGGGACACCGAGATGCCGGGGTTGACTGCCGGCATGACACCGGAGTGGAACAGCTCCGTCTCCAGGAAGATCTGACCATCGGTGATGGAAATGACATTCGTGGGGATGTAGGCGGAAACATCGCCCGCCTGCGTCTCGATGATGGGCAGAGCCGTCAGGCTGCCGCCGCCCAGCTCATTGGAGAGCTTGGCCGCGCGCTCCAGCAGACGGGAGTGCAGATAGAACACGTCGCCGGGGTAAGCCTCACGTCCCGGGGGACGGCGGATCAGCAGCGACAGTGCACGGTAGGCCACGGCGTGCTTGGACAGGTCGTCGTAGATGATGAGGACGTGCTTGCCCTGATGCATGAAATATTCGCCCATGGCACAGCCGGAGTAGGGTGCGATATACTGCAGGGGCGAAAGCTCGGATGCCGTTGCGGACACCACAATGGTGTAGCCCATGGCACCGGCTTCGGTCAGGCTCTGCACCAGATTTGCCACGGTAGAGCGCTTCTGGCCGATGGCAACGTAAATGCAGATGACATCCTTGCCCTTCTGGTTGATAATGGTATCGGAGGCAATGGTGGTCTTGCCGGTCTGGCGGTCGCCGATGATCAGCTCGCGCTGACCGCGGCCAATGGGGATCATGGAGTCGATGGCCTTGATGCCGGTCTGCAGCGGCTCCTTGACCGGCTGACGGTCGATGATGCCGGGAGCGCGGCTTTCAATGGCGCGGAACTCGGTGGTCTCGATGGGGCCTGCGCCGTCGATGGGCTGGCCCAGCGCGTTGACCACGCGGCCGATCATGGCTTCGCCCACCGGCACGGACACCACCTTGCCGGTGCGCTTGACAGTGCTGCCTTCCTTGATGCCGACGTCGGAGCCCAGCAGAACGATGGAGACGGTATTCTCCTCCAGATTCTGGGCCATGCCGTATTCGCCGTTATCAAACTGAAGCAGCTCACCTGCCATGCACTTTTCCAGACCGCTTGCGCGGGCGATGCCGTCGCCCACCATAATGACCGTGCCGGTCTCGCTCTGCTCGATGGCATTTTCGTAATGCTTGATCTGCGCACGGATGATCTTGGAGATCTCTTCAGGTTTCAGTTGCATCTTTGTTTGTTCACCACTCAATTCTTAAAAATCTTTCGGGTGGAAATTCGATCACAGTGTCACGGAAGCAATATCCCTGCGCAGGGCGGACAGACGGCTGTGCACCGTGCCGTCCAGCTCGGTGCCTTCGATGTCCAGCCGGATGCCGCCCAGCACTGCCGGATCGACCTTTGTTTTCAGGTCGATGGTCTTGCCGGTGAGCTTTTCCAGCTTTTCGTGCAGGCTCTTTGCCTGCTGCTCCGTCATTGCCACTGCAGTGGTCGCCGTTGCTTCCAGAATGCCGTGCGCCTGATTGTAGCGCACACGGTAAGCCCGTGCGCAGCCGGACAGCTCCCGCAGGGTGCCCTTCTCGCACAGGATCTTCAAAAAGTTCAGCACATAGAGGTGGACCTGATCCCGCAGTGCTTCATCCAGCAGGCCGCAGCGCTCCTTTTTGGGGATGCTGGGGGTGCTGAGCAGATGCAGGTAGTCCGGGTTTGCCTTAAAAAGCGCCACGGCTTCGTCCAGCTCACCCAGAATGCGGGCCTCCAGCCCTTCCTCCGCCGCCAGATCGTACAGGCTTCCGCCGTACATCCTTGCAGTCTCGGTCATGATGCTTCACCCACATTTTTGATAAATTCGTCGATCAGATCCTTGTGGTCCTTCTCGCTGATCTCACGCTCCACCACCTTGGAGGCGATCTCCATGGCGATGCCGCCGATCTCGTCCTTGACCTCGTTCACGGCCTTCTTGCGCTCCTGCGCAATGTCGGCTTCGGCCTTCTGCTTGAGGGCAGCAGCCTGCGCGCGGGCCTCGCCCACGATCTCTTCGCCGCGGGCGGTGGCCGTCTTCTGCGCATTGGAAACGATCTCGTTGGCCTCGGCGCGGGCATTCTGCAGGTTCTGCTCGTACTCTGCCTTCATGGCTTCGGCTTCGGTGCGCAGCTTGGTGGCATCGGCGATCTGGCTGTCCGCCTTCGCCTTGCGCTCTGCGATCACGTTTTTGACCGGATTCAGCAGGAACTTTTTGAAGATGAACAGCTGGATCATCAGGTTGCAGATCTGGGCCAGAAAGGTCCAGCCGTCCAGCGTGATCAACGCCTGGTACAGTTCCATAAGCGTCTCCTTTCGTTATTTTGTAAAAGGTTCCGCTTATGCCAGGAACTTCATGAACATACCGGGTGCCAGGAAGATCAGCAGCAGGCCGGTGACGAAGCCGTAAATACCGGTGGTCTCGGAAAGTGCAACGCCCAGGATCAGGGTGCTGGTAACGTCGCTCTTGCACTCGGGCTGACGGCCCACAGCTTCACAGGCAGCAGCTGCTGCGTTGCCTTCGCCGATACCGGGGCCGATACCTGCGATCAGTGCGCAGCCTGCGCCGATGCCGCAGCCTGCCAGAGCGATACCACGAGCGAGGTACTGAAAGTCAGTCATAAGATTTGTCCTCCAAAAAATTTTTTTGTTTTGGGAGATGCCGTTGTGAGGGCTTAGTCCTCACCGGCAGCACGCTTGATGAAAATTGCGGTCAGGGTACAGAAGATGAACGCCTGAATGCAGCCGCCGAACCAGTCGAAATACAGGCCCGTAAAGGCCGGGATACCGATCTGGAACAGCTGGATCTGACTCAAGGCACCGGGCAGCCAGCCGAAAATGACGTGGCTCAGGCTTGCCAGCGCCCAGTACAGCAGTGTGGAGATGACCGTACCGGACAAGATGTTGCCAAAGTGACGGAACGCCATACTGACGGGGGTGGAGACCTCCGACAGCACATTGATGGGTGCCATGATGAAGATGGGGTCCAAAAGCCCTTTCAGGTAGGAAAGGATGCCGTTGGTCTTGATCTTGTAGTACATGATCAGCACGAACACCACGACGGCCCACGCCGCCTCGGTGTTCAGGTCGGCTGTGGGGCTCCACAGGCCGATGACGCTGATGAGGTTGCAGCCGATGCTCAGAGCGAAGATCGCGCCGATGAGTGGGATATACTGATCAAAGTGATAGCCCATGTTGTCGTGCACGAACTGGTCCAGCCGTTCTACGATGAACTCGGCGGCGGCCTGCCGCTTTGAGACATTTTCCAGCTTGAGATTGCTGCCCAGCCAGATGGCAAAACCCGAAAGCAGCGCCATGACGATCCAGGTACTGACGAGGGTCTGGGTGATCTTGAAATCACCCAGCAGAGGGATGTCCGTATGGATGGTATACAGGATCTTTGCGCCGTTCAGTTCCATTTGTTACGTTTCACCCCCTTCGTCACGGGGTCCGGCTTCCGGCTCCGGTGCGGGTTCGGGGTCGTCCTCCACAGAGACGTCCACCGAAGGCCCGGCCGGTGCAAGAGGCTTGTACTTTCCGGTTATTTGCAGGTAGTAGATCGTAACACGCGGGAAAAGCAGGGGCAGAACACTGGCAAAGGGCTGGAAGCAGGGTGCCCCGATGGACACGATGATCCACACCGCCTGCAGAAGCATCCGGACATTGTAGGAAGCCTGCAATGTCGCTTTGCGCCGTTTCTCATCCTGCTCGTCGATGACCTTCTGGCACACGATGCAGATGCCCGCAAAGTTGCCGATGGCCACCGCCGCGCCGATGAGACTGCCCAGAACAACAGTGTAATCAAATTTCACCCAGCCAACCAGGTGCAGAGCTGCAAAGATCACCCACATGACGGCGGTACAGATGGCCGTGCCGCAGGCGATGCGGGTCAGCTCCTTTTTGGATTCCGGCTGCAGTTTCATAAAGGGAAACCTCCTGTTAAGTTTACTGATGCGAATTGAACCCCACCCGCTTTGGTTTTTCCTTTTTGGTGCGGTCCATGTGTTCCTTGGCAAAATACCAGAAGTTCTGTGCCCCGGCAGCAAGGCCCAGCAGGATCGCCGGAAGGAACACCCATTCCGGCCAGCTCCAGCTGTTCACCGCCCACCATGCACCGCCCAGACACATGACCAGAGGCAGCAGCATATTCAGGCCCAGCTGGGTCAGCCAGACAAGATCCTCCAGCGCCTTATACCAGCCCTTCAATCTGCAATTCCTCCCTGTGTGGTCTTCCTGTGCAAAAGCCAGATTCTGGATTTTATGCCACAGATTTGCAATCAGCAAAAAATCTTATAACGATAGTATAATTCAAACCGGCCGTTTTTTCAATCAATTTTCCACTGTTTTCTAGTAAAATTTCATAGTTTGTTCACACTAATACCGTAACTGTACGCCCTGTATGGAGTTTGTGCGTCTGCGGGCACATCAATACCAAAAGTTTGATGGTTCTGTTGTGCAGAATGCAAAAAACGGGCGAACCCTCTCAGGCGCTGACGCGCCAGCTCTCCCGAAGGGCGAGCTTTTATGCATCTTTCGGGCAGCACAAATAAAGCACCCCCTTTCGGGGGAGCTGCTGAGTGAAGCGAAGCTGAGAGGGTCACACAAAAAAGCCGCCCGGCTCTTTGGGAACCGGGCGGCAGCCGTTATGCAGTTTTCAGGACATTACCAGAGGTTTGCGGTCTCGTTGTACAGGCCCTCATAGCTCTTGGCGGAGACATCCCAGCTGAAATCGCACTCCATGCAGTGATGCACGAGGTTCTTCCAGTTCTCCTTGTCATAGTAAGCATTCTGTGCGTTGCAGCAGGCCACATACAGCTCGTGGGCATTGTAGCCCGCAAAGGTGAAGCCGTTGCCCTCACCCATGGTGCTGTCGTGGATGGAGTCGCGCAGACCGCCGGTCTCGCGGACGATAGGAGGCGTGCCGTAACGGCAGGCCACCATCTGTGCCAGACCGCAGGGCTCGCTCTTGGAAGGCATGATGAAGGCATCTGCGCCTGCGTAGATCTCCTGCGACAGGGCCGGCTCAAAGCCGATGTAGGTGCCTACGCGGCCCGGGTGGCGTGCGCACAGGTCGGAGAAGAAGTTCTCGTACTGGCTCTCGCCGCTGCCCAGAATGACCAGCTCGATGCCGCGGTCCACCAGACCATCGGCGATGCTCTGCACCAGATCAAAGCCCTTCATGCCGACCATGCGGCTGACCATGGCAAAGACGGGGCTGCCGTCCTTGTTCAGGCCGAACTTATCCTGCAGGGCTTCCTTGCACTTTGCCTTACCCTCTTCAAAGTTGGTGATGTCGTAGTTGAAGGGGATGTTCTTATCCGTAGCGGGATCGTTGGAATCAGTATCGATGCCGTTCAGGATGCCGCACAGCTTGTACTGCTTCTCGCGCAGCAGGGCGTCCAGACCATAGCTGAACCACGGGTCGAGGATCTCCATGGCATAGGTGGGGCTGACGGTGGTGATCTTGTCGGCGGTCTCGAAGGCACCCTTCATAAAGTTTGCGCAGCCATCGTACTCCACGATGTGCTGATCCCGGCGGCCGATGCCGCAGGTGTCCTCCAGAATGTCGGTGCCGTACTTGCCCTGATAAGCGATGTTGTGGATGGTGAAAATGGTCTTGATGCGGTTGAACTTATCCAGATGACGGTAGTACAGGTTCAGGTACACCGGCACCAGTGCGGTCTGCCAGTCGTTGCAGTTGATGATATCGGGGGTGAAATCGATGTAGAACAGGGTCTCTAAAACGGCGCGGGAGAAGAAAGCGAAACGCTCGCCGTCATCGTAGAAGCCGTACAGGCCGCGGCGCTTGAAGTAATACTCGTTGTCCAGGAAGTAGTAGGTCACGCCGTTCCGCTCGGTCTTGAACAGGCCGCAGTACTGGCTGCGCCAGCCCACGGGGACGGAATAATTGGTCACATACTCCAGCGTATCACGGAACTTCAAATCGCCGTACAGGGGCATGATGACGCGGGCGTCCACGCCGTCCTTGACCAGAGCCTTGGGCAGTGCGCCCGCAACGTCGGCCAGGCCACCGGATTTTGCAAAGGGTGCAGCTTCCGAAGCAGCATACAGGATTCTCATAGGATCGCTCCTTTCATATGTTTGGGTCATTTCGTGCTCCCCGCCGCATTTTTCAGCGGCACGAACCATTTTACAAAAGAGCAGGCGGGGGCACACAGGTGCCCCCGCCCCTCTCAAGAGGGGCTACCGGGGAGGAAGCCGCCCCTATGGATAATGCAACAGATCAGACGGTGTGGTTCTTCTGCACGTACACCGGGAAGCTCTCGGTGCCGGACAGCTTCTTGCCGGCAGTGATCTTCACGTTCTTATCGGTAACAACGCAGTCCAGCTCGGCATTGGCTTCCACCACCGTATCCTGCATCAGCACGCAGTTCTTGACGACGGCACCCTTCTTGACCTTGACGCCGCGGAACAGCACGCAGTTCTCCACTGTGCCTTCGATCACGCAGCCGTCGGCCAGAATGGAGTCGGTCACCTTGCAGCCCGGCACATAGCGGGTGGGGTTGTCGTCGCGGATCTTGGTGTAGACCGGGCTCTTCTTGGGGAACAGCTTTTCCAGATTCTCGTCATCGGTCAGCTTGAGGTTCTCGTCAAAGTAGCTCTTCATGTCACAGACATGTGCCACATAGCCGGTGTACTCCAGAGCGTGGATGTTCAGGATGTTGACATTGTGGGCCAGAATATCGCGCTCGAAGTAGATCAGGCCGCGGGAGGTCGCATCCCGGACCAGCTTGAGCAGGGTCTCGCGCTCCAGAACATAGATGTTCAGGTCAAGGTTCTGCACGCCGGGGCGGTAATCGTTGAACAGCAGCTCGGTCACACGGCCGTCGGCATCAACGGTCAGGGTGTAGTTGTCGTTCTTGCGGCCCTCGGGGATCTCGGTCTTCTGGTAAGCGACGGTCACATCGGCACCGCTTGCCTGATGGGCGGCCAGCAGGGCGTTGAAGTCGTAGTTCAGGGCAACATTGGCGTCGCTCATGACCACGTACTTTTCCTTCTGGTTCTCCAGGAAGTTCATGATAGAGCCCAGAGCTTCCACACGGCCGGAATAGATGCGCACGCCCTTCTCAGCGAAAGGAGGCACGATGTTCAGGCCGCCGTGACGGCGGGCCATATCCCACTCACGACCGGTGCCCAGATGATCCATCAGGGAGTGGTAGTTCTTGCGCACCACGATGGAGACATTGGAGATACCGCAGTTTGCCATGCTGGACAGAACAAAGTCCACCATACGGTAGCGGCCCGCGAAGGGGATCGAAGCCATTGCGCGCTCGGTCACCAGCTCGGGGACGGTATTATCATAACTGTTGGGGAAAATAATACCCAACGCATTGGTGTTCTGGCTCAGCATACTTCCATACCCTCCTTGACGGATTCAAAGACTTTGGCACCTTCCTTGACGGTTGCGCCTGCGCCGACGGTCAGGCCGGTGCCCACATGGGCAATGGGGCCATCGCCGCCCACACGTGCGCCTGCACCGATCACAACATCCTCCGCCAGGATGCAGCGCTTGACAACAGCACCAGCCTTGACCACAACGCCGTCCATCAGGACTGCGTCCTCAACGGTAGCGCCCTCTTCCACAACAACGCCTGCGCTCAGCACAGAGTGATGCACATTGCCGTAGATCTTGCAGCCCTCGGTGACGAGGGAATCCTGCACCACAGCACGGGGGCCGATCTTCTGCGGAGGCAGGACCGGGTTGCGGCTGTAGATCTTCCACTCCTCGTCGAAGATATCGATGCCGGAGTTTTCGGGGTCCAGCACCTCCATATTAGCTTCCCACAGGCTGTCGATGGTGCCCACGTCACGCCAGTAGCCGGCAAAGCGGTAAGCATACATCTTGCGACCGTCCCGCAGCAGGGCCGGGATGATATTCATGCCAAAGTCGTTCTTGGAGTTGGGGTCTGCCTCATCCTCTTCCAGATACTTCTTCAGAACATCCCAGTTGAAGATGTAGATGCCCATGGAAGCCAGATTGGACTTGGGTACCGGGGGCTTTTCCTGGAACTCGGTGATGCGGTCGTTCTCGTCAGCCACCATCAGGCCGAAGCGGGAGGCTTCCTTCCAGTCCACTTCCATAACAGCCACAGAGAACTCTGCGCCCTTCTCCTTGTGGAAGCGCAGGAAGTCGGCATAGTCCTGCTTGCAGATCTGATCGCCGGACAGGATGATCACATACTCGGGATCGTAGCTGTCGATGAAGCCGATGTTCTGGTAGATGGCGTTTGCAGTGCCCTTGTACCAGTCAGTGCCCTTTGCCTGCTCGTAGGGCGGCAGGGTGTGCACGCCGCCGTGCAGACGGTCCAGATCCCAGGGCTGGCCATTGCCGATGTACTCGTTCAGCTTCTGGGGCTGATACTGGGTCGCGATGCCAACGGTGTCGATGTTGGAGTTCACGCAGTTGGACAGCGGGAAGTCCACGATGCGGTACTTGCCGCCGAAGGACACTGCGGGTTTTGCCGTTTTCTGTGTCAGCGCATACAAGCGCGAGCCACGTCCACCGGCAAGGATCATTGCCACAATTTCTTTTGCCATAGCTTTATTCTCCCCTTTAACATTAACATTTCCGTTGTTCGGAAATGATCGTCAACGTGTGCGGTATAGGTCGGCCGAAGTGCCGGGTCATTCCTTGGGCTCCTTCGGTTTGCGGGTGCGCTTTGCGGGTGCTTTTTCCGCTGCAGGCTCAGCCTCTGCCTTCGGCTTGCGGCCGCGCTTTTTGGGTGCCTCCGCGGCAGCCTCCGGCTCAGTCTTGGCCTTGCGGGCGGTCTTTTTCACCGGCTTTTCCTCTGCAGCGGCAGCTTCTGCCTTGGGCTTGCGGCCGCGTTTTTTGGGTGCTTCTGCAGCGGTCTCCGGCCCGGCCTTGGCCTTGCGGGTGGTCTTTTTCGCGGTCTTTTCCGGTTCAGCAGCGGTCTTTGCCTTTTTGGCTGCGGTCTTTTTTCCCGCCTTATCGGTCTTGTCCTCTGCAGCCTTGCGGGTGCGCTTGGCGGGCACCTCAAAGTACAGCGTGCTCATGGGCGGCAGGGTGATCGTGATGCTCTGCTCAAACCCGTGCAGCGGCTTTTTGTGGGTGCGCACGGTCTTGTTGTGGACTGCACCGGAACCGCCGAACTCTGCATCGTCGCTGTTCAGGATCTCCTTGTAGGAGCCTGCCACCGGTGCGCCCAGAGTGTAGCCCTCGCGCAGGACGGGGTTGAAGTTGCAGACCACCAGGATCTGCTTGCCGGAAGTGTCCTTGCGCAGGAAGGCGATCACGCTCTGCTGCGAGTCGTCCGGCACGATCCACTGGAAGCCCTCCCAGCTGTAGTCCACCTGCCAGAAGGCGGGGTGCTCCTTGTAGAAGGCATTCAGGGTCCTGACATAGGTCTGCAGCTCGGTGTGCTTATCGTAGCCCAGCAGCATCCAGTCCAGCGGCTTTGTCTCGTTCCACTCGGCGAACTGGCCGAACTCCTGACCCATGAACAGCAGTTTCTTGCCCGGGTGGGCCATCATGTAGCCGAAGAAGGTGCGCAGGTTTGCAAACTTGGCGTCGTACTCGCCGGGCATCTTGTTGATCAGGCTGCCCTTGCCGTGCACCACCTCATCGTGGCTGATGGGCAGCACAAAGTTCTCGCTGAAGGCGTAGAAGAAGCTGAAGGTGACCTTGTTGTGGTTGCCGGAACGGAAAAGCGGGTCGGTCTTCATGTAGCTGAGCATGTCGTTCATCCAGCCCATGTTCCACTTGAAATTGAAGCCAAGGCCGCCGTCCGAAGCAGGCTTTGTGACCATGGGCCATGCGGTGGATTCTTCTGCGATCATGTACTTGTGCGGATGACGGCCCAGCACGGTGTCGTTCAGCTTGCGCAGGAAGGCAACGGCCTCCAGATTCTCCTTGCCGCCGTCCTTGTTGGGCTCCCATTCGCCCTGCTTGCGGTTGTAGTCCAGATACAGCATGGATGCCACGGCATCCACCCGCAGGCCGTCAATATGGTACTGCTCCAGCCAGTACAGTGCGCTGGAGATCAGGAAGCTCTGCACCTCGCTGCGGCCGAAGTCGAACACCATGGTGCCCCACTCCTTATGTTCGCCGCGCTTCGGGTTCGGGTCCTCGTAGCAGGCCTCGCCGTCAAAGTTGTACAGGCCGAACTGGTCCTTCGGGAAGTGAGCAGGTACCCAGTCCATGATCACGCCGATGCCGGCGGCGTGCAGCTTGTCCACAAAGGCCATAAAGTCCTTGGGGGTGCCGTAGCGGCTGGTGGGTGCAAAATAGCCTGTGACCTGATAGCCCCAGCTGCCATCAAAGGGGTATTCCATGACCGGCAGCAGCTCCACATGGGTATAGCCCATATCGGTGATATACGGGATCAGCTCGTCTGCCAGCTCGGAATAGTTATAGGGCTTGCCGCCCTCCTTCATCTTCCAGCTGCCGGCGTGCATCTCGTAGATGTTCATGGGACCGTTGATCACGTCCGCCTTTTTCTGTGCTGCCTGCCATGCGTCATCGTGCCACACAAAGCCGGTGATATCGTAGACCTTGCTGCCGTTGGACGGGCGGGTCTCGGCGTGGAATGCATAGGGATCGGCCTTATAGACCAGATCGCCTGCACGGGTGGTCACGCAATATTTGTAAACATCGTATTCCTTCATGCCCGGGATGAACAATTCCCATACGGAATCGCCATCCACCTTGCGCATCGGGTGGCTGCCCGGCTTCCAGCTGTTGAAGTCGCCCACCACGCTGATCGCCACAGCATGGGGTGCCCACACGCGGAACACCACGCCCGACTCACCGGCGCGCGTTTCCATGTGTGCGCCGAAGTAGCGGTATGCTTCACAGTTATTGCCCTGTTTGAACAGATACACCGGAAGGTCCGATGCATTGCTCTGGATCTTTTCCTCGGTCGGTTTCATAGACTGCTCCTCCCCGTACAGATGTGCCGGAAAGCGCACCTGTAGCTTTTTACTCTTTTATATTAAAGAATTTCGGACTGTTTTTCAAGGGGATTTCATCAAAATTTACCATAATCTTTTCGGCGATATTTCTCCCTTATATACACACCCTCTAAATTTTTGCAAATTTTATGGTGAATCCTACCAATCCGCAAACAAAAAGAGCCTCTGCGCACCCTCCCCAAGGGGAGGATGCACAGAAGCTCTCTGTTTCTGTTAAAAATTTTCGGTTCCGGGCTTTTTCAGGCTTTTTCAGGCTTCTCAGCCCACAACGTAGACGTTGACCTGAATAGCACCGTTGATCACGCTCTCGGCGTAGGTCTCATAGAACAGGTCTACCAGGATCTCGCCCTTCTGCACCGCAATGCCGGTGTCGGTGGCCACTGCGTAGCCATACACGAACTTGCCGTCGGTGGAGGTGATATACAGCTTGGTGCCGTAGGGGATCACATCCGGGTCCACGGCCACCGTGCCATAGCCAAGGCCGAGGCCGGAGGAACCCCTGCCGGTCCTGGAGTAGTAGCCGGTGGCCTTGCCGGTGAGCACCTTGCTGTAGGAAGCCGGTGCGTTGGTGGTGCCATCCGGGCCTGTCAGCGGGGAGACCGGTGCGCCCGCGCCATAGGTCTTGATGACATGGTTGGTGGGCTCCACGGTAGTGGTGGAATCCACCACGATGCTGTTCTCCAGTTCGCCGTCCACATAGCGGTCGCGGGTGGTGATGGTCTGCTGGCCTTCCGCACCATGGCGCACCGTGGTGGCGCGGCCGGTGTTGCGGAAATACAGGCTGGTGTAGACGTACTCGGTATCGTAGGGGATGGCCTGCGTCTCCACACGGTCGGTGTAGTCCACGCGGTGCACCGTGATGGTGGAACCTGCGCTCACCAGCTGGTCCAGAGCAGGCTCGGTGTAGTCGTCACCCTCCAGAGTGACACCTGCGCGCTTCAGAGCGTCGGCGACGGTGCCGAACACCATCTTGACGGGGTACTCCTGACCGTCGGCGGTGATGCTGACGGAGAATGCGCGCTCGATGTTCAGGGCGGCAAGGTTGCCGCTGTAGGCCGTGTAATAGACCCGATCACCCTCTTCGGACTGGATGCCGGAGAGGTTCATGACCTGTGCAGGGTCGGTCTCGGAGGTGAGGATCACCTGCCGGGCACCATTGGAGTCTGTGACGTAGGTCAGCCGCAGATTCGCAGCGGTCACACTGAGTGTAGCCACAAGGCACACGACCATGACACAGAACGCCAGCACACGGGAAGAGACAGCCTGCTTACAGGCGGTCAGAGCTTTCTTTACTTTTACGGAAGCGATACGAGACAACTCCTCTCTTTTCAAAGTTGGGTGCGGCCGCAGACACGGTGTTCCATGCCCCGGCCGCCCGGACTGCGGGGCGGGCAGAAGCACTCTGGCCCCACAATCAAATACGATGCCCTCTTTATGATAAGACCGAGCATCGTATGCAATTTGGACTCCGCTGCGGAAGGTGTCATTTCCCTCCCGGCCCGAGCCGCATCTGCCCGCGCCGCACCATGTGTGAGATGGTTTTCACTTCATCCAGATAAATTTTAGACGCTGCAACGTTTGTTGGCTCCGTTGAGCGGGTCTTATTTTACCAGTCCAAAGGCCGTTTGTCAAATCAGGGGTCTGCTTTTCGTTAGTTTTTTGACGATATTTTTTGTGCAATTTATACATTGTTTTCTCCAAATTACTGTTATTTCGGTTATTTCCTTCCGATTTTCCTTTTGTTTTGTGGGATGTTTTGTTCATGAATTTTTAACATTTATTTTGGATTTTTCGCACCGGAAACTGCACTTTTGGGCCGTTCCGGCAGCACGGCAAGCGGCCCTGAATCGCTGGTTTTGCACAGCGGCATTTCCTTCCGCTGCCCCGCCTTTGCCCCACCGGGATCTGTGCGAATTTCCCCCGAAAAATGCCTTCCGGCAAAATGCCGAAGCATAGAAACTTGTGGAAATAAAGTACACTCTCGCCGCCGCTGTCCGGCCGCGGTACAATCAAACAAAAAACAGAAAGGAAGGTTTTCAAGTGAAGATCCAGATCATTCAAAAGCAGTGCGGCGGCACCGAGTTCCTTGCCCAGCCGCACCGGCTGCATCTCGGTGCGCAGAACGCCGCCGGGGTGGACGAGCTGCTGTTCCAGCTGCCGGACGCATGGGCCGGGTGCTCCCTTGCGCTGTATCTGCGCCGCAGCGACGGCACCCTGCTGGCGCCGGTGGCGCTGGATACCCAGCACCGCGTCACGGTGGACCGCCGCCTGACCGGCAGCACCGGCGGGCAGTGGATGCTGGCCGCCATGGGTGAAAACGGCTACACCGCCTACACCCGGCCCGGCAGCTATGACTGCTACGCCATTCTGCCCATCGATGATGACGCAGAGGAGCTGCCGCCCTCGCTGTACGAGCAGTTCGTGGCCCGCGTGCTGGAAAGCTCCAGCAGCGCCTCCACGGCGGCACAGCGTGCCGCAGCCAGTGCAGCTTCCACCGCGGCCAACGCAGCGCAGGCCCAGACCGCCGCACAACGCACCAGCACCGACAGCGCCAACGCATCCCAGTGCGCTGCCCGTGCAGAGGCCGCTGCCGCCCGTGCCGAAGAGCTTGTGCCCACGGACGGGCAGGTGGTCAGCGTCAACGGCAAAAGCGGCATCGTAAAGCTCACCGCGCAGGAGGTGGGCGCACTGCCCTGCCCTGCGCAGCCGGTATCCGGCCAGCTGCTGCGGGTGCTGAGCGTAGACCCCAACACCGGAGCGGTGCTCACCGACACCGCCGCCATGCCGGACCTGTCCCCCTATCTGCGCAGCAGCACCGTACCCACCGCATCGGTCCCCGGAGCAGTGCGGGTGGACCCGGCCTGCGGCATCAACGTGCGCAGTGACGGCACCCTGACCACGGCCCCCGCTGACCGCAGCCAGCTGGACAGCATGGACAGCACCGTTCTGCCGCTGACCCCCGCCCTGCTGCCCTACGGCGTGAAAAAGGCCCTGACCGCTGCCGCCTCTGCCGGGGAATGGACGGCGGACGAGAAGGCCGCTGCCCTGCGCACCCTCGGTGCCGATCTATCTTCCTATTATACAAAGGAAGATATCGACACGCTGCTCTCGGCCCCCAGCTCCGGCGCGTATCCCGTGGGCAGCATCTACCAGAGCACCGACCCCACCAGCCCCGCCGCACTGTTCGGCGGCAGCTGGGAGGTGATCGCTTCCGAGCGGGTGCTGATGGGTGCATCCAGCACCCACGCGGCCGGCACCACAGTGAAAGCCGGTCTGCCCAACATCACGGGCACGTTATCTGATATAATGGGCAGCTTTTATGCTTATCCATCTGGCAGCGGTGCGTTTTCTGTCAAAGGCATAGGCAGGTCACTCGAGAACGGGTCTAGCGGAAATTATGGCAATATATCTTTTGACGCGTCCAAGTCCAACGCCATTTATGGCCGCAGCAGCACCGTGCAGCCCGCCGCCTACTATGTGCACATCTGGCACCGCGTGGCCTGAGAAAGGAGGTTTTGAACCATGAAGATCATTGACGAGACCGGCGCGGTCGTGGAAAACCCGGACCTGACGCTTGGGTATCTGACCGATGACACCCAGCCGCTGGAGCACCCGGCGCAGGAGGCCGTGGCCGAGGTGGCCCACTACGAGACGGTGGCCGAATATCCCGGCGGCGGCAAGGACGTGCAGCGGGTGGTGGATGTGCCGGGCGTACCGGCAAGGCCCGCGTGGGTCGAGCAGCTGCCCATAAAAAGGTACATCCGCTATACCGCCGAAGAGCTGTCCGCGCAGGAAGAAGCCCGCAAGAAGCAGCAGGAGCGGGAAAAGCTGCCGGAGACGGTGGCCGACCTGATGCAGCAGCTGACCGACCTGCAGCTTGCCCTGTGTGAACTGTACGAAAGGAGTGATGCCTGATGGCAAAGATCTATGCGGCCCTGATCCGCAAGGGGCTCAAAACGCCGGACGATGTCCCCGCCCGGCTGCGGGACGCGGTGGCAGCCCTGCTGCAGGAGGACGCCCATGCTTAACGCCTATTCCCGCCGGAAGGACGGCAATGCCCTGCTGAGCCGCAGTTTCCGGGTGCGGGAATTTGCCTGCAGGGACGGCTCCGACCCGCTGTTTGTGGACAGTGCGCTGGTACAGCTGCTGCAGAGCATCCGGGATCACTTTGGTGCGCCGGTGGTCATTACCAGCGGCTACCGCACCGCCGCCCACAACAAGGCCGTGGGCGGTGCCCTTTACAGCCAGCACTGCTACGGCAGAGCCGCCGACATCCGGGTGGCCGGTGTTCCGGTGGAGCAGCTTGCCGCCTACGCGGAAACTCTGCTGCCCGGCACCGGCGGCATTGGCCGCTACCCGGCAAAGGCGGGCCGGGCAGCGGGCTGGGTGCATGTGGACGTGCGCCCCGTCAAGAGCCGATGGACAGGCTGAGGGGGTGAGCCCAGTGGAAAGCATCCTGTCCGCCGTGATCGCCGGTGCCGTGACCCTGATCGGTGTGCTGATCGCCAACAGCCGCAGTCAGGCCGTGACCGACACCAAGCTGGAAGAACTGACCCGTGAGGTGCGCGAGCATAACAATTTTGCCCGCCGCGTACCCATCTTAGAAGAACAGATGAAGGTGGCCAACCACCGCATCGCAGACCTTGAACACAACGAGAAAGTGAGGAACTGACATGAACATCCATAAGATCTCCGCCGCAACCATTGCCCGCACCGCCTGCCTGCTGCTGGCCCTGACCAATCAGCTGCTGAGCGCCTGCGGCAAGCCCGTGCTGCCCATCGAGAGCCAGACCGTGGAGCAGCTGGTCACCGCCGGCATCACCACCGTGGCCGCGCTGGTGAGCTGGTGGAACAACAACAGTTTCACCGCCGCCGCCATTCAGGCAGACGCCGAATACGCCCGCCTGAAGCAGAAAGGCGAGTGAACCGGCACCCGAATGGTGTAAAAGTAATACTTTTTAAATTGGAAGTATTACTTTTTTAGCCATCTTTTACAGCAGCCCCGGGAGGTGCGCAACGGCCCTTCCCGGGGCTTTTTTGCTGTCCGTTTGAGCGATTCACGCAGGTTCGAGGGCGATTCACGCAGGTTTTGATGATTTTCGCGCCCAAATCATGTATAATCCAGACAGGAACGAAAGGGAGGAATTTCTATGGTAATTCCATGCATCTGCAACACAAACGTCACGTAAACGCACACGTCTGCAACAAATCGCACCAAACGTGCAACAAGCCCTTGGAATTAGTACCAAACCTGCGGGGTGCTGATTTATGCAGAGCGCAGAATTTCAACGGTATGGGATGGTTTTTCTTGACGAAAATTCCCGAAAATGCTATAACGTAAGTAGTTGGGGGAAACAGTTTCCGCTGTCCGATTTATCGGACTATCATACACATTGCGACAGGAAAGGAGACCTGGGATCATGACGAATAAAAAATTTAAAGTTGCTGCAATGTCTATGGCACTGACCGCATGTGTTGCGGCCCAGCCCCTGATCGCGAATGCGGCAGATGATGTGAACGCCGTCTCGAATGGCGCACCCGACAGCGCGCCCCAATCGGAAGGGGAAAGCACGGCTTCTGCACCCGTTGCTGCTGCCAGTGTGTCGTCCGATCCGGTGACCAACCAGCAGAGCGAGGGCGCTGTGGATGTGATCGGCGACCCGGATATCAGCGTGGATTATAACCACGACAACGACAAGGTCACCAAGGACGATTCTTCCACCACCACCGAGAGCACCGGCCCTGTGAACCGCGATGTGCCCAAAGAGAGTGAGCCCGGCGCGCAGCAGCCCTCCGGGGACGGCCAGCAGCCCTCCGGCGACGGCCAGCAGACTGAGGGCAATGGCCAGCAGACCGAGGGCAATGGTCAGCAGACCGAGGGCAATGGTCAGCAGACCGAGGGCGACCTGAACAATGAGCAGGAAGGCCCCAAGGACGGCGACAACGAGACCGAGAAAAAGCCCATTGGCGAAGCTGAAAAGACCGAGACGGAGACCAAGGACACGGAGCTTGTGCTGGGCAAACCGAACACCACTACTACCACCACCAACCCGGACGGTTCTACCACGACCACGACTACCACCACCACCGATGCCGCGCTTGAAACTACCACCAAGGTCGAGGGTGAGGCCAGTGCCAAGACGGAGGAAGACTCTTCTGAGGACGTGAAGAAAAACCTGAAGGAGGAACTGCAGGGCGGAGAACTGAGCTGGGATACCGAAACCAAGACCAAGTTCGGTGATTACACTGTGACCGACGCCGTGGTAAAGGACGGCAAAAAGGAATTTACCCTGACCAAAGAAGACAAAATTGAAACCGGCGAAATGACCGGGCTTGATATTTCCAAGCTGATCGAAGCCGGTTACACGGATAACGGCGACGGCACCTATACCCTGACCAAAGAGTACACCGACTCCCAGGGCCAGAAGCAGACCACCACCGTCAAGGTAGATTCCAGCACGGCCACCAAGACCACCAAGACCACCCTGACCGTCACGATGGAAAAGACCCCGCACCACGATTCGAAAGACGTGGATGAGAGCACTGATACCGGCAACTCCCAGCTCGAAAACCGCTACCCTGCTCAGAGTGTGATAAAGGATGGAAATGGCAACATCCTTTGGACGGGCAGTGTTGCCGAACTGCTGAAGGATTCCCCCAATGGAGAAGTCACCTGCTATGAGGAGGGCGGCAAGACCTATACCTTCACCTTCACAGAAAGCAGTGAAGGTCCGAGCAGCAGCTTCAATTTCTCTCCCGAGGACGCAGCCATACTGTTGGGCGAAGGCTACAGCTGCAGCAATGGCAAGATCTACCATACCGATGGTGACAAGCTTACGGAAGTGGACTACACTCAGGCCATTCAGAAAATCAACCTGCACATTCATCTGACCGTCAGCGAAAAGAAGAAGGAAGAGAACGAAACCGTCAGCAAGTCCGACCAGACCGTAGCTGAAGCCACGGAAACCGCCGAAAAGAACGCCGCCGAAGCTGCTTTGAAGAATGCGCTGAAAGAAGCCGCCAGCAAAGCGGGCATCACAGATGATCTGGATGATGCTCTGAATGACGCGTTGAAGAATGGCGAGATCAACACGGCTGCCCCCGGTAAGTGGGAATACAAGGCCACCGTGGACGGCAAGGAAAAGACCTTCGTCTTTGCCTACGACAAGACCACTGTCACCACCCAGCAGACCGAGGCTTCGGATGCGGAAAAGGATCAGGTCAAGGCTGATAACGGTAAGAAGATCGACGATATCAACAAGAACACCTCCACCGGTTCTGCCAGCGTGTCTGGTGCTGTCATTACATGGACGGAGTCCGGCAAGAGCGCTTACGAGGTCATTAAGAATACGGAGTTTGCCGAGAGTCCGGAGATCGACCTTAAGAATATCCCCACCGATGCAAGCAAAGAAGACTTGGAGGGCGGCGGCACCCGCTACACCTATACAGATGCAGCCGGCAAAAAGTATGAACTGATCTATACCGCCCCGACGGATGAACAGCTGAACCAGATCAAAGCGAAGCTGCTTGCTGACGGCATGACTGAGGAGAACATCAAGAAGTCCATTGAGAATGGCGACTTCACCTATGTATCGTGGAAGATCACTTCTCCCACCGAAAAGGATGGAACAGTCACTGAGCAGATCACCGACGACAAGGCAAATCTCAGCTCCGGCAACGTCAAGATCGAGGATAAGGGAAACGGCAACTATACCATCACCGTCAACGGTAACACTTACAAAAATATGACCACCAGCGACGGCGGCCGGACCTACACTTCCGTTAATGGTAATACCACCACGACGAAGCCAAGGCCTATGAAAAACTTCGTCTGGAGATCGAGCGGTTGAAAAAAGAAGCGGCTGATCGCGGCGAGGAGCTTTTCTGGAACGAAAAGAATCTGAGCGAGGAAGAAATCACCATCGAATTCGTCAAACAGATCGCGCACGCTGTCAACTATGGCTCTCTGAAGGGGCAGGATCTTATTGACTTCCTGGAGGTTCAGAAGAAAGCTGCCGATGACGCCAAAGATTCTTATAACGGAAAATCCTACAAGGACACATGGAGCGATGGCGTTGGTGGAAAGACCTATAAAAATCTTACCAATAAGAACACCATTAAGCACCTTGATCTCGGCGTTGATTCCACATTGACTACCCTCAACAAAACGTCCGAGGACTGCATCCTTGTTCCCGCTGACAGCCGCGCACCAGGTGATACCCCGCTGGAGTTCGTCTGGAGTGACAGTGCAGAGGATCTGGTCAATAACAATAAGAGCAACATCAAAAAAGTCGGCCTGATCGAGCGCGTCACGCTGGACGATGAAGAAGGCCGCGGAGACGGCCACTACGAGTTCCCGCGTGCAAGCTGGGATAACTCTCTTTTCTATACCAATCCCACTCCTGATAATGCGCCCAAAACCAGCAGTTACTACCGCGTTACCGGCACAGTCGCCTACGGTTCTCTGAAAGATGAAGCCACCGGCAAAATGCGCGACTTCGACGATAGGGCAACCGCTCTGGAAGAAGCAAAAAAATACGCAGAAATCAACAAAATCGATCCTTCTCAGATCACCGTCGTTGCGGTCTACCCGGATCAGGACAGGCACTCTACGCCAGTTTATCGTGCTTACCTTTACAAGTCCAATATGACCGCCTACGGCTATATGACCAAGGAGAGCAATACCTGCATCAATAAGTCCTTCAACTACACGTATGATCCTTTTATCGGAAAAACAGTCGAATATGTCGGCGGCTATGACCTGCTGTTGGCTAAACTGACGCAGGTCAGTAAAGACCAGATCACCGGCGAGCAGTATAAGTCCTACTCTTATACGGCGGACCTCTTTACCCGCAAGAAGGACAGCGGTTCTTCCAATGCACTGACCCAGAAGAGCCTTGAGTACACTCACAAAGTTCCGGGTCCGGATAAGACTGAGGGCCAGGGTACCGGTTATTTCGGCAATTATGATGTTTCCTATGAGCAGAGCTTTGCATGGGATGATAGCGGCACCGAGAGCAGCAAGCCCCGCGGCACAGGATCGGATTCCTTCTTCAGCTTTAAAAAGCTCTTCAATCATATCACCCGTGGTTCTACCGATGTTTCCCGCAAGCAGGGCACTATTACCGCCAACTATGCCACCACTTCGGATGCCAAAGTGACCGATGCCTCCAAGAAGACCTGTGTGAAAACCGACTCCTCGGTGAAGTACCACTACTCCTACGTGGAGCGTCAGGAGCTTGACCCCATTACGGAAACCAAAACCGTAACGACCCCCGACGACGATGACGGCGACGGCGGCGACAAGATCATTGAGGAAAAGGATCACGACTCGCCCGTACTGCCCGGCACCCCCGAGCTGCCGCCTGTGCAGGACGCAAAGCCGGACGCCCCCGTTCTGCCTGCTGACCCCGCTCTGCCCGCTGTGCAGGACGCACATGCCCTGCCGCAGACCGGCGTGAACTGGCTGGCCGCCATCGGTCTGGCCCTCAGCGGCATGACCCTGATGATCACTGGCGCGTTCGCCAGCCTGACCGGCAAAAACGCAAAGCACTGAGCCGCGCTTCCCCCCTTTCACAAACCTGTGTTTCCCTGCTTTGCACCGCCGGACAGACTGAGCCGGATCGCTCTGGCTGATATGTCCCAATCTCCTATTCCGCATACAGCTTTCCGGCTGTAAACCCTCACAAACAAAGCGCCCCCGCTCCAAAACCGGAGTGGGGGCGCTTTGTTTATTGCTGAAAAATTTATTGGGAACACGCAGATGATTTGCGTACCGTTATCGACTGTGTTATACTTATTTCGCTGCCCTCTCCATTCTGGCAACAGGAAGGAGGTGTGTCATGTGGGCGACATCTTCATCAATCTTTTTGTGGCTGTCGGAGCAAATGTGATTGCCTATTACATTTGCAAGTGGCTTGACAGCCGCGGCAAAGGACAGTAAGCACAGAAGAACCCCCTCGGAGTTGCAGCTCCGAGGGGGTTCGCTTTTGTGTGCCTGTGGTAATCTTCATCAACCTTGTGATTGCCTACTTCTATTATATACAGCTCCGTGCAAAAGTCAAGCCTCCGGCAAAAAGTTCATTTTTACGTCAAAATATATTTTGCCGGATATAACAAAAACGGCTCTGCCGAAGCAGAGCCGTAAAAATGCATCTGAAATATAATCAGCGCTTGGAGAACTGGGGTGCACGACGTGCAGCCTTCAGACCGTACTTCTTACGTTCCTTCATACGAGGATCGCGGGTCAGGAAGCCAGCCTTCTTCAGGACAGGACGGTTCTCCTCGTTCTGCTGCAGCAGAGCGCGGCTCAGGCCGTGGCGGATAGCGCCAGCCTGACCGGAAACACCGCCGCCGGAAACGCGGACGACGACGTCGTACTTGCCCTCCAGGCCCAGCAGGACCAGCGGAGAACGGACGATCAGCTTCAGGGTCTCCAGACCAAAGTAGTTGTCGATATCACGATCGTTGATGGTGATCTTGCCAGTGCCGGTGTAAACGCGAACGCGGGCAACGGAATCCTTACGACGACCAGTGCCGTAGAAATAAGGTTTGGTTTCGTACATGTTCGATTGCCTCCTTCTTAGAACTCGATCTTCTCGGGCTTCTGAGCTGCGTGAGCGTGCTCGGCACCCTGGTAGCAGTGCAGGCGGGTCAGAGCCTTAGCACCGATGGTGTTGGAAGGGATCATGCCCTTGACAGCGTAGGTCATGGCCAGATCGCTGTGCTCAGCCATCAGCTTGCTGTACTGGACCTTCTTCAGGCCGCCGATGTACTTGCTGTGGGTGATGTGGAACTTCTGCTCAGCCTTCTTGCCGGTCAGAACAGCCTGATCGCAGTTGATGACAACAACGAAATCGCCGCAGTCCACGTTGGGGGTGTAATCGACCTTCTGCTTGCCGCGCAGCAGAACAGCGGCCTCAGCAGCGACGTGGCCCAGGCTCTTGCCGGCAGCGTCGAGCAGGTACCACTTGCGCTCGACTTCAGCGGGCTTTACGAGAGTAGTGCTCATATCTATTTCCTCCTGATAAGCTTTTTGTAACGTTTCAGGCGCCTTTGTGGGGCGCGAGTGTCAGTATACATCATAAAAAGGTACCTGTCAACAGCATTTTTTGATTTTTTCGCTGTAATTTTTTCAATCTCTTGAATGCTCTTGTTTTCTCTTGAATCCTCTCATTTTCTAAAAACGCATTTTCTGTAAAATTTTCTGCCCGCCGCCGCACATTTTCTGCCTCTGCCCGCTACAATTTTGCCCCTTGGTGTGGTATACTATAAAGGATATGGCAGCTTTTGCTGTGCACACGGATAAGGAGAGCTTTCTACATGTCAAACGAGATCGACCGCAATGCTTCTGCCCAGCGCCGCACCTCCAAACTGCTGGCCGCCATGGGCATCTTTGTTGCCCTTGGCATCGTCGCTTACATTATATTAACGCTGCTGGTCAACCGCAGTGTGCCCGCAAACCCGGACACCCACTATACCGGCTCCAACGGCGTTTCCGTTTACTACGACAGTTCTATCTGGAAGGTGTGCCAGATGACCGAGGACAGCACCCTTGGCACCGTGCTGGAACTTGCCACGGCAGACAGTGCCGACGGTGAGGACTACCAAGCCGTGCTGCTGCAGCGCGGCACCGCCGACAGCTACGCGGACTTTATCGGCGCATCCGAGAAAGACCTCAAGCAGGCCTACGGCGTCATCAAGCCCCGCAAGGTGAACCTGACCGTGGACGGTGCCGAGGTGGAGGCCGTGCGCTGTGACATTCAGGCGTATTATGCAGTGCTGGCCACCATTACCTACCCCAGCGGTGACGTGGTGTATGTTTCCGGCCTGACCAAACTGGCCTCCATCAACGACATTGTGAATCTTGTGGAAAGTGTGACCCTGTCATGAGCAGTTCCCGTGCGATGCAGCGTCTGTGCGGCCTGATGCGCAAGGCTGTGCAGGACTATGAAATGATCGCCCCCGGCGACAAGGTGATGGTGGGCGTTTCCGGCGGCAAGGACAGCGTAGCGCTGACCATTGGCCTCGCGGAGCTGCGCAAGTACATCGGCTTTGATTTTACGGTGCAGGCCGTCACGCTGGACCCGCAGTTCGGCGGCAAGCCCATGGATTACACCGTATTGCAGGAGCTGTTTGCCCGGTACGGCATCCCCTATGAGATCCGCCGCACCGAGATCGGCCCCGTGGTGTTCGACTACCGCAAGGAGAAGAACCCCTGCGCCCTGTGCGCCAAGCTGCGGCGCGGCGCACTGCACACCGCGGCGCAGGAACTGGGCTGCAACAAGGTGGCGCTGGGCCACCATCTGGACGATGCCGTGGAGACCTTTTACATGAATCTCTGGCGGGAGGGCCGCATCGGCTGCTTCTCGCCGGTCACTTATCTTTCGCGCCGGGACCTGACCCTCATCCGGCCCATGCTGCTGGCCACCGAGCAGGAGGTCATTTCCGCAGTGCACGCCGAGGGACTGCCCATCGTCAAGAGCGTCTGCCCTGCCGACGGCGTGACCGTGCGCGAACAGACCAAGGAGTTCGTCAAGGAGCGCTGCCGCACCGACCACGCCTTCCGGCAAAAGACCCTGCACGCCCTGCAGGAGAGCGGCATCGACGGCTGGCGTCCCGTCCACACCGGACGCGGCAGCTTTGCAATTACAAACGAGGAAGAATGAATCATGCAGACTCAACCTTTTGAAAAACACGTCTGGGCCGAGATCGATCTGGACGCCCTGCGTCATAACTTCCGGGCCGTCAAGGCCCGGGCCGGTGCCCTGCCGTTGTGCGCGGTGGTCAAGGCCGACAGCTACGGCCACGGTGCCGTGCAGTGCGCCCGCATCTTTGCCGAGGAGGGCGCGGTCTGTCTGGCCGTCAGCTGCCTGACCGAGGCCATGCAGCTGCGTCAGGACGGGCAGACTCTGCCCATCCTCATTTTGGGCCATGTGCAGCCGGAGTACGCCCAGACCCTCATCCACGAGGATATCACCGTGGCATGCTACTCCACCGAGCAGGCACAGAACCTTTCCGCTGCTGCGGTAAAGGCAGGCGGCAGGGTAAAGATCCACCTCAAGACCGATACCGGCATGGGCCGTATCGGCTTTGCCCTGCGCACCGATTTTGACGCCGCCATCCGCGAAATGCTGGCGGTCTGTGCGCTGCCGGGGCTGGAAATGACCGGCATGTTCCAGCACTTCTCGGTGGCCGACGACACCGCCGAAGAAAACATTGCCTATACCGCGGAGCAGCACGCGCTGTTCGTCAGAGCGTTCCATGCGCTCAAGGCGGCAGGCCATGAGCCGCAGACCGTTCATTGCGACAACTCTGCGGGCGTGATGCTGCACCCGGACTGGCCCGAGGGATTGGCCCGGGAGCGCTGCATGGCCCGGCCCGGCATCATCCTCTACGGCTACGACCCCAGCGACGAGGTGCGCTTCGGGCAGTTCCGGCCGGTGATGACCCTCAAGACCGTGGTGAGCATGGTCAAGGAAATGCAGCCCGGTCAGAGCGCCAGCTATGGCCGCCGCTTCACCGCCGAAAAACCCACGCTGGTGGCCACCCTGTGCACCGGCTACGCTGACGGTTATCCCCGCCAGCTGAGCTGCGGCAAGGGCATCGTGGAGATCCACGGCAAGGCCTGCCCGGTGCTGGGCCGCGTGTGCATGGACCAGATGATGGTGGATGTGACCGGCATCCCGGACATCCGCGAGGGCGATGAGGCCATCCTGTGGGGCGGCAGCGTCAGCGATACGGCTGAAACCATCGCCCGCAAGACCGACACCATTTCCTATGAGGTGCTGTGCGGCGTGTCCCGCCGCGTGCCCCGCGTTTACCTTGAGCACGGAAAGATCGTGGATGTCGAGGACTGGATCCTGAAAGCATGACCGGCACCACAGGCCGCTCTATCATAGCTTCTCAACTTTTTCGGAGGAACTGAATGGCAAGAGATAATATCCGCAACTTCTGCATCATCGCACACATCGACCACGGTAAATCCACCCTGTCGGACCGTATTCTGGAGCTGACCAAGAGCGTGGACGAGCGCACCATGGAAGACCAGATTCTGGACAACATGGACATCGAGCGCGAGCGCGGCATCACCATCAAGGCCCGTGCCGTCACCATGAACTATACCGCCAAGGACGGCAAGACCTACGAGTTCAACCTTATCGATACCCCGGGCCATGTGGACTTTGCCTACGAGGTCAGCCGCAGTCTGGCTGCCTGTGAGGGTGCCATCCTTGTGGTGGACGCCACGCAGGGCGTGGAAGCCCAGACGCTGGCAAACACCTACATGGCGCTGGAGCATGATCTGGAGCTGGTGCCCATCCTGAACAAGATCGATCTGCCCAGTGCCCACCCGGACGAGGTGGCACAGGAGGTGGAGGACGTGATCGGCCTGCCCTGTCTGGACGCGCCCCGCGTTTCTGCCAAGACCGGTCTGAATGTGGATCAGGTGCTGGAGCGTGTCGTTACCGACATTCCCGCCCCCACCGGCGACCCGGATGCTCCGCTGAAGGCCCTGATCTTTGACAGCATCTACGACAGCTACAAGGGCGTCATCGTCTATATCCGCGTGTTTGAAGGCACGGTCAAGCCCGGCGACACCATCCGCATGATGGCTACCGGTGCCGAATTCACGCTGGTGGAAGTAGGCCACATGGGTGCCACCAACCTGACCCCCTGCACACAGCTGCAGGCCGGCGAGGTGGGCTATCTGACCGCCAGCATCAAGACCGTGCAGGACACCCGCGTGGGTGACACCGTCACGCTGGCCGACCGCCCCACTCCGGAGGCGCTGCCCGGCTACCGTCAGGTCAAGCCCATGGTGTTCTGCGGCATCTACCCTGCCGACGGCGCCAAGTACCCCGACCTGAAGGACGCGCTGGAAAAGCTGCAGCTGAATGATGCCTCCCTCACCTTTGAGCTGGAGACCAGTGCGGCGCTGGGCTTTGGCTTCCGCTGCGGTTTCCTGGGCCTGCTGCATATGGAGATCATCACCGAGCGTCTGGAACGGGAGTTTGATCTGGACATCATCACCACCACCCCCAGCGTGCGCTACCGCCTGACCCTCACCGACGGCACCGTGGAGATGATCGACAATCCTTCCAGCTATCCGGACCCCTCCAACATCGTCAAGCAGGAAGAGCCTTTTGTGGACGTGCATCTGTACACCCCCAACGATTATGTGGGCGGCCTGATGGATCTGTGCCAGAACAAGCGCGGCGTGCTGATCGACATGAAGTATCTGGACGATGTGCGGGTGGACCTGCACTATGCTCTGCCGCTGGGCGAGATCGTGTACGACTTCTTCGATGCCATCAAGAGCCGCAGCCGGGGCTACGCCAGCTACGACTATGAGTTCAAGGAGTACCGTGAGAGCGATCTGGTCAAGCTGGACTTCCTGCTCAATGGCGAACCTGTGGACGCACTGTCCATGATCGTGTTCCGCGATAACGCCTACGCCAAGGGCCGCCGCATCTGCGAGAAGCTGCGGGACAACATTCCCCGCAACCTGTTCGAGATCCCGGTGCAGGCCGCCATCGGCGGCAAGATCATTGCCCGCGAGACGGTCAAGGCCATGCGCAAGGACGTGCTGGCCAAGTGCTACGGCGGCGACATCTCCCGCAAAAAGAAGCTGCTGGAAAAGCAGAAGGAAGGCAAAAAGAAGATGCGTCAGCTGGGCAGCGTTTCCCTGCCCAGTGAGGCCTTCACCGCTGTGCTCAAGCTGGACAGCGACGACGATTGATTTTCCCCTGTCTACCCATGAAGCCCTGTGCAGTGCGCAGGGTTTCTTTTTATTCCTGCAGCTTTCTGGCCTGCACACGGTATTCCCGCGGGGTCATGCCGTAGATCTGCTCAAACTTCCGGTAAAAGAATGTCCGGTTGCTGCAGCCGATCTTTTCCATGATCTCGCTGATGGCGCATTCGGTATTCGCCAACAGAAACGCCGCCTCAGAGAACTGCTGGCTGTTCTTCAGTTCCACAAAAGAACAGCCTGTAATGTGCTTGAGCTGGGCACTGAGATAGTTCGGGTTATAGCCGAACTTTTCTGCCAGCTGTGTAAGGGTACAGGTCTTATAGTTCTTTTCCAGATATTGCAGCACCGGTACAAGGATCTCATTGTTGCCGGATATGGTCCGCTCTGCCTGTGAGTGCATTACGTTCACCAATTCCAAAAACAGTGCGGTGGCATAGGCTTTGATCAACTCACCATAGCAGCTACTGCGGTCAAAATATTCACACAACAGGAATTGGATGAGAGAGTGGATCTTTGGTTCGTTCTGGGTATGGAAGATGAGGTATTTGTCATGCCTGCGGTTGCGGGAGACTGCATCGACCAGAAAACTTGCCACCACTCCCTGCTGTGACAGCCTGCTCAGAAACACCCCATCAAAAAACTGCCTGCGGAACACGATGTTGATGACGATATCGTGCTCTTTTTTATAGCTGGTGGCGCTGTGCCAAACGTCACTGTCCAGAATGCACAAATCGCCTTTTTTCAGAGTGATTTCTCTGCCATTGATGACAAAGGTGCACGACCCGCTGTAGATGTAGTTCAGTTCCATATCCACATGGTGGTGCTTCGGGATAACGGTAAACCGGGTCTCCTTGATCATGCCGATCATGTCTTTTTTCAAAGTGTTCACAAAGTCAAAACAGTATCCCACCTCACCTCGGAATTCCTCCTGTTTCATCTTAGCGTAAAGGTGGCTCAGCTGTCCGGAGTGCTGCAAATGCCAGCTTTCGCTTTCGGTATGGCGGTAAAGGAACAGCTCCAGTTCGGTAGGATTCATAGCAATGTCTCCGATTTTGATACTATTTTCCAAGTTTTATGTCATTATCATACATTTTTCTTTCTGCTATAATAGCATACAGAAAGAGCTTTTTCAACAAAAGAAATTCAGTATCGTTATAACTTGTTATAACTTGTTGTAAAAGGAGTGCATTTTCATGGCCTATAAAATAAGTTCCGGTTTTGGTACCGATTTTCTGTGGGGCGGTGCCATTTCCTGTTCTCAGGCAGACGGTGGTTTCCGGGATGGCGGCAAGGGCATTTCCACACAGGATCTCCGCTACCTCGACCCTGCATGGAACCATGAACAGGTCGAGGCAAAGCACCACGGCAGTCCGTTCTCCAAAGCAGAGTTCGATCAGGCACTGCAGGATATGGGCACCACATATTATCCCAATCGCCGCGGCATCGACTTCTATCACACCTACAAGCAGGACCTTGCGCTGCTTGCAGAAATGGGCATGAAGATCTTCCGCACTTCTATCTGCTGGGCCCGGCTGTTTCCCAATGGCGACGATGCTCAGCCGAACCCCGAAGGCATCCGCTACTATAAAGATCTGTTCGGCGAGTGCAAAAAGCATGGGATGAAGGTATTTGCCACCATCCTGCACTATGATATCCCGGTGCAGCTGGTACTGAAGTACGGCGGTTGGAAGAACCGCAAGACCATCGACTTTTACTGCCGCTATGTGGAAGTGCTGTTCCGTGAGCTGGGCGATCTGGTAGACTACTGGCTGCCCTTCAACGAGATCAATGCAGGCCGTTTTTCTCCATGGGACGGTGTGTGTCTGATCCCCGATCAGGAGCCGCACATGGATCAGGAAATCTTTCAGTGCCTTCATCATCAATTCCTTGCCAGTGCGCGGGTCGTAAAAATGGGCCACGAGATGCTGCCCGGCTCTAAGATCGGCTGTATGATCGCACGCTTCACCACCTATCCCGCCACCTGCCGCCCGGAGGACAACATGCAGGCAGTCCTTGATGACCAGTATTCCAACTGGTTCTACACCGACATCATGGCACGCGGCAAGTATCCTGCCTACATGAACCGCTATTTTGACAAGCTGGGCATCGACATCAAGATGGAGCCGGGCGACGAAGAGATCCTGCAGCAGGGCACGGTAGATTTTGTATCCTTCTCCTATTACTTCTCGCAGGTGTCCACCAGCGACCAAAGCTGGGAAAAGACCTCCGGCAACCTCATCATGGCCAATAAGAACCCCTATCTGGAGACCAGTGAGTGGGGCTGGCAGAAAGATCCCATCGGTCTGCGCATCACCCTGAATCAGCTGTACGACCGCTACGGCCTGCCACTGTTCGTAGCTGAAAACGGCCTTGGAACCTCGGATGTGGTGGAGGCCGACGGCACTGTGCACGACCCCTACCGTATCGACTACCTGCGCGGACACATCCAGCAGATGAAGGAAGCCGTGCGCGACGGCGTGGAGCTGCTGGGCTACACCATGTGGGGCATTCTGGATATCGTCTCCTGCGGGCCGCTGACAATGGACAAACGCTATGGCGTTGTGTATGTCGATCTGGACAACGGCGGCAAAGGCACCGGCAAACGCATCCGCAAGGACAGCTTTTACTGGTATAAAAAGTGCATTGAAAGCAATGGCGAAGACCTCGCCTGAGAAATATTACCGTAAAAGGAGGACAATCTTATGGCAACGAACAACAAGGATCTCGCAACCAGTATCGTTGAGCTGCTGGGTGGCAGCAGCAATATTTCCACCGCACTGCACTGTGTAACGCGGCTGCGCTTCAACCTGCGGGACGGCAGCCTTGCAAAGCTGGATGACATCCGTCAGCTGAAAGGCGTACTGGGCGCACAGATCAAGGACGGTCAGTATCAGATCATCATCGGGCCCAATGTCAACCGCGTGTATGACGAAGTGGTTCCCCTGCTGGACAGTTCTGCGGCGGCGGATAAGCCTTCCTCTGCCGGAAAGATCAAGGGCGCTCAGGTTCTGGATATCATCACCGGCATCTTCTCTGCCATTCTACCCGCACTGGTGGCAGGCGGTATGCTCAAGGGCCTGCTGGCTCTGGCCGAGATCGTTGGCGTAAATACCGGTGTCGGTACCTGCCAGATTCTGAGCATGATCTCAGATGTGCCCTTCTACTTTCTTCCCTTCCTGCTGGCCATCTCCGCAGCACGCAAGTTCAAGGTGAATGAATACCTCGGTGTCTGCATGGCCGGTGCGTTGATGTATCCCACCTTTGTGGAAGCTGTAGGTGCAGACCCCAATCCTTTCACCTTCCTGGGCATCGCAGTTCCGGTATTCTCCTATGCAGACTCCGTTTTCCCCGTCATCCTAGGCGTAGGCCTGCTGGCTATCGTATATCACTTTATCGACCGTTTTATCCCCGATGTCCTCAAGATGGTGCTGGTGCCCATGCTGTCACTGGTCATCTCTGTGCCGCTGACTCTGCTGGTGTTTGCGCCTCTGGGTGCCTACGGCGGTCTGGCACTGGCAGACGGCATCGTCTGGCTGTTCAGCCTGCTGGGCCCTATCGCCGGTTTCCTGCTGGGCTTCTTTATGCCGCTGATCGTGCTGTTTGGTATGCACCAGTCCACTTCTCCCATCCAGATCTCCAACATTGCCACTCTGGGCTATGACTATCTTCTGCCCGTTTCCTTCTGCCACAACATGGCCGAATCCGGCGCTGCCTTCGGTGCTGCACTGCGTATGAAGGATAAAGAGCTGCGCTCTGCGGCCCTCACCACCAGCTTTTCTGCGTTCCTCGGCATCTCCGAGCCTGCGCTGTTCACCGTGCAAGTTCCCAACAAAACTCCCCTCATTGCTGCTATGATCGCCAATGGCATCGGCGGCGCACTGACCGTTGTTTTGGGCGCCAAGTGCTATGCCTTTGTCATGCCGGGCATTACCTCACTGCCTACCTACGCAAACGGCGGTGCTTTCAATCTGTTGATGATGGTCGTCTGCATTGCTTCCACCTTCGTGATCGCAGCGATCCTCTCCTTCATTCTCGGCGGCAAGCTGGCCAATAAACACTGATTTTCGTCTTTCGTTCTGCTTTCAGAAAAAACAGGGGGAGGAGCCGTTTATGGTTCCTCCCCCTGTTTGCTATGTTTTGTAAAAAAACGCCTCAGAATTTCTTCTGAAGCGTTTTCTGTTCAAGTCGGCGACTACCTATTTTCACGCGCCGTTTCCAGCGAACTATC
>OWIV01000199.1_pt1 | contig 46595 bp, 39 predicted proteins | sample 1732831 | NCBI WGS metagenome assembly OWIV01 (sample SAMN05065757, study PRJEB22554) | human gut metagenome | biome: ENVO:2100002; feature: ENVO:00000062; material: ENVO:00002003 | host: Homo sapiens | place: USA
GCTGGCGGTCTTTGATGTGAGCCAGCATGTGATACAGCAGTCAGCGGGCATTATCAGCTTTGCCTCCCGAACCTCTGGCCGATTGACGCCATTAGGGATAAAATGTGTCTCCCTTCCGTAGGTCTCCATGAAATATTTCTGAACGCCTTTGCTTAGAACAATGATTTCATCTGCATATTTCACGGCATTTTTTTCACCCTGCCGGATAAATTTTGATCCAACGCCAAATTTCCATTTTTCGCGGGCCCAGTCCAAACCGTGAATAGTGCAGATTACACGCTTGCCAAAAAGTTTTGGTATCCAACAGAAAAAGGCAGGACCTTCTGCATGGATATGCACCACATCGTATCTTCCAAATGCACTACAAAGTGCTGCGAAAAAGGAAGAGCTTACCGCTGCAAGTCCCCTCTTCTCAATGGTCGGAACAACCTTTTGACGGATGCCATCATATTCAATTGTTTTGTCATACTCTGCACCGCTCACATGATGGCCTGCTCTATTGTAGCAAGTTATATCACAACCATTCTGTGCCATTCGGGTGCATAACTCTTTTACAACAATCTCTATCCCGCCTTCACGAGAAAGACGTTTCTGCCCGAAAACCGCAAGTCTGATTTTTTCTTCCATTACTTCTCTCCAACCGTCATTCCATAGTTTCTATTCTTGTCCTAGGCTTATACACAATCCCAGCAGTTCTTATCCTTAAATTGTCATGCTCGTCTTTTACTATTCACCTTTCCTACTTCACAGCACAACAACAAGCCTGTATACAGATTGCAGCAACAATCTATACGCAGGCTTGTCCTCGTACCTCCTTATTCTGTTTTCTGCTCTATCAGCTTTCGCTGTGGTGGGTTAAGTATAGAGCGCAACCAGAAGCCATTAACCCCCGAAATCACGCCGGAACGCAACGCACCATGGTAAACAGAAACAAGTTAAGGTAAAAAAGGTCAAGCCGCGCAAACCCGCATGAAATCAGGATTTTTTCTGGTTACTAACATTATTTCACAGGTTCCACGCCGTTCAATAGTCGGAACAAACTTCTGACGGATTCCCTCGTACTCCGTTTTACCAGCATCGTCATATTCTGCACCACTCACATGATGGCCTGCTCTGTTGTAGCAGGTCACGTCACAGCCATTCTGTGCCATTCGGGTGCAGAGCTCTTTGACAACGATCTCTACTCCGCCTTCTCTCGATAATCGCTTCTGTCCGAACATTGCAATCGCAAGTTTTTTACTCATAAATCTTTCCCACAATCCCACTCAATTTCTTCATCAATATCTCGGCCAACACAAAGAGCGGATAGGCTCGCTTGCCTGTCCGCTGGCTGTCACCCCACCCTCATGGTTGAGATTTCTTCCTGCGCGGCATTTCTGCCGCTCAAAAAGATCAGTCGTTCATTCTTCGGGTAAGAAAATATGAACTTCGGGTTGCGGAGCCTTTCATTCTCTGCCGTACCCTTGTCCCTATTATGACAGCCGCGTATTGTTTCACAGGTTCCATACGGGTTCTGTATTCTCCGCAATCGGATCCGTTTCACCCGCTTTGTCCTCTGGATTTCCAAATCTGATTTTATGTTGTTTTTGTACCACAATAACCCCGGACGATCTTTCGCCCAGGGTATCTCATCCACGTGATTTAATTCTGCGCAGTTTCTCTGCTCGAAAGTACAGATGTTTTTCTGTTCCCCCACTCACCAAAAGCATACTTATTTCCCCCAACCGCAACTCAGGAGATTTCGTTCTTTGAGTAACCTTTCGATACCAACTTTCCACCAATTTCAGCCTGTTGTTATCAGTATTATTTTAGCATGTTTTCTTCTTGCATACAATACTTCGTTGCACTATCGTTGCTCATTTTACGGATAAGATTTCAGTCTATTTTACGCATTTTCTTGCTAAAATACCCAATTCGTCAAGAAATTTCTTTTTTCAACTATTGCCTGTTTTAATTCTTCGACAAAGCCTCTTTTCCTTTGACCAGAAATCAACGTTACCCCTCATTTTTTCATCCTTTATGTATTTGCCTCCTCACCGCCATTACTATTCGAATTTATCCATCCAGCCTGAAAAATGCATATTTTCTCGCATAAACAAATCAACCATTGTCCAGACAAAAAAGCAGTAATCCAGAATTCTGCACGCAAAAAACACCCTTCCCTCTGCGGAAACCCGCAAAAGGAAGGGTGTTGAACTCAATATCCTGTTGTCGTACCAATCACAGCATGTTCATACCAGCAAAGCCGGTACTAGCTGTCATTCAGCACGACACCTCAAGCACTTTTGAGCGTAGAGCTGTGATTAGCAGTTCTCAGCAAAGTACTTAATGGTACGGACCATCTGAGAGGTGTAGGAGTTCTCGTTGTCGTACCAAGACACGACCTGAACCTGATAGGTGTCGTCGTCGATCTTAGCGACCATGGTCTGGGTAGCATCGAACAGAGAGCCGTAGCGCATGCCGATGACATCAGAAGAAACGATCTGATCCTCGTTGTAGCCGAAGGACTCAGAGGTAGCAGCCTTCATAGCAGCATTGATGGACTCCTTGGTGACGTCCTTGCCCTTGACGACAGCAACCAGAATGGTGGTAGAGCCGGTGGGAACAGGCACACGCTGAGCAGAGCCGATCAGCTTGCCGTTCAGCTCGGGGATGACCAGGCCGATGGCCTTAGCAGCACCGGTGCTGTTGGGGACGATGTTCTGTGCGCCAGCACGAGCACGGCGCAGGTCGCCCTTGCGCTGAGGACCATCCAGGATCATCTGGTCGCCGGTGTAAGCATGAACAGTGGTCATGATGCCGGAGACGATGGGGTAGGTCTTGTTCAGGGTGTTAGCCATGGGAGCCAGGCAGTTGGTGGTGCAGGAAGCAGCAGAAATGACCTGATCCTCAGCGGTCAGGGTCTTCTCGTTGACGGAGAAGACAATAGTCTTCAGATCGTTGCCTGCGGGAGCAGAGATAACGACCTTCTTTGCGCCAGCCTGGATGTGAGCCATGCTCTTCTCCTTGCTGGTGTAGAAGCCGGTGCACTCCAGAACGACGTCAACGTTCAGTTCGCCCCAGGGAGCATCCTTTGCATCCTTAACAGCGTAGATCTTGATTTCCTTGCCGTCAACAATGATGGAGTCCTCGGTAGCCTCGACAGTGTGCTTGCCTTCGCCGATCTTGCCGCAGAAAGAACCCTGAGCAGTATCGTACTTCAGCAGGTGAGCCAGCATCTTGGGGCTGGTCAGGTCGTTGATTGCGACGACCTCGTAACCCTCAGCATCAAACATCTGACGGAAAGCCAGACGACCAATACGACCGAAACCATTGATAGCAACTCTAACAGCCATGTTAATAGTACCTCCTAATTATTTTACCCATAATCGGATAAATCACGGTATCTTTATTTTAGACCAAAACGCAGAAAGTTTCAAGTGTCTGCCAAAAAATTAACAAGACATTTCTATCATTTTTTGCTTTTGTACGATTTTGCTTCCTTTCACTCGCCAGTTTTAGGCAATTGCGCCAACAGAGTGCCCGTACTTTTGTCAGCTCTGTCTGTTCAGGCAGGCTGCAGCGCACACTCCTCCAATGCTGCCCACACAGCAAAGGCCCAGCCCTGCAAAAAAGTCAGGCATCACAGCAAGGTCCATACCATTGCCTGCCAGCAGCGCAAAGCACTGGGGCAGCTGCCAGCACAGGCCCAGCGCAAAGGCGGCAAGCCCGGCTGCGCACAGTGTTTTGCCATTGTTCGGCTGCGGGATATGCAGTGCCCGAGCCAGCGCCGCCAGAAACACCAGCACTGCCAGCATCTGCCACACTGCAGCTGTCGGCTGCACCCGGTGCCAGCTGGAGCTGTTCTCCATAAAGCGCATCAGTACGTTCCAATAGAACAGCAGGCTTCCTGCAACGGCAAGGTACAGCCCGCCGAAAGGCTTCTTCCACGCGTCAGGGCTCAGCCAGCAACGGCCCATCGTGCTGAGCCACACAGAGCACACGCATTCCAGAATACACCGCACAAAGCCGCCCAGACCGGAAGCTGCACCCAGCGCGATCTGTGCACCCGCTGCGGCCAGAAAACATACTGCACCGGCAAACGCCAGCACACCGGCCAGCGGCCTGCGGCTGCGTACCGCTTCAGAGCGGGAAGGCTGTGTACGGCCCACGAGCACTGCAGCCAGTACCACAATGCCCAGTGCCAGATAGCGCCACCACACCGAGCCCACCAGACACAGGCCGGTAACGGCATCGGTGCCAAAGGCCAGATCTGCCGCGCGCAGCACGCCCAGCAGAGCACTCAGGATAAAAACGAACAAAACAGAAGGATTCATCAGCGTTCCTCGATCGGCTTATATTTCTGGCGCACGCCCAGATACTTGTAAGCGGGGCGAATGATGCGGTTGGCGAATACCACCTCTTCCACGCGGTGTGCACACCAGCCGGGCACACGGGCAATGGCGAACAGCGGGGTGTAGATATCCTCGGAAATGCCCAGCATGTTGTAGATCAGGCCGCTGAACAGGTCCACGTTGGCGCACACCGGCTTGGTGCTGCCCTTTTCCTCGGCAAAGATGCCGGGGGCCAGCCGCTCGATGCTGCACAGCATATTGTACTCTTCCTCAAAGCCCTTCTCGTAAGCCAGATGGCGGGCACGCTGCTTCAGGACCACCTCACGGGGGTCGCTGATGGTATACACCGCATGGCCCATGCCGTAGATCAGGCCGGAGCCATCGCCCGCCTGCTTGCGCAGGATGCGGCGCAGATACTCGCGAACTTCATCGTCGTCCTCGGGGTTTTCCACATGCTTGAGGATATCCTTCAGCTGACGGTTCACCATCAGGTTGGCACCGCCGTGCTTGGGACCCTTCAGCGCGCCGATGGCCGCCGCGATCGCAGAGTAGGTATCGGTGCCGGAGGAGGACAGCACACGGGTGGTAAAGGTGGAGCAGTTGCCGCCGCCGTGGTCGGCGTGCACCAGCAGGCACATATCCAGCAGCTTTGCTTCCTCGTGGGTGAACTTCTGATCCGGACGGTAGGTGCTCAGGATGTGCTCCGCCGTGCTCTGACCGGGCTTGGGCAGATGGAAGAACATGCTCTGCTTATCGTAGTAGCGGCGCTTCATCTGGTATGCGTTCACCATCATGGTGGGCATGCTGGCGATCAGATTGATACTCTGGTTCAGGATATTCTCCAGGCTCAGATCCTCGGCGTGCTCATCATAAGAGTAAAGGCCCAGCACGCAGCGCTGCAGCTTATTCATGATATTGGGCGAGGGGGCGTTCATGGTGTCCATGAAGCCTTCCGGCAGGGCGCGGTGCTCTGCCAGGATCTCACAGAAATCGTCCAGCTGCTCCTGGTTGGGCAGGCTGCCGAACAGCAGCAGCCAGATCACCTCTTCAAACACAAAGCGGTCGTTGCGGTAGGCCTCGTCCACGATCTCGTTGATGTTGACGCCGCGGTAGATCAGCTTGCCGGGAGTGGGGATCACATGGCCTTCCTGATCCTTCTTATAACCCACAACGTCGCAGACATTGGTCAGGCCAGCCAGAACGCCGGTGCCGTCCGGGTTGCGCAGGCCGCGCTTGACGCCCAGCCGCTCACTCGTCTCCGGGTCGATGTAGTTATTGGCCACATATTCCTCACACAACGTCCGCATCGTGTTCTGGTCCAGTGCAGCCACTTCTGAATGTGCAAAATTCATAAGGGGATTCTCCTTTCATCCTATTTCTTATACTTTCCCGCCCATCCTCTGTGATGGGTATAATTCTATGATATCGCTTTTGAAGAGTAAATTCAAGCATCAAGTGCATCATCTGGCACACAAACTGCCCGCTCATCACCTTTTTTGGCTTGCGCTGCAAAAGACGTTTTCCCTGTTTCGCATCTTTTTTCAGGGTGTATCCGGTATTCTGATTTAAAAAACACCGCTGTCGGAGGGGCTTGGACTATGAAAAAGTTATTTCTGCTGATCTTTGCAGTCCTGCTGGTTCTGGGCAGTGCTCTGCCTCTGGCCGCCTACCGGGTCACGCGGGCTGTGCTGGGCCATACAGCGCCTCTGCCCGCAGCATCTTCTGTGCCTGAGCTGCCCACATCGCAGCCAAAAGACCTTCCTTCCGCAGACGCCGAGACCTTTCCGGTGGAGGATCAGTCCGCCGGAAAGGTAGTGCAGCTTTCCCGCCGGGAATACGTTCTGGGGGCTGTCGCCGCCGAAATGCCGGTCAGCTGGCCGGACGAAGCACTCAAGGCACAGGCTGTTGCCGCCCACACCTATGCGCTCTACTGCCGGGATCATGCTGCCCTGCAAAGCGGTGCATGGCTCACCGTTGATCCTGCCCGGCGTCAGGGCTGTCTGACCGAACCGGTGCTGCGCAGTTACTGGGGCACCGCCTACGAGCAGAACTATGCCCGGCTCTCGGCCCTTGTGGACGAGGTCCTGAACGATCTTCTTTTTTACGATAACGCCCCCGCCTGCACCAGCTACTTTGCCATTTCCAACGGCCGGACAGAGGCCAGCGAAAATGTGTGGGGCACCGCCCTGCCCTATCTGATCCCGGTGGACAGCGGCACCGACCTTTCCGCTGATAATTATCAGTATACTGCTGTATTTTCTGCCGCGCAGGTGCAGCAGGCTTTTTCCGGCCTTGGCATCACGGCCGATCTCGCCGCACCGGAAAGCTGGTTCGGCCCGGCCGAACAGACCGCCTCCGGTTACACAAAATCGCTCACCGTCTGCGGACAGACCGTTTCCGGCACAGCCCTGCGTCAGGCGCTGGGGCTGCGCAGCACCTGCTTTACCGTGCAGTACCAGAGCGGAAACTTCAGCTTTACCACCCGGGGTTACGGCCATGGCGTGGGCCTGAGCCAGTGGGGTGCAAAAGCCATGGCAGAGCAGGACGCGGACTATGCGGATATTTTAGCTCATTACTACCCCGGAACACAGCTGCACAGGATGGGGTCGTAACGGGAAACTCCATTTTATGAAGCAGATGCTGCTTTCCGTTCCGACCCTTCCCGTGAAAAAGTAAATCGGCAAAGCCCGTAGGTTTTGCCGATTTACAAGTACAAAAATTTTTCCGCTGATATGCTCAGAGCGGAGAGCATTTTAAATGGTTCTACTCAAACCCGCACCATATCCGGCGTGATCTCCGCCAGAGAATGCGCACCGCACATCTGCATGGTGTCAGCCAGCTCACCGGCCAGCTTGTCGATGTAGCACTTCACGCCCTCTTCGCCGCCGCCATACACAGCCGTGACGAACGGTCGGCAGATCAGTACACCGTCTGCGCCCAGCGCCAGTGCCTTGAACACATCCACACCGGTGCGGATGCCGCCGTCCACCAGCACCTTCACGCCGGTGCCCTTGAGGGCTGCTGCGATCTCGGGCAGCACCTCGGCAGTGGCAGGGCACTGGTCCAGCACACGGCCGCCGTGGTTGGATACCACAATGGCAGCAGCACCGGCTTCCTTTGCCTTTTGTGCGCCTTTGACCGTCATAACGCCCTTGACGATAAAGGGCCGCTCGGCCAGCTTGACGATCTCGGCAAGCTCTTCCACGCTCTTGCTGCCTGCAGGAGGAGTCATGTTCTTCAGGAAGGGCAGACCGGCGGCGTCCACGTCCATGGCCACGGCAAAGCAGCCGCTGGCCTTGGCCTGCGCCATCTTTTCCTTGATGGTGTCGATGTTCCAGGGCTTGATGGTGGGCACACCGCAGCCGCCTGCCGCGCCGATGGCCTTGGTGGCCATTTCCATCACGGTGGGGTTGGTGCCGTCACCGGTAAAGGCCGCGATGCCATTTTCTGCACAGGCGCGCACCAGAACATCGTTATAGGTCATATCGGTGTAGGCTTCGGAGTAGTGCAGGTTCACCGCACCCACCGGGCCTGCAAAGAAAGGGTACTTGAAGCTTTTGCCAAACAGCTCCACGTGGGTGTCCGGCGTGCCGCCCTCACACAGGGTGTCCATGTTCACACGGATCTCGGCCCACTTATTATAATTGCGGATGGCGGTATCGCCCACGCCCTTGGCACCGGGGCCCGGGATCTGGTTTTTGCAGGCCACGCCGTTGCACACCGGGCAGGCCTTGCAGTATTTGCCAATGCACTCACGGGCATTGGCCAGCACTTCAGGATAAGTCATAAGAAAGCATCCTCCTTTTTTATTCCACTCTGCGGCCGCAAAGATTTCCCGCCGCAGTACTCTCCTGCTTCATCATAGTCCGGTTCAACCGCTTCGTCAAGGGCTTTTGCTGCATCCCTGAATTTTTTGCCGTTTTTTGCCTGTACAGAGATGTCGTTTTGAAAAAAAACATTTTTTTCAAAAAATCCTTGACAAAAGCGGTTCTTTCAGGTATTATAGTGTGGCGCTGCGGCGCACAACCGAATATGGAAAGATGGCTGAGTTGGTCTAAGGCGCACGACTGGAAATCGTGTAACGTGTCAAAAGCGTTCTGGGGTTCGAATCCCCATCTTTCCGCCAGAAGTCCGGAACCTTTGGGTTCCGGACTTTTTGTTTTATCCGGCTTCGCTTGACTTTTGCCTGCCGTTCCGCTATGCTGAATAAAATATCTTCTCACAAAAGGAGGATTTCTTATGGCATCTTCCCGCAAAAAAAAGCGCGGTGCCGGCCGCGTGGTACTGATCCTGATCCTGTGCCTTGCCCTGATCGCAGTGATCGCCGTTACGGTCGGCTACAGTCTGGTGGCCCGCCGCGTGAAGGCCCTGCAGGCCGGCGCGGCATTCACCTTTGATTACGAGGCGACATCCACCGCCGATTCCCCCGCCCTGTACACCATCCTGCAAAAAACCGGCTCCACAAAGGGCACAGTCAGCGGCCTGTACGCGCCGGACGCTCTGCAGCTGAGCATCACGGCCCCGGGCGCGGTCATTCCCGCCGACCCGCTCACCCGCGTGTACGTCAGTGGCAGCGAGACATTATACGATGTGGGGCAGCTGTACAAGAACATCCGCTCCTCCATCACCGGCAGCTACCCGCTGGCAAGCTTTCTGATGCCGGACTGGACCCTTGGCAATTATATCTCGCAGGCCCAGCTGGCCAGCCTTCTGGGCGTTGGCACTGAGGCCACCAGCCTGCAGGATATGACTGAATTTGAATTGCCGCAGAAAAAGCCGCAGCGCGTGCAGCCGGAAGGTGCGCTGGACGGCTACCTTTACTATCAGCTGGACACCGGCGACACCAGTGCTTCTGCCCCGGTGCTGGTCATCGGCTTTGAAAAGAGCAATTTTTTTGAAGATTCCCTCCCCGTACACATCCTGCTGACCATCCCGGAGCATCAGGTCCGCATCCAGCTCACCGGCACCGTAAGTGCCCAGACTGTGGTGCTCACCGCGCCCACCTCCCGCATGAAGGATGAGGACATTCAGACTCTGGTGCAGATCCGTGATACCATCCAGAGCGTGCTGCAGTTTGTGCAGAGCACTGCCGACAGCATGCAAAAGGCAGGCTGACCATAGATCAGCACGCAAAATCCGGAACCTTTTCAGGACCATTTCCGGAATAACAAAAGCAGCGCCCGCCGGGCTTGAACCTCCCGGCGGGCGCTGCTTTTATAGTTTTTGCCGTCCGCGATCAGACGGTCTCTTTTTTCTTGCGGGGTGCGCACTTGCGCTTGGGCTTCTCCGCAGCAGGCTTTTCCTCTGCAGCGGTCTCTGCCTTTGCAGGCTCAGCCTTTTCCGCTGCCTTAGCAACAGTCTTTTTGGCAGCGGTCCTGCGGGCAGGCTTTTCTGCGGGTGCAGCTTCTGCCTTCACCGTTTCTTCTGCTTCGGCGGTCTTAGGATCTTCTGCCTTGGCGGCAGCCGCCTTTTTGGTGGTCCGGGGCTTGCGGGCTGCAGGCTTCTTGGCCGGTGCCTTTTCCTCTGCCGGAGCTGCTGCAGCTTCCGCAGCGGGCTCCTCGGCCTTCTTGACGGCACGCTTTGCGCGCTCCTTTACCTCGGCAATGGTCCACAGCTGATCGTCTGCACCGGGCACTTCCTGCCAGATCTGCAGCACCGTGCCCACGTCAGCGCCCATGCCGACCGTATCCACGCACTTGCCGCCTGCCCAGGAAGAGCGCAGGCGCACCTTGCCTTCCGGGGTGGGCTGGACCGTCCACATCTGGGAGGTGCCGCCCACATCCTCCCACAGATGCAGCCATGTGCCGTTGGCAGTACCGGTCATAGTCAGGTCCAGCAGCTTGCCGGAAGCACGGTTGCGGATGCGGTAAACGCCGTCTCCCACACGGATGAAGCTCCACTCCTGCTCGGGTTTGTGCTCGTACTTGCCCAGGCGGACGGTGCCGGCTCCCTTGACGCCTTCCACAGCCTGAATGACATTGCCGGTGTGTGCGGCAATGGTGTAGAAGTGATCCGCTCCGATCACAGTCTGTGCAACAGTTTTCATGATTTTTCCCTCCTATTGGAATTGCAGCAGCCGGGTCCTGCCTGCAGCCGCCTTTTGTTTACGCGCAGCCCGCATAAAATGCAGGCTTTTTTGTTCTCCTTATGGTAAATGATACCACATATCGTGATTTTCCACAAGCAAATCGACTATCCTTTAGCAAAACAGACAAAAAGAGACACTCTTTCCGCCTGTTTTTCTCCTGCTCGACCGTCTCTATGCGGTACCTTTTGCGATGCCGCACCTCTCGACTTTTTGCCGTACATGCGCTATACTATGTGCCAGCATCCCTTGCGCATCTGCCAAAGCTATCCGCCGCTCTGCTGCAGGGGCGGTTTTTTCTCACCTTACACAGAGGGAGGCCCTTTCATGGCATCGAACGAGCTCAATATCCAGCAATACAAAAAAATGACCGAGACCCCCATCCCCAAGCTGATTCTGGGGCTTGCCGCTCCCACGATCTTAAGCATGCTGATCACCAGCATCTACAATCTGGCCGACACCTTTTTTGTGGGCCAGATCTCCACCAGTGCTTCCGGCGCGGTAGGCGTCGTTTCCAGCCTGATGGCCATTATTCAGGCTCTGGGCTTTACGCTGGGCCACGGCTCCGGCACCATCATCAGCCGCAGTCTGGGCAGCAGGAACACCAAAGCAGCCACCCGGTTCGCTTCCACCAGCTTTTTCACGGCGCTGGCCGTTGGTGTGGTGCTGGCCGTCATCGGCCTTGCCACGCTGCCCGGCTTCATGCTGCTGCTGGGCAGCACCGAGACCATCCAGCCCCACGCCTGCGCCTATGCGCGGCCCATCCTCATCGCGGCCCCGCTGATGATCTCCAGCCTCGTGATGAACAACATCCTGCGCTACGAGGGCAAGGCCAATTTTGCCATGATCGGCCTTGTGACCGGCGGCGTGCTGAACATCCTGCTGGACCCCGTTTTCATGTTCGTGCTGGGCCTTGGCACCGCCGGTGCAGGCATCGCCACGGCTCTCAGCCAGACGGTCAGCTTTTTCATCCTGCTGTCCATGTTCCTGCGGGGCAAAACGGTCAGCCAGTTCTGCATCCATTCCGTCACCCGCGAAGCACGGGAGTTCGGCATGATCCTGATCGGCGGTGCTCCCAGCTTTGGCCGTCAGGGTCTGAACAGCATCGGCGGCATGCTGCTGAACATCGCCGCCCGCAGCTATGGCGACGCTGCCGTGGCCGGTATGAGCATCGTTTCCCGCATCTTCATGTTCATCATTTCGGTCGCCATCGGCGTAGGACAGGGCCTGCAGCCGGTAGCCTCATTCAACTATGGTGCACGCAAGTTCCGCCGGGTGCGGCAGGCGGCCATCTTCACCATGGGTGCCGCCTTCTGTATGCTGGTGGTTCTGGTCGCTCTGTGCTGGGTAGACAGCGATGCCCTCATCCGCCTGTTCCGCGACGACCCGGATGTGACCGCCGTGGCCCTGCCTGCCTTCCACTACCAGTGTCTTGCTATCCTGTTACAGCCGGTGATCGTAGTGGCAAACATGACTTTCCAGAGCGTAGGCAAGGCCGGACGCGCCACCTTTCTGGCCTGCTGCCGTCAGGGCGTGTTCTTTATCCCGCTCATCCTCATCCTGCCCCGCACGCTGGGACTCATGGGCGTGGAGACCTGCCAGCCCATTGCGGATGTGTTCACCTTTATCGTCTCCCTGCCCTTTCTGCTGGCGTTCCTGAACCAGCTGAGCCGGATGGACGACGCCGAAAAAGCCAGATCCGCTTCCTGAACCGCTGTCATAAAACTGTAACCAGCAGCCGTGTTTTCCTGCAATGGAAAGCACGGCTGTTTCGTATTATAATTGAACTGGGAAATCAAGGAAGTCCCTGCTTTCTTCTCTGTGTACTGTTTCAGGCCTTTCAAAGGAGTGATCTTTATGAAGTGTACCGTTTCCCGCATCGGCTGCGCTGCCGCCTGCATGGCGCTGTGCCTTGCCCTCGGCTGCAGCTGCAGCGTGCTGCCGCCCGCTTCCGGCAAGCCTGCTGCGGCGGCTCCCTCTGTCCCCACCGACAAAAATGGAAATCTGCTTTACGACAGTTCCCGCCTGGATGACGGCCGGCTGCGGATGCTTTACGGTTACGACAGTTCCGGCAACAGCTGCACGGTGCTTTGCGGCGGAAAAGTCCTGTACCAGTCCTTCCGCAGCGAGAACGTGAACCTTCTGCAGGACACCGTGACCGGTGAGACCAACTACTGGTTCCGCACCTGGGCCGACCCGGACGCTTATTGCGGACGGCGCAGCGGCCTGTTTGACAAAGACGGCAATGAAGTCATGACCTTTGAGGGGGAGCAGAACGCCTCCATGCAGAACGGTCTGCTGGTGCTGCAGGAAGCCCACGCCGTGAACGGCAGCTACGAAAACGGCTACGACGATTACGGCACCTGTCAGGTGATCGACCTTTCCACCGGCGAACGTCTGCCCGTGCCGGATGGCGCATACCGCTGCATCGTGTGCGGTGACAGGCTGGTGTTCACCTGCTATGCCCGCCCAGCAGACCTTGCCGAGGACGCATGGGACGATGAACCCGCCCTGCACAGCTGGGTCATTATACAGACGAAGGACGGTACACAGACTTACGGCGCAGATGCCACTACTGCCCTGAGCCTTTCCTATGCACCGGACGTTCTGACCGACTGGGTGGAGCTGGACACCTGCCACGCCAGCGGCGAGCCAACGGACGAAACGCTCTATAACCCCGCCACCGGCGAAAGCTTCACCGGCTTCCGACAGGTATGCGGCAGCGGCACCGCCTGCTTCGAGACCAGCGATGGCCGCTACGAGCTGCGGGATCTCACCACCGTGGACCGCACCCTCATTGGCACCTTCGACGACCAGCCCAGCAGCTATTTCCCGGGCTATGTGGTCACATGGCGCACGAGCGGCGACTTCGGCTATGATCTGCACGACCTTGTTACCGGTGAGGTGACACCGCTGTACGCTTCCAGCGTCATGAGCGACACCATCGCCCTTTACTATGAGGACGGACGGTTGAAGGTGTTCAACACCGAAACCGGCGATTTGATCACTGATACCACCGTGGAGCCAGTGGAGGGCCAGCAAAGCGTGATGATGGATAACAAGGGTGACGGCTACGTCTGGCTGGAGCTGCGGGATAACGATAACTTTGAGACCACCGCCACCCGCGTGTACGGCCCCGAGGGCCTTGTCTCCGACCTGACCCATCTGCAGGACAAGTATTATGCCCTGAACTATCTCATCACCACACCGGAGGGCAGGCCGCTGTACTGTGGCAACGCCAATGCGCCCAGCAGCAACGGCTCAATGTGTGACGTGCTGGATGAAAACGGCAACATTGTGTTCTATGGCCTTGGCAGCTGCTACAGCTACTACGACAACAGCCTGAACCAGCTGCCAGAACACGTGTTCGTTGCAAAACGCGGCTTTTACTACGGCTGGATGGATACCGACGGCAAATGGCTTTACTGCCGCAGCATTTTCTCTTCCATCAATGCCGACGACGAAATGGGCTACTGACCCAATAGGAGGAACGCCTTATGAAAAATGCTAAGATTTCCCGCCGAAGCTTTCTGCTGGGCCTTGCCGCCTGCTCTGCCGCAGGCATCCTGACCGCCTGCAAGGGGGCTGACACCCCCGCCAGCAGCGCTTCCACCTCGCCGGAAGCCCCCGCTTCTTCCGTGAGCGAGCTTGAACCCATCGGGCTGTTCTCGCCGGAAGAGTTTCCCAAGCTGGACGGCAGCACGGCCTGCATCCCGCTGATGGCACAGATGATGGCCGATACCACCGGCATTGATCTGGAAGTAGCCCAGAGCGGCATTTCGGTCAGCACCACGGCCTACGCATGGGAAAATTTTGGCCTGTATCCGGATGAGGATTACACCGCCCGGATGCTGGTGGTGTACGAAGCACCGGACTACGTGAAGGAAGAGCTGCAGGAGGCCGGTGCCCAGCTGGAACAAAAGCCCATTGGCCGGGACGCACTGGTGTTCATTGTGAATGAGAACAATCCGGTCAAGAGCCTGACCCGGCAGCAGCTGAAGGATATCTACGCCGGTAAAATCACCAACTGGAAGGATGTGGGCGGTGACGACCTTGCCATCGTGCCCTTCCAGCGGGGCGAGGACTCCGGCAGCCAGACTCTGTTCCGCAAGCTGCTCATTCAGGGCGGCGAACTGATGGACCCGCCCACCGAACTGGCTCCCGCTGCCATGGGTGAGCTGGTGGACAGCATCGCCGCTTACAACAACAACGCCAACGCCATCGGCTTCTCGGTGTATTACTACATCGACCAGATGTACTCCCAGCCCGGCCTGCGTCTGCTGGCCGTGGATGGTGTCACCCCTTCCAACGACTCCATCGCCAGCGAAAGCTACCCGCTGTGCAACGAGTTCTATGCCGTTCTCCATGCGGATGCTGCCGCCGACAGTCCGGAGCGTCAGCTCTACGATTGGCTGGATACCGCCGCCGGGCAGGACTGCATCAAAAAATCCGGTTATGTAGCGGTGGCACCCACCACTGCAGCGAACAGTGCCGTCTGATCTTCCAGCAATTGACAGCTTTCTGCATTTCTGTTACAATATTGTAAGTGAATGTTGAAACTTTTTTGCAAAGGAAGGCTCAATATGGACAATCCCTCCTCTCATGTGGAAAGCCGCTGGCGCACCCAGCTGCGCAACCGCATCATTCAGGCCTCCAGTCTGCTGGAAATTCTGCTCTCCGGCCTTGTGCTCATCGGTCTGGTGCTCAGCGCTGTGCCGCTCATCAAGTGGATGCCCGGCCTGCTGTTTGACGGCAACGAAGTGGAGATCCGCACTTTTCTGGAGCGGAGCCTTGATATCGTGATCGGCATCGAGTTCATCAAGATGCTGGCCAAGCACAGCCCCGGCAGCAGTCTGGAAGTGCTGCTCTACGCCATTGCCCGCCATCTGGTGGTGGGCCATGACTCGGCAGTAGAAAACCTGCTCAGTGTGGGAGCCATCGCACTGATCTTCATTGTACGCAAGTTCTTCTTTGTCCCGGCTTTCGGTGCCCACCTGCCGGACGGCCACCCGGCGCCGGACCTTTCGCCCCGCCAGAGCGGCATCCCCGCCGATGAGGTTTTCTCCCGCCTGAAAGAGCGCGTCAGAACGGAGGTCTCCGAGGCCATTCCCGTCGAAGAAGAGACTTTTGACGAGTACGATTTTGAGCAGGCCGGCCCGGAGCCGAAATAACATAAGCAAAAATGCCCCGCAGCACTGCCGGAAAACCAGCAGGCTGCGGGGCATTTTATGATGCTTTATTTTTTATTGTGCTTTCCGAAGCGGTACTCTTTGCCCTCGCGGATGCGCTGGATATTGGCGCGGTGCATATAGATCACCATACCGGACATAAAACCGGAGCCAATGGCGCACACCAGCATATCACCGGCGGCATAGCCCTGCAGGGAGCCGTAAATGATCGTCAGCACCGGGTAGAGTGCTGCCATGGTCACGCTGCCCAGCGACACCATACCGGTGGGGATCAGGCACACCAGAAAGATGATGGCCAGAAAAGGCAGCAGCACCGGCTGGATGGCCAGAATGGCACCCGCTGCCACCAGTACGCCCTTGCCGCCTTTGAAGCCAAAGTACAGCGGGTACAGATGGCCCAGCACTGCAAAGATAGCGGCCAGATAGACGCCCAGATACGGCGACACACCGGCGTCAGCAGGCAGAAGCTGGAACAGCCACCGGCCGATGCACACGGCCAAAACGCCCTTGAGCACATCGCCTGTCGCGGTCATGGCGGCAGCCTTCTTGCCAAAGGTGCGCAGCATGTTGGTCATGCCGGCCGCACCGCTGCCATGATTGCGCACATCGTCATGATATACGAATTTGCTGACGAGGATACCGGTATCCACACTGCCCAGCAGGTACGCCTGCAGGATGGTGGCTGCGGCGATCAGGATCGTTTTCATCATTAAGACAGATGCCTCCTTTGCGGGCGCTTACACGTCCTTTGCGCCCACTTCGCCGGAGCCGCGCTCGCGCACGACCAGACGGATGGGAGTGTGCTCCAGACCAAAGTTCTCGCGGATCTGGTTGATGATATACCGCTGATAGCTGAAGTGGAACAGCTGCTTCGAGTTCACAAAAGCCACGAACGTCGGCGGGCGGGTAGATGCCTGCGTCAGGTAGAAGATCTTCAGGCGGCGGCCCTTGTCGCTGGGCGGCTGCATCCGGGCAGTTGCACGGGCCAGCATCTCGTTCAGCACGCCGGTGGGCACGCGGGCACCGTTCTGACTGTCCACATCCCGGATGAGCTGCATGAGCTTGTTCACATTGTAGCCGGTCTGAGCGGAAATGAAGATGATGGGTGCATAGCCCATAAAGCTGAAGCACTCGGCATAGCCGCGGCGCTGCAGCTCCATGGTATTGGTCTCCTTGCCTTCCACAGCATCCCACTTGTTCACAACGATGATGCATGCCTTGCCCTGATCGTGGGCGTAACCGGCCACCTTGCTGTCCTGCTCGGTAAAACCGACGGTGGCATCCACCAGGATCAGCGCCACGCGGCTGCGCTCCACGGCAGCCAGTGCGCGCACCACCATATAGCGCTCCAGTCCATCGGTGATGTTGCTGCGCTTGCGCAGACCGGCGGTATCGGTAAAGATGAACTTGCCGTAAGCGTTATCCACCGGGGTATCGATTGCATCCCGGGTGGTGCCCGCCTCGTTTGCCACGATCATGCGGTTCTCGCCCAGAATGCGATTGGTCAGGCTGGACTTGCCCACGTTGGGACGGCCGATGATGGCCACCGGGATACGGTCCTCTTCCACCACGGTCTCACTGAAATCGAGGTGGGCACACACGGCATCCAGCAGGTCGCCGGTGCCGTGGCCGTGCACGGACGAAATGGGCATTACCTCATCAAAGCCGAGGTTGTAGAACTCGTACATCTCCATGGGGGCCTCGCCCACCTTATCGCACTTGTTCACGGCCAGAATGATGGGCTTGTGGCTGCGGCGCAGCATGTGGGCCACGTCCTCGTCGGCTGCGGTCAGGCCGTCGCGCACATCCACAACCATAATGATGCAGTCTGCGGTGTCAATGGCGATCTCGGCCTGCTCCCGCATGTGGGCCAGAATGCCCTCGGTGGCCTTGGGCTCGATGCCGCCGGTATCCACCAGCAGAAATTCGTGGCCGTTCCACTCGCAGTTGGCAAAAATGCGGTCGCGGGTAATGCCCGGCGTGTCCTCCACGATGGCAAGGCGCTGGCCGCATAATTTATTGAACAGGGTGGACTTGCCCACGTTGGGGCGGCCCACCACCGCTACGATCGGTTTGCTCATAGGGGTTCCTCCTTTCCTGTTATAAAAAGATCCGTTGTCCTTATTTGAAAGCTTGCCCGCCCTTTTGCAGGGTCGTTTTATTTTCTCCTGCGGGCAATGTGCAGGCCGCTGCGCAGCAGGGCGCGGGCTTCATCGCCGCCGGCTGTGGGCAGCACCTCCACCTTCACGCCAAGGCGCTGGGCCAGCTGGTCGGTGGTGATGTCGTCCAGAAAGGTGTCTTTTTCCTCCCGCAGCATCACGGCGGGTACGCCCAGCGTACCGCTGGTCAGCCTGCCCTCGCACTGGGCAATGATATCGGTCGCCGTCACAAGACCGGCCACCCCCACATTGCCGCCGAAGAATTTGTTCTTGATGGTGTGCACCGTTACCTCGACCATGGGGTACTGGCGGTGCAGCTCGTCCATCATCTGGTGGATGAGCGGTGACGCCATTTCGCCCGTGACCACATCCATCTTTTTGGTGCCGTAGATGCGGTGGGGCTTTTCCAGCTCTGCCAGAAATTCCGAAGCGTACAGGCGCATCATTCCCACGCCGTTTTCCAGCTGGTCAAAGTCCTCGTAGAACTCCTCCGGCGGGATGGGCCTGCCTGCCTTGAGATACCATTCATCGCTGGGATAAATGATGCGCTTGCCATGGCGGCGCTTGCACTCATCGCCGAACTCTTCCATGATGTCGATGACCTCGGCACTGGTGGCTGCGTCGTAAGGCGTCTGCCGGAACAGCTTCTCGCGGTAGTCCGTCACGCCGCAGGGCACCGCAGCGATGCTCTGCACCATGGGGGTCAGCTCCAACAGGTCGCTCAGGGTACGGCGCAGCTCATCGCCGTCGTTGATGCCGCGGCAGAGCACCAGCTGACAGTTGACGGCGATGCCGCCCTCCACCAGACGCGGCAGGTACTTGAGCACCTCGCCGCCGCGCTTGTTGGCCAGCATCCGCACACGGAGCTGCGGGTTCGTGGTGTGCACCGAAATGTTGATGGGCGAAATGTGCATCTTGATGATGCGGTCGATCTCGTGGTCCTGCATGTTCGTCATGGTGATATAGTTGCCGAACAAAAAGGAGAGCCGCTCGTCGTCGTCCTTGAAATAAAGGCTCTCCCGCATTCCGGGAGGCAGCTGGTCGATGAAGCAGAACATGCAGTGGTTGGAGCAGGAGTGCTTCTGGTCGCCCAGATAGGTCTGGAAATCGCAGCCAAAGGGGCCGCGCTCCGTGCGCTGCACGTCCCACTCGCGGATGCCGTCTGCCACCCTTGCTTTCAGGTGGAAGCTTTTGCTGTCGGTGTAGAAATCGTAGTCCAGACTGTCGTTCAGCTCGTTCTCATCCACGCTCAGAAGTTCATCGCCTGCAGCAAGGCCCAGCGCTTCCGCTTCGCTGCCGGGGTCCACCCGTGCGATCTTCATTGCCACCGCATCCACCTCCTTTTCCTCTATAAAAGGTCTCTTTTCCGCACAAACGGTCAAGCGTTCGATCTTTTTACAGAACAAGAAGGGGAAGGCATGCGCCCTCCCCTTCTGTACATAACACCATTATGCCACCAATTACGCGCAAATTAGGCCTTCTTGATGACTTCCTCGCCCTTGTAGTAACCGCAGTTGCCACATGCCTGGTGGGGGAGCTTCAGAGAGCCGCAGTTGCTGCACTTGACCAGTGCGGGGGCCTCCAGCTTCCAAACATTGCTGCGACGCTTGTCGCGGCGGGCCTTGGAAAGATGTCTCTTAGGTACTGCCATATTTTTGCACCTCCTTGATGGGTTTATCAGTTCAGCAGTGATTTAAGGATTGCGAGCCTTGTGTCTACGGGAGCTTCGGCCTGCTCTGTCGGCTGACAGGTGCATTCCGCCTTCTTTTTGCCGCACACGGGGCAAAGCCCGGCGCAGTCGGCACTGCAAAGCAGCACCGTGGGGATCTGAAACATAAATTCCTGGCTGAGCCATTCATCCACATCCAGATGGCCTTTTTCGTCCAGCGGAAGATCGAAATCCGGATCATCCAGATCCCGTTCCTTGACTGTCCACTCCGTATCGACCGTCTCTTCCCGAACGACCGGGTCGAGGCAGCGGGCGCACTCTCCGTGCACCGATGCGTTTGCCCGCAGTGTCATCCGGATCTCTTCGCCATCCGTCTCTGCGTTGAATACGGCAGTGACAGGTTCAGGGATCCTTGCCCCGGCATAATCATGAGCAGATAAATCACACTGAAACTCTGCATGATAGGGTTGTCTGCCGGTGGCGATAAACTTTCTCAGGTCAAATTGCATAGTACACCTCTAAAAGGCTGCTTTGTTAGTATAGCGCCAAAGCACCCCTTTGTCAACACCAAAACAGGCAGAAAACCGAAAAAATTTATTTTTTCTTCGGTCTTCTGCCTGTTGCATAGAGTTCAGATTCCGAAATTCAACAGATCACTGGTATTTCTTCACGTTGTGGGGCAGAGCAGCCTCGTCAGCGCTGACCGTCACAGTCACCTTGACGCTGTCGCCTGCAATGGCAGCGATCTCGTCCAGCACGACGCCCAGACGGTTCAGATCGTGATCCAGCACCTTCAGGATGCCGTCGATGTACAGGTCGGTGATATCGTAGTTGCTTGCCATCAGGCCAGCAATGAAGCCGTACAGCATTTCGCCGCCGGAGATCTTGTACTCGTCCAGATCGATCAGACGTGCAGAAGAAGAGATGTCGTAGGTGAGCTTCATGCCCTTTTCAACGACGACCACGTTGCCCTTGGAGGTCTTGACCGCATCATTGATCTGGTCGATCATAGCCTTGGTCTTGCCGGAGCCCTTGGTACCAACAATCAGTTTAATCATAGTTCAGTCCTCCTGTATTTTCCACGCCTTGCGGCGGGAGATCATTGTCATTTACTTCAGCTTTGCTTCCAGCTCGGCAGTCAGGCCCTCGTAGCCCGGCTTGCCCAGCAGTGCAAACATGTTCTTCTTGTAGCTCTCAACACCCGGCTGGTTGAAGGGGTTGACGCTGAGCAGGTAGCCGCTGCATGCACATGCACGCCAGAAGAAGTAGATCAGGTAGCCCACATTGTAGGCAGTCAGGTCGTCCACCTCGATCAGCACCTCGGGCACGCCGCCGTCGGTGTGTGCCAGAATGGTGCCTTCCATGGCCTTGCGGTTGACAACGCTCATGTTCTGGTTTGCCAGGAAGTTCAGGCCGTCAAAGTTGCCTTCCAGCGGGTCGATGAACAGATCCTGTGCAGGCTTCTTCACATCCACGATGGTCTCGAACATGGTGCGGGAGCCTTCCTGAATGAACTGGCCCATGGAGTGCAGGTCGGTGGAGAAGATGCAGCTTGCGGGGAACAGGCCCTTGTTGTCCTTGCCCTCGCTCTCGCCGAACAGCTGCTTGTACCACTCGTTCATCAGGGCGAAGTCCGGCTCGTAGCACTCCAGGATCTCCACGCTCTTGCCCTTGCGGTACAGGATGTTGCGGATGGCAGCGTACTTGTAGGCATCGTTGTCCTTGCCCAGCACGGAGAAGCGCTCCATGGAGTCGGCAGCACCCTTCATCAGGTCGTCGATGCTGATGCCGGCAGCAGCAATGGGCAGCAGGCCCACAGCGCTCAGCACGGAGTAACGGCCGCCCACGTCATCGGGGACCACGAAGGTGGGCCAGCCCTGTGCATCGGCCAGCTGCTTCAGAGTGCCCTTGGCACGGTCAGTGGTGGCGTAGATGCGCTTGTTGGCTTCTTCCACGCCCATTTCCTTTTCCAGCAGCTCACGCAGCACGCGGAATGCCAGAGAGGTCTCGGTGGTGGTGCCGGACTTGGAGATAACATTGATGGAGAAGCGCTTGCCCTTGCACAGGTTGATGATGTTGTTCAGGTAAGTGGGGCTGATGCTGTTGCCGCAGAAGTAGATCTTGGGGCCGTTCTCCAGCTCATTGTGGAACTGGCCCTTGACGGCCTCGATCACAGCGCGGGCACCCAGATAGCTGCCGCCGATGCCGGCGACCACCAGCACATCGGAATCCTCGCGGATCTTGGCAGCTGCCTCCTTGATGCGGGCAAACTCTTCCTTATCATAATCGCGGGGCAGGTACATCCAGCCAAGGAAATCATTGCCCGGGCCGGTCTTTGCTTCCAGCTGGTTATGCGCGGCCTCTACCTGCGGGTAGATGGCTTCATATTCCTCTTCACTGATAAAACTGGAGAGGTGCTTGGTGTTCAACGTGACACTCATTTTATTATAACCTCCAAACGATTTGCAGGTTCTCAGCCCTGCGAGGAAATATCTTGGTATAAGTGTACCGTTCCCTCCGGGCAAAGTCAAGGTCAAAATCCTTGGATTTCATACAATTTTAATAGTGTTTTTTTGTTTCTTCATCCAGAATTGTTCACCCAGACAGTTCCATGCAGCCTGCCGCCGCACCCTTTTGTACGCTGAAGCGTGCATTCAGTCATTCCGGCCGGTCAGCGCGTCCCACAGAAGGCCGAAAGCCGTGCCAAAATCCATTTTTGGTGCATCCGCCGCCGCACGGATCTCGTATTCGCCCAGCAGCGTTTCCCCGCTCAGGACACGCACCGTGCCCACCGCCTGCCCCTGCTGCACCGGCGCGTCCAGCGCATCCGGCAGATCGGACCGGGCGGTCAGGGCAGCGCCGCCCTCCTTGGGCATCAGCAGGGTCCCGGGCAGGGCGGAGTAATCCAGCGGCACGCTCTCCTCTGCGCTGCCTTTTACCTTTATAAGCAGCGGCTGGTCTTCCACTGCCGGCAGCGGCACAGCCCTGTAGGCTGCAAAGCCGTAGTCCAGCAGGGTGGTGGCTGCGTCGAACCGGTCGGAGCTGGAAGGTGCGCCCAGCACCACCGCGATCAGATCCAGCCCGTCCCGGGTGGCGCTGGCGCTGATGCACACCCCCGCACCGCTGGTGGTGCCGGTCTTGAGGCCGGTGATGCCGTTATACCGCCGCAGCAGCTTGTTGGTGTTCACCAGCTGGGTGGCACCGCCCCGCAGGGTGTCGGTCCAGATGCCGGTGTAGTGCAGCACCTCCGGGCAGGTGTTCAGGATGTACCGGCTCATCACCGCCACATCCCGGGCCGTGGAAAGGTGGCCCTCGGCGTCCAGCCCGCAGGCATTGTGAAAGACCGTGTTCGTCATGCCAAGCTCTGCGGCGCGGGCGTTCATGCTTTGCACAAAGCCCTGCTCGCTGCCGCCCACCAGCTCCGCCACGGCCACAGCGGCGTCGTTGGCAGAGGACACGCAGATCGCCTTGATCATCTCGTCCAGCGTGAACTGCTCGCCGGGCTCCAGCCAGATCTGACTGCCGCCCATGTGGTAGGCATGCTCGCTCACCGGCACCGGCGTGTCCATGGTCAGCTGTCCGTTGTGCACCGCTTCAAAGGTAAGCAGCAGGGTCATCACCTTGGTGATGGACGCAATGGGCATCTGCTGGTCGGCGTTCTTTTCGTACAGCACCGTGCCGGTCTGCTGGTCGATGAGACAGGCGGCGCGGCAGGGCAGTTCCAGCGCAGGCGGCTCTGCGGTAAGCTGCACCGGCCCCTGCGGCTGCACCGCCGTCTGCACCGCCGGGCTCTGCCGACGCAGGCCGCTGCCCTGTGCCGTGCCAAAGGCCAGCGCAAACAGCCAGAAGCACACCACCCCCGCGCATAAAAGCGCCAAGTTTTTTCGCTCCATTCCGGTCCCTCCCTGCGCAATGTCTCTTGGTGAGAGAGTATGCGGGCAGCGGGCGCTTTAGAAGCCGTGTTTTCGCCCCATGCAGCATCCCGCGGCATCTTTTCAGGGATTTCTCATGCATTTTTTCCAAAAAGACTTGACTTTTGCCCCTCCTATCGTGTAAATTGTAGATGAACCCAAGAGGGTCATTGCTTTAAAACTTGTGGAATCATTGTAGGAGGATACTACCAATGAACATTTCTCGTCGTTCTTTCCTGAAGCTCGCCGCTCTGTCCACTGCCGCTGTTGCAGTTTCCGCTTCCATGACCGGCTGTGCGAACGCTTCCTTTTTCAGCCCGAACGTTTCTGTCGTTCTGCAGGAGAAGGCAGCCGCTGACGGCAAGTATGCTTTTACCGGCGAAAAATCCAACCTGCTGGCTGATAAGACCATCTGGAAGGACGGCTCCAAGGTCGCCTCTTCTGAGAATGTTTCTCTGACAAATCGGGACAACAAGACCGAGAAAATGACCGCTGACAATGCCAAGAAGCTGGTCGAAGATACTCTGAAGAAAGATTACAATATGACTGGCAAAACCGTCACCCTTGATGCCTCTAACTCTTTCGAGTTCAAAGCTCAGGATCCTTCTCACTATGTGCTGACCATCACCTTTACTGTCGCATAAATCATTTTGCTTCAGGAGACAGGCTTCGCGGCCTGTCTCTTTTTGTTTGTGCTTAACTTTGGTCGTCTTACGCAAAAACGCTTGACTATTTTTACCAAAGACGCTACACTAAAGGTGGAATAGCCCTACTCCGGGCTGTATTGCTTCAATTTGTGGAATGATTTTTATTTATTAGGAGGATACTACCATGATTCTGTCTCGTCGTTCTTTCCTGAAGGTCGCAGGTCTGTCCGCTGTTGCTGTTGCAGGTGCTTCCATGTTCACCGGCTGCAGCGTCAACAATCTCTTCTCCACCGGTGTTGTCTATTCCGCTAAGGTAGGCTCCAGCATCACTGAGGACACCATCAAAAAGCTGAACGAGAGCAAGTACACCAACGCTGTTCCCGGCCATTCCGATCTGTACTCCAACAACGACGGTAAGTGCAAGGAGGCTGTTCAGAACCAGCTGAACGGTGCTGCTAAGCTGAATGTCGAAGCCGCCAAGAACGTTGAGGTTGATAGCGCTACTATCGATTATAAGCGGAACGACAAGGGCGAGATCGTCAAAGAGAACGGTAAGGAAGTCTACGTCATCAAGGCCGTGCTGAAGAAGAAGACCACCTCTACCAACGGCTGATTTTCCCACGCCATCCCACGAGAGACGGGCATCTGCCCGTCTCTTTTTGTTTTGCCCCGCCTGCGCACATCCGCTCTTGCACTGCATGGCCGCTGTGATATATAATAAAGAGTATTGCAGGCATCACCCCGTTTTTAGTCGAAAGGATACCCTCTCATGCGAGTTTGTTTTTATACCCTTGGCTGCAAGGTCAACCTGAACGAGACCGGCGCACTGGAACAGCTGTTCCGCGCCAACGGCTTCACCATCGCGCAGGAAGGTGAACCGGCCGATGTGTTCATTGTAAACAGCTGCACCGTGACCAACTTCGGCGACCAGAAAAGCCGCAAGTGGCTGCGCCGCAAAAAGCGCGAGAACCCCGGTGCGGTCACGGTGCTCACCGGCTGCTACCCGCAGGCCTTCCCGGAGGAAGCCGCCCAGTTCACCGAGGCCGACCTTGTGTGCGGCAACGGCGACCGCAAGGCCATTCTGGACAATGTGCAAAAGCTGCTGGACGGCCACGAGCGCATCGTTGCCATCACACCCCACCAGCGCGGCGAAAAATTTGAGGAGCTGCCCGTGGAGCGGTTCGAGACCCACACCCGCGCCTTTATCAAGGTAGAGGACGGCTGCAACCGCCAGTGCGCCTACTGCGTCATCCCCCGGGCCCGCGGCCCGGTGCGCAGCCGCAGCGAGGCCAGCATCCTTGCCGAGCTGCGCCAGCTGGCCGCTTCCGGCTACCGCGAGGTGGTGCTCAGCGCCATCTCCCTGCCCAGCTACGGTCTGGACACCGGCACCAACCTCGTGGAGCTGGTGGAGCACTGCGCTCAGGTGGAGGGCATCCAGCGCATCCGTCTGGGCAGCCTGGACCCGGATATGCTCACGCCGGAGTTCATCACCCGCCTTGCCGCCGTGGAAAAGCTCTGCCCGCAGTTCCACCTGAGCCTGCAGAGCGGCTGCACCGCCACCCTGCGCCGGATGCGCCGTGTGTACACCGCTGAGCAGTACGCACAGGTGGTGGACCAGATCCGCGCCGCCTACGGTGCGCGCCCGGTCAGCTTTACCACCGACTGCATCTGCGGCTTCCCCGGCGAGACGCAGGCCGACTTTGAAGAGAGCTGCGAATTTTTGAAAAAGATCGGCTTTCTCAAGGTGCATGTGTTCCCCTACTCCCGCCGCAGCGGCACCCCGGCCTACGATTTCCCCCAGCAGGTGCACGAGCGGGAAAAGCAGGAGCGCAGCCGCGTGATGAACGGCATCGCCGAGGAGGTGCGCCGCGAGGTGCTGGCCGCCCATGTGGGCACCGAGGACGATGTGCTGCTGGAGACTCCCCTCTCCGGCACCCTGTTCACCGGCTACACCCGGCTGTACATCCCGGTGGTGGTGTCTGCCCCCGGCCATGTCAGCGGCGAGATCGTGCATGTACGCTTGGGCGAATACGACGGCGAGCGTGTGCGTGCAGCACTTTGCTGAGTTTACGCGCTTAAAATTGTTGATTCTGTACACGAGGACGAATACAACAAATTTTTAACAAATTTTGCGTTTTATCCCTTTTCATACGGCACGCTTTATGCTAAAATGAAAGTGAACCATCCCGGGCACAGCGCTGTTTGCAGCAGTGCGTTACCAATGTGCCCTGTAACACGCCCGTCCTGCGCAGCAGAACGCTGCCGGCAGCCGGGTGCAGCCCGTTTGTTTTTAGCAAAGCAAGGAGAGAATTGGAATGAGTTTCAGAGGAATCAATACCACGGTCATCCAGATCCGCCGTCAGGTGTTCACCGAGGTGGCACGCATGGCTTACGCCAACGTCAAGGGCGAGCAGGCCAACCACCTGATGCGCAAGATCCCCTACACCATCATCCCCGGTGAGGAAGGCAAGCTGCGCAAGGACATCTTCCTGGAGCGCGCCATCGTTGAGGAGCGTGTGCGTCTGGCCATGGGTCTGCCCACCCGCCGCATGGACGAGCACAACAGCGTCGTCTCCGGTCTGGAGGATGCATCCATCGCCGATAAGTATTACGATCCCCCGCTGGTGAACGTGATCAAGTTTGCCTGCAACCGCTGCCCGGAAAAGCTGGTCAAGGTCTCCGACCTGTGTCAGGGCTGCCTTGCCCACCCCTGTATGGAAGTGTGCCCCAAGAAGGCCATCACATGGGAGAGCGGCCGTTCCACCATCGATCAGGACAAGTGCATCAAGTGCGGCCGCTGCGTTGGCGTGTGCCCCTACAACGCCATCGTCAAGACCGAGCGTCCCTGCGCCGCTGCCTGCGGCATGGGTGCCATCCACTCCGATGAACTGGGCCGTGCCGAGATCGATTACAGCAAGTGCGTTTCCTGCGGCCAGTGTCTGGTCAACTGCCCCTTCGGTGCCATTGCGGACAAGGGCCAGATTTATCAGCTGATCCAGGGCTTCAACCGCGGCGACCGCATCTATGCGCTGGTGGCTCCCGCCTTCATCAACCAGTTCCCGGGTCTGGCTTCCACCGGCAAGCTCAAGGCTGCCCTGAAGGCCGTCGGCTTCTGCGATGTGGTGGAGGTTGCCATCGGTGCCGACCTGTGCACCGTGGACGAGGCCCACGACTTCCTGGAGGAAGTGCCCGAAAAGCTGAACTTCATGGCTACTTCCTGCTGCCCGGCATGGAGCATGATGGCAAAGACCGCCTTCCCGGATCTTGCAAAGAACATCTCCATGACCATGACCCCCATGGTCTTTACCGCCCGCATGATGAAGCAGGCTGACCCCGAGGCCCGTATGTGCTTCATCGGACCCTGCGCCGCCAAGAAGCTGGAAGCTTCCCGCCGCACCGTCCGCTCGGATGTGGACTTCGTGCTCACCTTTGAGGAGCTGGCCGGCATCATCGAAGCAAAGGACATCGACGTGGCAGATCTGGAGATTGATCCCACCGAGCAGGATCTGATCCACGCTTCCGCTGCAGGCCGCGGCTTTGCACAGTCCGGCGGCGTGGCAAAGGCCGTTGCTGATAAGATCAAGGAATGGCACCCGGATATGGATGTAAAGATCGCATCCGCACAGGGTCTGGCCGAGTGCAAGAAGCTGCTGATGCTGGCAAAGGCCGGCAAGTACAACGGCTACCTGCTGGAAGGCATGGGCTGCCCGGGCGGCTGCATCGGCGGCGCAGGCACCATTGCCGACCCCGCACGCACGGCCATCCAGCTGAACAAGTACGTCAAGGAAGCTCCCTTCACTGACCCGGAGCAGAGCGCCTTTATGACCAACATCCATGTGCTGAAGGACGACCCCAACTTTGAGATCTAAGCCGAACTAGTTTTTCCGTTTTCAACACCGGACGGCCTGCGGGCTGTCCGGTGTTGTGTTTTCCCGGTAAAAGTCCGACTGCCTGCAGCATAGGAACCAGCACATCAAAAGCACCTGTTTTTTATTTCTGATGTGCAACGTTTTTGTGAAAGGTTCACGAAGCAGATTGACATTTTTAGGCGTCCATGCTATTTTAGCATTGAAAGTTCCGGTATTTCCTGTGCCGGACAAGGCCGCCTTTGCGGCAAAGAAAGGCAGATATCCATGACTAAGACCTGTCAACGCGTAAGCACTGCCCTGCTTTCGGTACTGTTGCTGTGCATGTTCACCTTTGGTGCCAGCGCCGCTGCTACCCTGAACGTAGGCGTTAAATTCTGGAAGGAAAGATCCGATAAGGAATCCATGGCCAACTCCGGCATCGACACGGACCGCGATGCCAGCCTTACCCGCCAGTCCAACGGCACCTACACCCTCACCCTGCCCATCCGGCAGGTGAGCAAGATGGGCGTCACCGGTTACCTGACCGGCCTGACCATCGGCGATGTGAACTATACCGGCGCTGTGACCGGCGAGGTGTCCAAGGGCACCGGCGTGCTCACCATCAAGAACCTGCCCGCCTCGGTGCTGACCGGTGACGATGTCAACAAGTCCCTTACCGTGACCTGCAACATCCAGATGGATCTGAGCGTTCTGGGCGAGATCAACACCTCAGCCCGCATGTGCATCTGGAACAAATGAGCTTTTCAAAGCAAGGAACGGCGTCCCGTCCGGAACGCCGTTCCTTGTTTTTTACCCTTCCATGTGCTTTTCCACAAAGTCCCCCACCATTTTGTCCAGCTGCAAAACGGCGTTTTCTGCGCCCTTCACCACCTTGCGGGTGGTGCGGCGCAGTTGGCGCTGGTTCTGGGTGGCAGCCATCACGCCCACGGCACCCAGTGCCGCGCCGGCCGCCATCCCCAGCAGCATCCCGGAAGAACTGTTCGTTTCGTGTCTCATCTTCAAAGCTCCTTTCGGTGAAAAGATCCGGTCTCCGGCGTTATTATTTCCAATAAAGTATCTGGTATCCGCTTTTTTTATGCAGAAATTTGTGGTATACTGTGTCGTGAAATTTATTATGGGTCTGTGTGCCCGGCCCAAACCGGCCGCAGCCCGTACTGCATACTGGCAAGGAGGTCCCCTTATTTGATACACCCTGTTGAACCCAAAAAAGTTCTCTGCATCCACGATCTTTCCGGCATAGGCCGCTGCAGTCTGGCGGTCATCCTGCCGGTGCTGTCGGTCATGGGCGTGCAGCCGGTGGCCCTGCCCACGGTAGTGCTTTCCACCCACACGGGCGGTCTGGGCACCCCTGCACGGCTGGACGGCTCTGCCTACGGCCAGCAGGCGCTGGAGCATTATCACGCTCTGGGTGTGGAGTTTGACTGCATCTATACCGGCTATCTGGGCGGCGAGACACAGGTAGCGCTGGCCGAAAAAGCATTTGCGTACTGGCCCGCTGCCAAAAAGGTGGTGGACCCGGTGATGGGCGACAACGGCAAGGCCTATTCCACCGTCACCCCGGCCCTCATCGACCGCATCCGCGCGCTGTGCCAGTCCGCAGACCTGATCCTGCCCAACTACACCGAGGCGCAGCTGCTTTTGCAGCGTGAGCCGTGCACCGAGCCGCTCACCGACGAGGCTGCACAGGCTCTGGCCGACGAGCTGACCGCTCTGGCCCCGGGGGCTGTCGTCACCGGCCTGCCGCTGGGCAAGTACATCGGCTGCGCAGGCAGCGGCAGAGACCGCTTTCTGGTCAAAAAGCTGCACATCAGCCGCAGCTTTCCCGGCACCGGCGATCTGTACGGTGCCGTGCTCATCGGCTCGCTGCTGCAGGGCAACGCCCTGAGTGCCGCCGCCGACAACGCCGCCGAGTTTGTAGCGCTTTCCATCCAGAGCACTCCCGCCGCACAGGATACCCGCTTTGGCGTCTGGTTCGAGCCGCTGCTGCCGCGCCTGTGCCCTGTGTCCGTGACCGAATAAGGAGACCGACCCATGAACGAAAAACCGACTCTGAACATCGTTCTTGTGGAGCCGCGCATCCCGCAGAACACCGGCAATGTAGCCCGCACCTGTGCCTGCACGGCCTGCCGCCTGCATCTGGTGGGCCCCATGGGCTTTGCCATCGATGACAAAAAGCTCAAGCACGCGGGGCTGGACTACTGGCATTACCTCGACATCAGCTATTACGACAGTCTGGATGAGTTCTTTGCCAAAAACAGCGGCCCCTATTACTATTTTACCACCAAGGCACCCCAGCGCTACACCGATGTGAGCTACCCGGACGGCAGCTATCTCGTGTTCGGGCGCGAGGACGCCGGCCTGCCGGAAGCACTGCTTGCGGCCAATCAGGAGCATTGTATCCGGATGCCCATGCGGGACACCTGCCGCAGCCTGAACCTTTCCAACAGCGTGGCTGTGGGCGTATACGAGGTGCTGCGCCAGTGGGACTTTCCGGAGCTTCTGGACCACGGACATTTACGAGATTACCAATGGAAATGAGGGAAATTATGAGCAAGATCGCGATCCTGACCGATTCCTCCTGCGATATCCCGCAGGAGATGGCCGAAAAATACGGCATTGACATCATGAGCTTCCACATCCTGCTGGATGATGTGGATTATATCGAGCGTGAGAGCTGCACCAACACTGAGTTCTACGATAAGATGCGTGCCGCTAAGGGCGTGCCCTCCACTGCTGCCATCACGCCCATCCAGTTCTGTGAAAAATACTGCCAGTACGTGGATGAGGGCTATACCGACGTCATCCATGTTCCCATCAACAAATCTGGCTCTTCCACCTATAACAACGCACTCATGGCGCAGGGGATGCTGCGGGAAGAGCGCCCGGAGCACCACTTGAAGATCCATCTGCTGGATCCCCACACCTATTCCATGGTGTTCGGCTGGTATCTGTGCGAAATGGCCCGCAAGCTGAAGAACGGCGCAGAGATCAGCCATGTGATCCATGAGTTCGAGACCCAGATGGACTGCATGGAGATTGTTCTGGGACCCTACAGCCTGAAGCAGATGAAAAAGAGCGGACGCATCTCTGCCGCTGCCGCCGTCATGGGCGAGCTGATGGGCATTCGTCCCATCATTACGCTGATCGACGGCAAGACCAGGGTGGAAGCCAAGGTGCGCGGCGATGACAAGGTGGTGCCCGCCATGGTGGAGCTGTGCAAACAGCGCTGCGAGGGCGTAGAGAACTTTGATTATATGATCGGCCACACGAACATCCCGCAGGCAGCAGATCTGGAAAAGGCCTGCCGCAAGGCCTTTGGCAAGCCGCCGCTGCTGGTGTTTGAGCTGGGCGGCGTTGTTTCCGCCAACACCGGCCCCGACACGGTGGCTCTGGTGTATACCGGTCATCCCAGAGGGTAACACACGATTTTAATAGCCTCCGCTTTCGCTCTGGCTATTTCAGCGGTAATTTTATTTTTATTTTGAGGTTCCGAAAAGCCTGCGGGCTTTTCGGAACCTCTTTTTCACCGGAAGGGTCCAAGCCAAAAACTGCATCTTTACCTGATTCTGCGAAAATTCGTTGCAATCTGCCAAAAATTATGCTATACTGCCTTTTGCTGTGCTTTTTGCGCGGCATCCTTTCAGAGCAACTTAGGATTTTAGGCTCCCCGGTGTGTCTCGAACCACGCCGGGCCAAACCCACAGGGGCTGGCGGCCCTGTGCGGTCAAAATCATCCCGCTGGAGTATTATATCATGAATCAGAATCCTTCTGTCCGTAAACTGGTGCGCTGCGGCGTGGTCGCAGCCATTTATGTTGTACTCTGCATGGCCCTGCAGCCGCTCTCCTATGGTGCGGTACAGGTGCGTGTGGCTGAGGCGCTCTGCCTGCTGCCGGTGTTCGGTGCCGAGTACATTGCCGGTGTGGTACTGGGCTGCTTTTTGGCAAACCTGCTGGGCTCCACCATCGTGGATGTCATCTTTGGCACCCTTGCCACCCTGCTGGCCTGCCTTGTCACCTACAAGCTGCGGAACATCCGCTTCAAGGGTCTGGCTGTGGCGGCTTCCCTGCCGCCGGTGCTGTTCAATGCGGTGATCATCGGCATTGAGATCGCCGTCATGTTCCCGGACCCCACCTCCAGCGCTCCCATCTGGCTGGCCTGCATCACCAACGGCATCTCCGTGGGCATCGGCGAGCTCATCAGCTGCACCGTTCTGGGTGTGCTGCTGGTGAAGATCATCGAGAGCAGCAAGGCCCTGAACGAGCTCTTTGCAGCAGAATAAGCCGCTGTTTTCGCAGCGCGCTGATCCGTTCGCGGAAAACGGCTTTTTAAAAATCGGAGCTTTCCATGCAGGCAAACGGTATGATCTTCTGGGACTGGAACGGCACCCTGATGGATGATCTGGACTTCACCCACGGCTGTCTCAACTGGATGCTGGAGACCCACGGCTATCCGCAGCGGTACGATCTTGCCGCCTACCGGGAAATTTTCGGTTTTCCCATTGAGGAATACTACATCCGCGCCGGCTTCGACTTTGCCAGACATCCCTATCCGGAGCTGGCCGAGTGCTTTATGGCGCACTACAACGCAGGCGTGGATGCCTGTCCCCCCTCTGCACACGCTGCCGAGACGCTGGCCGAGCTTTCGCGCCGGGGCTGGCGGCAGAGCGTGCTGTCTGCCTCCCGCCGGGACTACCTGATCGAGCAGGTAGCCGCGCGGGGCCTGCAGGGCTATTTTACCGAGTTGCTCGGCCTTGCAGACATCTATGGCGTCAGCAAGGTGCAGGTGGGCCGGAACTGGCTTGCCCAAAGCGGCATCGACCCTGCCGCCTGCGTAATGGTCGGCGATACTCAGCACGACGCCGAGGTTGCCGCTGCACTGGGCACAGGGTGTGTGCTCTACACCGGCGGGCATCAGTCCCGCAAACGGCTGGAAGCGGTATGCCCCCACGTCATCGACGATCTGGCCCAGCTGCCGCAGCTGCTGGAAACCTTATAATGTACATCTGACCACTTCTGATTTGCAAAAATCAGAGGTGGTTTTTGTTTTAGCTGGCTCGCCCTCTCAGTCTCGCATTCGCTCGCCAGATTCCCCTTTTTGTCGCTGCGCGACATCTTCCCCCGGACCGGGGGAAGTCTTTCCTCAAAGGGGGAGCCTCTGGCGAAACCGGAAACTTTGCGTGGATTGCCAAGGCCTCCCACTTTGGGGGAGGTGGATGCGACCAGCGGGAGCAGACGGAGAGGGCGAGGCTGTTCGCCTCCACCACATATCTTTTCCTTTTATGAACCCCCCGCCAGCGCAAATTTACAGAAAATTCATTCAAAAACCGGCTAAAATAACCTTGCAGGTTTGACGCGTCTGCCGCTTTGGTGTATCATATAGTAGTATTGTTATGTCTATCTCCGGGAAGCCTTTTCCCGAATTTGATCTATGAGGTGTTACCAATGTCCCTTGTTGAAAAACTCTTTGGCAGCTTCTCCGACCGGGAGCTGAAAAAGATCAACCCCATTGCCAAGCAGGTGCTTGCATTGGAAGGCAAATATGCCGCCCTGTCCGATGCGGAGCTGCAGGCCCAGACGGCCGCTTTCAAACAGCAGCTGGCCGACGGCAAGACCACCGACGATATCCTGCCCGATGCATTTGCCGTCTGCCGCGAAGCCGCATGGCGCGTGCTGGGCATGAAGCACTTCCCCGTGCAGATCATCGGCGGCATCGCCCTGCACCGCGGCGATATTTCCGAAATGCAGACCGGTGAAGGCAAGACCCTTGTGGCCACCCTGCCCGCCTACCTGAATGCCCTCACCGGCGAGGGCGTGCATGTTGTCACCGTCAACGATTACCTTGCCAAGCGCGACAGCGAGTGGATGGGCAAGCTCTATCGCTGGCTGGGCCTGAGCGTCGGCCTGATCGCACAGGGCATGGACGGCGATGCACGCCGTGCCGCCTACGCCGCCGACATTACCTACGGCACCAACAACGAGTTCGGCTTTGACTACCTGCGCGACAACATGGTGACCTATAAGGCCAACATGGTGCAGCGCGGCCATGCCTTCGCCATCGTCGATGAGGTGGACTCCATCCTGATCGATGAAGCCCGTACTCCCCTGATCATTTCCGGCCGCGGCGAGGATTCCTCCAGCCTGTACACGCAGGTGGACCGCTTTGTACGCACCCTGCGCAAGAGCGTAGTGGTGGAGCTGGAAGATAAGGTGTCCACCGATGAACAGGCAGACGGTGACTACGTCGTGGACGAAAAGCACAAGACCTGTACCCTGACTGCCAGCGGCATCAAGAAAGCGGAAGCCTACTTCAAGGTCGAGAACCTTGCCGCCGCCGAGAACATGACCCTTGCCCATCACATCGATCAGGCCATCAAAGCCTACGGCGTGATGCAGCGGGACATCGACTACGTGGTCAAGGATGGTCAGGTCATCATCGTGGATGAGTTCACCGGCCGTCTGATGATCGGCCGCCGCTACAACGAGGGTCTGCATCAGGCCATCGAGGCCAAGGAGGGCGTAAAGATCGCCGCCGAGAGCAAAACGCTGGCCACCATCACCTTCCAGAACTACTTCCGCATGTACAAAAAGCTGTCCGGCATGACCGGTACCGCCAAGACCGAGGCCACCGAGTTCACCGAGATCTACGGCCTGAACATCGTCACGGTGCCCACCAACCGTCCCCGTCAGCGCATCGATTATCCGGACGCCATCTACAAGACGGTCAACGGCAAATACAATGCCGTCATCCAGCAGGTGCTGGAATGCCACCAGAAGGGCCAGCCCGTGCTGGTGGGTACGGTCAGCGTGGAAAAGAGCGAAACGCTGGCAAAAATGCTGCAGAAGTACACCCGCAGCTTCAATGTGCTGAACGCCAAGAACCACGAGCGCGAGGCCGAGATCGTGGCGCAGGCCGGTAAAAAGGGTGCCATCACCATCGCCACCAACATGGCAGGCCGTGGTACCGATATCATGCTGGGCGGCAATGCCGAGTTCATGGCCAAGGCCCAGATGCGCAAGGAACACTTCTGTGAGAACCTGCTGAATCCCGAAAAGCCCGAGGACGCCGACCCGGCAGCGGTGGAGATGCTGCTGACCGAAGCAAACGGCCACGGCGACACCGAGGACGCCAACATCCTTGCGGCCCGCAGGCGCTTTGATGAGCTGTACGCCCAGTGCAAGCCCCAGATCGATGCCGAGGCCGAGGAAGTGCGTGCTGCCGGCGGCCTGTTCATCATCGGCACCGAACGCCACGAGAGCCGCCGCATCGACAACCAGCTGCGGGGCCGTGCCGGCCGTCAGGGCGACCCGGGTGCTTCCCGCTTCTACCTGAGCCTGGAAGATGACCTGATGCGCCTGTTCGGCGGCGACCGCGTCTCCAGCCTGATGGACACCCTCAAGATCGACGAGGACACGCCCATCGAGAACCGCATGATCACCAACACGCTGGAAAGTGCCCAGAAAAAGCTGGAAGGCCGCAACTTCGAGATCCGCAAGAACGTGCTGAAGTACGACGACGTGATGAACCAGCAGCGCGAGATCATCTATGGCCAGCGCCGCAAGGTGCTGGACGGCGAGGACATCAGCACCGAGATGCACAAGATGCTGCGGGAGAACATCGATTCCAGCTGCGCCCAGTTCCTGGCCGGTGATGTAAAGGACGACTGGGACTTTGGTGCCCTGCGCCGCCACTATCTGGGCTGGCTGACCACCGACACCGACCTGCACTATGATGTGGCCGACTTTGAGGATATCTCCCGTCAGAGCATTGCCGATATGCTGTATGACCGCGGCATGAAGATCCTTGCCGACAAGGAGCAGCGCTACGGTGTCCCGGTCATGCGCGAGCTGGAACGCATCTGCCTGCTCAAGTGCGTGGACCGCATGTGGATGGATCACATCGACAACATGGATCAGCTGCGTCAGGGCATTGCGCTGCGCGGCTACGGCCAGAAGGATCCTGTTGTGGAGTACCGCATCGAAGGTTTTGACATGTTCGACCAGATGGTGGATTCCATCCGTGAGTCCAGTGTGAAGATGCTGCTGACCATCGAGATCCGTCAGGCCGGTGCCGCCCCCAAGCGTGAACAGGTGGCAAAGCCCACCGGCGAAGGCTTTGTGCCCGGCAACGGCGCTCCCGGTGCCAAGGGTGCACCCCACGGCCAGCCTGTGCGGGTGATCAAGATCGGCCGCAACGACCCCTGTCCCTGCGGCAGCGGCCTGAAGTGGAAAAAGTGCACCTGTGCCAAATATCATCCGGAAGGCACCCCGACGGACGAAAACTAAGTAATAAAGAGCCCTCTCCGTCACGGCCAATGCCCGAGAGGGTTTTCTTTATAAAATAAGAGGGAGTTGATTTTGAAATGATCACACCGGAAGAACTGCTCAGCGCCGCAAAAGAGCTGGAACCCCAGCTGCGCGAATGGCGGCGCACCCTGCACCGCCACCCCGAGGTGGGCTTTGATCTGCCGCAGACCAAAGCACTGGTGAAAAAGGCCCTGACCGAAATGGGCTATGCCCCGCAGGACTGCGGCAGATGCGGCGTTCTCGCGCTGGCAGGCGGCAAGCGCCCCGGCAAGACCATCCTGCTGCGCGGCGACATGGACGCCCTGCCCATTCAGGAAGAATCCGGTGAGGAATTTGCTTCCGAGATCCCGGGCAGGATGCACGGCTGCGGCCACGATATGCACACCGCCATGATGCTGGGCGCGGCAAAGCTGCTGAAGGCCCACGAAGACGAGATCGAAGGCACCGTGAAGCTGGAATTCCAGCCTGCCGAGGAGATTTTTCAGGGCTCGCTGGACATGCTGAAAAACGGCCTGCTGGAAAACCCGAAGGTGGATGCCGCGGTGATGTTCCACGTTCTGGCCGGGATGCCCCTGCCGGTGGGCACGGTGCTGGTGCCGGGCGGCGGCATCACCATGGCAAGCTGCGAGCAGTACCACATCACCGTCCACGGCAAGGGCGGCCACGGCTCCATGCCCAACGCCTGCATCGACCCCATCACTGCAGCGGCCCACATCCACATTGCCCTGCAGGAGATCAACAGCCGTGAGCTGGACCCCGCCAAGTTCGGCGTGTTCACTACGGGCCGGTTCGAGGCGGGCAAGGCCTCCAACGTCATCCCGGATACAGCCGACATGTGGGGCACCATCCGCACGGTGGACCCCGAGGGCGCAGTCAGTGAGCAGATCCACCAGCGCATGACCGAGATCGCACAGGGCGTGGCGGCAGCCTATCGCTGCACCGCCGAGGTGGAATTCAGCGACCACTGCCCCTGCATGGTGGTGGACACGCCTCTTGCCAAAGATTCGCTCACTTATATGACCGAACTGCTGGGCCGGGGTGCCATGGACATGACCGCCCTCACCGGCGGCAAGCCCGGCGGCGGCAGCGAGGACTTTGCCTTTGTCAGCCATGAGGTGCCTACCGTGAGCATGTTCCTCTCCTCCGGAAATGCCAAGGAGGGCTATGTTTACGGTCAGCACCACCCCAAGGTGCGCTTTGACGACAGCGTGCTGTACGAGGGCTCTGCGGCCTATGTTTATATGGCTCTGCGGTGGCTGAGCGACCACAAGGCATAACCATTCGGAAAATTTATCATTTATTTGAACCTCCGAAAAATCCGCAGATTTTCCGGAGGTTCTTTTTCGTGGATGGGTTCGGAGCAGCACACTGCATCTCTTAAAAAATCGCCTTTATAAACAAAAAATCCCGGAAGGTTCGCACCCTCCGGGGTCTTTTTTATATTAGCTTTGCCCCCGCGTGGGGCAGGCTGTCGGCACCAAGGCTCTGCAGTCTCTGGGGCAGGGCGGTCAGGTCGCCGCCGGTGTAATACCACGCGGCGGCAAACGCGGCCAGTGTCAGAACCAGCAGAAAAATCAGGGCATTCCGCACCCTGTGCCGTTTGCGGGGCGGCTTTGCCGGAGCGGTGTTTTCCGGCTTGTCCGGCAGCGTCTGCGCCGTCAGCACATCCGCCGGGACCGCCCTGCCGTATTTTTGCCAGCTTGTCCCCGCCGCCTGCGGCAGACCGGATGCAGCACGACGGATCATGTCCAGCAGCCAGAGGGCCGGTGCATCCGTGTTTGCCACTGTGCGCACCCAGCAGCCCCTGCGGCTGCCCAGAAACAGCACGGTGTCCTCGGCGCGCTCCACACACCCGGCGGCAAGATCTGCGCCCACAAAACGCTGTGCCGCCTGCACACGGGCCAGTTTTGCCGGAATGGGCCCGCCTTTCACGCGGCAGGTTTTGGCGCTCAGCTTTTCCCGGATCTTTGCGTCCGCATAGCTCAAAGCTCCAAAATCAAACACCTTTTCTGCACCCGGCACCGTTTCCAGCCGGGCTTCCAGCAGGGTGCCTGCGTCCGCATCACAGCATACCAGCAGCCTGCGGTGCGTTTCCAGCGCCTGCACCGCTGCATGAGCAAGGGTTATCTCCCCTTCTCCATAGAGCTCTGCCGCAAAGCGGCCGTTCAGGGCCTTGCGGGCCTTTTCCAGTCCGGCAGGCGTTTCGGCCTGCAGGGCCGCAAGCACCTCTGCCCCACGGCCACGGCATCGGGCTGCAATGTCTGCCTGCTGTGCTGCCTGCTGCACCGTCCACAGCGGTGCGCCAAACAGACGCAGCACACAGGTGGTCTGCGTTTTTTCTTCGTGTATCAACTGCTTCACCCCCGCGGCCCGGGGCCGCTCGTATTAACCCTTGAGGAAGGTGCTGTCCAGTGCCGTCAGAGCCGCAGCATCATGCCGGGCGCTTTTTGCCAGTGCCTGTGTATCTGCAGGAACTTTGCCCTGAGCCAGACGCAGCGCCAGTTCCAGTGCCGCCTGTGCCGCGCGGGCACGCACCAGCGCACGGTCGGGGCGGGAGACGAAGAGCTTTTTCACATATACGGTCTCACCGCAGGCCGCACCCAGATACACCGTGCCCACCGGACGGACGGCATCGCCGCCGTTGGGGCCTGCCAGACCGGTGACGCTGACAGCGATATCGGCCCCGGCAGCTTCTGCCGCGCCAAGTGCCATCTGTGCCGCCACAGGAGCAGACACCACATTGTATTTTGCAATGACTGCCGGTTCCACGCCCACCATTTTTGCCTTGGCCTGTTCCCAGTAGGTGACAAAGCCGAAGCCGAACACCTCGCTTGCACCGGACACATTGGTCAGCCGCTGGGCGATCATGCCGCCTGTGCAGCTTTCTGCCGTGGCAATGGTGAGCCCCTTTTCCTTCAGGGTGTGCACCAGAGTCTCTTCCAGACCGGTCACATCCTCATCATACACCGCATCACCCAGCAGATCATAGAACTTTGTGGCGTATGCGCGGCACATTTTTTCGGCTGAACTGTCGTTTTCTGCCCGGGCCGTGATACGGATCTCACATTCACCGGTCTTGCAGTAGATGGCGGCGGTGGGGTTTGCATTTTCCAGCAGATGCCGCACACGGTATTCGATAGCGCTTTCACCGCCCAGCACCCGCAGCGTTATGGAATGCAGGGTGCAATTCTGGCGGGCCAGCAGCAGCGGGCGCACGCTCTCCTCCCACATGGCTTTCATTTCGTGGGGCACGCCGGGCATCAGCACGGCGCAATGGCCATCCTGCTCGAACCATGCCCCGGGAGCAGTGCCGTGGTTATTGATGATCTTGTGGCCGTGCACCGGCACCATGGCCTGCTTGCGGTTGTTGGGGGTGGTCTTGCGCCCGGTGCGCGTGAAGAAATCCACGATCTTCTGCCATTCTTCCGGGTCAAAGGCCAGCGTGTCACCGTAGCAGCCAGCAACCGTCTCCTTGGTCAGGTCGTCTGCGGTGGGGCCAAGCCCGCCGGTAAACACCAGCAGGTCACACCGCCGCTTTGCCTCGTTGACAAAATCTGCCAGACGGTCGTGGTTGTCGCCAATGGTGCTCTCGCGCTGAACCGTAATGCCCAGTGCCGCCAGCTCGCGGCTCAGATACTGGGCGTTGGTGTTCAAAATGTTGCCGAGCAGCAGCTCGGTACCCACACTGATGATCTCTGCTGTCATGGATAAATCAACCCTCAAATTCTACCTGATCGGTGATACGGATGCGGATGCGCTCGGCGTTCTCTGCTGCTTCGGCTTCCAGCGCGGCAAGGCCGGGCATGGCGGCTTCGGCTTCCAGAATTTCGGCCAGCTCCGGGCGGATCTTCGGATGCGGCGGGGTGAAGATGGTACAGCAGTCCTCATAGGGCAGGATGCTGGTCTCAAACGTGTTGATGTGGCGGGCCGTCTCCACGATCTCGGTCTTGTCCATGCCGATGAGCGGGCGCAGGATGGGCAGGTCCTGCGCAGCATCGGTGCACTGCAGGGCCTTGACGGTCTGGCTGGCCACCTGAGCCAGACTCTCGCCGGTAACAAGGGCTTCACAGCCCTGCTTTTTGGCAATGACGTTGGCAATGCGCATCATGCTGCGGCGCATCAACACCGTGAACAGCACATCCGGAGCATTATCCCGGATGTACTCCTGCGGCTTGGTATAGGGCACAACGAACAGATTGGAGCTGCCCGTATAGATGCTGGTGAGCTGCGCCAGTGCCTTCACCTTGAGCTTTGCGCGCTCCGAAGTGTACGGTGGAGACGCAAAATGGATGTGGTCCAGAGCCAGACCGCGCTTAGCCATGCGGTAAGCCGCCACCGGGCTGTCGATACCGCCGGACAGCATGTTCAGTGCACGGCCGCTGGTGCCCACAGGCAGGCCGCCCTCACCGGGCACCTTAGGGCCGTGGATGTAGGCACCGTAATCCCGAATTTCTACGATCACCTTAAAATCCGGGTTATGCACATCCACCTTGAGGTAGTTGTGTTTGCCCAGCAGATAGGCACCCAGTTCCCGCATCAGTTCAGGGCTGGTCATGGGGTAGGTCTTGTCGGAGCGGCGCGCCTCCACCTTGAAGGTGCGGATGCCGTGCAGGCTGGCACCGAGGTAATCCTCAGCGGTCTGGCAGATGGTGTCAAAGTCCTTGTCGCAGACCACGGCGCGGCTGAGTGCCGCAAGGCCGAACACCTTGCTCACCCGGTCAAAGGCAAGATCCATGTCCACATCCTCTTCCTCGGGTTCCATGTAAAAGGTGGACTGGGTGCAGTAGACCTTGAACTTGCCCACGGTCTTGAGCCGGTAGCGCAGGATCTTCATCATCGCCGACTCGAACTGGTTGCGGTTGAGGCCTTTCAGGGACATCTCACCCTGATAGCCCATAATGATTTCATGCATAAATGTTGTATCTCCTAAATATGATCGTAACTCGAGTGCTTCCGTCCGGCAGGCTATCAGATAGCTTTCTCCGCGAACAGCCCGGAACCCACGGTTCCGCCCTACCACCTACGGTGGCAGGGTCCCACTTCCCGGTCATTCGCTGGAGAAACTATCTGCCATCCTGCCTTTGTCACTTCCGGATCTTCTGCAGATGCTTCATGCCGTCCTCAAAGCGGTCAAGGAAGGCATCCACATCCTCGGGGGTGTTGTCGCCGCAGAAGGACACCCGGATCGCTGTATCGATGGCCAGCGGATCTTTGCCCATGGCCGCCAGCGTATGGCTGGGCTGGCCCCGGCCGCAGGCGCTGGCCGACGAAACGTAAATTTGTGCTTCGGCCAGCCATGCCAGCATGGTCTCGCTCTTGATGCAGTTCTCGCTGAAGTTCAGCACCTCGGGCACGGCGTTTTCCGGGCTGTTGATCTCCACCTCCGGGAAGGCCTTCAGCCCTTCCCGCAGGCGCTGGTTCAGTGCCCGCATGGCGGTGTCACGGCTCTTCATGGTCTTTGCCAGACGGGTGGCGGCTGCCGCCAGACCCATGGCATAGGGCAGGTTCTCGGTGCCGGGGCGCAGGCCGCGCTCCTGCTCACCGCCCAGATAGGGCGGCCGGAACGCCTGCACCAGACGGTCGGACAGGTACAGCGCACCAATGCCCTTGGGTGCGTGGATCTTGTGGCCGCTCACCGACAGGGTGTCGATGTTGTCCAGCTTGATGGGCACACGCATCCACGCCTGCACCGCATCCACATGGACGATGGTGCGGCTGTTGCGGCGCTTGACCTCGGCGGCAAGGCGTTCCACATTGTTGCGGGTGCCCACCTCGTTGTTCACCATCATGCAGGCCACAAGGATGGTGTTTTTGTCCACATGCTCCAGCATCCGATCCATGTCCAGTGTGCCGTCCGGGCGGGGTTTGATCACCGTGACATCATAGCCCTGCTTCGCCAGCTCTTCCAGCGGGCGCTGGACACTGGGGTGCTCAAAGCCGGACACCACGATGCCCTTGCCAAAGGTGCGGGTGCGCACCGCGCCCAGCAGAGCCAGATTGTTGCTCTCGCTGCCGCAGGAGGTAAAGTACAGCTCCCGGCTCTTGCAGCCCAGTGTGCGGGCCACAGCGGCACGGGCGGTGTTCAGCGCTTCCTCGCTGCGGGCACCGGGGCCGTACAGGCTGGACGGGTTTGCCCAGTGTTCCCGCATGGCCTTGTCGATCACATCCGCCACCTCGGGAACAACCATCGTGGTGGCGGCGTTATCCAGATAATGCAATTCAGGGTTTTGCAGCATAAAAGGGATTCCTGCTTTCTAAAATTTCAGAATAAACCATGATAAGTATACCACAACCCATCTTATAACGCAAAATATTTAACACTGTTTTTCCTTGACAAACACCCCGGTGATGTGCTATCTTTACAGCATAGAGACCGCGTTTCCGCTGACGGAACCTTGTGGAGCACCACAGTGCGGATGCGCAGGAGAGTCAATGCCGACCGTCTGGGCAGCCTTGCGCATTTGCTGCGCAAAGCTGCCTTTTTTGTTGTCGGAAGTTGTTTTTATAAGCAGAGTGCGCTGAATGGCGAGATTTTTTGCCTGCAGACAAGGCGCTTTCCCTTGCGATCCTGACGGATCGCAAGGGAAAGCAACGCAGGATGCGGTCAAAAAGGCCGTTCAGGCGGCGTGCAATACTTGTGAAAACGACTTCCAAAGGAGGATGTCTGATGAAAACCGATATCGAGATCGCACAGGAAGCAAAGATGAGACCCATCACCGAGATCGCCGCCCAGCTGGGCCTTTCCGATGAGCAGGTGATCCCCTATGGCCGCTACAAGGCCAAGATCGATCACCGCCTGATCCACGATGCTAAAAAGCAGGGCAAGCTGATCCTCGTCACCGCCATCAGCCCCACCCCGGCGGGCGAGGGCAAAACCACCACCAGCGTGGGTCTGGCCGATGCCATGAACGCTCTGGGCAAAAAGACCATGCTCTGCCTGCGTGAGCCCAGCCTTGGCCCGGTGTTCGGCGTCAAGGGCGGTGCTGCCGGCGGCGGCTACGCACAGGTGGTGCCCATGGAGGACATCAACCTGCACTTTACCGGCGATCTGCACGCCATCGGCACAGCCAACAACCTGCTGGCTGCCATGATCGACAACAGCATCCAGCAGGGCAACCCGCTGAACATCGACCCCCGCCGCATCACCTGGAAGCGCTGCATGGACATGAATGATCGTCAGCTGCGGTTCATCGTGGACGGTCTGGGCGGCAAGGTGAACGGCACCCCCCGCGAGGACGGCTTTGATATCACCGTTGCCAGCGAGGTGATGGCAATCTTCTGCCTTGCCACCAGCATTTCCGACCTGAAGGAGCGTCTTTCCAAGATCGTGTGCGCCTACACCTACGACGGCAAGCCCGTCACCGCCGGTGAGATCGGTGCTGCCGGTGCCATGACCGCCCTGCTGAAGGACGCACTGGACCCGAACCTTGTGCAGACGCTGGAAAACAATCCCGCCATCATCCACGGCGGCCCCTTTGCCAACATCGCCCACGGCTGCAACAGCGTGCTGGCCACCAAGCTGAGCCTTTCTCTGGCCGACTACACCATCACTGAGGCCGGTTTCGGTGCCGATCTGGGTGCAGAGAAGTTTTTGGATATCAAGTGCCGCTATGCAGGCATCGCCCCCAGTGCCTGCGTGCTGGTGGCCACCGTGCGTGCCCTCAAGAGCCACGGCGGCGTGGCAAAGGCCGACCTGAGCCAGCCCAACCTCGAAGCCGTCAAGGCCGGTGCCTCCAACCTGATCCGCCACATCGACAACCTGAAAAACGGCTTCGGACTGCCGGTGGTGGTCGCCATCAATGCCTTCCCCACTGATACCGCCGAAGAGCAGGCCTATGTGGAGCAGGTGTGCGCCGAGCAGGGCGTTCCCTGCGTGCTGAGCGAGGTGTTCGCCAAGGGCGGCGAGGGCGGCAAGGCTCTGGCCGAAAAGGTGCTGGAGGTTCTGGAGGATCGTCCCATCCAGTACACCTACCCGCTGGAGATGCCGCTGAAGGATAAGATCAGCGCCATCGCCACCAAGATCTACCGCGCCGACGGCGTGAACTACAGCGCCGCCGCCAGCAAGACACTGGCTGAGCTCACCGACATGGGCTACGGGAATCTGCCTGTCTGCATCGCCAAGACCCAGTACAGCTTCAGCGACAACGCAAAGCTCATCGGTGCCCCCACCGGCTTTACCATGGAGGTACGCGAGGTGCGCCTTGCTGCCGGTGCCGGCTTCGTGGTGGTCATCTGCGGCAATATCATGACCATGCCGGGCCTGCCCAAAAAGCCCGCCGCTGTGGGCATCGATGTGGATGCCAACGGCAAGATCACCGGTCTGTTCTGACCTGAAACTTAGGTCAGTTTACAAGGAACTACACGCAGACCACAAAACGGGGGCTGCTGACAACAAATAAAGGCTGAATATCAAGCACCGGGAAAGTGCGGTATATTCAGCCTGTTTTGTTGTCTGGGGTTTCCAAAGGGGCTTGCCCCTTGGCACACGACTTTGCTTGCAAAGTGTAGTGTGTTATACGCTCTGTCGGCGTTGCCGTGAAAATACCGTTGCCGCCGGGGAGGGCAAGGGCGTTTGAAGCGGCAGGAAAACAGGGCTGTGATTGCGTGGCGTGGAGCCGCAAGCGCAGGGCTGGTTTCGTCAGCAGACAGGGCGTATATGAAAGCCCCCGTTCCTCGTCCCACGCCGGACTTCGGGACAAAATGTCCCGAACTTGTGGACACACTCACAAAAAGCAAACAGATTTTTCTCTCAAAATTGGAATGGGCGGGGAAGCCATTTTAGGGCTTTGCTATCTCCCTGATAAATGAGAAGTTAAGTTTCGTCCATATATATTTTTACCTCGATGTATTCATGATTTCTTGCATAAGCAAACGACGCTGATTTTCTGATATAGTCAAATATATTTTCGTCTAAATCTTCGTCCCATGTTGTTTCGCTGAAAATTTTATTTTCAGCGGTTGGCTTATACAAGATGACTACATGGATTTGATAAAACTCTTCATCATCATTTGAAAACTGTCGAACTAATGAAATTTGAAAAAATGGTTCTTTTGAAAAAGCAGTAAATGTTCCGGTTTCAAATAAAACCATATCTTCTTCAAGCGGTGTGCTGCACATCTGCTCAAAAACATCAACTATTTCTTCCACAGACATTTTATCCGTTATCTTATCTTCTAAAAACTTAATCAAGTTCTCCATTGATTTTCCTCCTGTAAATTCTTATTTATTGTTCTCTACTTCCGTCCCCGCTGTGGATTTGGATTTTTCAGCAAATCTGACTTATCAGTTCTTAGAAATGGGCGGGAAGCCATTTTAGGGCTTTCCCGCCTTGATTGCCCATTAGCAAAGACGGGCGGGGCTGTCAACGGCGGCGCATGAAATGCGCCGTTCATCTTGACCGTTGACTGGCTCGACTGGCTTTGCTATCTCCCCAACAAGTTATTGTTTGTTGTTTTTCCAATTATCTAAACGGGCTTGCATAGTTTCTCGCCATTCTTCACTTGGACAAGCAGTAATCAATTTTCGATACTCTTCACTTGATGGCGCTTCTATCAAATAAGACTCTACCAATTTTAGCAAATCCCACTCTACTCCATACATTCCACCTTCGGGGAAAATGTCAATCAATACGCCTACTTCTTCTCTTGTCAATGGCGTTTTTACATTGGAGAGCAATTCGTCATACATGTTGATGGTTTCTACTGTAGGGTCATCTTTCACTGCGTCTGGCATTTGACCGAGAAGTTTCAATTTTATAATTGCCTCCTGCACCTTTACTCCCTCCAATTTCTCGTTCTCTATTTTCTCCCCCGCTGTGGGTTCGGATTTTTCAGCAAGTCCGACTTCTGTGCAATCTTTTTCAGCCACTTCTTTTCTTCCTCGGACAGCTTCTTCAAGTTCAATTTGAGCCGCTTACAGATAAACGCCAGCGACGCTTGCTCCGGGTCGCTGCCCTCTTTGGCGGTTTCCTCGGCGGTCTGCAAAAAATCTTCCAGTGGGTTATCCTCCGGGACACTGAAAAAATCTTCCTTATGTGCTTCCCGCAGGTCAAGAGCTATCTTGTTTATGTCCTGCTGTATCACATAGCGGCAAAAACTATCATCATCAATATGGGCGGCGACAAGCTGCCTTAACTGCGGGTCGGACAAGCCGGGATTGTGCTGCTTCATAATGGTTGCGCTCATAATATCCACAATGGCATTTGCGCTCTGTACCTGCTTGACTGCCGTCCCGTTCACATAGATTTCAAGGTCAGCCATGAGCCGGGGGAAATCCGGGTGTACCGCCAGTTCACACAAGAGGGAAGTATCCACCCGCCCACTTTTCAATAGTTCAATCATATCATCACTCAAGCGCAGGTCTGCAAGATCGGCGTTTGGGTGATTTTTTGTTTTAGAGCGTCCCAGCAGGTAATCAACGGTCACTT
>OWIV01000206.1_pt1 | contig 45911 bp, 43 predicted proteins | sample 1732831 | NCBI WGS metagenome assembly OWIV01 (sample SAMN05065757, study PRJEB22554) | human gut metagenome | biome: ENVO:2100002; feature: ENVO:00000062; material: ENVO:00002003 | host: Homo sapiens | place: USA
AGTCCGGCGAGGTCGTCGAGGGCGACGTCACCGAGTTCAACAAGGGCGGCGTTGTGGTCAACGTCAAGGGCGTCAAGGTGTTCGTTCCCCGTTCTCAGGCTACTATGCGCCGTGATGAGGACTACACCGCTCTGGTTGGCCAGCACGTTCAGCTGGTTGTCACCGAGTGCTCCGGCCGCAAGATCGTCGGCAGCATCAACAAGGTGACCGCTGAGCAGAACAAGGCAAAGCGTGAAGAGTTCTGGGCAAACGTTGAGGTGGGCAAGACCTACACCGGCGTTGTCAAGAGCCTGACTTCTTACGGTGCATTCGTCGATATCGGCGGTGTGGACGGCCTGTGCCACATCAGCGAGCTGAGCTGGAACCGCATCAAGCATCCCTCTGAGGTCGTCTCCGTTGGCGACACCATCGAGGTGTATGTGAAGGACATCGACACCGAGAACCACAAGGTCTCTCTGGGCTACAAGAAGGCTGAGGACAACCCCTGGGAGCAGTTGAAGAACAACTACCCCATCGGCAGCACCTTCCATGCTCCGGTCGTGTCCCTGACCAAGTTCGGTGCATTCGTCCGTATCCTGCCGGGTATCGACGGTCTGGTCCACATCAGCGAGATCAGCAATGATCGCGTTGAGAAGGTCTCCGACGCACTGAAGGTCGGCGATATGGTCGATGTGAAGCTGCTGGATGTTGACTTCGACAAGAAGCGCATCAGCCTGTCCATGAAGGCTCTGCTGAACGACGCTGAGTAATCAGCCCCTCGTTCGGAAGAAAAGCTTCTGACACAATGCGATCAACAGCCCCGTTGCCGGGAAAACGGCGGCGGGGCTGTTTTTATAACAAAAAATGATTTTCCTTCCCAAATGGCGGAAAAATACAATAAAGACATAATTTTATGGTAAAATGGATCAAGAAGCACTGGGAAGTGCTGAGCTATCTGGTTTTCGGCGTGCTGTGCACCCTGCTGAACATTGTGCTGTATGCGCTGTTCAATAAGCTGTTCGGCTACACTGCCGCCAACAGCTGGGGCAATGTGCTGGATAACATCCTGTGCATCCTGTTCGCCTACGCAACCAACCGCGCCTTTGTGTTCCGCAGCAAGACTACCGGCAAAGCCATGGCAAAAGAGTTTGGCACCTTTGTCACCTGCCGTCTGGGTACGATGCTGCTGGACACGGCAATCATGCTGGTGCTGGGCAATCTGCTGGCTGCGCAGGGTGCAGCGCTGATGGACAACTTAATGCAGGGGGCACTGAGCGTGGTGGCTCACTGGTTTGGCCCGGATACGGCCATCCAGATGGCAGCATCCTATGCGGGCACACCGGCGGGGGTTACGGATGGCTCTGCTGCCATTGCCGTTATCGGCGGTGCAGACGGCCCCACGGCGATTTTCGTTACCAGCCGCTACAATGCGCAGGCACTGTGGGGCCTTGCCGTGAAGGTGTTTTCCAATGTACTGGTGATCGTGCTGAACTATGTGTTCAGCAAGCTGATCATTTTTAAGAAAAAGTAAGGTTCTACCAATCAAAACATTTAGGAGGTACGGTTTTATGAAGCGTGGTCTGAAAGGTTTTGCATTTCTGGTCTCCGGTCTGGTGCTGGGCATCATTGGTGCAACGGTCTCTGCAACTGCAATTGCCCTGAGTGCTGTCGGCATGGCAAAGGTGCGCCGTGCCAGCAAGTAAAACGGAGGAAACAAGATGAATCGTGAAGAAATTCTCTCCCATGTCGATCATACTCTGCTGAAGCCGGAGGCTACCTGGCCCCAGATCCAGACCCTGTGCGACGAAGCCATTGCAAACCACACTGCATCCGTCTGCATCAACACCTGCTATGTGAAGCAGGCGGTGGAGTATATGGCGGGCCGTATCCCGGTGTGCTGCGTGGTGGGCTTCCCTCTGGGTGCCATGGATACCGCCAGCAAGGCCTTTGAGGCAAAGACTGCCATCGAGAACGGCGCAGCCGAGGTGGATATGGTCATCAACATCGGCCGCCTGAAGAACAAGGAGTACGATGCCGTGCGCGAGGATATCCGCGCCGTGAAGCAGGCGGTGGGCGATAAGATCCTGAAGGTCATCATCGAGACCTGCCTGCTGACCGATGAGGAAAAGGAAAAGATGTGCGATATCGTCTGCGAGGCAGGCGCTGACTACATCAAGACCAGCACCGGCTTCTCCACTGCCGGTGCCAACTTCCACGATGTGGAGCTGATGGTCAAGGGCGTGCATGGCCGCTGCAAGGTCAAGGCTGCCGGCGGCATCTCCACCGTGGAGGATATGGAGACCTTCCTTGCGCTGGGTGCCGACCGTCTGGGCACCTCCCGTGCCGTCAAGATCCTGAACGGCGAACAGGCAAAGGGCTACTGAGTAAACTTTATGGAAAAGGCACAGCTGAGGCTGTGCTTTTTCTTTTTGGGGACCCCAAAAACCGCAAAAGCTTCATCAAAATTGGAAGAATGTATAAAAAGAGTGATACTCTTCTTGACAATCTGACGAAGCAATGATAGAATATTCAACGTACCAACTGAATACCGACTTATCAAGAGCGGCTGAGGGGACAGGCCCTGTGAAGCCCGACAACCTGCGCGTGAGCGTAAGGTGCCAAATCCTGCGGGAAACCGAGAGATAAGAGTGCAACGCTCAGAGCTTTCGGGCTCTGGGCGCTTTTATTTTTCGCGCAAAAAAGCTTGAACGGAATGTTGGAGCAAGAAATACACACCCTGCTGTAAAAAAATTAGGAGGCAAAACAAATGGCAAGACACCTGTTTACTTCTGAGTCCGTCACCGAAGGACATCCCGACAAGATCTGCGACCAGATCTCGGATGCCATTCTGGACGAGATCCTGACCCACGACCCCAATGCCCGCGTGGCCTGCGAGACCTGCGCATCCACCGGCCTTGTCCACATCATGGGCGAGATCACCACCAACTGCTATGTCGATTTCCAGAAGATCGTCCGCGAGGTGGTGGCAGATATCGGCTACACCCGCGCAAAGTTCGGCTTTGACGCCGATACCTGCGCCGTTATCTCCAATATCGACGGCCAGAGCCCCGACATCGCACTGGGCACCAACGATCAGGTGGGCGGTGCAGGCGATCAGGGCATGATGTTCGGCTATGCCTGCGATGAGACCCCGGAGCTGATGCCCATGCCCATCAGTCTGGCTCACAAGCTGGCAAAGCGCCTGACCGAGGTGCGCAAGAACGGCGAGATGGACTATCTGCGTCCGGACGGCAAGAGTCAGGTCACTGTGGAGTACGATGAGAACAACAAGCCCGTGCGTGTGGATGCTGTGGTCATCTCCAGCCAGCACAGCGAGAGCGTCAGCATGGAACAGCTGCGCGCCGATGTGATGGAAAAGGTCATCAAGGCCACCATCCCCGCCGAGCTGCTGGACGAGAACACCAAGTACTACATCAACCCCACCGGCCGCTTCGTCGTGGGCGGCCCGCAGGGTGACACCGGCCTGACCGGCCGCAAGATCATCGTGGACACCTACGGCGGCTATGCCCGTCACGGCGGCGGTGCCTTCTCCGGCAAGGACCCCAGCAAGGTGGACCGCAGCGCTGCCTATGCGACCCGCTGGGTGGCAAAGAACATCGTGGCCGCAGGTCTTGCCAAGCAGTGCGAAGTGCAGGTGGCGTATGCCATTGGCGTGGCAAAGCCCGTGTCCATCATGGTGGATACCTTCGGCACCGGCACCGTTGCCGATGAAACGATCGAGAAGGCTGTGGAGAAGGTGTTTGACCTGACCCCCGCCGCCATCATCCGCGACCTCGACCTGCGCAAGCCCATCTACCGCAAGCTGGCCGCATACGGCCACATGGGCCGCGAGGATCTGGGCGTGAAGTGGGAGAACACCGACCGCGTGGATGCCCTGAAGGCTGCGGTCGCTGCCCTGTAAGCGGAACACAAAATACCTATAGCTGTTATATAAAATAAGAAGGCATCTGCAACGATCGCTTCTGAGCTTCAGAAGCTCAGCGAATTTGTTGCAGATGCCTTTGTTTTTACGGCTCTGCCGGGGAGGGTGAACGAGCGAAAACAGAAGCATCTCTGCTGCCCGACACAACGGCATTTTCCTCTCCGGGAAGGGCTCTCCCGGGAGGTGATTTGGACAAAGAAAAAGTCCTACTTTTCCGTGAAAATCAGCCGAAATTTGCGAAATGGCAGGGAATTGACTGTCTTTTTGTCGAAAACACACAGTCTCTGTTTGAAAAAGGTAAAACAGATGTGCAAGGCGCAGAAAATCGTCAGCTGAAACAAATTGATATGGCACAAATGTCAAATTGTGATAAAATAAAGGTAGATATGCACTTTCGTGTGACGATCATTCGGATTGTACAGCAGCAATAAGGAGTTGTGATTATGTCCATTGAAATTTCCCCGAAGTCGTTCTTTGAGCAGCCCAGCGTGGCCGATATGCGTCTCATCGCCTGCCCCGGTGCGGAGGAGCTTACCGGCCTGATCGACAAGCACCTGACCCGCTGGGCCAGAGAAGCCGGCATCGATAAGGATACCTTTATCATCCCCTGCGACTGCCCCCGTTTCCAGAGCGGCGACGCCAAGGGTCTGGTGAAGGAGTCGGTGCGCGGCGATGATATCTTCATCGTGGTCGATCCCGGCAACTACAGTGTGACCTACAAGCTGTTCAACTACGAGAACCACATGTCTCCGGACGATCACTTCGCCAACCTGAAGCGCCTGATCCAGGCAGTGGCCGGCAAGGCACATCGTGTGTCGGTCATTATGCCCAGCCTGTACGGCGGCCGTCAGCATCGCCGTGTGGTGCGCGAAAGTCTGGACTGCGCTGTGGCCCTGCAGGAGCTGCAGACCATGGGTGTGCGCAACATCATCACCTTTGATGCTCATGACCCCCGCGTGCAGAACGCTGTACCGCTGATGAGCTTTGATAACGCAATGCCCACCTATCAGGTGCTGAAGAGCCTGCTGAAGAAGGACCCGGACATCTCCTTTGATAAGAGCAAGTTCACCGTGGTCAGCCCGGACGAGGGTGCTATGAACCGCAACATGTACTTCTCCAGCGTGCTGGGCTGCAATCTGGGCATGTTCTACAAGCGCCGCGATTACACCCGCGTGGTGAACGGCCGCAACCCCATCGTTGCCCATGAGTATCTGGGCGAGAGCGTGGAGGGCAAGACCGTCTTCATCGCTGACGATATCATTGCATCCGGCGAGAGCATGCTGGAGGTTGCCGGCAACCTGAAGGAGCGTGGTGCAGGCCGCATCATCGCCAACGCGACCTTCCCCCTGTTCACCAGCGGTCTGGAGAAGTTCGACAAGGCTGTGGCTGAGGGCAAGCTGACCTACGTTGTGGGTACCAACCTGACCTATCGTATGCCTGAGCTGCTCACCCGCGACTGGTATGTGGATGTGGACGTTTCCAAGTACGCTGCATACTTTGTGGTGGCACTGAACCACGATATGTCTGTTTCCAGCATCATCGACCCGCTGAAGAAGATCGAGAACCTGCTGGCAAGCCGTAAGTAATCTACTGTACAACAAAAGCCGCCGTATCAAACGATACGGCGGCTTTTTTGCGCGCATTCTGAAAAAATGACGATGCCGTTTGTTTGAACGACCTCTCCTGTGAAAATGCAATTCCCGGCAGACCGCAGTCTGCCGGGAATTGCTCTATCCATAAAAATAAAATTTCCGCTAAATATGCTCAGAGCGGAGAGCATGAAAATGATTTTACAGCTCGTCCTCATGGCTGCGCAGATACCGCACCAGCAGGGGCAGCTCGTAGGCCAGCATGACGACCCAGCCGACGACATAACTGTAGGGCAGCGCTTCGATCTCCAGCTTCCACATCAGCACAAACACGGCTGCTGCGGCTGCACGGAACAGCATGTTGATGGTGCTGGACACCAGCGTGACCTTCAGGTCGCCGACGCCGCGGAAGAAGCCCTGAATGCCGTTGGTGAAAGCGGGCATCAGATAGAACAGGGACACGGTGCGCAGGAAACGCACGCCCAGATGGATGACCTCCGGGTCGGTGACGAACAGCTTCATGATGAAGGGCGCACCGCCGAAGCACACCACGGCGATCAGCACACCGTAAACACCTTCGATGCGCATGCCGCAGAGGAAGCCCTGCTTCACGCGGTCATGCTTGCCGGCGCCCCGGTTTTGTGCCATCAGGGTGGTCATGGCGTGGCCGATGTTCTGCTGCGGGGTGTAGGCAAAGTCGTCGATGCGGGAAGCTGCGGTAAATGCGGCCATGGTGCTCACGCCCATGGTGTTCACGATGGCCTGCACCGCAATCTTGCCCAGCTGCACGGTGGCCTGCTGCATGGCGCTGGCCCAGCCATAACTGACTGTTTTGCGCAGCAGACTGCCGTCAAATACCAGCCAGCGCCTGCCCAACTGCAGGATGGGCACCTTCCAGCGGATGTACAGCACGCACAGCACGCAGCACAGTGCCTCGCTGATCACGGTGGAAAGGGCGCAGCCGTTGCTGCCCCAGTTCAGAACCTCCACAAAGAACAGGTCGCCGCCGATGTTCAGCACCGAGCTGATCATCAGAAAGTACAGCGCGCTTTTGCTGTCGCCCAGCGCACGCATGGTGGCGGCAAGGAAATTATAGAAAAAGGTGAAGATCAGGCCCGCAAACACGATGCGCAGGTAGTTCACCGCAATGGGCAGAATATCGGCGGGCACCTGCATCAGCTGCAGCAGGGGCGTGGCCAGAATGACGCACAGCGCCGAGAATGCCAGCGAGAACACGGTGCCCGCAATGGCGGTGGTGGACACCTGACGTTCCACCAGCCGGGTGTCGCCTGCACCAAAGGCAGTGCTGACCAGAATGCCGGCGCCCAGACACATGCCGTTGATGAACAGGATGGCCAGAGTCATGAGCGGGTTGGAGGTGCCCACAGCGGCAAGGGCTTCCTCGCCCACGAACTTGCCCACGATGATGCTGTCGGCGGCGTTGTAGGTGAGCTGGAACAGATTGCCCAGCACCAACGGGATCGTAAAGCGGATCAGGAGCGGAGTGATGGCTCCCTTTGTCATATCGTTCGTCATTGGAATTTGGGAAGGTCCTTTCTTATAAGATGGGGAAGATACAGCAGGACGGAACGGATGCGACCGGCCTGCTGTAATATTATTGTAATATTATAATGTGTTGATCAGCTGCCGCCCGGGCAGGATGGCAAGGGCGGAGCGGCTGGCCCCCACATGGATGAGCTGTGCGGCCGCCTGCAGAACAGCACCGGACGCCACCGAAGCCGGGATAGCATCGGTGTGCAGTACCTTTTGTGCGGCCCGCTGCGCGTCGGTGGTGTTCACCGCTACCACGTTGTCCACCACATAGGCGTTGAAGTTTTCCGGCACAAAGCCATAGCCCAGATCGCTGATGCCGTGGGGGCCGGTGAGACCGCCGCCCAGTGCCTGCGATTCGTAGGGTTCCACGGCGGCGATGCGCACATCGTTGGTCCAGGCCTTGATGGTCTCACCTACACCCGTTACGGTGCCGCCGCTGCCCACGCCGATCACGATGGCATCCACGGCGCTCCTGCCCTCACGGGCGATGTTCTGCACGATGGCCGGGCCGGTGACGCGGCGGTGGTATTCGGGGTTGTCATCGTTGGCAAGCCAGTCCATGTAGTACCAGCCGTTGGCGGCAGCGGTCTGTGCCGCCAGACGGCGGGCACCGTTCACACCGCTGCGGGCCGGGCTGTGGCGGATCTGCGCACCCAGCCGCAGCAGGGTCTCCTGCCGCAGGGCGGGGGCGTCCTCCGGCATCACCAGCACCACCGGATGCCCGGCAGTAAGGCCCGCCAGCGTCAGCGCGGCGGCAAAGGGGCCGGAGGCAGCTTCGATGATGGGCTGGCCGGGGTTCAGCTTCTTTTTCTCAATGGCGAGGGCAAGCATCCCTTCGGCAAGGCCGTCCCGGGCGGTGCCGGTGGGGCCTGCAAAGTCCAGATAGGCATACAAACGCCCTTTCAGCCCGCAGGCGGCGGCATAGCCCCGCAGCTCCACGATGGGGCAGGCGCTGAGCGTCTGGTAAAAATTGGGGTAGATCGGCACGGGAAAACTCCTTTCAAGAGGATGCATCCTGCTCAGACAGTGTTTGGCAGCGGCCAGCCCTTCGGGAGAGCTGCCGAACGCAGGGAGGCTGAGAGGGTTTGTTTGGATACAACAATCTTATCCTAACGCAAAAGCCCCCGGTGCGTCAAGCGGTATTTTGGCAAAAACAGCGAATTTTTGCCGGATTTTCTGGAAAAAATCCCGGAATGCCCTTGACAGCAGACAGGGTATCTGCTATAATTCATCCGTAAAGCAAATGAACTTTACATCACTTCTCGAAAGCACAGGCACAAAACCGGGGGTCAGAGGATGGCAAAGGATCTGGAAATGGGCTATCTGCTGGACTTCTACGGCGAGGTGCTCACCGAAAAGCAGCGCGAGATGCTGCGCCAGTATTACAACGACGACCTTTCGCTGAGCGAGATCGGCGAAAACTTCGGCATCACCCGTCAGGGTGCGCGGGACGCCATCAAGCATGGCGAGAACGCGCTGAAGGAGCTGGAGGAAAAGGTCGGGTTTGCGGCCCGCTACCGCCGGGTGCAGCAGAAGCTGGAGGAGCTGGAGCAGATGGTCATTGATGCACGGTTCGAGTGCACCGGCCCAAATGGCCTGACCACCACCGAGTATGAACACCAGCTGACCGGGATGCTGAAGCTGATTCGTTCCATCGACGAAGCGAACGAGAGCTGAAACTTGTGAAAGGAGCACCGCACAATGGCATTTGAATCCCTTACCGACCGCCTTGCCGGTGTGTTCAAAAAGCTGCGCGGTCACGGCAAGCTGACCGAGGCAGATATCAAGGCCGCCATGCGCGAGGTGCGCATGGCACTGCTGGAAGCGGATGTCAACTACAAGGTCGCCAAGGACTTCTGCGCGAAGGTGTCCGAGCGCGCCATGGGTCAGGAGGTCATGGAGAGCCTGACCCCGGCCCAGCAGGTGGTCAAGATCGTCAACGAAGAGCTGGTTGCCCTGATGGGCGGCAGCGAGGCGGCCCGCCTGAACATCAAGAACAAGGGCCAGACCATTATCATGCTCTGCGGCCTGCAGGGCAATGGTAAGACCACCCATGCCGCAAAGCTGGCAAAATACTTTATCAAACAGGGCCGCCGCCCCATGCTGGTAGCCTGCGATATTTACCGCCCTGCGGCCATCGATCAGCTGCAGGTGGTGGGCAAACAGGCGGGCGCACCGGTGTTCACGCTGCCGGGCGCAAAGCCGCCGGAAATTGCAAAAAAGGCGCTGGCACACGCTAAGGATTACGGCAATGATATCGTGATCTTGGATACCGCCGGCCGTCTGCAGATCGACGATGTGCTCATGCAGGAGCTGGTGGACATCAAGGAAGCCGTTCCTGTGGACGAGACCCTGCTGGTGGTGGACGCTATGGCCGGTCAGGACGCCGTGAACGTTGCCAAGACCTTCAACGAGAAGGTGAGCATCGACGGCATCATCCTCACCAAGACTGACGGCGATACCCGCGGCGGTGCAGCACTTTCGGTGCTGGCCGTCACCGGGAAGCCCATCAAGTTCCAGGGCACCGGCGAAAAGCTGGACGATCTGGATGTGTTCCATCCTGACCGCATGGCAAGCCGCATTCTGGGCATGGGCGATGTGCTGAGTCTGATCGAGCGCGCACAGGAAACGGCAGACGAAAAGGCTGCCGAAGAGACCGCCCGGCGGATGATGGAGAACAAGTTCGACATGAACGACATGCTGGACCAGTTCGCACAGATCCGCAAGATGGGCGGTGCAGGCGCGATGCTGAGCATGCTGCCCGGCGGCAGCGGCATCGATCCCAGTCAGGTCGATGAAAAGGCGTTCGACCGCATTGAGGCCATGATCTATTCCATGACCAAAGAAGAGCGCGAGAAGCCCTCCATCATCAACCCCAAGCGCAAGCGCCGCATCGCGGCCGGCAGCGGTACCACCGTGGCCGACGTGAACAAGCTTCTCAAGCAGTTTGAGATGATGCAGAAGATGATGAAGCAGTTCAAAAAGAGCCCCAAGGGCTTTGCCCGCAGGCTGGGCGGCATGATGGGAAATCCCAGTGCCTTCCGCGGACTGAAATGATTTTTTTGTGATACAACCCCCTTGCGGGTTTGTACAATATAAACAACGCGCCCGCAAGGGCCGCACAAAACAATTTTTGGAGGATATTTACCATGGCAGTTAAGATTCGTCTGCGCCGCGTCGGCGCCAAGAAGGCTCCCTTCTATCGTGTTGTTGTTGCTGACAGCCGCTTCCCCCGCGACGGCCGTTTCATCGAGGAGATCGGCACCTACGATCCCAACCAGGAGCCCTCTGTGATCAAGATCGACGCTGAGAAGGCAAAGCAGTGGATCGCCAACGGCGCACAGCCCACTGATACCGTTCGCGTCCTGCTGAAGAAGTCCAACGTTCTGTAAGTAGGGAGGGCTGACTCATGCAGGAGCTGTTGCTGGCAGTTGCCCGCGGTCTCGTGGAGGACAAAGACGCCGTCAAGGTCACGGTGGATGAGCCCCGCGAGGACGGCACCATCGTCTACCACCTGAGTGTGGCAGAGGGAGATATGGGCCGTGTCATCGGCAAGCAGGGCCGGATCGCAAAAGCCATTCGTGTGGTGATGCGCGCGGCTGCTGTGCGGGTCGATGAAAAGGTCCTTGTTGAGATCGACTGAGCACCCTACAGGCCCTTTGCCCTTGCGGCAAGGGGCCTTTTTGATTATAGGAGCAAGATTATGCAGCAATATCTGGAAGCGGGCAAGGTCGTGACCACCCACGGCGTGCGCGGCGAAATGAAGCTGGAGCTTTGGTGCGACGGCGTCAACTTTCTGAAAAAGGTGGGCAGACTGTATGCATCGGCCCAGGGCGGCAGGGCATGGAAGATCGTCTCCATCCGTGCGCAGGGCCAGATGGCGCTGCTGCAGCTGGAGGGCGTCAACGATATGGACGCCGCCCGTGCGCTGCGCGGGCAGGTGTTTTACTTTGACCGCAACGACGCCACCCTGCCCGCAGGCCGCTGGTATGTGGCCGACCTCATCGGGTGTGAAGTGCGGGATGCCGACACCGGCAGGGTGTACGGCGTTGTGACCAGCGTGGACCATCCCGGTGCACAGGATATCTACACCGTCAAAGCCCCCAGCGGCAAGGAATATATGTTCCCGGGCGTGGACGCCTTTTTGAAAGAGCGCAACCCGCCGGAGGGCTATCTCCTTGTCACCCCCATCCCGGGCCTGCTGGATGACGACTTTGACAGCGAACGGGAGGAAGAGTGAGCTATGGGGATGCGCGTGGACATCGTGACCCTGTTCCCGGAAATGTGCCAGCAGGTGCTGGATGCCAGCATCATCGGGCGCGCGGCAAAGAAGGGCTTTATTGAGACCCACTGCCACCAGATCCGGGACTACACCCTGAATAAACAGAAGCAGACCGACGATTACCCCTACGGCGGCGGCTGCGGCATGGTGCTGTATGCCCAGCCCATCGCAGACTGCCTGCGTGCTGTGCAGCAGGAAGTGGCTGCACAGGGCCGTCCGGCCCCGCATATCGTGTTCCTGACGGCAGGCGGCCAGCGCTACACCGAGGAGCACGCAAAGCGTCTGGCCCAGTATGATAACCTAACACTGGTATGCGGCCACTATGAGGGCATCGACGAGCGCGTGATCGAGGCATTTGCGGACGAGGAGATCTCCATCGGTGACTACATCCTCACCGGCGGCGAGCTGGCCAGCCTTGTGGTGGCAGACAGTGTGCTGCGCCTGAAGCCCGGCGTGCTGGCCGAGCAGAAGGGCTACGAGGAAGAAAGCTACTGGGACGGCCTGCTGGAGTATCCCCAGTACACCCGCCCCGAGGTGTGGGAGGGCCGCGCGGTGCCGCAGGTGCTGCTGGGCGGCGACCACCAGAAGATCGATGCATGGCGCAGTGAGCAGAGCCGGGAGCGCACCCGCCTGCGCCGCCCGGAGCTGTATGAGCAGTGGTGCAGGAGCCACCCTGTAGAGGAGCTGCCCAAGTGGAAGCGCAGCGAGAACATGCGCCTTGTCAAGACCGATGAGCAGTTTGCCGCCGCTGCCCACATCTTTGTGGAGGGACGGCGTGCGACCTGTGCCGAGAACTGGACCCCGGAATACTGTGCCAGCCTCAACGAGGAAGAGTACCTGCTGCAGCTGCGGCAGGAAAAGGCCGCCGGCTGGGCATGCTATCTGCACACCACCAAGGAGGTGCCGGACGGCATCGTGAGCATCAACCACAAGGTGGGGCACATTGAACATCTGTTCGTCACCGAGGAGGCGCGCGGCAGGGGCATCGGTATGAAGATGCTGGACTTTGCCCGCAAAAAGCTCAGCGAGCACGAGCACCCGGTGCTGAGCGTACTGAACACCAACACCCGGGCCATTGCGCTTTACACCCGCATGGGCTGGGAAATGACCAGCGGCACCGAGCTGGAATTCACGCCGGAACAGTATCCGGCTGTGGTGAAAAAGTGCGCGCTGGTCTGGATGCGGTACGAGAGCGGCGCACAGAAGTGATCCCCGGCCCCGGCCAGGGGCGCACAAAAGCGGGAAAACGGGTGCGCAAAGCATGGCAGCAGGTGCCGAAAACGTACAAAAATGACAGAGTTATGGGCCGATGGTCGAAAAAATGTTGAAAACTTTTGTATCTACCCTCTAACCTTCGGGGAATAATTTTATTATCTTTGTACAAATAATGAAAAATGGGCCCCTTTTCATTGGAGAAACCGCCAAAAATACGCCGGAGGGCTGTACAACCGTTTCGACTTGCGCTAAAATAATCGTAACGCAACAGGCACACTATACAGATTCTATACCCAAAACGATATTAGATAGGAGCGCTTTACTATGTACGTGAAAGAAGTTACCGTTGAAAATCAGGTTGGTCTGCACGCTCGTCCGGCTACCTTCTTCATCCAGAAGGCTAACGAGTTCAAGTCTTCCATCTGGGTCGAGAAGGAAGAACGCCGCGTGAACGCAAAGAGCCTGCTGGGCGTTCTGTCTCTGGGCATCGTGGGCGGCACCACCATCCGCATCATCGCTGACGGCGCTGATGAGCAGGCTGCAGTGGACGGCCTGATCAAGCTGGTGGAGTCCGGCTTTGCGGAGTAATCTGTACCAATAAAATGGAGCGGCGGGGGAACCTGCCGCTTTTTTGTTTTTTGCTTAAGGAGATGCCATGACCAAAGCGGAACTCTACCAGAAGGCCTGTATGCTGCCGCTGCTGCCCGGGGTGTATATCATCCGGGATAAAAGCGACACCATCATTTATATCGGCAAGGCAAAGCGGCTGCGCATCCGGGTGAGCCAGTATTTCCGCGAAGGCGTGCCCCACGACAACAAGGTCAGCCAGATGATCGCCCACGCCTATGCGTTTGATGTGATCGTGTGCCAGAGCGAGTTCGAGGCACTGGTGCTGGAAGCAAGCCAGATCAAGGCCCACACTCCCAAGTACAATATCCTGCTGAAGGACGACAAGGGCTACAGCTATATCAAGGTGACAAAGGAGCCATGGCCCCGGCTCTCCTTCGTGCTGCAAAAGGAGGAGGACGATGCCGAGTATATCGGCCCCTATACCTCCAGCTTTGCGGCCCGGCAGATGGCGGAAACAGCCATGGATGCCTTTCTGCTGCCGCGCTGCAATAAGCGCTTCCCGCAGGAGATCGGCAGGGGACGCCCCTGCCTGAATGCGCACATCGGCAAGTGCATGGCAGTGTGCAGCGGAAAGATCCGCTGCGAGACCTACAACGAGGCGGTCAAGAATGCTGTGCACCTGATCCGCTACGGCAAAAAGGACATCCTGAAGATCCTTAACGAGCGGATGCAGGAGGCCTCAGACCGGCTGGAATTTGAGACGGCGGCCCTGCTGCGGGACCAGATCGCAGCCATCACCAAGGTGAGCGCCGGGCAGAAGGTCATTGTGGACCCGGATGTGGAGATGGACGTGGTGGCGCTGGCAGGCACGCCGGACAGCGTGTGTGCGGCGGTGCTGCGCTTCCGGGACGGACGGCTGACCGACAAGCGGGAGTTTTTGTTCCACGATACCTCGGACATCGCCGCCGTGCGGGAGGAATTTCTGCCCCGGTATTATCTGGATGACGAGCAGATCCCCAAGATCATTGCGGTGGATGAGCTGCCGCCGGACAGCGACGCTTTGCAGCAGGCGCTGAACGAAAAGCGCGGCAGTGAGGTGCAGCTGTATGTGCCCCAGCGGGGCGACAAGGCCCATCTGGTGGAGATGGCCCACACCAACGCAGTGGAGCGTCTTGCCCGGGAGAGCGGCCGTTACGCCCGGGAGGAAAAACTGCTGGACGAGCTGGCGCAGGTGCTGGGCCTTGCAAAGCCGCCCCGGGCTATTGAGAGTTACGATATCTCCAACTGGGGCGATGGCTCCAGCGTCTGCGGCATGGTCACCTTCAGGGATGGCAAGCCCTATAAGGCGGGCTACCGCAGATTCAAAATGAAGACGGTGGCGGGCACTGACGACTATGCATCGCTGGCAGAGACCGTCTCCCGGAGGGCGGCAGAGTATGAAAAGTACGCAGAGCTTGCAAAAAAGGGAGAGCCCTGCAGCAATTGGTTCGGGCAGAAGCCGGATCTGCTTTTGATGGACGGCGGCAGGGGGCAGGTGAGTGCGGCAAAAGAAGCACTGGCCGGGACTGCTCTTGCGGATGTGCCGCTCTATGGCATGGTGAAGGATGACCACCACCGCACCCGTGCCATCGTGGACAGCGAGGGGCGGGAAATCGCCATCAACATGAACCGGGGCACCTTTACCTTCATCACGGCCATTCAGGACGAGACCCATCGCTTTGCCAATGCCTACCGCAAGCAGCAGATGAAGCAGAAGAGCTACTCCTCCACCCTGACCGAGATCCCCGGCATCGGCCCCAAGACAGCCAAGGCGCTGATGGCCCGGTTCAAAAGCGTGGGCGCGGTGAAGGAAGCCACGCCTGACCAGCTGGAAAACACCCCCGGCGTGGGGAAACAGACGGCACAGACCATCTACGAGTATTTTCACGCATAAAATCCTCTCAGTCATCGCTGCGCGATGCCAGCTCTCCCGAAAGGGAGAGCTTTTTGCATTTGCCGGTTATGGCCCTTCCCGTGAAAAGGCAAAACCCGGCAGACCGCAGTCTGCCGGGTTTTGCAATATTAAAATAAATTTTCCGCTGAAAATGCCCAGAGCAAAGCGGAGGGCATTCAAATGATTCAGTTCTCCGCAGAAATATCCTGACCGAAATACTTCTCGCCCAGCTCTTTCAGGGTGCCGTCGGCACGCAGCTCCTCAATGGCGGTGTTGATGGCTTCCAGCAGGGTGGCGCTGGCATCACCCTTGCGCAGGGGGATGGCAACGTGAGAAGCGTCCTCGGTCTGGGCCACCAGCTTGAAATCTGCGTCCGGGTGGACGTTCAGGTAGTCGTAGAAGGAAACATCGGCGTTCAGGGTGGCGTCGATGCGGCCAGCGGTGAGCAGCTGGATGGTCTCTTCCAGTGTGTCGATGCCCTGCACGGTGGCGCCATAGCTTTCGGCCAGCTCCATGTAGGTGGAAGCCAGACTGTTGGCGGTGGTCTTGCCCTTCAGGTCTTCAAAGCTGGTGATGTCCTCGTTGTCCTTGCGGACGGCAAGGGCGGTGTGGATGTAGCCGTAGGGCTCGGTGAAATCATAGGTCTTGGCGCGCTCGTCGGTCACTTCCACGCCGTTGCACACAATGTCGTAGCGGCCTGCGTCCAGACCGGCAAACAGGCTGTCCCAGTCGCTTTCCACGTACTCCGGCTCCACGCCCAGCTTTTCCGCAATGGCGCGGGACACCTCCACGTCGTAGCCCACAAGGGTGTCGCTCTCGTCATGGAAGCTCCAGGGCTGCCATGCGCCTTCCAGCGCAACGATCAGCTTGCCGCTGGACTGGATGCTGGACAGCTGGTCGCTGGCAGCAGGAGCCACAGAGGCGGCCGTGCCGGAAGCAGCGGTGGAGCTGGAAGAATTGGAGCAGCCAGCCAGAGTCAGCACACCGGCAGCGGCCATGACGCTCATAAGAGAAATAAAGGTTCTGCGTTTCATAGGTTGTATATCCTTTCGATAATAGTGGATGCAGGGCAGCGGGCAGCTTTCTCTTCGGACACGAGTACGGGTTGCGGCACCCAGCGGATGCTTCGTGCTTTGAGCAGCACTCGCATCCTGCTGGCCGCTGTCCCAACAGCAACTTCCTGTTTCCGCCACTGGCGGCGGTCGTTGCTGTTGCAGGCCATTCCATCGCCCGTCCTATTGCCTTCGGCGACAGGGTCCCACCCCAGCGGACGGTCCTCAGAGAAACTTCCCACCGTCCTGCTGGGACAGATGCAGCTGTCCATTACGACCCTTTTGGTGAAAATGTGTTTGGAGCGGCCCGCAGGCCGCGACAAACACGAAATAAAAACAAAATCCCGCTGATTATGGCCAGAGCGAAGCGGAGGCCATTCTAAATGGTAACCTCACTCGGTGTGAGCGATCTTGCGCAAAAACTCGCGGGTGCGCTCCTCTTTCGGGTCTGCAAAGAACTGGCGGGAGGGAGCCTGCTCCACTACCACGCCGTTCTCCATGAAAACGGTCTTGGAGGAAACATTGCGGGCAAAGCCCATCTCGTGGGTGACCACCAGCATGGTCATACCCTCTTCGGCCAGCTGCCGCATGACCGAGAGCACCTCACCGGTCAATTCCGGGTCCAGCGCGCTGGTGGGCTCGTCAAAATAGATGATCTCCGGGTCGGAGGCCAGTGCCCGGGCAATGGCCACGCGCTGCTGCTGGCCGCCGGAAAGCTGACGGGGGTAGGCGTCTGCCCGGTCGGCAAGGCCCACCTTTGCCAGCATTTTCATGCCTACGGCGTCCGCCTGCTCTCTGGGCATCCTGCGGGCCACGATCAGCCCCTCGGTCACGTTCTGCAGAGCGGTCTTGTTCCGGAAGAGGTTGTAGTTCTGGAATACAAAGGCCGTCTTTTTGCGCAGGCGGGCGATGTCGGCCCGGTTTGCATGGGCCAGATCAAAGCTCTCGCCGTCAAGGATCAGCTGGCCAGCGTCGGCAGTCTCAAGAAAGTTCAGACACCGCAGCAGGGTGGTCTTGCCGGAGCCGGAGGGGCCGAGAATGGCCACCACATCGCCCTTTTCAACGGTCAGGTCCACCCCACGCAGCACCTGCAGCTCATGGGCAGCCTTCCGCGCACCGGGACGGTGGAAGATGCCCGCATGCAGGCCGGGCTTTGCATCGGTGCGGAATGTTTTCTGCACATTGCGGATCTCTAACATTGCCATAAAACCCACACTCCTTTCTCACTGGAAGCCGTGGGCATTCAGCCGACGCTCCAGCAAAGCCTGCAGCTTGGTGATGACCGTGCAGAACAGCAGGTACACCACAGCCACCTCGCAGTAGATGGGCAGGAAGATGTAGGTGCGGGCGGCCACCCGCTGGCCCGCCATGAACAGCTCGGCCACCGTGATATTGGACGCCAGCGAGGTGTCCTTGATCATGCCGATGAGCGAATTGGAGAGGGCGGGCACTGCCGTGCGCAGGGCCTGCGGCAGCACGATGCGGCGCATGATCTGCCACCAGCTCATGCCCACGCAGTAACCGGCTTCCAGCTGGCCCTGGGGCACGCTTTCCAGCGCACCGCGCATGGTCTCGGCGCAGTAGGCACCCTCGTTGAAGGCAAAGGCGATGACCGCAGCCGGGAAAGCGTCCAGCATGATGCCCACGCTGGGCAGACCATAAAAGATGATGAACAGCTGCACCAGCAGCGGCGTGCCGCGGATGACCCAGATGTAGAACCGTGCGATCTGCCGCAGCACCGGCACATTGGCGTACTGCACCAGCGCGACGGCCACGGCAATGATCATGGCAAAAAAGAAGGAGACAAGGGTCAGCGGGATGGTCATGGTCAGGCCGGCTGTCAGGATACGCGGCAGGGCCTCCACCAGCACGCTGACCGTGCGGTTTGCAAAAAATGCTTCTAACATGAAAAATGTTCCCTCAGAACGGTGTTCAGTTACTCTCTGTGTTGTCCGGAATAAAGGTATTATAAGCCTTGAAGTGCACTTGAAGTCAAGGCTTTTTGCCAAATCCCTACAAAACCTACCAGAATACTATAGCATGAATCCGGATGGAGTGCAAACGGTTTGCGCAAAACGCGTGATGTGTACAAAAACGGACGACCCATCTGGAAAACTTTGTGCAATGCGGCAAGCGGTTGACGGCGCACCTGCTTTCGTGTACAATGGACGTGACAACGCGCACCGGGCAGAGCACCGGCATGGGCGCAAATTTACCGCCGGGCACAGCTGCCCTGTGCGGTGCAGACACGGAGGACACGAACGTGACAAAGAAAAAAATCGGCGTTTTGGGCGCAGGCACCTGGGGCATGGCGCTGGCACGGATGCTGTGTGTCAGCGGCAATGAGGTGCAGGTGTGGTCGGCACTGCCGGCCGAGGTGGACAGCCTTTCTGCTGCCCGGGTGCACCCCAACCTGCCGGGCATGAAGATCCCGGCAGAGCTGCAGTTCACCAAGAGCATCGAGGAGGTGTGCACCGGCAAGGATGTACTGCTGTTTGCAGTGCCGTCGGTGTTTGTGCGCTCCACCACCGCCAAGGCCCGGCCCTATATCCCGGACGGCCAGATCCTTGTGGACGTTGCCAAGGGCATGGAGCCGGATACTTTATATACCATGACCGAGGTCATCGCCGACGAGCTGAACCGTGAGGGCGGCCCCAAAGGGGTAAAGCTGGTAGCGCTCTCCGGCCCCACCCACGCCGAAGAGGTGGCGCTGGACATGCCCACTACCATCGTTTCGGCCTGCCCGGACGAACAGGCTGCAGAATTTGTGCAGGACGTGTTCAGCAACACCTGTATGCGGGTGTACACCAACCCCGATATCAAAGGCGTGGAGCTGAGCGGCGCGCTGAAGAACGTGATTGCGCTGGGCGTGGGCATCTCCACCGGCCTTGGCTATGGTGACAACGCCCGCGCGGCCCTCATCACCCGCGGCATTGCCGAGATCGCCCGGCTGGGTGTGGCCATGGGCTGCAACATCCACACCTTTGCGGGTCTGGCCGGCATCGGCGACCTGATCGTGACGGCCACCAGTATGCACAGCCGCAACAACCGCGCCGGCATCCTGATCGGCAAGGGCGAAAGCCCGGAGCAGGCCGTCAAGGAAGTCGGCATGGTGGTGGAGGGCATCAATGCACTGCCTGCCGCTATGGAGCTGGCTGCAAAGTACAATGTGGAAATGCCCATTGTGCAGACGGTGAACGCCATCGTGAAGGAGGGCATGAGCGCCAGCGACGCTCTGCGCACCCTGATGGATCGTAACCGCAAGAACGAAATGCCGCAGGGATACGAAAACAACGGGTAAAAACCAGTGAAAAGGCAGCTGACCGCAGGGTCGGCTGCCTTTTGTCCTTTTACGGGCAGTCCGGCTGCCCCGCAGACGCCGAAAACACAAAATAATTCAAATTTTTTACCAAAATCAGACGTAAAAGGGTAGAAGGTTGGAAAACTTTCTGCTATACTGAAACAGAACGCAAAAACCGGGGGACGTTTTGTGCACCCTGCCGGAGAGAAAGAGAGGAATCTGCCATGCCGTCAACCTATGCGCACCGCCGCTTTGGCGCTAATGTGCTGGAACATCTGCCGGATGAACTGCGTGCTCAGCTGGAACAGAACCGTGAGCTTTATGATATCGGCCTGCACGGGCCGGACCTGCTGTTTTATTATCATGCTGCCAAGTCCAACCCGGTGGGTGCACTGGGCAACGCCATGCACGAGGAGCCGGGGCGGGTCTTTTTTGACCGGGCGCGCAGGGTGGTGCACTGCGAGGCAGACCGGAATGCAGCGCTGGCCTATGCGCTGGGCTTTGTCTGCCACTTTGCGCTGGACAGCACCTGTCATCCTTATGTGGAGCAGTTCACCCGGGAAAGCGGTGTGACCCACTGCGAGATCGAGACCGAGTTCGACAACATGCTGCTGCGCCGGGACGGATACGACCCGCTGAAGTTTTTCACGGCCAGCCATATCCACCCGTCGGAGAAGAACGCGGGGATCATTGCGCCGTTCTACGAGGGCATCTCGGAGCAGACCGCGCTGGAAGCACTCAAGGGAATGATCTCGGTGCACAGACTCCTGCAGGCGTCCAACCCGGTCAAGCGCTGGGTGGTGCTGACCGGCATGAAGGTGGTGGGCAAATATGATATGCTGCACGGCCTTGTGGCAAATCCGCAGCCGAACCCGAAGTGCGTGAAAAGCGGCAAGCAGCTGGAAGCGCTGTACGCCAAGGCTCTGCCGCTGGCAGAAACGCTGATCTTGGAGTTTATGGCAAAGCTGGATACTGACGAACCGCTGGATAAGGCCTACGACCATACCTTTGGGGAGTTCTGAGTAAGTCGATGCAGGCCAGCAGGGAAAGATGCTGCTTCCCGCTACGACCCTTTTGGTGAAAATGTGTTTGGAGCGCTCCGCAGAGCGCGACAAACACGAAAATAAAAATGAAATTTCCGCTGAATATGGCCAGAGCGTGCGCAGCGGCCATTTTAAATGGTGAAATCTAAAAAGAGGGGGCACCGCCCGGCGGTGTGAGAGGAAACAAGATGAAACATGAAAAATTCAAGGTGACACCGCTGGAACGCGCGTGGATCCTGTACGATGTGGGCAACTCGGCCTTTGTGCTGATGATCGCAACGCTGGTGCCCATCTTCTTCAACGCGCTGGCTGAGGCCGGCGGCCTGAGCTCGGTGGACTATTTGGCCTACTGGGGCTACGCAAGCTCGGTGGTCACGGTGATCACCGCCGTGCTGGGGCCCATTCTGGGCACGCTGGCCGACACCAGAGGCTTCAAGAAGCCCATCTTCATGCTCTGCCTGTTCGTGGGCGTGGCAGGCTGCTGTGCCATGGGCCTTGCCACGACATGGCTGCCGTTCCTGCTCATCTTCATCCTTGCAAAGATCGGCTTTTCGGGCAGTCTGGTGTTCTACGATTCCATGCTGGGCGATGTGACCACCCCGGAACGCATGGATGTTGTGTCTTCGCAGGGCTATGCATGGGGCTACATTGGCAGCTGCTTGCCCTTTGTGGTGTGCTTGGCGCTGGTGCTGGGCAGCGGGGCCGTCGGCCTGAGCCAGATGACCGCCCTTTCCGTGGCACTGCTCATCACCGCCGTATGGTGGCTGGGCACCACCCTGCCGCTGCTGCGGAAGTATAAGCAGATCAACTATGTGGAGGTGGAGAAGCACGCCATCCAGCAGAGCTTTGTGCGCATCGGCCACACCCTCAAGCACCTGTACGAGGATAAGCAGGTGTTCTGGTTCCTGCTGGCTTTCTTCTGCTACATCGACGGTGTGTATACCATCATCGATATGGCCACCGCCTACGGCACGGCACTGGGGCTGGAGACCACTGGCCTTTTGCTGGCCCTGCTGGTGACGCAGATCGTGGCCTTCCCGTCGGCGCTGATCTTTGGACGTCTGAGCGCAAAATATCCGTCCAGCCAGCTTATCCCGGTCTGCATCGCAGCCTACACCGGCATTGCGGTGTTCGCCTTTTTCCTGACCAGCCAGTGGCAGTTCTGGGTGCTGGCCGTGCTAGTGGGCATGTTCCAGGGCGGCGTGCAGGCGCTCAGCCGCAGCCACTTTGCCAAGATCATCCCGGTGGAGAAATCCGGCGAATACTTCGGCCTGTTCGATATCTGCGGCAAGGGCGCATCCTTCCTTGGCACCATGATCGTGAGTGTGGGCAGCCAGCTGACCGGCAGCGCCAATGTGGGCATCGGAATGCTGGCAGTGCTGTTTGCGGTGGGCTTTGTGCTGTTCCGGGTCTCCTGCAGGACTGAGGACGCAAAACAGGTGTAATAACATGATTTAAAATTGCCGACGCGTTCGCTTTGGCAATATCAGAGGAAAGATTGTTTTATAATTTTGCAAACAAGCCAGTCCTGCGGGGCTGGTTTGTTTGCTTTTTCACGGGAAGGGCGCAATGGCAAACGGCATTTTGCTGCCATTGCGCAGTAAAGATGCAGCTTTCGGCAGCGACTCTATTCGTGAAAGTGCGTTTGGAGCGGCCCGCAGGCCGCGACAAACGCGAAATAAAAATAAAATTTCCGCTGAATATGGCCAGAGTGTAACGGAGGCCATTTTAAATCGTTATTCTGGTTATTATTAACAAACCTGTAATTGTGTTTTTCGCCCTCGAATGATACAATAGAGGCAATGACTTCAAAACCGCAAAGGAGAAAACGAAATGGAACGATTTCCCGGTTATACCACCCTGCGCACCGAGCCTTGCCCGGAACAGCACGGGACCCTGACCGTGCTCACCCATGATGTGAGCGGTGCCACCGTGCTGCTGGTGGAAAATGAAGATATCAATAAGGCATTCGGCATCGGATTCGGTACCTTCCCGTCCGATGACACCGGTGTGTTCCACATTCTGGAACACTCGGTGCTGGCGGGCAGCGAGAAGTACCCGGTCACTTCGCCGTTTCTGCAGCTGCTCAAAAGCAGCATGGCGTCCTTCCTCAATGCCATGACCTTCCCGGACAAGACCGTGTATCCCTTTGCTACCCCCAATGAGACCGACTTCAAGAACCTGATGGATGTCTACCTGAACGCGGTGTTCTGCCCGCTGGCTATGGTGGACAAGGCGGTGTTCGAGCAGGAGGGCTGGCACCGCAGTGCCGACGGCACCGTGAGCGGAGTGGTGTACAACGAGATGCAGGGCGCGCTGGCCGCACCGGATGCACAGCTGGAAAATGCACTGGAACGGGCTATGTTCCCGGATACAGCCTACGGCTTTGTTTCCGGCGGTGACCCGGCAAGCATCCCGGCACTGACCTACGAAAAATATAAGCGGGTGTACCGCCGCCATTACAGTGCAGACAACTGCTGCATCACCCTTTACGGCAGGATGGATATGGCTGAAAAGCTGGAACTGCTGGACAGGGATTATCTCTCTAAAATGCCCAAGGGCACCAGCCGTCCGCGGCTGACCGTGCAGGACGAGCAGGCCGGAGCCTGCGTGGAGCTGCCCTACTACACGGAGAACCCGGAGCCGGACGAGGTGCAGTGCGCGCTGGCATGGTACACCGGTGCCTTTGCGGACCGGGAGCGTCAGCTGGGCGTGGAGGTCCTGCTGGACGCCTTGCTTGGCACCAACAACTCGCCGCTGAAAGCCGCGCTGCTGGCCGAAAAGCTGGGTGCGGATATCGACATCGGCTTTGATGACAGCACCCTGCAGCCGGTGCTGGAGCTGGTGCTGCGCGGTGCCACCAGAGAGACCGCAGGCCGGTTTTCTGCCGCTGTGCGCAAGGCTGTGGACGGCATCCTGACCGAGGGCATCCCGCAGGAACTGCTGCTGGCCTCGCTGAACGCGGCAGAGTTTGCGTCCCTTGAGCGCCCGGGCAGCCTGCCGGACGGCGTGCTGGATGCCATCAACGCTTCCACCGGCTGGCTGCACACTGGCGACCCGGCCCTGCTGCTGCACACGGACAGGCTGTTTGCTTCCCTGCGGGAAAAGATGGCTGACGGCTGGTTCGATGAGCTGCTGCGTGAGCTGTTTGCACCGGCCCCGGTGCAGGTGGTGCAGGTGCCCACTCTGCCCGGAAAGGACGAGGAGAACGGGCCTGTCCGCACCGACGGCAAGCTGGTGCTGGAACACCCGTTGACCGCCGCCGACCTTGGCGACGGCGCAAAGACCGCACCCGGAACGCGGGAACTGCTGGCCGGGGCACAGCTGCTGCATCACCCCTCGGCGGGCAGCCTGTATCTGAATTTCTACTATGACCTTGGCAATGTGAAGCCCGAGGACATGCAGTATCTTGACCTGCTGACCGATGTGCTGGACGAACTGGACAGCAGCAAGCATACCGCCCGGCAGCTGAACACCCTGCGCAGCACATGGCTGGGCGACAGCCGCGTGCAGCTGGACATCTGGACCGGCCGTCAGGAGGGCGCACCCTGCCACGCAAAGCTGAGCCTGTGCCTGAGCCTTCTGGAACGCAGTCTGGATAAGGCAGTGGAGCTGGGCGGCGAGTGGCTGTATGACACCATCCTCACCGGTCCGGCGGCAGAAGCTGCCTTTGCCCGGGTGCTGAGCCAGCAGAAGCTGAACATGGAACAGCAGTTCATTCAGCAGGGCAATGTATACGCAGCCACCCGCGCCGGTGCCCACTACACGGTGGACGGTGCGGTGAGCGAGCGCTGCAGCGGCGTGAGCTACTATAAGTTCCTGTGCGGCGTGCAGGAGCGGGGCAACTGGGCCGCTTTGGGCGAAAAGCTGGATGCTCTGCGCACCGAGGTGCTGCAGCATGCGCAGCTCACCGTCAGCCTGCACGGCAGCGAGGATGCCTTTGCCAGACTGCGCACCCTGCTGCCGGAAAGCCGCTTTGCCGCCGAGGGCCGTGCTGCGGCAAGACCCTACACCGAGCCGCTGACACCGCCGGTGAATGAAGCCTTCGTGATCGATGGCGGCGTGAACTACGATGTGCTGGTGTGGCCCATGGAGCGCCGCAGCGACCGCAAGGTGCTGGCCCGCGTGATGAGCTACGAATACCTGTGGCACAGCATCCGCGAGGTGGGCGGCGCTTACGGCACCGGAATGCTCTCCTCGGACGGCGTGGAGTACCTGTACACCTACCGCGACCCCCATGTAAAGGAAAGCTACGACACCTTTGCAAAAGGCCCGGCAGAACTGGCAGCCCGGGAGTACACCGAAAAAGATCTGAACGATTTTATCGTGGGTGCCGCAGCCAAGCTGGACACTCCCCGCAAGCCCCGCGCCGAGGCCCGGGAGATCGACCGCCGGTACTTCTGCGGCATCACGGACGAGATGGTGTCGGCCGACCGCAGAGCCCTGTGCGCTGTGGATGCTGCCCTGCTGAAGGAGCAGGCCGCAGAGCTGGGTGCCGCCATGGCAAACGGCGTGCGGGTGGTGTTTGGCAGCAAGGATGCTGTGGAAGCCGCAAAAGAATTGTTTGATACGGTAGAAACATTGTAAATGAATTTTAAAAAGTGCCTGATGATACGAAAAATGTCATCGGGCACTTTTACTTTTTGTAAAGAAACGGAAAAATTTTAAAAGCAGGGTTGACGCGGCAAAAAAGCAGTGGTAAAGTAATGGGCGGAAAAGGCAAAAAGTGTCTTTTTACAACAGGAAAACGAGGTGGTTGTCATGGAACCTGCTGGCAGTAGCAGCAGTCTTTCTCCCCGATTACTTTATATGATGGCAGCCGCCGTTTCTGCTTTGCGCAGACTCTGCTGTGTGTGAATGCACACGGTGCGTGTTTGTGTTCCCTGAAAAGAAGAAACGAGAGCTGCCACTGAAAAGGAGGCAGCTTTTTTATGTCTGAAATTTCGATCGATACCCTCAAGACCATGCTGGCAAATCTGGATGATGCCAAAAAGTACCAGAGCCTGCGGGACGTGATGGAGACCCTGCCTGCACCCGATCTGGCTGCAGTGTTCGAGGATCTGCCTGCGGAAAAGCTTCCGGTGCTGTTCCGCCTGTGCCCCAAAGACCTTGCGGCAGATGTGTTCGCCGAGCTGACGCCCGCGACCCAGCAGCAGCTCATCGACGGTCTGACCGATACCGAGCTGAAGGCGGTGGTGGATGAACTGTTCGTGGACGATGCCACCGACCTTGTGGAGGAGATGCCTGCGAATGTGGTCAAGCGCATTCTGGCTCAGGCAGAGCCCGCTACCCGCCGCATGATCAACGAACTGCTCAAGTATCCGGAGGACTCGGCCGGCGGCGTGATGACCACCGAGCTGATGGCGCTGCGGCCGGATATGACCGTGGCACAGGCCATGGATACGATCCGGGAAAATGGCTTTGATAAGGAGACCATCAACAACTGCTATGTGACCGACAGCAGCCGCAGGTTGGTGGGTGTGGTCTCCCTGCGGGCGCTGGTGCTGGCAAAGAACACGGAGGAGCCTATCAAGGACCTGATGGATTCCAATGTAGTCAGCGTGAGCACCACCACGGATCAGGAGGACGTCTCCAAGCTGTTCGAGAAATACGGCTTTCTGGCCATCCCGGTGGTGGACGCCGAGAACCGGCTGGTGGGCATCGTGACCATTGACGATGCCATCAGCATCCTGCAGGATGAGGCCAGCGAGGATATCGCAAAAATGAACGCCATCGGCCCCTCCGACAAGCCCTACTTCAAGCAGAGCATGTGGGACCTGTACAAGAGCCGTGCGCCGTGGCTGCTGTTCCTGATGATCAGCGCCACCTTCTCCAGTCTGGTCATTCGCGGCTACGAGGACGCACTGGCCGCCGTGACCGTGCTGACCGCATACATCCCCATGCTGACCGATGCAGGCGGCAACGCGGGCAGCCAGAGCACCTCCACCATCATCCGCGGCATGGCGGTGGGCGATATCCAGCCCCACGATCTGCCCCGCATCCTGTGGCGCGAGAGCCGCGTGGCCCTGCTGTGCGGCGGCACGCTGGCGGTGTGCAACTTTGCAAAGATGCTGCTGTTCGACCGCATTGCGGCTCCGGTGGCACTGGTGGTGTGTCTGACCCTGATCTGCACCATCCTGCTCTCGCAGATCATCGGCGGCATCCTGCCCGTGGCAGCAGAAAAGCTGCACGTAGACCCCGCTGTGATGGCTTCGCCCCTGATCACCACCATCGTGGATACCACCACGCTGCTGGTATACTTCAACATTGCAAAGGCACTGCTGCACCTGTAAAACTGAAAGAACCGCTGTCTGAGCTCCTGGAAAAGGCCGTATGACCTTCCGGGAGCTTTTTTGAGCCAAAATACGATGCGCGGCATTGCCGGGAACGGCAGACATTTGCAGAAATTTGCGGGAAAAGCGATCAAAACCGCAAAAAATGACGGCAGAACTGTCCCTGAAAATATTTTTCAAGATATACAAGAAATACACGGCGTCCCCAAATGAGACCATGCAACATTTTGTAATCTTTTTGAGAGAAAAATGACATAATTTTTTTGCTTTTGTAGGAAGGTTGCAAATGCATGAAAAATTGTGATGTTTCGAGAAAAGAAATTGGCGAGCCCAAAAAGCATTTGTTGAAATGGCACAAAAGAACTCCTTCAATCTTGTGAACTTGTTCTCTTGCACAGGGGGCTCTGCAAGGGTATAATACGAACAGGAATTACAGGAATGTGCAAGAATGCTCCTGTGAAAATGCTGAGATACGAATTGAAGGAGAACACTATTATGAAAATGATTTCGCGTCGTGACTTCCTGAAGGCATCTGCTGTTGTGGGCGCTACCGCTGCTATGACCGCTTGCGGCGGCTCTTCCTCCACCAGCACCGCTGCTTCCAGCGTTGCTTCTTCCACCGCTGCTTCTGCCGCTGCTACCAACGGCTCTGCAAACATCGGCGTTTGCATCTATCAGTTTGCTGATAACTTCATGACCCTGTACCGCTCCGATCTGGAAGAGTACCTGAAGGATATGGGCTACTCCGTCACCATCATGGACGGCAAGAACGACCAGAACACCCAGACCGAGCAGATCAACACCTTCCTGCAGCAGGGCGTGGACGTCCTGGTCATCAACCCCGTCCAGACCACTTCCGCTCAGACCATCGTTGATACCATCAAGCCCTCTGAGACTCCCATCGTCTTCATCAACCGTGAGCCCGACAAGAGCGTTCTGGACTCCTACGCAGACAAGTGCTGCTACGTTGGTGCTGACGCACGTCAGTCCGGTACTTATCAGGGCGAGCTGATCCTGGAGACCGAGACTCAGGGCGATATCAACGGCGACGGCAAGGTCACCTACATTATGTGCAAGGGCGACCCCGAGAACATCGATGCTCAGTACCGCACCGAGTACTCCATCAAGGCCCTGACCGATGCAGGCAAGGAAGTTGAGTGCCTGTACGAGTACCTGGACAACTGGGATCAGACCACCGCTCAGCAGGACGTTGCAAACGCTCTGTCTCAGTACGGCGACAAGATCGAAGTCGTCTTCTGCAACAACGACGCAATGGCACTGGGCGCTCTGCAGTCCATCCAGCAGGCTAACCGCACCGTCGGCAAGGACATCTATCTGGTCGGCGTCGATGCTCTGGCAGAGGCTGTTCAGGATGTTCTGGATGGCAACATGACCGGTACCGTGCTGAACGACGACGTGGGTCAGGCTACCGCAGCTGCTGAGGCTACCAAGCTGTACGTCGAGGGCTCCAAGGTCGAGCAGTACTACTGGGTCGACTATGTCAAGGTGACCAAGGACAACGCTTCCGAGTACGTGAAGTAAGACCAAAGTTTCCGGAAACAATGCAAGGTGCGCAGTGGACCTTGACGGCTTGAACAAAGCTATAAAGCGCGTGCGTGCGAGAAATATTCTCCGCGCACGCGCCTTGTTTTGAAAAAAGGTTTTTCTGCGGCCTGATGATAAACGACAAGGAGGCTCTGCGGAATGTCAGAATACCGTCTGGTAATGAAAGGCGTGGTCAAGACCTTCCCCGGCGTCAAAGCGCTGGATCACGCCCAGTTGGAGCTTCGCCCCGGTAAGGTCATGGCGCTGATGGGTGAAAACGGCGCCGGTAAGTCCACACTGATGAAATGCATGTTTGGCATTTACAAGATGGACGAGGGCGAAATTGAATACGAGGGGGAAAAGGTGACTATCCCCACCCCTCTGGATGCACTGAACCGCGGCATTGCCATGGTGCATCAGGAACTGCAGCCGATTCCGGCACGTACTGTGGCCGAGAACATCTGGCTGGGCCGCTACCCCACCAAAAAGTACGGTCCTGTTACGGTGGTGGATCACGCCAAAATGTACAAGGATACGGAGGAGCTGCTGAAAAAGCTGAAGCTGGAGATCAATCCCCGTGCAAAGCTTGGCTCTCTGAGCATCGCACAGATGCAGATGGTGGAAATTGCAAAGGCTGTTTCCGCAAACTGCAAGGTGCTGATCCTGGACGAGCCCACTTCCTCGCTGACCGCAAACGAAGTTGAGTCGCTGTTCCGCATCATGCGCGAGCTGAAGGCTCTGGGCGTGGCACTGGTCTATATCAGCCACAAGATGGACGAGATCAAGGTGATCGCGGACGAAGTCACCATCATGCGCGATGGCCAGTACATCGGTAAGTGGGACGTTGCCAACATGACCAAGGAAGAGATCATTGCAAAGATGGTCGGCCGTGAGCTGTCGAACCTGTATCCCCCGCTGGAGAACCATCCCTCGGACGAGGTCATGATGAAGGTGGAGGACTTCACCTCCATCCATCCCCGCTCCTTCCGCCATTGCAGCTTTGAGCTGAAAAAGGGCGAAATTCTGGGCGTGGCTGGTCTGGTGGGCGCACAGCGCACCGAGCTGATGGAAGGCATCTTCGGCCTGCGTGCCCATACCTCTGGTAAGGTGTGGATCAAGGGCGAAGAGGTCAACATCAAGCAGCCCCGCGATGCCATCCAGAAGAGCGTTGCTCTGCTGACCGAGGACCGCCGTGCTACCGGCATTCTGGGCGTGCTGAGCGTTGCCGATAACATCTCCATTGCATCACTGGATGCCCTGCGCAAGGGCCCCATCATGCTGGACAACAAGAAGATCCTGGATCTGGTGGCTACCAACAAGGAAAAAATGGCCATCAAGGTGCCCAGCCCCAAGACCCAGATCAAGAGCCTTTCTGGCGGCAATCAGCAGAAGGTGCTGATCGCCCGCTGGCTTGCCAACAACCCCGATGTGCTCATTCTGGACGAGCCTACCCGCGGCATCGACGTCGGTGCAAAGTATGAAATTTACTGCATCATCGCCGATCTGGCCAAGCAGGGCAAGAGCATTATCATGATCTCCTCCGAAATGAGCGAGATCATCGGTATGTCCAACCGTGTCATGGTCATGTGCGATGGCCGTATCACCGGCTTTATCAACGGTAAGGATGCCACGCAGGAGAACATCATGGCGCTGGCTACCCAGTTCGAGACCGCACCCACCGCTGCGGCAAATCAGTAAATAAGGAGGCTGTCTATCGTGGAAGCTACCAAAAAATTGAATGGCAAGGCTGTGGGCAAGTGGCTCAGCAACAACGCCATTATTATGATGATGCTGGCCATCACTCTGATCGTTGGCATCATGCACCCCAACTTCTTCTCCGGCACCAACATGATCAACCTGTTCAAGAACGTGTCCATCCGCTACATCATCGCGCTGGGCATTTCCGGCTGTCTGATCACCACCGGTAACGACCTGTCCGCTGGCCGTCTGGCTGGTTTTGCCGCATGTCTGGCCTGCATTTTTGCGCAGACCGAAGGCGCTTCCGGCAAGTTCTACCCCAATATGCCCACCCTGTCCACCCCCGTGGTGTTCATTCTGGTCATTGCCATCTGCGCCATCGTGGGTCTGTGCAACGGACTGGTGGTCAGCTACCTGAAGGTGCAGCCCTTCATTGCTACCTTGGGTATGCAGCAGGTGGTCTACGGTATCTGCCTTGTGTACACCGGCGGTACCCCCATCGGCTCTTTGAACAAAAACTTCACCTCTCTGGCCTCCAATACCATCATCGGTGTGCCCGTGCTGATCTGGATCGCTTTGGTGGTGGCTGCATGCTTCTGGTTCCTGTACAACAAGACCCGCCACGGCAAGTACATGTACGCCATCGGCGGCAACGAGGCTGCTGCTGAGGTGGCCGGTGTCAACGTTTACGCCACCAAGATCCGCATCTACATCCTGGCCTCCTGCATGTTCGGTCTGGCAGGCTGCCTGCTGGCTGCAAAGTCCGGCGGCGCATCAGTCAACACTGCAATGGGCTATGAGCTGGACGCCATCGCAGCCTGCACCATCGGCGGTGTTTCCACCACCGGCGGCGTTGGTACTGTTCCCGGCGTTCTGGTCGGCGTTCTGGTCTTTGAGCTGATGAAGGTCGCTCTGCAGTTCATGAATGTCAACTCTTCTTACACCTATATCGTTCAGGGTCTTGTCATTATCGTGGCTGTGGCCATCGATATCCGCAAGTATCTGGCAAAGAAGTAAGAGCTTTTTCTGTGGGTCGTCTGCTTTTGGGCAGGCGGCCCGCTTTTTTTATCTGCATTTGTGTGGTATTATAATAAAAACACCATCAGGAGGTACGTTATGGCACAGGAAAAACAGACGCCCGAAGAGCGCGAGGCTGAGCTTGCCCGCCGGGAAGCTGCCCTTGCGGCCCGGGAAGCACAGCTGGCGCAGGAACAGGCGGAGCTGGCAGACCAGAAGGCAGACTTTGAGGAAGGAAAAAAGAACCTGCTGAACAACGGCGACAAAAACTTTGTGAATGCGAAAGAAAAGATGTACGACCATTTTCCGCTGACAGTGCACCAGATGGATATTATCATCAGGGTACTGTTTGCACTGATCGCACTGTTCCTTGTGCTGGGGGTGACCCATACCAGCTTCTTCGGGCTGTTCGGAGGGTAAGTGCATTCCTTTTCTGCAGTAGGTGATTGCATTTCATCCGCAATATGCGTATAATTTAGGATAAAAGCTCTGCCGCACTGCGGCGGCAGGAAGAGGAGTGGTGATCTTGAAAAAGAAATGGCTCGCGGCGGCACTGGCAGGCATTCTGCTGGCAGCTGCGGTTCTGAGCGGATGTGCATCGACAGAAAAGGCCAAACGGCTGCGCTTCGGTGTGGCTGGCGAGGGCGGCATCTACCGGGAGTTTGGTGAGCGGTTCGCAGCATTGGAAAACGAGACGGACAACGGGCAGGTGGAGCTGAAGGCTACCGCCGGTTCCGCAGCGAACCTGCGCCTGCTGACCGGCGAATACCTGCAGCTGGCCATTGCACAGGCAGACCTTGTGCAGGATGCCTATGACCAGACCGGCATCTTTGCCGACGAGGAGGAGAGCCGCGGCTTTGGTGCCGTGGCGGCGCTGTACACCGAGACCTGTCAGGTGGTGGTGCGGGCGGATTCCGACATCCGGTCCATTGAGGACCTGCACGGCAGGACGGTGAGCATTGGCGCGGAAGAATCCGGCTCGGAGCAGAACGCGCTGCAGATCTTATCTGCCTATGGTCTGAACGACAAGATGGTGAGCATGGTAAACCTGAACTATGAGGATGCCGCTGCCCAGCTGAAGGCGGGCAGGGTGGATGCCATCTTTATGACGGTGGGTGCGCCCAGCCCGGTGCTGACCGCTCTGGCAGGCGAGTGCGGCATCCGGCTGCTGAAGGTGGACGGTGCGGCGGCACAGCGCCTGATGAGCGCTTACAGCGCCTACAACACGGTCACGCTGCCGGCAGGCACCTATCCCGGCCAGACGGAGGAGGTGCAGACGGTGGGCGTGAAAGCCGTTCTGCTGGCCAGCAACGCGCTGCCCGCAAAGCAGGTGCAGCAGCTGACACAGCTTCTGTTCTCCAGCCGGGAAGGGCTGGAAGAGCAGCTGGGCATTCCGCTGGACCCGGAGGAAAACGCAGTAGAGGGCGTTGGTATCCCGTTCCATGCGGGCGCGGCCGCATACTATAAGGCGGCAGGAATTACGGTCGATCAAACGGCTGGGAACTGAGGGAAAGTAGAGCAATGAAGATCGAATTGGATATGTATCAGACACTGGCCGTTGCCGTGCTGGTGCTGATGCTGGGCAAATTTTTGCGGGCAAGGGTGCAGGTGCTGGAGCGTTTCTGCATTCCGGCCCCGGTCATTGGCGGCGTGCTGTTCGCCATTTTTACCTGCGTGTGCTATGTGACCGGCGTTGCCGAGTTTGCATTTGATGATATTCTAAAGGAAGTCTGCATGGTGATGTTCTTCACCTCAGTGGGCTTTCAGGCGAACCTCAAGGTACTGAAAAGCGGCGGAAGAGCGATGATCGTGTTTCTGGGCGTGGTCATCGTGCTGATCGTCAGCCAGAACTTTGTGGCCGTGGGGCTGGCAAAGCTGCTGGGCGTGGATGCGCTGGTAGGCCTTTGCACCGGCTCCATTCCCATGGTGGGTGGCCACGGCACCGCCGGTGCTTTTGGCCCGGTGCTGGAGGACTTTGGCATTCAGGGGGCCACCACCCTGTGTACGGCAGCGGCCACCTATGGCCTGATCGCAGGCAGCATGATGGGTGGCCCCATCGGCAAGATGCTCATTGAGCGGCACAACCTGCTGGCCACGGTGGTGCCGGAGGATGACAGCCTGCTGGTGGAAGAAGAAATGAAGCACGAGCGCCACACTACCATGTACCCGGCGGCAAGCTTTCAGCTGATCGTCGCCATGGGCATCGGTACGGTGCTCTCGAAGCTTCTGAGCCTGACGGGCATGACCTTCCCCATCTATATCGGTGCCATGATCGCGGCGGCGATCATCCGCAATGTGGGCGAATACAGCGGCCAGTACACCGTGTATATGGGCGAGATCAACGATATTGGCGGCATCTGCCTTTCGCTGTTTCTGGGCATGGCGATGATCACCCTGAAACTGTGGCAGCTGGCAGAGCTGGCCCTGCCGCTGATCGTGCTGCTGGCCGGGCAGACCCTGTTCATGATTTTGTATGTGGTGCTGGTGGTATTCAACATCATGGGCCGCGACTACGATGCGGCGGTCATCGTATCCGGCACCTGCGGCTTTGGCATGGGTGCAACGCCCAACGCCATGGCAAACATGCAGGCCATCTGCGATAAATATTCGCCCTCGGTCAAGGCGTATCTGCTGATCCCGCTGGTGGGCAGTCTGTTTGCGGACTTCCTGAACAGTCTGGTCATTACGGTGTTCATCAATTTTATCTGAGTGTATCTGGCGGTCCGGGCGGAGAGCCGCACCGGGAAAGGAGACGTGCAATGTCGCTTTATCACCATCTGAAAACGTGGCTCGGAAGAAAGCAGGATCATCCCCATGAGGAAGAAACCGTGGCCGTGCCGGAAATCCATACCGGAAAGGTGGCACATCATACGGATGCGGACGGCACTCCGGCGGCAGATAAGCCGATCCACTATGATAACGTAGCTATCCCGGAAGTGCATATCCACCCGAGACGCAAATAACCCTGATCACTAAAAAAGAATAGTTCCACGCCGGACAGCCCGGAGCGAATGCGCAGGCTGTTCCGGATCACAGGAAGCAGAAAAGCTCCCGTCCATCATCAGGACGGGAGCTTTTTTGCTTGCGGTAAGATCGGCGGCTTAGAGGAACACGTACTTGAGGATGAACAGCACGGTCAGCACGTACATCAGCGGGCTGATCTTCTTTTCCTTGGCCTTGCCGGAGACGACGTTGATGATGGTCCAGGAAATGACGCCGATAGCGATGCCCTCAGAGATGCTGTAGGCAGTGGGCATGGCCAGAATGGTGAGGAAAGCGGGGATGCCCTCGCTGGGGTCGTTGAAGTCGATCTTGACGGCAGAGCCCATCATGTAGAAGCCCACGATGATCAGGGCGGGAGCCGTTGCAAAGGACGGGATGGTGAGGAACAGCGGGCTGAAGATGGTGGCCAGCAGGAACAGGATGCCGGTGGTCATAGCGGTCAGACCGGTGCGGCCGCCTTCGGTGACGCCGGAAGCGCTCTCCACGAAGGTGGTGGTGGTGGAAGTGCCCAGCACAGCGCCTGCGCAGGTGGCGATGGAGTCGGCCATCAGTGCGCCCTTGATGTGGGGCAGCTTGCCGTCCTCGTCCAGCATGTCGGCCTTGGAGGCAACACCGATCAGGGTGCCCAGCGTATCGAACAGGTCAACGAACAGGAAGGAGAACATGACGGCAAAGAAGTTCAGGATGCCAACGCCGGAGAAATCGGTCTTGAACACCTGACCAAAGGTCTTGCCCAGCGCGGAAAAGTCGAAGCTGACGAAGGCGGTGGGAATGACGGAGTACATGCCTGCATCGGGGTTGGGAACATAGATGCCGGCGATCTCGCAGAGGATGCCCAGCACCCAGGTGATAAGGATGCCGTACAGGATGCCGCCCTTGACCTTCTTTACCAGCAGGATGGCAGTGATCACGATACCCAACAGGGCAAGGATCGCGCCCATGCCCACGCTGGAGAAGGTCTCGCCCTTGAAGTGCTGGTAGGTGACGAGGGTGGAATCGCTGTTGACGATCAGCTTTGCGTTCTGCAGACCGACAAAAGCAACGAACAGGCCGATGCCCACGCTGACGGCACTCTTCAGGGTCATGGGAATGGCGTTGAAGATGCCCTCACGGACGTTGGTCAGGGACAGCACGATGAAGATGATGCCCTCCACAAAGACGGCCATCAGGGCCAGCTGCCAGCTGTAGCCCATGGTGAGAACGACCGTGTAGGAGAAGTAGGCGTTCAGGCCCATGCCGGGTGCCAGTGCAAACGGATAGTTGGCAAGCAGAGCCATGAGCGCAGTTCCAACAAAGGATGCCAGCGCGGTGGCGATCAGAACAGCCTCGGAATCCATGCCCGAGGCGGACAGGATATTGGGGTTGACCGCAAGGATGTAGGCCATGGTCATGAAGGTGGTGATACCAGCCATGATCTCGGTCTTGGCATCGGTGTGGTTTTCTTTCAGATGAAAGATGTTTTCTAACATGAAGAACCTCCTGATTTTAAATAAGAAGCCGTTTTCATAAACACAGCACACCGCCTGAAGGGGGGTACCCGCATCCGTTCGGCACACCCTGCTTATAAACACAGCTCCCAAAACATCCCGCCGGTGCGTGCGGCGGGAAAGAACAAAAGCTATTGTAGCATGTTCCGCCTGGGTTTGTCCACAAAATAAACACATTTTTTTCATTTTTTGTCCAAAAATTGCAAATGAGTATGACTTTAAACGTTTCCGGGAGATTTGCCACAGGTTTCGCGTGGAAAAATACACTGCATTCAAAAAATGACAGGATAACGTTGTTTAAAATACGGCTTTATTATACTGTAGGGATTTTCATAAATCAAATATACTGTTTGGCCCTGAAAAAGTACGCCCTGTCGGAATGCGGCAGACGGTGGTATCCTTTTGCCATAGCCCAGCACATCGGGGCAGAAAGGAGCTGATACCTACACCATGGGGCAGATAAAACAGGCCAAAGGGCTGGAAAGCCTGAGCCGGGCCACCGACACCCTGAGCACCCTGCTGGCGCAGGAGGTACGGGAGCTGAATGCCCGCCAAAAGGCAGCAAAGAAAACCGGCGCGGCAGACGGCAGCACCATCAAAGGCCTCAAGGAGGCCACGGCGGTGCTCAAGGATCTGGCCGCTGTGGCCAAGACCCTGAACGATCAGGGCACGCAGACAGAGGGCACAGGATGCGGCGTGGTGATCCTGCCGCCCGTGGAGGAAGAAACATGAGCACACAGGAAGCAAGAGCGCCGGTGGTCTGGCGGCCACAACCCAGACAGGCCGAGTTCATGCGCCGCCCGGAGCCGGAAGCGCTGTACGGCGGTGCGGCAGGCGGCGGAAAAAGCGATGCACTCATCATTGAAGCGCTGCGGCAGGTGCATATCCCACACTACCGGGCGCTGATCCTGCGCAAGACCTACCCGCAGCTTTCCGATCTGGTGGACAAAAGCCAGATGTACTACCGCAGGGCTTTTCCGCAGGCACAGTACAACGCCACCACCCATGTGTGGAACTTCCCCAGCGGGGCAAAGATCTATTTTGGCTCCATGCAGTACACCAAGGATCGCACCAACTATCAGGGCAAAGCCTTTGATTTTATCGGCTTTGACGAGCTGACCCACTTTGAATGGGAAGAGTACAGCTACATGATGAGCCGCAACCGTCCCACCGGCCCGGGCACCCGGGTGTACATGCGGGCCACCACCAATCCCGGCGGCATCGGCCACGGGTGGGTGAAGGCGCGGTTCATCACGCCGGCACCGCCCGGTACGCCCATTGTGGAGGAACACACAGTCAGGCTGCCGGACGGCACCGAGCAGACGCTGCAGCGCTCGCGGGTGTTCATCCCGTCCAGCATCTTTGACAACCCCGCCCTGCTGGCCAACGATCCCGGCTACCTTGCAAGCCTTGCCAGCATGCCGGAGGCGGAAAAGCAGGCCCTGCTCTATGGCAGCTGGGACAGTTTCAGCGGTCAGGTGTTCACCGAGTGGCGCAACGACCCGGCCCATTATCAGGATCAGCGCTGGACGCATGTGATCGCACCCTTCACCATCCCGAAGCATTGGACCATCTACCGCGGGTTCGATTTTGGCTTCTCGAAGCCCTTCTCGGTGGGGTGGTACGCTGCGGATGAGGACGGGCGGCTCTACCGTATCCGGGAGCTGTACGGCTGCACGGGCCGCCCCAACGAGGGCCTGCGTATCGACCCGGTGGAACAGGCCCGGCGCATCCGGGAGGCAGAGCAGAACGACCCTCTGCTGCGGGGCAGGGTGATCCACGGCATTGCCGACCCGGCCATCTTTGATGAGAGCCGCGGCGAGAGCATTGCTGCCATGATGGAGCGGGCACCCGGCTTTTTGCACTGGGCCCCTGGCGACCACACCCGTCTGGCCGGAAAGATGCAGTTCCACTACCGGCTGAACTTTGACACGGACGGCAGGCCGATGCTGCAGGTCTTCAACACCTGCAAACACTTCATCCGCACCATCCCGAACCTTGTGTACGATGAGAGCAATGTGGAGGACATCGACACCCGGCAGGAGGATCACATCTATGACGAGTGCCGCTATGTGCTGATGGAAAACCCCATCAGTCCGCCCTGCCGCTGTGCTGCGCCGCCCCTGCAGGACGACCCGCTGGAGCTGCACAAACAGGCAAGATTTTACAGAATTTAAAGGAGAAACGCGATGGACGATTATGAGAACGAGAGCCTGCCGGTGGGCGAAGCACAGGTGGCCGAGGCCATGCAGACGCTGCAGCGCTACAAGGCGGGCAAGGCCGCGCTGGACAAGCGCATTGTGGACAACGAGCTGTGGTTCCGCATGGGCCACTGGAAGAATTACCAGAACCCCATGATGCCCGGCAAGGCTCAGCCCTCCAGCGGATGGCTGTTCAACAGCATTGCCAACAAGCATGCGGACGCCATGGACAACTACCCGGAGCCCAACGTGCTGCCCCGGTCGGCAGATGACGAGGACACCGCACGGGCACTTTCCAGCGTGTTGCCGGTGGTGCTGGAACAGGCCGACTACGAGCAGGTGTACAGCGACTGCTGGTGGCGCAAGCTCAAGACAGGCACCGGCGTGACCGGCATCTTCTGGGACCCGGCAATGCGCGGCGGCATCGGCGACATTGCGGTGCGCAGCGTGAACCTGCTGATGCTCTACTGGGAGCCGGGCGCAGCAGATATTCAGGCGTCGCCGGACTTTTTCAGCCTGAGCCTTGAGGATACGGCCCAGCTGAGCGCCCGGTATCCGCAGCTGCGGGGCCGCACCGCCAGTGTGCTGGATGTGCCCCGGTACATCCACGATGAAGGGCAGGACACCAGCACCAAGAGCGTGGTGGTGGACTGGTACTATAAGCGGCCGGATGCCAGCGGCCGCATGGTGCTGCACTACTGCAAATTCTGCAACGGCGTGGTGCTGTACGCCAGCCAGAACGACCCGGCGCTGGCAGAAAGGGGCCTGTACGACCACGGACAGTACCCCTTTGTATTTGATCCGCTGTTCGTGGAGGAGGACAGCCCGGCGGGCTTTGGATACATCGATGTGATGAAGGACTGCCAGACGGCCATTGACAAGATGAACCATGCCATGGACGAGAACGTGCTGCTGAGCGCAAAGCAGCGGTACGTGCTCAGCGACACGGCAGGGGTCAACGAGGAAGAGTTGGCCGATTTCAGCCGGGACATCGTGCATGTGGTGGGCCGTCTGAACGACGACAGCTTCCGTCCCCTGCAGACGGCCGGCCTGCAGGGCAACAGCCTGAGCTACCGCCAGAGCCGCATTGAGGAGCTGAAGGAGATCAGCGGCAACCGGGATATGACGCAGGGTGGAACTGCCGGCGGTGTGACCGCAGCCAGCGCCATTGCGGCCTTGCAGGAGGCAGGCTCAAAGCTTTCCCGCGATATGCTCAAGAGCGCCTACCGCGCTTTTGCCAAGCAGTGCTACCTGATCATCGAGCTGATGCGCCAGTTCTACGACGAGCAGCGGGTGTTCCGCATCGTGGGCGAGAGCGGCGAGAACCAGTTCGTGCCCTTCTCGGCGCAGGCACTGCGGGCTGTGCCCGGCGGCAGCGTGGGCGGCGTGGAGCTGGGCAGCCGGGAACCGGTCTTTGACATCGTGGTCAGTGCCGCCAAAAAGAGCACCTTCAGCCGCCTTTCCCAGAACGAGACCGCAAAAGAATGCTATCAGCTGGGCTTTTTCAAGCCGGAGAATTCCGATGCCGCCCTTGCGGCACTGGACATGATGGATTTTGAAGGCATCGAGAAGGTGCGCCAGCGGGTGCGGCAGAACGGCACCCTTGCCCAGCAGCTGGCACAGCTGCAGGACCAGATGGTGCGGATGGCGGCGGTGATCGAGATGCAGGGCAGCGGCCAGAGCGATGCCGATGGCCTGACCCGCAGTGTGAGCAGCGCGTTCACGCAGAAAAACGGGCAGGCTGCAGCCACAAAGCTGGCGGGTCTTGGCAGCGCACTGCCGGTGGCCGCTGCTGCAAGAGCCATGGATCTACATTGAAAAGGAGGTGAATTTTTATGATGAAGGTTGTTTACAGCGAAATGGATACCCCGGCCGGGATCAGCTGCCGGTTGGAAGCTGCCGGTCACGCAGGCTATGCGCCTGCCGGGCAGGACATCGTATGCGCCGGTGCCAGCACCGTGATGCAGGGGCTTGTGTGTCTGCTGGCAGGCGAAGAGAGTGCCCGCAGCGATGCCTTTGACGAGCCGGACGGCCCGCGCCTGGCGGTGCAGGCAGACGCGCCCTGCGCAGAATGGGTGCAGGGTGCCTTTGAACTGGCCAAGGCCTGCTTTGCACTGCTGGCCGAGCGCTATCCGGAGAATGTCCGCTTTGCGGATGTGAGCCGCCGGGGCGAGAAGAGCATGATGGATCTGCAGCTGTTTGCAAATGAAGGCGGCGATGCCGCCCCTGTAGCTCCGGCCCTGAGCGAAGCACAGACCCGGCAGGCAGTTGCTTCCGGCACTATGAAGCCCGGTGAAGCCGCCCCTGCTGTGCCCGCTGCGCCCCAGCCGGAACCGGAAGCCCGGCCTGAGCCGCCCGTTCAGCGCCCAGAGCTGCCACCGCTGTCCGGCCTTGCCTGCAGCACCCGGACGGCAGTGCAGGGCCTGCACGCCCGCTGGGCGGCAGAAGAAGCGGCCATGCGCCGCAGCCAGCCGGACTTCAATTTGCAGAAGGAACTGCGCAGCCCGGAAATGCGCCGTCTGATGCAGCTGCCCGGGATGCGGGTGCAGGACGCCTACCGTCTGGCCCATTACGACGAAAACCTGCGCACCGCTGCACAGGCGGTGGAACAGGGCGTGGTGGAGCGGATCCAGCAGCGTGCCGCACGGCCCACCGAAAACGGCATCCGTCCCGGCGGTGCGGCCACCGTCCGCCCGGATGTTGCCAGCATGACCCGCGCCCAGCGCGAAGCACTGGAACGCCGTGTGCTCCACGGAGCACAGATCGAACTGTAACGTTTTGACAAGAGAAAGGAACCAGACTATGAACCACACTTTCAACATCCAGCTGTTTGCCGAGAACCTGAACACCACCGCGACCATGTCGCAGGAAATGAAGACCTTCTATGAGAAGCGTCTCATCGATCAGGCAGAGCCGCGTCTGGTGCACGACCAGTTTGCGGACTACTACCCGGTGCCCCAGAACGGCGGCAAGACCATCGAGTTCCGCAAGTATGACAGCCTGCCCAAGGCGTCCACTCCGCTGACCGAGGGCGTGACCCCCAATGGCCAGACCCTGAACGTGACCACCATCACCAGCGACCTGCACCAGTATGGCGGCTGGACCCCGCTGACCGATGTACTGCAGATGACTGCCATCGACAACAATGTGGTGCAGGCCACCCGTGTGCTGGCAAGTCAGGCGGGCCGCACCATGGACAGCATCACCCGCGATGTGCTGGCAGGCGGCACCAACGTCATCTATGCGCCTAAGCTGGGTGCAGACGGTGCCGAGACTGCTGTGACCAGCCGCAAGGCGCTGGACAAGACCTGCACCCTGACCCCGAAGCTGTTCTTCCAGGCGGCGGCACAGCTGGGTGCCATGAATGCGGACCCCATCGGCGACAGCTACATCGCCATTATCCACCCCTATGCCGCCTACGACCTCAAGACCAGCAAGGAGTTCATTGAGGTGCACAAGTACGCCGACCCGGACACCATGTTCCGCGGCGAGATCGGCAAGCTGGGCAATATCCGCTTTATCGAGACCAGCGAGGCCAAGATCTGGAAGGATGACACCTGCCCCACCGGTCTGGCTGTGTTCGGCACGCTGGTGCTGGGTGCCCATGCCTACGGTGTTACCGAGCTGGAGGGCGGCGGTCTGGAGCACATCGTCAAGCAGCTGGGCTACGGCGACGACCCGCTGAACCAGCGTGCTTCCGTGGGCTGGAAGGGCATGCGTGCGGCAGAGCGTCTGGTGGAGCAGTACATGGTGCGCATCGAGAGCGCATCCAGTTATTCCGCTTCGGCTGCTGCCAACTGAGGAGGTGTGAACCATGGCTGAAAAGAAAAATGTGCGCATCCGGCTGTTCAAGGACAACAGCCGCTACAAGGGCGACCTGTTCGTCAGCGTCAACGGCGTGAACTATAAGATCCGCCGGGGCGTGGAGGTGGAAGTGCCGCCCGAGGTGGCCGAGGTGCTGGAGCACAGCCAGATGCAGGACGAGCTGACCGCCGCCCGCATCGCGGCAGCGGAAAACGCTGCACAGTAATCTGAAGAAAGAAAGCCCGGCTGGGAGCAGCTGCCCGGCCGGGCTTTTTCAGAAAAGGAGTGAGATCTATGACTGTAGGACAGGCGCTGGAGCGCACCGAAGAGCTGCGCCCGGGCAGCCGCATTGCACTGTCCACCCGGCAGGCGTGGCTGCGGGAGGCAGATGCCATGCTGCGGGAACGCTTTTTCAAACACAGCATCACGGATGCCTACGACAATGTGGGCGCAGACCTTGCATGGGATGACAGCCTGCAGGATGAAGATGTCCTGCTGGCTCCGGCACCCTTTGACGCAATGTATCCCCACTATCTGTGTGCCATGACCGATGCGGCCCTTGGGGAGACCGACCGCTATGCCGGGGAACAGGCGCAGTACAACAGCATTCTGGCCGACCTTGCGGCGTGGCTGCGGCGCACCTATCCGCCGCTGACCGCCGTTCAGTGGCGCTGGTAAGGAGGTGGTGGATATGGTCCTTGCAAACCGGACAAAGCTTGCAAACAGCCGCAGCCTTGTGCGGGTGTTCGGCGGGCTGAACGAGACCTACGCCTGCTCGGAAGCAGAGTACAGCGCGGGTGTGAATTTCTCGGCAAGGGATTTTCCCGCCCTGAGCACCCGCAAGCCCCGCCGGAAGCTGCGCGCACTGACCGGCCTGAACGGCATGTACCACCTGAACGGTCTGCTGACCATCTGCGGGAAGGATATCATTTATACCCCGGACGCTGCCGGGGCCGACACGGTGAGCTGTACGGATGCAGTATCCGACAGCCGCAAGGCGCTGGTAGGCATCGGCACAAAGATCCTGATCTTTCCGGACAAGCTGGCCTTTGATACGGCAGACGGCAGCGTTTCTGCGCTGGGCGCAGCATGGAAGGCAGAGGGTCAGAGCGTGCAGTTTACGCCCTGTGATGCTGCGGGCAAGACCTATCAGCCAGACAGCTATGGCAGGGAGGAACCGGAAAAGCCTGCAGATGGGCAGCTGTTTTTAAAGGTAGAGGATGAGGAGCACCCGTGGAGCAGCACCGGCACGCTGGAGGTGTACAGCACATCCTCCGGCAACTGGACGGCAGTGCCGCTGGACTATTGCCGCATCACGGCAGCAGGCGCACAGAAGCTGTTTGCCCAGTGGGACACCGTGACGGTGTCGGGCACGGCGGCGCAGCAGGCCGGGATGTGGGAAGAACTGAACGGCGATCTGGTGGTGTATGATCTGCTGGAAAACGGCCTGCGGGTGAAGGTGACACCGAAGGGTGAATGCTTTTACGGCACACTGGTGCAGGGCGCGGACAGTGCCCGGTGGACCAGTCTGGACGGCAAAGAGACCCGCAGCTTTGCGGTGAGCACGCCGGTGCGGATGGAACGCCGCGTGCCGGATCTGGACTACATCACCGAGTGTGACAACCGGGTGTGGGGCTGCAGCAGCAAGGAAAACGTGATCTATGCCTGTAAGCTGGGCGACCCCACCAACTGGTTCTCCTACCGGGGCATCGCAGCGGACAGCTATGCCGTCACGGTGGGCAGCGACGGGGCGTTTACCGGAGCGGCCACCTGCATGGGTTATGCGCTGTTTTTTAAGGAGAACACCCTGCACAAGCTCTACGGCTCCAAGCCCTCGGACTTTCAGCTCACATCCCTGCGCTGCAGGGGCGTGGCTAAAAACGCGGCCCGCAGCCTGTGCGTGCTGAATGAGACGCTGTATTATCTTTCGCCGGACGGTGTGATGGCATGGGACGGCAGCATCCCCACCAAGGTGTCCGGTGTGCTGGATTCGGGACGCCTTTCCAATGTACAGAGCGCAGTGGGCGGCGCACTGGATGGCCGGTATTACCTGCACATTGCCCGCGCGGCAGCGGGGGAAGGTGTGGCAAGGCTGCTGGTCTATGATACCGAGCGTGCGCTCTGGAGCGAGGAGGATGTCTGCTCCTACGAAATGACCAGCACCGGCGGACAGCTTTACCTGTGGGATGGTCAGGCCCTGTGGGCCGCAGACCCCAGCCGCGAGACCGACTGGCAGAGTACGGACGGCGTGGAGGAAAAGCTGAACTTTGAACTGGTCACGGGAGACATTGGTCTGGACGGTGCAGAGGACCGGTATCTTTCCCGGCTGACGCTGCGGCTGGATGCCGAATGCGGCAGCACGGTGACGGTGGCGGCAAGCTATGACGGAGGCCCCTGGGAAACGGTGGCGGAGCTGGCGGCGCAGAATGTGCGCCGGAGTTACGATATGCCGTTCGTTCCCCGGCGGCACGGTACGTTGCGGCTGCGCCTGAAGGGCAGGGGACAGATCACCCTGCGCAGCATTGCAAAAACAGTGGCCGCTGCCAAAGGCGGCATTACAGGCGGGGAGGTGTGAAAAATGGCAAGCGTAATGGGCATCAATAAGATCGGTCTGCCCAAGCTCAGTGAGAACATGGACCCGGAGGACGCCCGCGCACTGCGCAGCTACCTGTACCAGCTGCAGGAACAGCTGCAATATGTGCTGAGCAATCTGGATACCGAAAACATGTCAGAGGAACTGCGTACCAGACTGCAGGATCTGTAAGAAAAGGAGTTTTTATGGCAAACAAAAAGAAACAGGACGAAGCACTTGCTGCGGTGCAGGCACAGACGGAGGAAAATGGTCTGTCGGCGGCGCAGAGCGGTTATTCGGCAGCGGGACTGGGCAGCCGCGCGGAGGTGGAAAATGCACTGGCAAATGCCAGCTATAAGCCCAGTCAGACGGTGACGAGTGCAGAGAATGCCCTGAAGGAATGGCAGGCGAACCGCCCCGACGACTACGAGAGCCGCTATCAGGACAAGATCGATCAGCTTCTGGGCCAGCTGCTGCAGCGCGGGAGCTTCCAGTACAGCTACACCAAAGATCCGCTCTACCGTCAGTACGAGCAGAACTATCTGCAGAACGCCCACAACGCCAGTGCGGATGCTGCGGCACAGGCGGCAGCACTGACCGGAGGCTACGGCTCCAGCTATGCCGCAAGTGTGGCGCAGCAGGCATACCAGCAGCAGATCGGCGCGCTGAGCAGTGCCATCCCTACGCTGTACAGTCTGGCGCTGGACACCTATACCAGCGGCGGCAACGAGCTGGTGAGCCAGCTGGACCAGCTGAACAGCAGTGAGCAGGATGCGCAGCAGCTGTACAACGACCGGCTGTCGGATTACTACACCCAGCTGCGGCAGAAGGGCGAAGCCTACAACAATGCATATGCGCAGGACTACGGACAGTATCAGGACTACCTGAACCAGCTGGGCACGCTGCACGACTACTACAGCGCACAGGAACAGCAGCAGGCAGCACGGCGCCAGCAGGCGTTCAACAATGTGGTGACTGTACTGGGCGTACTGGGCGATGCGGTGCAGATCGCCCTCAGCGGCACCACGGGTCTGGGTTCCATGGTCAGTGGACTGCTGAACACCGGCTACAACATCTATTCCGGCAACCGCCAGTACGAGGCAGACCGTGCCGACACCCAGTGGAACCAGCAGCTGCAGGAGCGGCAGTATCAGGACAGCCTGAAGCAGCAGCTCTATGAAAATGAGGCCAGCGAGCGGGAATATCAGGACAAGCTCAATCAGCAGAAGTTCAACAACGACGTCACCAGCCAGAAGCTGAACATTGCAATGGGCGAGTGGAACCTGAAAAAGAACAATGCGGCCCAGAAGGCCAGCCGGGCGGGCAGTGCGGCATCCGGCAGTGCGGCATCCGGCAGCGCGGGCAGCGGCAGTTCTTCCGGTACAGCCAACCGCAGCACAAGCAGCGCCACCCGTCTGGGCAGCGACACCTCTCGGAACGTGACGGTGCCCTACATGGCGATGCTGATGCGCAGTCAGGGCAAAAACGATACCAGCATCAGCAGTGCGCTGCGCAGGGATGGCTATTCCAGTGCAGAGATCGCGCAGATCCTGCAGCAGATGAAGCGCTGACTGCAATAAAGAAAAAGCGCTGAACAAAAAAGCATGTGCAGACCCCGGGAAACCACAGTTTTCCAAAGGGCCTGCACATGCTTTTTTAGCAGAAAATATTGGCGCGGGGGCAGAGTCCCACCGGGCACGCCACCGGAGAGAGTTCTCCCACGGTAGACATTCCTATTGATTGGGACCCGCAGCGGAATCTGGCGGACAGGGCTTTACGGGTTGCGTTTGCTGATTTTTCCGCAGCCCCTTGGCAGGGCTTTGAAAAATC